>Ga0228666_1000049_pt1 | contig 102220 bp, 117 predicted proteins | sample 80DmetaG_FD_182702 | JGI IMG/M metagenome (GOLD analysis project Ga0228666, IMG submission 182702) | Seawater microbial communities from Monterey Bay, California, United States - 80D | ecosystem: Environmental > Aquatic > Marine > Coastal | place: USA: California | collected 2016-10-11 | reverse complement strand
AGAATCGTTAGGAATCCTAAAGAGGAATGGGATAAACTATATAAGTTACTTACTAAATATGATAAAGTAAGAATTGCCACAGAAAAACTTCAATATACATAAAAAGCACTCAACGAGTGCTTTTTTATTTTACAGTAAACCATACATATTGCCTTTCCCAATTTGAAGTTTCTTTTAGATAAAAAGTATTGTCAGTTAAACTTTTAACGCATATAATACCGCCTTGATCTATTCTTCCACCACGAGCAACTATAATCTTATTTGGACTAATTTTTTCTTCGAAAATTATAGAAAGATTGGTGAGCATTCCATTTGATCCAATGTTATACTCGTTGAACCAATGCCAGTTGTTTCTACCCACAATCACTGCGGTTCCCGGACCTATTCTTCCGAAGGAAGCGATGAGGTTAGACGCATACATTATCTTCGTTACTATCCTTCTGAAGTTAAGTCCGTTGTTCTGCTCTAATGTTCTATTTGGATCATTCATCACAACATAATCAGTACTTAGATAATGTTTTTGTTTTGTATGTTTTTCTAAAAATGTTATTAAATTATTATATAAACTCTCATCATCTACAAACGGATTTGATTGAGCATTTATAGACATAATCTTTGGAGATATTGTCACCATCAATCCTTCTTCAGAAGTAGAAATTGTTTCTGATGTGTAGTCACCATTCTCTTCATCCACCTCATCCAACACTATATCTATAGAAAGGTTTCTTTTCTTTCTTTTCACCTCTCTTCTAGTCTCATCGTCTTCTACAATCATGTCCGTATACATCATTTGTACTATTGGACACATACTCTTATTTTGTTCGGAGAAGTTACAGAGTGATTTTAACCTGTCGTTAAAAGTTATCATATTTATATTTCAATCCTGATTTTGGTATTACACTATTTATAACCTTCTGTAGTTCTTCTTTTGACATAGGACTAAGTTTTTGAAGAAGTTGTAGATTTCTTTGGTACCATTTCATATCTGGTGCTAATCTTTCATGATATATATGGTAACACTTAGCGGTATTTTCATAATAGCTTAAGAAGTTTTTAACCTTAACAGATTGAAAATCATCTTCACCACCCCAACCAATAAATTCCTCGTGCCATCCACCAATTCTATGTATTGCATCTTTCCTGAAAATACAGATACCCCCACACAAAGGAACTTTTTGTATATCAGTTTCACCTCTACCAGGTCTGTCAATTTTCATAATTTTATCAAGACCCATAGAAGATTCTTGTTGATTTAGATCGATAACAGAATTATATGGATTTACCATTTCATATTTTTCCATCATCTGAACAGATTTAATAAATTCTTGTGGATCCATTATTAAGTCAGAATCACCGAAAATTATAATATCAGAATTTGAATATTTCAAACCAACATTAAATCCCCAAGATTTATTAAAAGGCATATTTGATTTTAAGAAAATATGTTTACAAGGTAGTTTTATATCTTTTATTTTAGAGTGTTTATCTTGTTCAACAACAATGACCTCTGATCCAGAAAATGAATTTATCCATTCTAATACTCTCTTTAAGTTATTTAATCTCTCTACACTATGTCTATAGCTTATTATATAAGTGAAGTTATATTTCATTTATTCTATTAATATTTTTTATTTTTATTAAAAAAGTGTATCTTTGTTTATATTTATTCATATAATATTTATGAAATATGTGGGAAGAACAGAATTTGTTTCTTTTCCTGATCTAGGATTAGAAACAATTGAAGCTAAAGTAGATACCGGAGCTTATGGAAATGCACTTCATGTAGATGAAGTATCCATAAAACATGATAAATTGGTATTCACCATTGATAATATAGATTATGTTTATAATGATTATAAAACAGTAATAGTTCGTAATTCATTTGGTGTTAAACAAAAAAGATTTTCTATAGTAACTAATATTTATTTAGGTGATAAAAGTTATAAAATAAATGTCTCTCTTACAAATAGAGGTCGTATGAAATATCCTATGTTGATAGGTAGGCGATTTTTGAGAAAATTTGGTTATATAGTAAATGTAAATGAAAAAAATATAAATGATAAACCTAAAACGTTGTAATTATTTTACTGGAGATATAAATCAAGTATCAAACGCAGTAAGTAAAATCGTTAAATTTTTAGAAGTTGATGGTGTAAATTCAATATTATTCACACCACCATCACCAATGAGTAGTAATAATAGTGTTACCGGTTTGATACACCAATTAAATCCGAAAATAATTTGGTATGATTTTGAAGACTTTAAATCTAAGATTGAAGACACTTCAAACCTTTTTAGAGTGAATCTAATCATATTAGACTTTTGGACTATTAATCGATCACTTATAACTAAGTATAAAGAAGTAATTGATAAATTAGGAATAGATTATATAATTGTTGCGAAAGAATATACTTATAAAGATTCTGATGATGTTTCGGATTTTCATGTCAAAACAGAATATAAAGAATTCGTAAATAGTTTACTTGGTCATAAATCTGAAATATGGATAACAAATAAAATCGATGGTTGGTCTGCATCATTAGAATCTTTAAAGACTGGTTATATCCGCGATAAAAGAATTGATGATATTTTCAACAAATAATTGTTTAAAACTTTTCTAAATAAGAATTTATCCTTATATTTGTATTATATAAGTTTAATTTAAAACTATTAAAATGAGAATAACAAAAAAATTCCTATCTCTTACTAAATTCACATACCCACATGGGAAAGAATATCAGTTGTTAGATAGACTACCAAAAGGATATCAAGAGGATGGATTAGGTAACTACTATATCCAAATAGGTGAAAATCCTTCTACTATGTTCACATGTCATTTAGATACGGCAGATAAAAAACAGACTAAAGTAAAACATGTCTTTGATGGAAACATTATCAAAACCGATGGTAAATCAATATTAGGCGCTGATGATAAAGCAGGCATGACTGTCATATTGTATATGATAAATAAAAGAGTGCCTGGATTATACTACTTCTTTATTGGTGAAGAAGTTGGTTGTATTGGTTCTGGCAAACTTTCAAAAGAATGGACAAAAACAGAGTTTTCTAAATACATAAATAAGATTGTTTCTTTTGATAGAAGAGGAACAAGCTCTGTTATAACACATCAAATGTATGGTAGATGTTGTTCAGATGATTTCGCAGAAGAGTTATCAATAAGAATGAATAATACCAATAATAAAATGAATATGATTTTAGACAATACTGGTATTTTAACAGATTCGGTAAAGTTTATTCATTTAGTTCCAGAGTGTACTAATATATCAGTTGGTTATCAAAATGAACACACCGGTAAAGAAACTCAAGATATTGACTTCCTTAGAAGATTATGTAAAACCGTAGTTGAAATTGATTGGGAGACATTACCAGTTAAGAGAGATCCATTAGATGAAGATGAAGATGAATATTATGATGATTATTATGGATTTGGATATGGTTCATTTAATTCAATGAGTAAACATAAAAGTAATTTCGATAAAAAAGAAGAAAATAAGGAGTGGAGGGAAGAAAACTACACACATGTATTATTGGATGGTAAAACTAAAAAGGTTTATATCGCAACTTCTCAGATTGATGAAGAAAAGTCTTTAATCTACAAATGGTTGAATAACTATCCAGAATACTATGATTTACAAAGAATTATCTGGAATGGAAATACACTCTATGCAGAGACTAAAAACGGAGCAATCGAGTTTGTTAGTTCTCGAATGGACTTAATGGAAATGGTTCCCGAATTAAAATCTATTCCTAAGAGTAAAATATCCGAAGTTCTACCGGGTAAGAAAAGAACATTTATGAATGCACTTTAATTTTAAAAGGCCATTAGTTAAACTAATGGCCTTTTATTTATCCTAGTATAATACCAGGTGACCGATATTCTCTCTGAGAGACAATTTCTAACATTTGATTAGTGCTCAATTCTTTAGGATCCCATCCTTTTTTCTTAGAATACTCACTAATAAACTTTTCTCTGAGTAGAAGAGACTCCTCTTTAGGTAGTGCATCATTTTTAATCATCTTATCGTTATTCATAATTTAACTTTATTTTTATATATTAGATTTTAACCATTCTATCTGATCTTCTTTGATCATTAAGCAGTTGGCATTTGTGAAATATTCGAATCCTAGATTCATCTCAACAAACTTATCTCTATATGACGATAATGTAGTATGAGACATTATTTCAAATAACTCTGAAACTGGTGATTTGAATTCTACATCATATTGCTTGAGTAAGAAAAGCTTGTCTGAGAATTCTTGGTTTGTCTTTGATAGAAGTGCCAAATCAGGAGAACAACTGAATACTATATTTGCACCATCGAAAGGTATCACGATATAGTTGTTGTTATTCGATCCAAATGTCACTGCACCTTCTTTCGTAGTAGAACCTATAAGACTTTTATATCTTGGTACAATATAGTCTTTTCTATCATCAAAAAAGTCTTTATAGTTGTATGTTCCGATTGTTGAGATCCTAGCCTCTTCGAAGAAGAGGCCAAAGTCTCCAAAGTTGTTTGAACTTCTCCAAAGCATGTCGTTGTCGAACGAGAAGTTTTTACAATTTTCTCTGAAAACCTCTAAGAACTCTTCTTTATTCAAACCCTTTGTTCTAGTACTGGACTCTCTATCCATAAACTCTTTAAATTCTAATATTCTTTTCATTCATTATATATTATTATTTACTATTGAAAAAAATCCTTATATTTGTTATATTATGGAGAAGTCTACAAACAAATTTTTATTACGTGCCAAGAAATTCATAGATGGTGTTATATCAAAATCTAATATGGATTATAATAAACTTATGTTTCAATTACATATAAAATCAGAAGATTGGAAAAAAGAGTACCGAATTCTTTCTAGAAAGAATATATTTGAATTATCCACCGAAGAATATGATCGAAAAAATTATCTCTCTAAACTGATACATTATTCAAACGAATTACTTTATAATTTTAAAAATAAATATGAATAAGAAATTAAAAAATACAGATGCACTTAAATTCATTTTTGCGGGTAATTCAAGTGTAACATTTTTAAACAATAAAACAGAAAATCGTTTTAGCTACAGAGTTAAAATGGCAAAGAATAGTAATATCTTTTTTGTTAGTGTTTTAACTGATAATGAGTATTCTTACTTAGGAACAGTATCAAATGGTTTTTATAAACATGGTAATAAGTCCAATTTAGCACCCGGTTCACAAGGTGAAAAGGTATTCATTTATGTACTTAAGAATCTAAAATCAAATTCGTTATCTGATTTTATAGAAATCTGGCATGAAGGTAAGTGTGGTAAATGTAATCGACCACTAACGGTACCATCTTCTATTGAGACTGGTATAGGACCAGAATGTTTTAAAAAACTTTCTAAATTAGAAAGAAGAGATGTATTCTTAAACTTAATATTAGAATAAATGAGTGTTTTGATTTCATTAGTATCTTTGATAATAACCATTATAATATATTTTGCATCATTTCGATTGATGAAGAAGAAAAAGAATATTAGTTGGGATATTAAAAGAGGATTGAATTGTTACTCTTGTAAAGAATCTATAGTGAGTGTGTATGATTACACAATTGATACTAAAAAAGAGTGTTTTGATTTATGTAAATCTTGTTCAAGAGATGAATCTATTGACTCGATTATAAACAATTCTAATAAAAAAAACACTAATCGATTAAAACGATACTTGATATCAAAAAAAAGTGATAAAATAATAATTTATTATATATTCATTGTATTATTTTTATTCTTTTTAGATTTCTTCTTTGTAACTAAATTTTTCTCTCTTTCAACAGGATTCTTAAATATTTTATATGCCATTGTCTCATATTATAGAATATCTTTAGTTTGTGGTGTTGATAAAGAAAAACCATTAGAATGGACTAAGTAATTAAATAAATCCTTATATTTGTAAAAAATATTAAAATGTTTGAAGTAAAAGGTATATTAGAATTTGACCCTGTTGATGTTTCTAGAAAACACTCTCAACAATCCACTTGGAAAAAAGTGGCGATGGTTCGTCTTCATAATGAAGATACATTCAGATATTATAAATGGTTATTAGAAAGTAGATTCGGATTACGTGTTCCAGATACAAATGTTTTTGAGTGGAAAGGAAGATTGAATGAACCTGTTAGAGGAACTCACGTTACTGCTATAAATGATATAGTTGATAATGATATTTATTTACAAGCAAAGAATATGTTCCATGGTAAGGAAGTAAATATAACTTATGATCCTACTTTAATTAGATGTAATAGAAAGGGTGATAAGATGTGGTGGCATATCAAAGTATATTCTGATGATATTATGAATATACGAAATGTAATGGGATTGGGTGCACCATATCATAGTTTACACATGACTATTGGTCTTGTGAATCCAAAATTTATAGATCACTCACAATATATAGTAGATACTTGTGAGAAGTTAGGAATTTATTTACCAATAAGATGATAAAAGAAGAAATAAAAGATTTAAGAGTAACTATAGTACAAACCAATCAAGTTTGGGAAGATAAGTTAAGTAATTTAGAAAAATATTCTAAGATATTGGATAATGTCGATGAAACTGATTTAATAATTCTACCGGAGATGTTTCATACCGGATTTACAATGAATTTAGAATTATCCGAAGATTTTGATAATTCTACCGGACTAAATTGGTTATTACATAAGTCCAAGTCTTTAGACTGTGCAATATATACATCACTTATAATAAAAGAAGATAATAAATATTATAATAGAGGTGTTTTTGTTCATAGTGATGGTAGAATAGATAATTATGATAAAATGAAATCTTTTCCATTAGCGGGTGAGGATAAATTATTCACACCTGGTAATGAAAGAAAAATAATTGAGTATAATGGTTGGAAAATACAATTGAATATATGTTATGATCTTAGATTTCCAGAAATTACCAGAAATAAAATTGTTGATGGTGATCCATTATATGATTTACTAATTTATGTTGCAAATTGGCCAGATAAAAGAAGTGAACATTGGAATACTTTATTAAGAGCAAGAGCGATTGAAAATCAGTCATATGTAATTGGTGTAAATCGGGTAGGAGTAGATGGTAATAGAATAACATATCTAGGAGATAGTAAGTTTATAGATGCACTTGGTAATGAAGATTCGTTATATAATAAAAATGAATTTTTAACACTAACACTAACAAAAAATTCATTAGATAGTGTTAGATTAGATTTACCATTCTTAATTTAAATATATGGTATTGAAGATTATGAAAAAAATTATGAAATGACGGAAGATAAAAATCTAGAACAAAACTTGGATAAGAGTAATGAAAAATTACATATATTTAGAAATAGTATTCAAGAACGGATCAAAAGACACAAAGACAATATCAGTAGTTGTTTAGAATTGATACAAACAAAAGGTTGGGTGTATGTGTAGTGTGAGATCAGAATCACTAACTTTGATTTAACCCTAGGTTTATTAAAAAATTAAAAATTATGAAAACACTAAATTATTTATTTAACTGTTGGTGGAAAACAGTAAAAAGAGGGAAACCTAATAAAAGGTCATTTTTAATTTTTTTAAGAATGTTAGGATTGGAAATGAAATGTTTATTTTTAACAGGTAGAACTGTTGAAGAAGTGTGGTGAATAAACGTAGCGTTTTGAAACACTGAACTACAAACACTTGTAGAAGTAAAATTGAAATATAAAACTTAATATTAACCACTAACTAAGCTATGTTTTTTATACATTGTTATGGTTAGTTAATTTTAGATGAAATGAATAAAATAGGAAAAAATTACCAAACACCACTGTCTGAATTTAAACCAGAACTTCAACCAAATGGTAGAATCGTTGAGTGTATTGAGGATAAAGGAAATGGTTTTTTAGTTGTTAAGTGTGATGATGAAACAGAACCTAATACATGGTTGGTGATAGAAACAGATTTAACCGAAATAGTATAATTAACCATAACGGTACGAGGATATGAGCCGTTGCGATTTGAAGCAAATAAGTTTAATATAGGAAAACTGAACAAAAATTTTAAAAGAAAAATATATGGGACAACACACTTGGTTTTTAAAAAGTAAAGAACTCTATTTAAAACAAAATGAGTTATATGAAAAACTTTATTCATTTGAAGAAGGTGAGATTTACTTAGATGATATGGAAGTGTATCAATTAAACCATCAAATAGATGAAATTTATAAAGAAAACGATGCTGAATATCACGATTTATTTAGAACATCTAAAAGAAACGGTGATAATACTTATACTGATGATGTTATATTTTCACGTAAAGAATGTTTTGAGTGGATAGATAAACCTGAAAATTTAGTTTCATTTAAGAATACTGTATTTGAAACCGACGAACAAGAGAAAATAAATCGTGAATATTCAATAACTAAATTAAACGATTTTTGGGATAAATATCCTGACGGTGTAATATATTTTGGGTAATTTTTCTTTAAAAATTTTCAACAGATGTTGATTAGAACGATTAGAAGAACAAAATTAATATTAACCAACAACATTTATTTGAAAGTAATGAAATAATTACTTATATTTGTTGTTATAAAATGTTTTATTATGGAAAATAAAATTAAAGATAGATTACAAGATTTATATAAAATACAAGCTTCTAGTCATTGGTGCATTTGTTGGTTGTAACCAAACTCTTTTTTCATCAGTGATGTGACTATAAAATTTCAATTTGATGATGAAGGTGGGTATAAAGGACATGGTGATGATGTTGCTGAAATAATCCAAAATATATTGGAACGTGAAATTGAAATTGAATTAGAAGGTGATGGTGTTGTTAAGAAAGGTTGGAAACTTGAAGTTGTTTCTAATGCCACATAACGATACTCAGATATATTCACTTCTGAGATTTTATATATAAACTTAGAATATGGAATAACTGGATGGGAAGAATTAGATAAATGGTTAGAACAAAATGTTAAATAATTTTTATTACTTCTAACGATACTCAGATATATTCAGTACTGATTTTAAATATATAAAAATAAACTTTGATTATGAACAAAAGATTAAAAAATATACAAACCTTTGAACAACATTCATCAGAATTGAACATATCTGATGTTAGTGATAGTTATATTCATTGGTTTATGACAAGGTTAGGTTATGGTGAAAGAGAAAAGTTGAGGAAACATTATAACCTTAATGAACCAACTTTAAAGATAACCAATGAAATAATAAAAGATATATATGAAAAAGAATTAGACAAACCAAAATATCATCGGTTATTAGATAATAGGTTTTATAATTTATAATTATCACTAACGAATAGGTATATTAAATTTAAAATTTACGAATTATGGAACGACAAATAATGATATGCGAATGCCACTCGCTTGAACACCAAGTAATTTTTTGGTATGATGAAGAAGATGGTGACTTATATTGTGAGCCACATTTGACAACTCACAGAAACTTTTTAAAAAGACTGTGGCGTGGATTAAAATACACCTTTGGTTATAAAAGTAGATTTGGTGATTGGGATAGTACGATATTTAAAAAAGAGGACTTAGAAAAATTACGTGCTTATTTAGATGCACAGACTAAGTAAATTTTATTTTTTATATACCGTGTTACCAAAAACAAAGTGTCGTTTTAATGTTTGGTAACGGTTTGTAAGTATATTTAGTTGCGATTTTAAAAACAAAAGTTTAATTAACAAATAAAAGTAGATATGAGAAATAAAGTTGAAAATAAGCAAGGCAGTAAGCTATTGAATATACTTGCTGTTATACGCAGTGTTTCTTGGTTAGGATTGGTGAATAAATTACTATTTCAGTGGTTTTTTGTTCGTCTTACAAGATGTCAGGAAAAGCGAATTGAAAACTATACCTTACATAGTTATGATTTAATGAGTGATGGTAATATTTCTTCAAGAGGTTTTGGGGAAACTAAAACATATCAATGGTATAGTTTTCAATATTGGATATTGATGAAAATTTAAAATAAAATAAATATGGGTAAAGAAAAGATAAACTTTGATACTTTTCTAGAAATAGAAAATAAATTAGAGATAAAGATGGGTTTAATTCGTTCAGCTGAACGTGTACCTAAATCTAAAAAGATGCTTAAATTAGAAGTATCGTTTGGTGATGATGATAGAAGAACAGTTATGACTAATATAGGTAGTAAATTTGAACCAGACGACTTGGAAATGATTCAATTACCATTTATAACTAACCTAGAATCAGTAGAGATAATGGGTGTGACTTCAGAGGCTATGATTATGATTGGTGAGTCACCAAATGGTGAATGGGAATACGAGAATTTTACTAACGGTTCTAAATTACTTTAATTATGAGTGGTGGTCATTGGGATTATATCCAGTATCGTTTTACCGATATATATGAAGATATTTTAAAAGAAATTGAGTTTAGTGGTAAAAAGAAAACTGAAGAAGAGCTAAGGGAAGAATCTTGGCGTGGTGACGATTGGTATGAAAAGTACCCACAAGATTTATATCATTACAAGTATTCAGATGAGGTTATTGAAGAATTTAAAAGGGGTGCTAAGGTAATCCAAAAAGCACAAATCTACATGCAAAGAATTGATTGGCTTTTATCTGGTGATGATGGTGACGAATCATTCATTAAAAGACTTAAAGAAGACTTAAGTGAATTAGATGTTGTTGATGATAAATTATACTTAGGTAGAACTGTTTACCATGAGAAATTATATTGGGGTAGAGAACCTATGAAGATTGTCGGAATTAGAGAAAACGAAGTAGAACTTGAAGGTGATTATAGCCTTATTAGCGCCCTTATAAATCTCATAACCAGTTTTAACTCTATTTGTTGCGTATAACGATCTCAAATATGAGGAGTAAATTTATTTACTCTTTTTTTTGTTTATATAAACTTATTTCTTATATTTGTTGTTAGATTACGTTTTAATGTGATCTAACGGACACTGATATATGTAGTTTTAACAGAAAATTTAATAAGATGGAAGAAGATAAAAATTTAGAACAAAACTTGGATAAAGGTAATGAAAAATTACATATATCTGATGTTATGTTTAGTTCTTTTTATGAATGTGGTAAGTGTAAATTAGTTTCCAAAGCACATGAACAACATATGATTGATAATGGTATGTTGGATATAGTTCTTAAACACATTCATTTATTTGAGAATTGAACATAACGGTAAAAATAAACACAGTAAAAGATTATGAAAACAGAACTTTTAAAAATAGCACAAAACCTTGAACAAGGTACGATAACTGAAAATGAAGCACGAACCCTTTTATTGGGTTTATTGGATGTTAGGCTTTCGTTGCCTACTGAAAGAGATATTTGTAAAAGAGCTAAAATAATTAAAGATGAATTAACCAATGATGGTCAAGAATTTTGCCAAGCGAGTTACTTAATGGGTGCTTTAGATTCAAAAAATGGAGATATTCCTTGCAATGAAGCCTAACGGTTTGGGTATATGTGAAGTACCTTACCACAGAACTTAAATATCAGTAGAAATTTTATGAGGTATTTCACATATACCTTGTTATAAAATCGTAAAAATTATGGATAAAGAAGTAGAAAACAACGAAAAATATTCAATACCTATTTATGAAAATGGTATTAAAACAGAATGGACTATTGATGGTATTAAAGGCGATGAAAAATATTTTGAGTTGTTAAAATATGGAAATGGTAAAGATTTACCAGATATGGTTAATGTTGGTGTGAAGAAATAATTTTTATGTTTTATAACGGTTGGGTATATGTGAAGTACCTTACCACAGAACTTAAAAATTTAGTAGAAACTTTATAAGGTATTTCACATATACCTTGTTATAAAACGTAAAAATTATGGTAGATGGAATTATAATCGGATTTTTAATTGGTGTATTAGTTGGCGGCTGGTACGCTTCTTGGTTTATTAAAACAATGAAAAAGAACGGATATGTTAATTTCGATGTAACAGATAAGTTCAAAGATGAAATAAAATAATTTTTATGTTTTATAACGGTTGCAAATATGAGAAGTAAATTTTACCTATAAAAATTAGATAATTCAAAATTTATTTTTTATATTTGTTGTTATAAGTATATATTATTTTTGTTTTACCTTATAAAAAATAAATTATGGAAATTACAACACAAATTAAATTAAGTAAAGAAGACATTATTGAACTTATTAAAGAGAAATATGATGGTGATATTACCTTTATTTTTGATGAGGAAACTTACAAATGTGGAATGACTGATGGAGTTCAACATTATGGGACAAGAACTATTTTCGGTGGTATATTAATCAAAAACTCAAAACAAAAATAATATTACTTATAACGGTTGGGTGTATATGTAGTGTGAGATTAGAAGCACTGAACTTGACTTAACCACAAATGTTTATTAGAAGTAGAAACTTGAATATACCAATGACCCTCACCTCACATTACATATACACCTTGTTATGTGTAGTAATTTTGTGGGTGGGACTTATTAATCTTAACTATTTATATATAAAGAAATACTATGTCAAAGGAAATGAGAGAACAAATAGATAATTTTAAAAACTTTTTATTGAATGAGGGTAAAAAAATAGATTTATCAAAAAAGTATAATAATGTCATATTTTCTGATGATTTCTACAATCAAGAAGAAAATATGATAAATTATAGAAAAAAACTTTATTTGAATAAAATAGATGAATTTATTAATTTCTATAAAAAATATCAACCAAAAGGTATAAGGATTATTGATGGTCAAGATGTTTATGAAGAAAGTAAATCTATTTTTGATAAAATTATAAATGGTGAAATCTATATTGATGATGTTTTCAACAATCCTGATAATCCATTAAGAAATGTTGTAATGTTATTACATATTGATGAACCAAGATTAAATAAAAGAATGGGTGGGTAAAAAATTATTACACATAACTATATTATATCTATAACTCAACATTAATTATTAATTTATAAATACTTAAAATATGAAAAAGACAAATTATTACGAAATTTGTAATCGAAAATTGAAGTATTTAAAATATTCAGATAGGACTATCAAGTCCTATCTCTATTATATTAACCAATTTTTAGAAAATACTAAAATACCACCAAGCAGATTAACAGCAACGGATTTCCAAAAATATCTCAATAATTACAATTTTACTTCAACCTCACAACAAAATCAGGTCATAAACTCAATAAGATTCTTACACAAAGAAGCTCTTAATAAAAAATATGATAAAGTCTCTTTTAAAAGACCTAGAACAGAAAAGAAACTTCCACAGGTTATTGATGGTGAATATATCAAATCAAAACTTTCTAAAATAGAAAACATTAAACATAGAACTATACTCACTCTAACCTATTCTGTTGGATTAAGAGTATCTGAAATAGTCAATCTTAAAATTGAAGATATTGATTCTAAAAGAATGATTATTCATATTAAAAATGCTAAAGGTAAAAAAGATAGAATTGTTCCACTTTCACAAATCGTTTTAGAATTAATGAGAGAATATTGGAAAGAATATAAACCAAAAGAGTACCTTTTCAATGGCCAATCTTATGGTAGTAAGTATTCAATTCAATCTTGTCAAAAAATATATAAAAAGTATATTGATAAAGATTCTTCAATTCACACATTAAGACATTCCTCTTTTACTAATCTTTTGGAAAATGGAACAGATTTAAGAATAATTCAGAAGATTGCAGGTCACTCTTCTTCTAAAACAACCGAGATTTATACACATGTATCAAATCAATTATTAAACAAAATAAACCTACCAATATGAGTGATGATTTTTTCAATAGTTTTAAAAAACCAGAACCAAAACACGATCATAAAGTAAGAGTGGTTCACTTCAAAAAAGAACCATTCGATATCTATATTGGTCGTAAACAAGGTGGTTTGTATAATAAATGGGCCTATCCTAAAGAGCTTAGAGAAAGTTTCCCAAAAGGAACACCTAGAAAAGAGATCATAAAAGCATATGAAGAATATCTTCTTTCAAATGAAGAACTTATGAACTCTCTTTGTGAATTGAAAGATAAAGTACTCGGGTGTTGGTGTAAAAATGAAGGTGGTGGTGGAAAATCTTGTCATGGAGATATATTAGTCAAATGGGTTAAAAAGAAATGCAATGAAATGTAGAGTTGGTGATTTAATTAAATATGATTTTGGTAATAATTTTGGTAAAATATTGGATATAATAGATATTGATAATAATTCATTTTATGAATATGATATAATAACCGGTAGAGGATCTCTAAATTCAAAAGTAACTGTGAAAATAAAACCCTTGGTCAATGCTAATAATTTGAAAGTTTTAGATGAACGTGATAGAAATTTAGATCCTCATGATTTCAGATTAGTGGATATTGATTATGAGAAACAAAAATTAAATGAAAATAAAGAATATATCATTAAAGCGATAAAATTCTTAGATATAAATGAAAATAGAGAAGATAAACTAAACAGGATATTAAGTAAAAATGACTTATGAAAAGAATAGAAGTAAACACACCAAATTCAGGAATGAGACTGACAGAAGTAGTGGCTATTGAGAACAGACCAATAATGGCTGGTGATTATGTACTTCTTAAAAAAGTATATGAAAGCCTAGGTAGTGATGGTAGGTATAAATATGATGAATATCGAAGTAAAGCACTCTTTAATCGATTAGATAATAAAGTAGGTAGATCATATTCCTCAAATTACACAGATTCTTTTGCAATAGGTCAACGAAATGAAAAGATCGTAGAAAATTGCGTCGCTATAAGATTTGTCGATGAAAGATTAAACGATTATTACGGAGTAAACAAGAACTGAAATGACTGATGAACAGATATTAGAATGTATTAAAGTAACATATGACTATTTATGTGATGATGGTAATCCAACCGATTATAATAACTTTAATGAATTTCCATCTTTAAAAAAGATGGAAAAAACACTTATTAATTATGGATTTGACATGATTGACTTTTGTAAATTCATTAATGATAAATATAATTTCTATGAAAAGCCATTTTGTGTTTTAACTGCAAGAGAATTCTTTTCTGATGAGTTATCAGAAAATGGTAGATCAAAAGCTAAAGTTATGTTGAATACATTATTAAGAGATTATAAATTAAAAAATATATTATGTTAAGAATACATAGTAAAGTAAATACACCATACGGTGAAGGAATACTTGTGTCGATGATTACAGATTTTAATGGGTTATATATTTCATATGAAAGAACGAAATGTGTTGTCTGGTTTGGAGCTGAAAATTCCGGAAGTAAAGAAGGTGAAAGCGGTAGTTGGATAACAAGAGAATTCTCTTTAAAAGAACTAATAGAACTAAATAAAGACATAATACGTAACGAAAAAATAGAAAAAATATGCCAGAAGGACCAGAAGTAAAAATAATGGCTGATTACATAAACGTAAACGCTAAAGAAAAGAAGTTCAACAAAATATACGACGTTGCTAAAGGTAATATTCCTTCGGAATTTATGCTTGCAGACGGAGATTTTAAACTAATTGCAGATTCTAATGGTAAAGAATTAGTATTAAATGTATATCATGATGTTGCACGTTTTAAAATCTCTGTCTTTATGGGAATGTCCGGGAATTGGCTTTGGATACCAACAAAAGATTGGGTGGATAGAAAGTTTGTTAGAATGCGAATGGATACAACTGATGGTTGGTCTTTACTTCTATATGGTCTCTATATGGGTCCAAAATATAAAGTAGGTGGGTTTGCTACTAAAAGAGGTCCAGATCCAACTAAAGAGTTCGATGCCTTCAAAAAAAACGTCTTAGAAAATCTTGGTTGTAAAGCTTTTGACAAACCACTTGGTGAGTCACTGTTAAATCAGAAATACTTCAATGGTTTAGGTGCATATTTATTTGCCGAGATTGTTGGACGATTAGATTTTAATCCACATTTGACATTAAATCAATTAAGTAGAAATCAATTAGAAGAACTATTTGATATGATTTTTAGGTGTTTTGAAGAATCATATAGTTTTGGTGGTGGTGAGATAAAAGATTGGCAAAATCCATTTGGTGAAAATAGAATAGATGAATGGCTAAACTTTTATGGTAATAAAGAAGAGTGTCACCGTCATATGTTTGGTAAAAGAAATCTTTGGATAAAAAATAAATACAAAACTACAGGTAAAAAAAACTAATAGTTTAATAAGTTACTTTTTATATCTCTATTTACTTTACTACATAATGGTTGCAAATTTGTATAATGACTTAATCTTATAATTTCTTCTTCTGTATTTGCAGAAGAAATTGGAATAATGTGATCCATATCCCATCCATAATTTAATTCACCATTATATAATCCATAATTTTCCCAAGTCATCCAAATTTCAAATTTACTTTCTAAATAAGATTTTAATTCATGATATTCACATCCTAATATTTTATAAGTTTTTGATTTTTTTGTAAATCCTTTATTTTTTATTGATAAAGAAATTCTATTTCTTACATTTTCTTTTATTTTATAAATTATATCATTTGATCTTCTATTCTTTCTTAACTCATTTCTTTTTTCTTTATTTTTCTTGTTGTATTCCTTTTTATATTCTTTTCTATATTCTTTATTATTATTAAACCATTCATTTATTTTATCTTTATTATTTTTTCTATAAATTTCCCATTTAATTTTTAAACTTTCTTTATTATTTTCAATATATTCTTTTTGCTTTTCTTTCAAAATTTCTTTATTAAGCTCTCTATACTCTTTTTTATATTCAGTAATTTCATCTTTATTTTCAAAATAATACTCTGACCATTTATTTTTATTTTTATTGTAGTAACTTTTTTTATCTTCTTTGCTCATTTTATACTTTCTATTGAAACATTCTTTACATAGATATTTCAATCCATCTTTTTTTCTAGAATCTTTACCAAATTCTTCATTTTCCTTTTCAATTTCACAAACACTACAAACTTTCATAGATTATATATTAAATATTCCAATCCCTTAATTGTATAAAACTTTTACATAAAAACACATAAAATAAGTAATGTTTAAAAGCAACTTTAATATAATCGTCGGTGGAAATAATACATGGAAAACTTCTTTTCTGCATAACTTTTCATATGAGTTGAAAGAGAAGTTTAATAAACGTATAATATTTATATCCAGTATTATTGATGGTGATAATAAAAATTCATCTTTCATGAATAATAGATATTATCTACATAGATCAATCTCTTATCGTTTCGATTATGAAACTCCTGGAATTACTGTTCTAAAAACAATAGAAGAAATTTGTAAAAGAGAAAAAATAGATTTTATATTTATTGATGATATTGAATTTATGAATGAAAAACATTTAGAAATTCTTAAAAGAATACCTATTATTAAAATAGCAACCTCTACAAAAAATTTTGATTTTATAGATTCTACAAACTATTACATCGAAAAAGAATATAAAAATGGTAAACACTCTACAATGATAAATAATATTGATATAACTTCACTTATTAAATCATATATAAGAGATGAAAAATTAAAAACAATAATATGATTAAAGCAGATTGGTATTATATACAAAACCTAAGAAAGATTTTAAAAGAAGGATCTTGGGATGAAAATCCTAGACCTAAATGGGAAGATGGTACTCCAGCGAATAGTAAATTCATAACAGGAGTATTCGAAGAATATGATTTGTCTAAAGGAGAGTTTCCTATCACAACATTGAGAAATACTGCAATTAAAACAGGTATAAGAGAAATTCTATGGATCTATCAGAAACAATCTAACTCTTTGTTAGAAGCTAGAGAAATGGGTATAAACTGGTGGGATGAGTGGAACGTTGGTGATGATACTATTGGACAAAGATATGGTGCAACTGTTAAAAGATACAATCTGATGAATAAACTATTAGATGGACTTAAAAAAGATCCATTTTCAAGAAGACATATTATTGATATGTACCAATATGCGGATTTAGAGGAAACACCTGGATTACATCCTTGTGCATACTCAACAACATGGTCTGTAAGAAAGGTAGATGGTGAATACTATCTAGATATGACATTAAATCAAAGGTCATCCGATTATATTGTTGCAAATTATATAAATAAGATACAATATGTTGCATTTCAGATGATGGTTGCACAAGAGGTTGGTTATAAAATAGGTAAATTTTGTCACCTAGTTCAGAATCTACATATTTATGATCGACATATAGATTCAATACAAGAATTATTGGATCGAAAACCTTTAGATGAAAATCCTACTATCGAATTGACAACAAATAAGGATTTTTACTCTATAAGTATAGATGATTTCAAAATTAAGGGAATTGAAGGTATTCCAAAACTTTCTTCTAAGTTAGAAATCGCTATTTAAAAATAATAAAAATACTATGCCAGAAAAAGAGTTTACTTTAAATGTAGATTGTACTCAATCATTATATGAGTTTGTTCAAGAACAACTTAAAGATGTTGATACTACCGAATTATCTGATGATATTTCTCAAGATCCAGAAGTAGAAATAACACCTGAAAAGGTTTACTTTTGGACAAGAGTTTATATGAAAGAAGAAAATCCAAATGTGGAGATAGGTGATGAAATAACTATTAAATATCTACCTTCTGGAGAAGAGTTAAAAACTCAGTTGATTACTTATGGTAAAAGTGGTCTTGAAAGAAATCATGATGATGAACTTATAAACTTTAATCCAGAAGATGATAAAAAAGTTTTATGTCTTATGATTGATGAGAAAACTATCAATGAAAGTGATAATATCCCTTTCATAAGAACACTTTTCAAATTAGGACATCATTATGAATATAATGTGATGAGAAGAGAAGAACTAATTTTCACAAATGATAAAAATGGTATTATAATAGATTGGTTTGATTGTGATTTCTAAATCTACAAAAAAATAAAAAAAAACCCACTTTTTAAGTGGGTTTTTTTATCTCACATATTCCATCAATTCTTCTATTTCTAACCTATCGGTTATTTTCTCACTTCCACTTGCTTTTGCACCAGTACACATTTCGTAGAATGAATAATTATCATCTTCAATTTCATACCATACATATCTATAGGTAAAATCACCACCATATGTATCAACAACTTCTCCGTCTATTATATAATTTTCCATACACAAATATACAATATATTTTTTAAAATTCAACGAACTTTTTATAAATTGTTTCTATAACATGTAAATTTTAAATAAATAAAATGTTAGTAGAGACTCAATATTTAAGTAATTCTAAAAAATTAGTGTGTAGTTATGTCGACAAATCAGGCGACATAAAATTAAAATACTATGATTGGGATAATCCAATGAAATATGTATCATGTGATGATACAGACCCCCAAAGACATCCCGAGTTTAAATCTTGGGATGGAAAATCAGTTAAACATGTTGAAGTAAACTATCCAGATAGATATGCAATCTATGAGTTCTTGGATGCTTTACCAGAAGAAGAAAGAGAAGAGCTATTTGAGTATAATCTACCAAAGATATATTTTATAGATATTGAAACCGAAATTATAGATGGATTTCCTGAAGCTGCTGATATTTATAAAGAGGATCAAGATGGTAATAAAGTCTTAGTTAAAGAAGGTGCATCAACACAAGTTCTTTCTATTTCAATTGTATATGATGATAAGATTATATTATTGGGTTTAAAGGATATGCCGGAAGATATGCAAGAGCGTATATGTAATAATACAAATAAATATTTTGAGAAGTTTGGAACTGAATATAAATTCAAATATGTAAAGTATGACGATGAGTTTGATATGTTGTATGCATTCTTTCACAAGATGGTCCCGAAGATGCCAGTACTTACCGGATGGAACTTCTTACAGTATGACTGGTTATTTTTAGTAAATAGATCTAGAAAACTTTCTAAGTGGATTAATGGTAAAGAGTATAAAATAAATCCAGCAGAATCATCTCCAGTTAAGAAAATAAATAAAATATGGGGTAGTGAATATGAAGTTCCTGCACATCGTATGATTTTTGACTACATGCAATTATATGAGATTTGTGATACCACTATAAAGGTTAAAGAATCCTCATCTTTGGATTTTGTTTCTAGTAAATTAGTTGGTGTTGATAAGATTAAATATAATGGATCATTACAGAAGTTATATGAAGATGATTTCGAGACATTTATGTATTATAACGCAGTCGATAGTGTTCTGGTGCAGAAGATACATGATGCAAAAAACTATATATCAATTATATATGCAATTTCTTCTTTATCACAAATTAGAATTGTTGATGTTGTTTCACAAATGAATAATGCATTAGCATCTTTAGCAATAACAGAAGGTGTTTTAAGAAATCGCTTTAGAAAACAAGATAATATAGTACTATTTAAAGAAGATAGAGGTGATGCAGAATCTACTATTGCCGGAGGATGGGTTAAAGATCCAGTAGTCGGAATGAATCGTTGGGTCGTTTGTTATGATTTTGCATCGTTGTACCCTACAACTCAAAGACAATTTTTCATAGCACCTGAGAATTTTATTGGTATACAACATCCAAATAATAAATCAATATGTGATAATGGTAAAGAAATTGACCCAGTAAACCACGTTGTATGTGTGAATGGTGCGGTTTTTAATAAGCGTTTATCACCAACATTGAAAATGTTAGAAGATGTTTATGCTGATAGAAAAAAGGCTAAAAAGGTTATGATGTCTAAGAATATAGAGTATAAAAATATATTAAATGAGATAGAAAGACTAGAATCAGAGATTTAAAAGGGAAGTGAAGTCATTTAATATATATAAAAAAATGTAAAAAATATGACTTTGGATTACTATGTTTATGTTCTGATGGATACATCAAAACCCGGTATTTATCAATATGGTGAATATTTGTTTGACTTTGAACCTTTCTATGTTGGTAAAGGTAGGGGAAATAGAATAAAAAATACTTTTTATGATAAATCTATATTTAAGTATAATAAGATTAAAAAACTTAAAGATAATAAAATTGATATTTTAAGTATAAAAGTAAACGATGAAATATCAAATGAAGAATCTATAAAAATAGAAATGTATCTTATAGATTTAATAGGTCGTAGAGATTTAAATAAAGGTACACTTGTTAACACAACGGATGGCGGTGATGGTAGAATTAATTCTAAACACACAGAAGAAACTAGAAAGAAAATATCCGAAAATAGAAAAGGTAAAGGTATAGGGTGGAAACATACAGAAGAAACATTATTAATTATGAGTGATAGGCAAAGTGGGTCTAATAATGGGTTTTATGGTAAAACTCATAGTGAGTTTAATAAGAAAAAACAATCTAATAGGTTTTCTGGACTATCACATCCTATGTTTGGCAGACAACATAATGATAAAACAATTGATAAGTTAGTAATACATCGTAGTGAAAATATATCAAATGATAAAATAAAGGAAGCATGTCAGAAATTTAATAAACCTGTTTTGATGTTTGATCTTAACTTTAACTTTAAAAGTGAATTTGAATCTGTTAAAATGGCTTCTATAAAAACAGGTATAAACGAATCCTTGATATCTAAATGTTGTAGAGGTGATATAAAATCACCTACCAGATATTTCTTTAGGTATAAGAATATAGAAGATAATATTAAGAATAATAAGTACTTAATAGACATAGGTGATTATTTTATAATAGGTAGAGAGTCTTATAAGTTAATAAAAAGAAATAAGAAAACATGTATATGTGAATATAATTCTAATTTAATAACAATGCATATGAATGATCATAGTATTTTGTTTAAAAAGGATACAAATAATATTGAAATAATTGAAATATTAATTTTTCTAAAAAGTATCGATAAATCATTTAGATTAAAGGATGATATTATTTTTAATAAATCAATTAGTATAAAATATTCAAAATTATTAGAAAATTCCGAACTCTTTAATAAAGAAAGAGAAATAGATTCTGATATTTTGATTTTCGAAGATGAGTGGATATCAAAAAAAGAAATTGTTAAATCACGGTTATTAAACCTATTAAATAAATCAGAAAAGATAGGTGCAAGAAAATGTGAAATAAAGGAAATAACAGATAATAAAATCATAAGAGAATTCCTTAAAGAAAATCACATACAGGGTTTTGTTGGTTCTAAAATAAAGATAGGTTTATATTACAATTCTGAATTAGTCTCATTAATGACCTTTGGGGGTTTTAGAAAAAATATGGGACAAAAGGCCAAGGAAAATACCTACGAACTTCTACGGTTTTGTAATAAGTTAAATACAACTGTTACCGGGGGTGCATCAAAATTATTTAGTTATTTTTTAAAAAAATATAATCCAACTTGTGTAATAAGTTATGCTGATAAGAGATGGAGTAAAGGTAATCTTTATAAAGAGATTGGATTTTCTTATACCGGTGACACGGTGGATAACTATTATTGGATAATTAATAATAAAAGAGAATATAGATTTAAATGGAGGAAAGATATACTAGTTGGAATGGGATATGATACTAATAAGACTGAAATTGAAATAATGAATAGTCTAAATCACTTCAGGATATTTGATAGAGGTAATATGAGATTTACTTATTATAAGTAATAAAAAAAGACATCTAATTATTAGATGTCTCTTCAAAAACTTTATCTATAATATTTTTCATTAAATCCCCAAAGTAATCAACACATTTTTTATAGATTTCTTCTTTGGAATCAAAACCTTCATTTATTAGGTTTTCGATGTAATTTTCTACATCATTTTCGGTCGTGTAGATGTTAAATTCGTCATAGTGGATGATGTGCATTTTAGTATTTTCTGATTTTAACATATATATTAACAAGAAAATATTGAAATCATGATTTATTAAACTATTTGATAAAAAAAAGTATAATTTTTACAAAAAAGATAAAAAATATGTCGCTTAAAAAAGATTTAGCCAAATTCAAACCAAGAAAAGAACAAAGAGAAGCTTTGGAATTTATAAACTCAGAATACCAAAAAAACAAGATGAACAAGTTTTTCTTGCTAAATCTACCCGTTGGGACCGGCAAAAGCCACTTAGCCATGATGATTGCAGATTGGTATAAAACGAATGTTAGTAAATATGCAAGGGTTGATGTAATTACAAATAGTAAGATTTTACAGGATCAATATTCTGGAACATATGGGTCTATATGTGACTTAAAAGGAAAAGAAAATTATGAGTGTGAACAATATGCATGTTCTTGTGCATCTGGCTCTGAATTTAACCGTTTAAATAAAACAAGCTGTGAGAATTGTCCACATTCAAATGCACGTGAATCCTATATAAATGGTGGTGTGTCTTTAACAAACTTTTATCTTTACATACTTTATGCTATTTATAACCAGAAACTTATGGAATCAAGAGATGCTCGAGTTCTTATAGTAGATGAGAGTCATGAATTTGATGATGTTATGTCAAATTTTGTTTCTATAAAAATAACAGAAACTATTGTTAAAAAGTTTAAATTTTCAAATGAACGCGAAATAGTTAAACGACTTAAATCAGTTTCTACAATATCTGGTTATGTTGAGTTCTTAAAATATTTAAATGGTGAGATATTAGAAACCTGTGACCAAATGGAAAAAGGAATGGTTAATTCACCAAGAAACGTTAAAGAGGATAAAAGAGATTTGAAGATATCTAAGGTTCTTAATGTTAAGAATGGTGATGTTAAGCTTATGAATCTGGTATCAGACTTAAAACAATACCAACTTAAAATTGAAGTTTTCTTAAAAGAATATAAAGAAAATCCAGATAATTGGGTTTTAGAAAGTAATTATAATGAGAAATTGAGACAGAAAGAATTATCACTTGAACCAATTTGGGCATTTGATTATTTGGATAAATATGTATTTAGTAATTATGATATGGTCTTTCTTATGTCAGGTACTATTTTAGATAAAAATCTATTTTGTAATCTTAATGGATTAGACGCATCAAAGGCTGTATACTACTCTATCGGATCTCCTTTCCCTATAAAAAATAGACCTATCTATTATATGCCATTAGGTAAAATGTCTTATAAGAGTAAAGAAGAAACCTTCCAAAGGTATATTCCTTATATACAAAAATTACTTGATAAATATAAAAATAAGAAAGGTATAATTCATACCAATTCTTTTGAACTTGCCAATTGGATTCAAAAATCTATTAAAAATAAAAGATTACTATTTCATGACTCATCTAATAAAGATGATATATTGAAGATTCACTTAGAAAGTGAGGAACCAACTGTTATTGTATCTCCTTCTATGGGAACTGGAGTTTCGTTTGATAACGATAGTGCTAGATTCCAAATAATTGCAAAAGTTCCTTATCCAAGTTTGGCATCTCAAAAGAATAAGATGAGACAAAATAATAATCCTGATTGGTACTCTTGGAAGACCTCCTGTTCCCTACAACAAGCATGTGGTCGAATAGTTAGATCGAATGTTGATTATGGTGATACTATAATCATAGATGGTGGATTTGGTGATGTTATAAAACATAGTTCACATTTTTTACCTGAATGGTTTCAAAACTCTATAAAAAAAATAAATGTTAAGATAGAAGTTTAATAGTAGTAATGGTTACTATTTTGTGTCCTAAACATGGTGAGTTTTATCAAAGTCCTAATGTTCATTTATCCGGACATGGTTGTTTTAATTGTGGTAACAAAAATGATTTAGATAAATTTTTATTAAAGTGTAAAGAAATATATGGTGATAAATATGATTATTCTTTAGTTGATTATAAAAATATGAAAACTGGGGTTACAATAACAATTTGAAATTATTAAGAATTCCTTACTACGATTATAATAAAATTGAAATGATTTTATCAGAATTTTTCAAATCTTAGAATTAAATACTACGGAAAATAAAATAGATGCATAAAAAAACCCACTCAATGAGTGGGTTTTTTATTTATTTAATTCGATGATACTCAAATTATTTTTTACTTTGACTTTTTAATATTCTTCCTTTCAAAGGAACTTTTTTGATAGGTTCATCTTTCTTTCCAGTTTCCTTCTCTTTTTTATTTTTAGCAGCTTTCTTCATAGATTCTTTTTTATCTCCATCTTTATCTATATCTAAGAAATCAGGTTTAGCACCTTTTTCTTTTTTATCATCAGATTTCTTACCTTTGATGCGTTCTTTAAATTTCTTTTGTGCAGCAAGTTGTGCTTTAGAGAATTTTTTTTCTTCATTTACAAAAGATTCAAAAGATGAAACTCTTTCTAATACTTGTGCATCGTTCCAGTCTTTAACTTCTTCATCACCATCTTCATCTTCAAGTTCATCACCATCTTCATCAAGATATTCTTCATCTTCATCTTGGACATCTTTAATTTCCTCTTCTTCAGAATGGAATATTTCGAAATCATCACTCTCATCACTTTTTGGTGCAAATGTATCTTGATCCTCGGTATCCTCAAATCTATTTAATTCGAAGTTTTCAAACTTTTTTAAATGTTTCATAGTTTAGCTAATTTAGTTTTTATAGTTATATATATTATTATTAAAAAATCACTTTTTAATATTTTATATATACTTAATGATATTAAAATATTATGATTTTTTATTAGAAGAAAGATCCGAATTGAAGGGTCAGATGAGATATTCTGCCGAAATGAAAAGTAAGCTCAAAAAAATCGGTGGTAAAGTTGCAGAAGCACTTCTCGATCTTGAGATGACCGAACAAGAGTTTACATATATCGATTTAGGTGAAAAGGATAACACAATAACATTTATTGAAGTGGATAAAGTATTTGATTATCTAAAATCGAAACAACTTGCACCTGGATATCTAAGTAGACTAATAAGAATACAATGGCTTAATAAAGAAGATGTTAGACAACAGATAGAGTTAAAAGTTGGACGTTTTGCTAAATCTCTTTTACTTGACACTTTTACTGATCCTGAATATGGTGAGTTTGTTGATAAATGGAGAGCACTTAAAGATATTTCTATTTTCGAATTGTGGACTGATAGTGATATAGCAGAGGCATATAATACAGAAAATTACGAATCTTGTTCAGGATCCGAGTTGGATAATTCATGTATGAATGATATGGGTTATGTAAATTATTATTCTACAATAGAAGGATGTGGAGTACTTGTTCTTTTAGATGAAGATAGATCATATGGACCTACTATAAAAGGTCGTGCAATTATCTGGACAGATTATAAAGGTCGAAGAATAATGGACAGAGTTTATTATAACTTCTCCAAAGATTATCAAAAGTTTTTAAATTGGGCCAAAGAAAACAATGTTTATTATAAGAAGACAAATTCAGCGGGTTATTCAAATACTTTTATATTAGTTGATAAAGAAGAGATTTTACATACTAAGATTTTAGTGCCCGAATTTGATGAGAGTGAAGATAAATATCCATATATGGATACCTTCTCTTATGCACAAGATGGATATTTGTTAAACTATGAACCAGAAGATGGTAAATATTATGAACTTAGAGATACTAATGGTGCTTATGAAATTTATAATAATATCTTTGATATATATGGTGATGAGATAGAAGGTCGATATGGACTTAGTCGTTATGTATTTTCATCATATCAGAATGGATATCTTTGGAAAGATGATGCAATACATTTGAATTATGATGCGGGCTCGGATTTCAAAGAATATTCATTTGATGATTGGTTAGAAAGAGAGTTTGTTGAGACTGGTAAACCTTATTCTGGTCCAAAAACGAGTTTTGTTAAGATAGACGGTAAGTGGTATTTTGAAAAACATTGTGTTTACTCCGAAAGTGAGAAACAATGGATCTGGAGACCAAAGGCAATCTATAATAATGGTGACTGGATATCTTTAGAAAATTTTAATCCTGGAAAATAATATATACTTTATGGCAAATATTAGAAAATTCAATCAATTTTTTTCACATGATACTATAGTGGATTATGTGACAAATTCTTTATTATCTATCTCAGAAGGAAAAGATAGTGGGAAAGGCACAAACCAAAAAATAGAAGCATATAAAAGTGAGTTTAAAAAAATAAAAGAAGACTTAGGTTTGAACTCAAGACTAATACCTACTTTTGGATTTGGAATAGGTGGTTTCTACCCTATTGTAGAGAGTTTATTAAGACTTGAAGGATTTGATATGAGTAAACGAAGTATTGTTTTACTTACTTTGGCTGCAATATCTATAATTATAATTGGTGATGGCAAGAAGAAAAATAAAGAAGATAAAGAAACTTCAGAGAGAGATAGAGTTATTGATGATATAAATGTTAAAGTTCTTCAAGAACTTAACCAAACTGTTTCTCCAAATTCATCGACAGGAGATTCACCAGTTCTTAAAAGAGTTGTATCTATATTAAAATCATTTTATGATTCATTTTGGAAGAATATCTATAAGGGTGAATTAAAAGATAAACTAACAAGTTTTAGGTCAAGTATTAAATTGACTTGGGATTCTGTTAAAAAAGGATTTAATCAGGCCGCAGGTGGTCTTATTGATATGTTGGCATATACTGCAATGCTTATTCCGGTTATGAATGTGGTTGATAATACAATAAATAATTTCCCTGACTTATTTAGTACACTCAGAATACTACCTGAGAATCTTTTAGCATTTTCTACTGGTGTTGGTGTTATTTTAGCAAAACATGGTGTTGCAAAAGTTATATCAAAATTTGGTTCGAGTTCAAGTGAACAAGAAATACTTGATGAAATCGAAACTCCTATAATACAAAAGGTGGCAAACTATAAAGATCATGAAAAGGATGCACCTTTGATAAAAGAAGAGCCTTAACGAATTTCATTTGGATTTATTTTAAACAATAGACTTTAGTTTAATATAATACATGTTAAATAATAAATCCAAAAATGACAACGCCTCAATTAGAGAAAGTTTATTTCAATTACGTACTAAACAATAAGAAGTATTTCGATATTGTTAAGGCATATTTTTTCAGAAACTCTGAAATACAATTTGTATATGGTGTTTTAAGAGAATATATGCTCAAAGGAGATGCAAAAATACCTACACCAAGACAGATCCTCGATATGGTCAATATCGAGGATAAGGAAGGACTTATAACCAAAGAGATTCTAAAATCAATTTTACAAGTAGACTTAAAGGAATATGATGAGAAAAACTTCATCGAACCAAATTTCAATGGTTGGGTTTTGGCAAATAGATTAAAAACAGGAACTGTAGATATTATAGACGAAACAAGAAATTTAGATTCTATTTCCGACTTTAATCATGCCGTTGAGGCTGCAAATAGAATAAGAGGTATTGTAGATGAGATGGCATCCACAAACTTTGTACAAGATGATGATATGGGATCCGACTTCGATGATGCAGAACATCATGTTCAAGATTCATCACGTTTTAAAGTTAAGTGTGGTTTTGAAACAATTGACCATATGCTCGGTGGTGGTTGGGATATCTCTACTCTAAACGTGATAATGGCACAAACTAATGGTGGAAAATCTTTATGGATGCAAAACTTTGCCGTTCAATCTGCAAATATGGGACATAACGTTCTTTATATAACACTCGAGATGAGTGAGAGAAAGGTTATGAAGAGACTTGGTGCAATGAGACTGCAATTACCAATAAATGATTATGATAATCTTTCTAAAGACACTGAAATGATTAAGAAGAAAATTGCAAATCTATCAGTAACTACTGGCGGTGGTGATTTATTCGAGAAAAAAGTTGGTAAGATTATAACTAAATTTTGGGCAGCAGGTACTGCAACAGTACAAGACTTTGATAATTATATTCAAAAGTTAAAAGAGAAGCGTGATATAAAGATTGATATGATTATTGTTGATTATATTACATTGGTTGCAACACAGAAAGGTGCTATGGCAGATAATCTTTATACTAAAGGTAAACATCTAGCAGAAGGATTAAGAGCAGTAGGTGCTAAATATAAATGTCCTGTAATTACTGGTGTTCAGGTTGCTAAAGACGCATGGAATGCATCTGATATAACATTAGAATCTGTTCCAGAATCAAAAGCAATTGCCGAAACCGCAGATACTTTCTGGGCAATTATACGTACCGAAGAGATGAAACGTCAAAACGTTTTTAGATTTAAATTGTTAAAACAACGTGATGGTGACTTCTCTAAGTCACAAATGAGAATCAATTTAAATCCTACATTCCTAACATTAGAGGGTGATCAATTTATTGATCAATAAAACAAAAACAAATTTGTTTTATATAAAAAAATAAACATTAATATGGTAAAAAAACTAGATGATGACTTTGAAGAGGAGTTAGATAATATAAAAGAAGATACGGTTGGAGATGATGACAAAGATTTCGATGAAGATGATACTGGTAAATCAATTTCAGATGACGATGACGATGAAGATTCGGATATAGTAATTGAAATTGATGAGAATGAACTTGATATATCAGATAAAGATTTAAATAATATAGAAGAAGATGAGAATGATATAGTTCTATCAAAACATAAACTAGAGGGAAAACACTCACTTAAATATGATTCTATTTTTAAGGGTAAAAAGGAAGATCCTTTAGATGAAGATGATATGGATGGATTTTCTATGTATCATAAGGATTCTATAGAAGTTGATAAATCTTCTAACTATTATTTCGAGTCTATTGATAACGAATCATATGTTAGAACTAAACTTGTCAAAGAGAGAGTTTATGCAGTTCTAAGTGATAATACAGAACTTAATTTTATGAATAATAGAAGAAAGCCATCTAAAGTCGATTTTAACCAATATTTTAATCTAATTAAAAATGAATTAGAAGGTGAAAGTTTTACAAATATTGAACTATTCAATGAACTTGCAGTATACTTCTCAGATAATTTATTTAATATGTTGAAACTATTAGATAATAAATGGAGAAACCAGATATTTAAAGAATTACAAGAACATGTTGGTAAGACTACAAATTCAAAAGAAATTCAAAATAGAAATATTTATGAAGGTACTGAAATAGAATTTGAGTGGGAGGATCAATATGGTGAACCGATGATTGTTACGGGTGTGGTACTTGAAACAGACTATACTACATCAAGTTTTAGAGTGGATTCTTATGAAAATATTTATGATATTCACTTGAGCGATATAAAAAAAATATTAAATAACAACAAATTTAAAAATAATTTAAATAAACTTAACAATATAGATTTTTTATAAAATTATTTTTACGTCTATAAAAAATCTTATTTTTTTGGGCATTTTAATTTAAAAACAGAAATTTAATCAAATATATAAAAATACAAAAATAAAAAATGAACATGATAAAAGTAACAAAGAGAAATGGTAAGAAAGAACCAGTTAAGTTCGATAAAATCGTGGACCGTATAACACAACAAACTTATGGTTTGGATCAAAAGTGGATCGTACCTTTCGAGATTGCACAAAAAGTGATTGAGGGTATTACACCTGATGTCAAAACATCAGTTTTAGATCAGTTGGCAATGGAGACCGCAGCATCACTTACTACAAAACATCCAGACTATTCTGTGTTGGCTGCACGAATAGCAATAACATCTTTACATAAAGAAACAAAGAAGAGTTTCTCTGAAACTATTGAGGATTTATATAAATATGTAGATCCAAAAACTGGATTACATTCACCAATTGTTTCTGAGAAGTTCTTTAATCTTGTTAAAGAAAACTCTGACGAAATCGACTCTGCAATAGTACATTCAAGAGATCATAATTTTGATTATTTTGGTTTCAAAACATTAGAGAAATCATATCTATTAAAAATAGATGGTAAAGTTGCAGAAAGACCTCAATATATGTATATGAGAACTGCACTTCAAGTATGGGGTGATAATTTAGAAAGAGCATTTAAAACTTATAATGAGTTATCTGAAGGTTTTTATACACACGCAACTCCAACATTATTTAACTCTGGAACACCAAGACCACAATTATCTTCTTGTTTCCTTTTAGACACACAATCAGATTCAATCGAAGGTATCTTTGATACTTTAAAAGAGGCTGCTTTAATTTCTAAAAATGCTGGTGGTATCGGAATCTCTTTCAATAAAGTAAGAGCAAAAGGGACTTATATTGCAGGAACAAATGGTACTTCTAATGGTATCGTACCTTTCTTAAAAATCTACAATGAAACAGCTAGAGCAGTTGATCAAGGTGGTGGTAAAAGAAAAGGATCTATCGCAATCTATATGGAACCTTGGCACGCAGATATTATGGACTTCTTGGACTTGAGAAAGAATCATGGTAAAGATGAAATTAGAGCAAGAGATTTATTCTTAGCAATGTGGATGAATGACCTTTTCATGGAGAGAGTTGAACTTGATGAAGATTGGGGTTTAATGTGTCCACATGAATGTGCTGGTCTTAATGAAACTTATGGTGAAGAATTTAGAGCACTTTATACTAAGTATGAGGCTGAAGGTAAATATAAGAAACTTGTTAAAGCAAGAGATGTTTGGAATAAAATCTTAGAATCTCAAATTGAGACAGGAACTCCTTATTTACTTTATAAAGATTCTATCAATACAAAATCAAACCAATCAAATATTGGAATCATCAGATCCTCAAATCTTTGTGCAGAAATTGTAGAGGCAACAGGAATTACAAAAACTCAAAAAGATATTCTTCAAAATAAAGAGTTATTAGAGAAAATTGGATTAGGTGATTTTTATGGTGAAGAATCTGTTAATGAGACTGCGGTATGTAATTTAGCATCTATTGCACTTCCTAAGTTTGTAAATAAAAATAAAACTTATAATTTCAATAAACTATATGATATTGCTTATAATGCTACTATAAACTTAAACAACGTAATTGATGTAAACTATTACCCATCAAGAGGTGCTAAGTTCTCAAACTTATGTCATAGACCAATTGGGTTAGGTGTTCAAGGATTGGCAGATGTTTTCTTCACAATTGGATTATCTTATGGATCAGAAGAAGCAAAGACATTAAACAAAGAGATTTTCGAAACAATCTATTATGCTTCTATTAAGGCTAGTTGTGATTTAGCTAAAGAACAAGGTACTTATGCAAGTTATGAAGGATCTCCTATTTCTAAAGGACAATTTCAATTTGATTTATGGGGTACAAAACCTACAAAAAGATGGGATTGGGATAAGTTGAGAGAAGAAGTTAAGAAACACGGCGTTAGAAACTCTTTAACAACTTGTATTATGCCAACGGCATCAACAGCATCTATCTTAGGAAATGAGGCATCTTGTGAGGCACAAACATCAAATATGTACACAAGAAGTGTTTTATCTGGTACTTTCATAATGGTAAATAAATACTTAGTAAAAGAACTTGTAAAACTTGGATTATGGAATGAAACATTAAGAAAGAAAATTATTTCCGAAAATGGTTCAGTACAAAATGTTCCTGAAATCCCTACAAACTTGAAAGAGATTTATAAAACAGTTTATGAGATTAAACAAAGAGATGTTATCGATATGGCTGCAGAAAGAGGTGCATTTATCGATCAAACACAATCTATGAATATCTTTATGGATTCTCCAAACTTTGCTAAGCTTACTGCAATGCATTTCTATGGTTGGGGAAGAAGAAACTTAATGACTGGTGAGAATGGAAATGTTATTATCCCGCAAGGAGAAAACATTGAAGTGATTTATGATAAAGACGGTAAACCTAAATGTTACAGAGATAAAAGATATACTTTAAAAACTGGTATCTACTATCTAAGAAACAAATCTGCAAACGATGCTGTTAAGTTTACTGTTCAAGATGAATCTAAGAAAAGTGTTGAAGAACAAATGGCTGAAATCTCTTGTAGCTTAGATTCACCAGAGGATTGCATTTCGTGTGGCTCGTGATATAGGTAGTTGTATGTACTTTGACTATCAATTAATTTAAAAAATAGTGGGAAATTTTTCTCACTATTTTTTTTATTGTATATTTTTTAATATATACTTTAAAAATATATAAAATTATGAAATATGTAAAAACTTATGAAAATTTTCAAGTTAATGAAGAGATTTCATTTAGAGGATTGGCACCTATTATCGCTTCATTATTTCTAACATTTAACTCTTTTGATGCTTCTGCTGTTGTTACTGGTGGTGCTAGAGGTGGTAGAATGTATGCTAAATATGCCACAAAAGAAATAACTTCTATTTCCGATAAAATAGAAAGAGATTTAGAAAGAATAAAGTCCGAAACTCAAGATCCTGAATTATTGAAATTGATCGAATCAGTTCAATCACTTGATGGTTGGAAATACGATGATGGATTTGACAAAGTAGATGTTGTTGTCAATGACTTAAAAAGTTATATACAATCTCAAAATATTAACGAGTCTTTGGTTAGTGATACATTAAATAATTTGTCTTCTGGTAATATTGAATTAATTAAATCAGACTATCAAATGTTACTTCAAAAATACCAAGAAATTTACGAACACACGGAAAATATGAAACTTATCTTAATAATTGTTTGTACTTTATTTGTTTCCTTTGGTGTAATGATTGGTTATAAATACTTTAAAGATGGATTACCTGGATAATCAACATTTTCTATAAAAAGTCCACTTTGTTAAAAAATGAAAATTAAGACATTCATATATACTGAACAAAAAAATTAAAATTATTTTTAAACTTTCTTTGATAAATAATATAAAACATATATCTTTGTAAAAGAAATTAAAAAACATATTAAAACCGTAGCAAGACAAAAGAGTTACTTCGAAATTGGATTCTAAAAAAACACTCTTTATCACTTTTCTCGGTCATTTTATTAAATAGCAAACATAGCGATAGTTCTGAGTTACTTCGAAATGTTAAATAAGACAGAAAGTGCCTAGCGACAGCGAAGCTACTGAATTCAGACACGTGTCAGAATTAAAGTGAAAAAGTCCAGTTGATTACTGAAAAGAAAAATCAAGGAAAAGGTTTACTTCCTTTAAATAAAAAAACTCGTGAGATAGACACGTTAACTACAGGCAAAGTTTCGGGAGATTACTTTGTAACGCCTTAGGCTAAATTTACTTGTTTGCTAACTACTATGACCAGAATACTACAGAAATGTACTATTCTGGTTTTTTTTTGAACTTAAAAAAATTTATATATTATGAGTAAATTCAACACAACCGTAACAAAGTCTAAGACTTTAACTGAAAATTTGGCAGGTGGTCAAGCATATGCACAATCAAACGAATTGGCATTAGTATCAATGTTGTTAACATCATTTGTTAACGACCAATTCTATAAAAGTGGTTCAACTACTTTAAAAGATTTGAAAGCTTTATCCGAAAAGATTAAAGATAAAGAGTTCGTCGCTAAGGCGGCTATTTATGCAAGAGATAAATTTGGTATGAGATCAATCACTCATGGATTGGCAGCTGAGCTTACGTCTCAACTTACAGGTTTTGATTGGGCAAAAAACTTCTATGATAAAGTAGTTGTTCGTCCAGACGATATGACTGAGATTTTATCTTATTACTTGACTAATAAGACTGATAAGGACAAACCAAAATTCCCTAATGCACTTAAAAAGGGATTTGCCACCGCATTTGATAAGTTTGATGATTATCAAATTTCAAAATATAAAATGAGTAACAAAGAAGTTAAACTTGTTGATGTCGTGAATATCGTACACCCTATCCCAACAGATAGAAACAGAGAAGCACTTAACTTATTGATCAATGATAAGTTAAAAAACACAGATACTTGGGAAGCAAAACTTTCTGCAGCAGGTCAAACTGCTGAGAACGAGGAAGACTTATCTAAGTTAAAATCTGATGCTTGGGTTGAACTAATATCTACGAGAAGAATCGGTTACTTCGCTCTTTTAAGAAATCTTAGAAACATCATCACTCAAGCTCCAGACGCAGTAGCTGCCGCTTGTGAGTTATTAGTTGATGAAAACTTAATAAAAAGAAGTCGTGTACTTCCTTTTAGATTTGCTACGGCTTACGAAGAAATCTCTCGATTAGGTTCTGACCGAGCCGTGAGAGACGTGTTGGTTGCTATCAACCAAGCACTTGAAGTTTCTTTGGTGAACGTTCCTAAGTTTGATGGTGAGACTCTTGTAGTAATGGACGTTTCTGGATCTATGAGTGGAAAACCATCAGAAATCGCTAGTTTATTTGGAGCAATCTTAGCAAAAGTAAACAGTTGTGATGTTATGACTTTCTCTACTGATGCTCAGTACAAGTCTTACAATCCATTGGATTCTGTAATGACAATAAGAGGATCTTTCAGATACTCTGGTGGTGGTACTAATTTCAAAGCTATCTTCGAAAAAGCCGACAAGAAGTACGACCGAGTTGTACTTTTGAGTGATATGCAAGGATGGATGGGGTACACTACTCCAGCGTCTGAGTTCGCTTCTTACAAGAAGAAATTCGATGCGAATCCATTTGTTTACTCTTGGGACTTGGCAGGTCATTCGACAATGCAGTTTCCAGAACAAAATGTCTTTGCTCTTGCAGGATTCTCTGACAAAGTATTCGACATTATGAAGTTGATGGAGATTGATAAGAAAGCTCTCTTCAACGAGATTAATGCTATTCAACTTAGCTAAATAAAAAAACCTACTCAAATCGAGTAGGTTTTTTTTTATATATACATAAAGTAATTTTTAATATGGCATTTCATTATTCACCTAGAATTGTAAACGATAATAGTTTAATATTATATTTAGATGGTTTAAATATAAATAGCTATAATGCAACCGGTTCTACTTGGTTTGATATAAGTAAAAGTGATCAATTTGATATGAATAAAGCTGGTATTAATTTACCTTATTATGACGATGGTAGTTTTCAACTTACCGGAAATAATAGTTATTTCTCTGGTAGTGGACTTGATATTGGTGATAAAGGAACCGTAAATATTTGGTTTAAACAAGATTCTCCAATAATAAATAAAGGATTATTCGGACTAGGTAGTAATTGTCACTTATATATTGGTTCAACTGCTTCTAGTACAAAAACTGCATTAAGTATTTTTAATGGAACCTCATATGGGCCAAATGTAGATTTGAATAACTCAACATCATGGAATTTCGCATCTTTTGTTTGGAATGGAGTATCGACTAAGGTTTATTTAAATTCCACAAACTTCGATACGGGTGATATATCTTTCTCAAAATCCGGGGCATTTTATTTAGGTGTTTATCCAACATTTAATTCAAATAGTTATTTCAACGGTAAAATAGCTAATGTTCAGGTATATAATCGTGACTTATCTGATGATGAAATAAATCAAAATTTTGAAGCGTTGAAATATAGGTTTGGTTTATAATTCATTTCCAGATTTCTTGAAGATTTATCTTTGAACTCATTTCTATAACTTTACCATTTTTTATTAGAGAGTATTTTTGAATCGGAATAAAAATCTTAACTATATTATCAGTTTTTTTAATTTCCTCATCATCCATATCAGTGTTGAATATTTGTATTAAATTTTCAATTTCGTCAGAACCTAGATAGTTCTTATCTCCTAGAAAATACGTAAAGTTATAATTATACTCATTATATTTGAATGAATTTTCTATATAAGATTTTTTTATTAAAAAGTTAGTTAGACACTTCTCTACACCTATTGATGGTAAAGTAAATCTATATCCATCAATATCGAAACAACTTTCGTCTTTATTCCAATTAATCATAATATCATCACTTAAATTACAATAATTGAAGCTTTCCTCATCAAAGTTTATTTTATCAATAAATCCATCTTCCTTAAAATATTCAATTTGAACAGGTCTATTTTTAGTGAATCTTACTATTTCTAGGAAAATAAATATAACATCGATACTTTTAATATCATTAAATGAATACCCTTTTGATATAATTGTATTATTTTCTACAATCTTTTTTAGTCTACCTAATACTAAACTTATATCTTCTCTATCATATTCATATTCATACTCTAGTATCTCTACTTTACTAACCTTTTTAATTGATATTTTAAAATTCTTTTTATAAAAAAATCCTTGAGATGGAAGTTTAGTAACATCTAAAACTTTCTTTTTAATAAATAATCCTTTTACGAAATCTAATATCATAATTTATATATCATTTTCTTATATATTATTTTTTTAGGTGTACATGTCTGGTGAATATATAAGACTATGATAATAAATGATAATTGCTTTAATTATTTAAAGGAAATACCGAGTAAATCAGTGGACCTTATATTGGTGGATCCACCTTACCTAATTTCAAAGAAATCTGGATTTAAAAACTATTCCGATGATGCAAAATCTGATATGATAACTAAATATGGTAAAGTATCTATCGACTTTGGTGAATGGGATAAAGATGAGATTGATTGGGATTTACTTTTTAGTGAATATTATCGTGTTCTTAGAGATGGTGGTACTCTTATATTCTTTTTTGATATATGGAAATCTACTATAATAAAGGAGATTGCAGATAAATATAAATTTAAACAACCTAGAATAGGTCAGTGGCATAAAACTAATCCTGTTCCGATAAACTCAAAAGTGAATTATCTATCAAATGCCATAGAATTCTTTTTTACATTTGTTAAGGGAAAGAAACCAACTTTTAATTCAGTTTATGATAATGGTGTTTATAAATATCCACTTTGTCATGGTAAAGAACGTTTAGCACATCCTACACAAAAGCCACTTTCTTTAATAACTGATATTTTATTGAAGCACTCAAACCCTGGTGATACTATCTTAGATACATTCGCTGGATCTGGAACAACTGGACATGCATGTATTTTAAATGATAGAAAATTCATACTTGTAGAAAGAGATGAAGTTTATTTTGAAATACTCAAAAAAAGATTGTCTGACTTACAAACAAATCAGATACTATAATATATAAAAAATAAAATTAAAAATTATGTCTATTATTTTAAAAAACTCACAATTAACCGATGATACAATCAACGCATTAAATATGTTAATTGATTTAGATATAAATGCTACTGCTGCATTTAGACTTATGAGAATAATAAAAGAGTTATCATCTATTTTAGATGATAAAATTAAAATGGAAAAAAGAATTCTTGACAAATGGACATCAAAAGATGATGCTGGTAACCCTACTACTGTAATGGATGATACTGGTAATATTGTCGAGGGAGCGGTAAATATATCAGATAGTGAAGCATTCTCTAAAGAGATGTCTGTTCTGTTGGATATAGAAAATGAGATTCCTTTTGATAAAATAAAATTTGAAGAATTAAACCTTCAAACAGCAAAGGTTAAAGACCTTATAAAGTTAGATTTTCTTTTCGATTAATACCATTACCACACTTTCCAGGTAAACATATAAAATCACAAAAAAGAATAAATATTGTGAGAAAGATAAAAATATGTAGTATTTTTAATTTAAAAGCCTGATAAAAACTATCAGGCTTTTGAATTTTAATATATAAAGAAAATTACTTTTATAAATGCCAGCAACATATAGTATAAATGTAGGATCTCAGTTAGAGGCATATAGAAAAACTGATATATTATCAGTATTAAAAGATATTCCCGATAATACAAATAAACAAATATCGCCAAGAGATATAAGAGATGCATTTCTGTCTACATGGGCAAACTCTCCTTTTAAACAAACCACTAACTTAACAGGAATCGAATATATTGGTATAGATTCTGGTAATCCTAGTGATAGAGATATTAAACAAAAAATATTTTTAGGAAAGAGAAGTTATGCTAACTTAGATATAATGGATAATACATTATTATCAAATGATAGAGCAGATATTTATATTTATAATACTAAACCGGATAGTTATCTAACTCAAAGTTCAACCAAAATTGCAATATTGGCAGGTACAGATTCATCTTTACATCAGACTGCACCTTATATAGAATCTAGAGTTGATAATGATAAAAATCATTTAGAACTTAGAAATCCTTCACTTAACTATGGTCCTATAAATCTTTATAGTTCAACTGGAAGAGTTGCAATTAATGGAATTTTATTCCCGACGGTTACAGAAAACTCTACCAATTCGGGAAATGAAAAGATTTTAAAATATTCAGGAACATATCCTAATGGATATTTAAAGTGGTCATCAATAACTTTTGATGAGACAAATGTTGGTGAATTAGGCTCACCAACTAATATATATGGATACCCAGTTCTTTTAAATGGTCACTCTATGGAGTTTGTAGATGATTCTTTAGTACCAGTTCAAGTTGGTGGTGTTCCAGTTGGTTTCTCATTTTCTGAGAATTCTTACTATAGTACAATTACTTCAACCTATCAGAATTGGCCTTTGAGTGAGGTTCTTAGAGAAATACTTTATCCTTATACACCTCCAGAAATTAATCTTAGTTTAGTAAATTTAAATACCGGCACAACTTATGCGGTAGCAGGTACAACTACTGATATTCTAATAGAATATGATTTAACTCTATATTCTAGAACTGCTAATGAATATATTAGTAATCAATATTTACTAAGCCAACCAACCATTAATGGAATTCCAGGTTTAACATCAGGAACAATATATTCTGGTCTTTCATTTTCTGGTTTACCTGGTAGTACCTTCTCAGGTACTATGTCATTTTCGGTTAGTGATCCTGGTGGTATTTCCGGTGGTAAATATACATACACGATGGCAATTTCGGATGTTCCTGGAACAGTTGTTGCCGGTTATCCTTTAATTGGGTGGAGTCATAGTACAAATACTGAAATAAATTTTATAAAACCAATATATTATGGTTTCACTTCAAGTGATATATCACTAGTTCCTGGTGCGATACCTGATTTATCACCAACATGGGTAGTTGATAGTTTAAATCCATTAAGAGCATCTATCGAAAGTCTAGTTAAACCTTACCCTGGTATAGATAAGACTATGTCGGTAAATATACAGGGTGATGGATATCTATATTTTGTATATCCAAGAATGGATGGAATCGGTAATGTTTTAGATGAGTCAAGTCTTTTTAGTATAAAAGATCCTAATGGATTTATACTTTATCAAAATGGAAATCCTACTTCAAGTTCTTTTTTCCCTAGTAGTTTTTATGCATTACAAACACCTTTTAGTGAATATGTAGTTTGGCAGACTAAATTCCCTTGTGGATATCATGGTGACGGTGAGTTTCATTTTACTTTTACAACAAACTCAGTATTTACTTGGAATCCATAATAAAAAAAAAATATTGAATGTCAACATATAATAAATATATAGGTCTTTCTTGGGAAGCACAGAGTAGTACACTAATAATTGGTACCGCAACCACTACTTCTTTTTCATTTACTAACAATTCTGTTTTAGAAAATCTTAAAGATAATATAGATGGATATATTATTCCTAAGTATCTAAGAGATATGTTTATATCTACGTGGGATTCTATTGTTTTTAAACCTACTATTGCAAGTGGATCATCAACTCAATATATCGGAATAGATTCTGGTATTGGTGATGATTTATTGGAAAAACCTAATAGAGACTTAGTTGTAAATAAGATATTTTTAGGTAAAAAATCTTATTCAGGAACATATTCCTATTCGGAATCAAATGATATAATGACCTCAGAATTATTATCAAGTGATATAGACTTATTCTTTTATAACACAAGACCAGATACTTTATCACAAGATAATACACGAATAATATTACTAGCAGGAACTAATCAATTAATCTATAATAATGCACCATATATTCAGTCACAAATAACGACAACTACGGGTGGATCACAATCTTTAACACTTGATATCTTTAATTCTTCTGGTGATATAATATTACTTTCACAGGGTATAGATTCACTTGGTAATAATATTTCTAGTGGTGGTAACATATACATTAATGATATTTCATTTCCATCTATAGGAACATCTTCGTATGTTGAAAGTTCGGTTGGAATTGATAAAAATAACCTTATATACAGAGATGGAGAACTCGTATGGGATAAAATATCATTTCCTCAAACAGATTATATAGGAATCACAGGTAGTAGAATCTCGATTAACGGTGATTTAATTAATGCAAATTCTCACTCTCTTGATTTTACGGATATTAGACCTTGTCCAATAAAAATTGGTGATGTTTCAGTTGGTACTACATTTGATAGAATGTCTATTGCCGACGTTCTTAGAAAGATTATATATCCTTATTTACCACCAAAATGCACTATTAGTTTGGCAAACTCAACAGGTTATGTTGAAGTTGGTACATATCCTAATATAAGTATTAATTATACTATAACAAAGAAAACGGAAAATACTTTACCTACTAGATTAATAAATATGATACCTAGTACATATCCTAAAATAACAACACCTGGTGAAAATACCATTTCTGGTGTTTCTAGAGGTATTATGGTTCAACCAGTTACCGCAACAACTTCTTTATTTGAGGTTAATGTTACGGATGGAACCTCAAATAGTATCGCAACTGCATCCGTTTCTGGTATATATCCTTATTTCTATGGATTTACATCATCAAATAATCTTACCGTTTCTGCACTCTCATCAATGACAAAACTAGTTGAACCTAAAGGCGATAAAATATATGATTTAACTGGTAGTGGTAACTTCTTTTTTGCGTATGACGCAGATTATGGTCCATTGAGTTCTATATATAATGACTTAAATATTGATATAATTGCCACTTTCTCAAGTAGTGTTAATATAATTTCATCACCAACTGGTTTATGGTCCTCAAAAGAATATTTAGTTTACAAATGGGAAAATGTTTCTCAAATAGGACCACCATCAGAAATTTTTGAATTCAAGTATTAAAAAAAATATATATAGTATATGCAAATAATAGATGGCTTTACAGTAAATGTCGCAAAACCAATAGATGATAGAATGGTCACAAATGGTACTGCTTCAAGAGATTCAATAGTTTACAAATATAATGGGTTAAGAATATACGATATTGATTCTCAACAACCTTATGTTTGGAATGGGTTAAATTGGGTAAGTGAGAATACTAACTCAGTTAACACCGAAGGTACAACAACGAGTGGCTTTATTCCTAAGTTCGGAACCAGTACTCCACAAATAACAAATAGTATAATACAAGAAGTAAATAATGGTATTAAAATATTGGCCGGTTCTGGTACTACACCTGCTATAAAATTAGATGTTGTCGGTAATATTCAAGCAACCGGATTTCAAGGATCTGGTAATGGATTATCTAATATCCAAGCATCTTCAATTGTAGGGCAACTTCCTGTTTCTAATTTGGAAAATCATGCACTTTCAGGATCCGATGTTTACTTTATATCAGCAGGTACATCAACTCCTGAATGGAAAAAACTTAGCGATGTTCCTTCATCTGCGTTACCAAGTCCTGCACCAGTATTGAATAATGGTTCATCTAGTGATCACTATATTATATTTGGTTCTACTAATGGTACATATAATTATTATGAAACTACCGGCGGTGATGCTTTAAAATTTATACCAAGTGTAAATGGTACATCCGTAGGTGCACAACTTCAAATTCCTGATGGTAGTGTGACAAAACCTTCTATCGCCTTTTCGACTAATACAAATACCGGTATTTATAAAAAAGAACCAAATATATTAGGTATATCTGTAAATGGTAGTGAAAAACTTAGTGTTAGTGAACAAGGAATTTTAGTAAAATCTAATGTTACAACCAGTGCTACACTAAAAGTTGATAATACAGGGTCACGCCCATTTATAGGTTTATATGGACAAAACGGTGCCGAATTAAGTGGTACAATCGGATTCTCAGGACTTTGGAACGGCGGACCGGGATTACGAGATTTTATTATAGAAAACTTTGCAGGTTATGCTACAAGAACATATACGCAATCTGATTCACACTTTGATGCAAGTGTCGCAACAGTTACCAATCAAAGAAGACACATGATAAATCTAAATAACCATGGACAGACTATCATTGCCACAAACGTTGGTAAGATTATAGATACATTTAGCGGTGGTACAGCATCAACTACTTCATCAATTTTCACAAATGGTGCATATGGTTGTGAAATCTACAATTCAAATCCTTCAAAAGGACATGGATTACATGTTAAATCCGGTGGTGGTGAAAGTACAGTTTCAGCTAGATTTGATAATGGTTCAAAAACAATTGCATATTTTACTGATAGAGGATTACAAATAACTTCAGGTACTGAAACTGCACCTTCTATATGTTTTGATAGTGATAGAGCACTTGGTTTTAATACTGGACTTTATTTAGAATCATCAAAAAATATGGCATTTGTTGCTGGTAGTAAAAAAGTTCTTACTATTTCTGATACCGAAATAAGACTTCCTAAAGTTGGTAATTTGGCTTATATATTTGGTGATGATACTAGAATAGAAGGTACATCAAGAACAAATGGTCTTGAAATATACAGACCTACTACAAATCAAGGTTATGCAATATGTTACTTTTATAGTGATTTAGGTGGTACAAAAACTGCAAAAGCTTACATTTATCCAGATGGATCTTATTATAGATTATCTGATAGAAGACAAAAAGAGAATATAAGTGATATAACTTATGGACTTAATGAAGTTATGAAACTTAGACCCGTTACTCATACCTGGTTAAATGGACATTCTTCTAAAGTATCTATTGGTTTAATTGCACAAGAGGTAGAAGAAGTATTAAGCGAGTTAGTAAGTACTTCGATGGATGGAGAAACCGATATTAAGGCATTAGATTATAATGGTATAATTCCAGTTTTGATAAAGTCTATACAAGAATTGAATAAGAAGATAGAAATATTAGAATCAAAATAAAAAAGGCCGTTCAATGAACGGCCTTTTTTTAATTTATTTTATCAAACCACCAGTTGAAATATATATAATTATCACCAGTTAAATTATAAATATCATTATCATATCTAATTACTATTTTATTATCATATGATCTAATTAGTTCAATCTCAATACCATCACTCATCTTTAATTGTTTACCGGTATCAACTGAGTAACATATTAATTCATCGTTTAATAACTTATAAAAACCAGGCTCTGGTTTTAACCATGTTTTAATTGTTTTAATAAGTAAACCCTTTATTTTAATAACCCACTCTTTTGCTTGATACAAATCATAGTCTTTGAAAACTTCAGAATCTAATTCAGGATCTATTAATATGTTTTTTACAACACCCCAATACTCATTTTCACCAATAACAAATGTTAAATAAACATCATAATTAATACCATTTACTTTTATAATTCTAAGTATCTTCATACTTTTAATATCTTGATCCTCCAATGCAAGTTTACCTCTTAAACTTGCATATGCATTAGACCCAGTAAGATTCCATAGTATATCATTTACTCTTGACATCGCTTGTCTTAATCCATCTTGATGTTTATCAAAAGCGTTTGTGGATAATTGTGGATTATCAACATGCATAGATGCTTGTACCGAATCTGTATTCATTCTCTGTACATTGAACTCTGTAAATTCTAAAATAAGTTTATTTCTTCTTTTCATATATAATATATATATTAAAATATAATATTTAAAAATGAAAAGAATAAAACGATTTAATGAAAGTGAACAGATTGATATCGCAACGGAAAGAATTGATGAAATAGTTGTTGATTTAAAAGATATGTTATCTGGTTTGGATGATAAACAAAAACTTATAGAATCCTTAATAAGTGAATTAAATGAGTATAAAAATCAATCCGATAAAGGAAATGATCAAATTGATGATTCAATATATGCATTACAAGTTATCCGAAAAGATTTAGAAAACTCTTCCGATAAAATAGATACAGTACTTAGTAACTTAGAAAGTTATAATGATGATGGACGAAAATATCTTTACACCGAAAACAAATAGTTATTATTAAATATAAATAATATGGAAGATCAATTAAGTTTTGTTTTTAAGATGGATTATTGGGATATATTTAAAAACTTAAAAAGAAAAGAAAAAATAGAGAAAATATATGATTTGTGCACCAGATCCTAATATAGTCGTTATGAGAGGTCCAAATAGTGATGGATTTATCTATAGTCAATTTTCAAATGAGGTTGGGTCAATGATTAGATCACAATTAAGAATTAAAAAAATAGAAAATATTTTTAAATTTAAAAGTGATAAATATGGAGGAATCGATTGGTAAAAAGGACTTAGAAACAGGTATTATATTTGTGCCATATATTATGGTAGAAACTAATCCTATTGTTTCATACTCAATTAAAAAAACAATTAGAAAGAATAAAATAAACAAAATTTATAATTTAGGTTTAAATACATTATCAAGTAGATATTCTAAAAAGCTATTTAATAATAATTTTTATGGTGTAATATAAAATAAAAAAAGCCACTCAAATTGAGTGGCTTTTTTTATTTAAGGTATTTTAATTTATATAAAGTCTTATATAAAAGAACAACAACATCATCAATTATACTATGTAAGTGAGTATCTTCTTCGTTTATACACTTTCTTTCTTCTTTAATAAATCTAGCCAATTCATTAAAGTATTCAATAGTATCTTTAGATTTAGTATCGTTAGTATCAATAACATCATATTCCTCAATAATACCATATTGTCCTTGAAAAGATTCAATTAAGTCATCAATTAAACTTAATACACCGTCATAATAATCACCTAATGCAATATGTTTACCATGTGAACCTGGATCACCATTTACTTGTAAGTGATAAATATGTGCCATTTCTCTACTTTCAAATAGTTTAGAGAAAAACTTACTTGGGTTCGATCCTTCACCTAATATTTCCGGATTCTCAGTTGTTTTATCTTCAACTTCAGATTGTGTTTGAACTTGCACACCTTGTGGTAAGTTTGCAAACACTTCATCCTGTTCGAAAACTTTTTTAATTTTATTTTGTTTTAAGTCTGAAAATTTCTTCATTATTTTTAATTAGTTTTTTATTATATATTATTTTTAATATGTCAAAAATGAGATTATCATTTTAATATATATCGTAAGAAAAAAAATAACGATATGAAGTATATTAAAAAATACATCAAGTTTTTTGAAACTACAATGGTTGAACCAGAAGTTGCTAAAAAGACCTTATTATCAGACAATCTTACACTTAAACATAAAGGTACTGAGAGTACAGAAAGTGATGTTGTTGATAGATTCTCCACAATTTATAGTGGGTTATCAGAAACTGAAAAAAATGAAATTAATTCATACTTTAAATAAACGAAAAATATATGAAAAATTATTTACAATTCTTAAAAGAAGAAGTTGATCTTAAAGGAAATAAAGGTATTCCTGATGATTTCATGAAAAAGTCAGAAGATCAAGCAAGGCAAAATCTTGGTGTAACACCAAATACAAATAGTCCTGTTTCAGGAGACATAGGTTCTTTGATGAGAAGATCCGTACAACTTCTTACTAATGGTTTGAATACAGACCAAATAGAAGAAAGATATACTAAATTGGAACAACTTGCTAAAAGAGTTATAATGGATGAATATGGGGATATCATCGAAGCTTCTGAAAAACCAGTTGAACTTTTGATAAAACTTATAAGACCTAATCAATCAGTATTAGGAGAAGTTCCAAATCTATTGAATGTTCCTGCGGAATCAGACGAGAGACCAGAGTATTCTGAAGAGGAAGAAACTGAAGAGGAAGAAGTGGATCAACCACAAGGTCAACCACAGGGTCAAGAAGAAACTGAAGAACAAGAGGATGAAGAAGATGATTTCATGTCTTTCTTCAATGATGATACAGACTATGAGGATCAAGAAGAAGAAAATCCTGAAGAAGTAGAAGAACTCACTAATAAAGATGTTTCTATGGCAATTGATAAGAAGAAGATTCTTAATATGATTACTCAAGGTGAAGGTAAAGCAACTAAAGATATTATTAAATTTTCAGAAGTGGTTGAAACTGGACTTAGAGAAATCTTAGGGGATTCTTACAGAGAACTTTTAGACGTTTGGGTAAAAACATCTGAAGTAGCACACAAATTAGATTGGTCAGTAACAGATAAGGCAAAGGGTAGTATGATGAAAAACATGCCTGGTGGATTAGCTGGTGCTGTTGATTTGACTTGGGAAAATGCTACAAGTAAATTTAACAAGATACACCTTTTAACAGAAAATACAGATTTCAATAAGATTGTAATAAGAGCATATGGTATAGATTTTCCAATGCTTCTTCACGAATCTATTAAAGGAATCTATCTTCTTCTTCAATCAAGTGCCATCAAAAAAGATGATGAGATTGCTGAAGAAATAAAAAGGGCAACTTCTTCTTTCAAGGATGAATCACAAGACTTTAAATATGGTGTAGTTGCACAAAATATGTTTAGAGATTTCATCAATGATTGTAAAGATTCTGGTAAATATACACAAATGAGAGCTAGAGTATTTGCACAACTTTCTGTTGATAAAGGAAGAGGTGGTAGATATAGTGATGAAGAGTTTTTAGAAATAACAAAAAGTTTATTTTCAGTATTTGATAGTAAAAATGATTCAGGTAAAATTTCATTTATAATAAATGTTGATAGATTTAACGAATCTAAGGCTAAGTCAGAGATTGAGAATATAATCATCGATATAATTAAAGCAGAAGATGATTATAGAGAAGAACTTAATAAGTGGGAGATGGATCAAAGATTTGGTAATAATACAGAATCACAAGATTTGGATGATACTGAAAATGGCGAAGAATCACAATCAGAAATTGATAAACTTATAAGACAATCAAGTGAAAAAGAAATCGATTTGAATGACTTAACACCTAGAGAGTTACAAGAACTTATCGATAATGCATTAGATGCTGGTGATTTTGATGAAGTTAAGAGATTGAGTGGATTCTTAAAAGAGGGGTCAGAAATTTATCTTAGTGAAATTGAAAGAATAAATGAATCAAAAATAATAAGAAGAAAATGATATTTAAGAAGTATAATCAATTTTTAAACCAGTTTTCGATAAATGAAAACTTAGATAAGGCAAAAAAGTATATGAAAGATAGTTATATCTTAAATACTGCCGCAAATAAATTAAATCTTATTGATGATGAGACTAAGTATGATATTTCAAATGGTAATAAACGTTCTGTTACACCATTTGATTTTATGAATTTAGATGTTGAGAAAAAGAAAGAACTTGGTGCTAACATGAGAACAATAAGTGTTAGTGAAGAACAACTAAGAGATCTTATATCTACTAAGGAATTTAAAGAAATTAGAAGTCTTACCGTAAAAGTTCCATTTGTGGATAATAATGGGAATTCAGTAGATAAAGAATTTCAATTGGATAGAGATAATATAGGTTGGCTTTCTAACTTTGTATATTTCTACTATTATGAAAATGCATCGATTGAAGATTTAAGTAATCTATATGAGAAATTATTGGAAAATAAGGATATTTTACAAAACCTTGATATAGTGTTGAATGGTAAACCAACTAAGAAGAAATTTGATGTAAATTTCATAGATTTAAAAGTTGGTAATAATATGGAGCTTTTGATTGATGGTTTGAATAAATTAGAGAATTTAAGATTGTATAAAAAATTAGAGAAGGATCTTCCACCTCATTTAAAAAGAGATTTAAAAAATTCACCACAAATAATAAAGGATCATTTTTTAGAAGTTGCTATGGCATTTGATACTATTGGTGGAGATGATGAGAAAAAACATGATGAGCTTTTTAAAGGATTCTGGGGTCGTATGATGATGGATGATAGAGAAGGATCAAAAACAAAGGGAAAGGTTGTTTTTAGAAGTCCAATTTCAAGATATAAAAATATTAGAGAATTGATAGATAAAGCATTGGCTTACGTAAAGGCAACTGATAATGATGGATTTAATTCATTCTATAAAAAGTTTCAAGAATGTGGTATTAAACTAGGTATAAATGGTGCTGATGAGATATTTAATGAGAATGGTATATTTATAATTGAGGTTAAATCTTATGCTGCCAACCGAATATTAAACTCACACACGGGTCATTGTATTAAAGATTCTTTAAATCAATGGGAATATTATGTAAATAGTGATAGAAATCGTAGAGTAGTAAATGAAAATAAACAATATTATATTTATAACTTTAACTTATCTCAAACTAACTCATTATTTACAATAGGAATTACTATAGAGCCTGATGATAAATCTAATCATATTAGAGCCGCTCATAATAAAGTTGATGGTAATGTTGCGAGTAGTATAATTAGAATATTAAATGATTGGGGAACAGAGTATGATATAGAATCTGATGCCAGGGATAAAGCCAAGGAACTTGGTGCAACAGATTCAGATATTGCTAAATATGGTGGACTTTTTTCATTACTAAGACCGGTAAGTTCAGAAGATTTAGAAAAAAGAAGAAGAGCACGACAGGCAGAGATTGAAATTGTTAAGAAAGGTTTAACAATGGATCAAATTAAAAAATATGTTACTGAAGATGGTGCTGATATAAATAGAGGTTCAGGTAAAGCACTTCAATGGGCAGTAGAAGAAGATGATTTAGAGAAAGTAAAACTTATTCTATCACTTGGTGGTTCTCCTAATTTAAAACCTGCTAAAGAAGGTGTAATCAATGATGCAAAGTCATTAGATATGATAAAACTACTTGTAAAAAATGGCTCGGAACTTACTGCACAGGTATATAATAATATATGTCATGATTTAGATGCAGTTAAATTTTGTTTAGATAATGGATTAGACCCTAGTTTTGAGAATTCGCTTCCTGTAAGAAGATCCTGTAAAGGAAGTTATGTTAGTCCATCCGATATTGGAGAGTGTTACCTTGATGGTATAAAAATGTTACTTGATTATGGTGCAAGTCTTACTGATAAAAGAGGTAGATATATGATTATAAAGTGGGCAATTGAGTATGCAAGAACAGAAGTTATTGATTATGTTATTGAGAATGGGGGAACAATGGGATTTGTATCTGGCTATACTTGGTTAGGACATAGTAGAAAACTATCTATAGATGATAAGAAGAAGTTAAATGAAGAATACTTAATGCCTTTGATTCTTAAATATGAAAAATCAGAATTTGAAGAGTTACCTGAGAGTAAACTTTGGCATTTAAAATAATAAAAAAAACCAGTCTTTAAGACTGGTTTTCTTGTTTAAGAACATTATATATCAAAAATGCATCATTTACATCTTCATATGGTTTGGGTATTGTTGCAACACCTAATATATCAGATTTTACTAATTTACAATGTTTTGTCCAGAAGTCTTCCATTTCATTATTTTCAACTATGGCCATAAACATATCGGTTTTTGTAAATTTGCCTCCGGATATACCTAATGTGTTTCTATATTCTGTTTTTATTTTTTTTACCTTTTTACCTGTTTCTGTTACTATTGGTGGGTATGTTAGTTTACAAGATTCTAATTTTAAAGTTGATGGTGAAAGAACCGTTATATCTTCAGATACTCTATCAAATAATTTCTTTCTTAAAAGAGTTGAAAATGTAACCAAGTCAATTATATCACCCGCAGTACTTGAAAATGAATAACCTTCAATTCCAATTTTTGTTGGTTTCGAATTATCAATATTTGATATTATATCATTTATTATATCATCAGTTATTTTATCATAATCTTTAAGTTTTATTAGTTCACCTTCTGAATAATCTTTAAACTTCCTATATTCTATGAATTTATAAGTTACATATTGTTCCGCCAATTTGAACCATTTTTTTATTCCAGTTTTACCAAAAGCAGAGCTTTCTCTACAGTAATTATACATCTTAAATGTGTCTCCTGAGCTCACCAAAAGAGCGGTTGATATCAATGAAGGGTCTAATGCTACTATGTTATATTTCATAGTTTATATATTATCTTAGACACTCTCTATAATCTTATTATTATTTTTAATATATAATATAGATTTATTAAAAATTATTAAATGATATGCAAAGACCTGAAGTAAGACTTATACAAGATCAACAAATTGAAATAAACGATAATCCTAATATAGATGGTTGGGAAGCAGAACAACTTTTGAGAAAATATGGATACCAAAATGAACAACCATATAATATACCAGAACAGCCAGTAAATAATCTAACATTCGAAGAAATGGTTACACAAGAAGATACAAAGAAAAGAAATGAAGAGGTTCGAAAAAAACAAATGAGTAATGGTCAACAACCAATTTCATTTGATGGTAGAGGTGGTTATTATACTGAAACTAAGTATGGGTCTGATGAAGATAGTGGATACGGATTCAAAATACAAGTTACAAGCGATATGCCTATACCACCTAGATATTAAGTAGTCTTAATTTGAAATCTCTTAGATGTGGTATAATAAGATTTTGTTCTTTTTCACTAATCTTACTAAGTTCTTTATTCACAATTTTTAGAAAGTCTTCTATTTGAAGCTCATTTTCGAAAATAACAGAGTAAGCCAATTCCTTTTTAACCCTTATTATAAATACATTAGAAATATTATTTATACTTCTTAAAAATTCATTATATTCTTCAATTAAAGTCATCATTATTTCTATATTTTCCTAATCCTATTGTGTCAAATTCATCCATACCATCCTTTTTAACAACACCCATTTTTTTCAATACCGTGTTTATAGGTCTAATGGTGTAATCTTGTTCATCATTCGCTTCATATTCTAAATCTCCATTGATGAAAAGTTTCGCACCCTGGTGACCATAACCACCAAAATAGTCAGTATTTATTTTTGCAATCATCTTTCCTTTCATAAAATCTTCGGGTATTTTACTTTTTGTTGCTAATACACCACAATTCATTTCAGTCCAGATTATTTTATCACCTATATCATCCCTATTCTCTAAAATATTCTCTATTTTTCGATCTCTTAGATCGGACTTTTTTACTAAATAAACACTTACACAATGCATAATTCTATCTTTTAAACAAAGATAGCAATAAAAAGAATATGAATTTTTATATATACATTATAAAATAATTATTCTAAATGAGTCAAGTTATATTTAACACCCGCATCAATATGGTTACAACTGCCGCAACACCTTCAGTTGGCGGATATACAATTGGTTATGATACTGATGGAATTATAAAACAAAAAGATTCTTTAGGTGTAGTAACTCCTTTGTTTAGTAGTACTAGTCAAAACCTAATACAAACATTAAATTTCGGAAATGATACTGGTATCTACTCCATAATGATGGGTACTGCAACTTCTATTTATAGTGCAAACTCAACTAATAGAATAAAACTAGGTGATAATGGTTCTGTTATAATTTACTCGGTTAATACAAGTTCTGCAACATCATCAGTTCAAATCTCTAATGATTATATTAATTTAATAAATTCAACCGCATCAAATTCTACATCAGTTAGAATTTCATCATTAACATATTCTACAACTATTGGTAGTTCTACACAATCAGTACTCTTGAATCAAAGTAAAACAAATTTTGAACTTAGTCATAAAAATACTCATGCCGCAGTACACACAATAAGTGTATTTAAATTTGGTAGTTCTTATAATAATGATACTTTTAGTAACAAAGTTTATGTGCATATAAATTCAAAGAATGCTAATACTCTTTCCGGTGTTGAGAATTCTGTTATAATTGGTGGTAAATCACTTACCGCATCTATTAGTGATACGGTTTATCTTGGTAATTATGTAAATATAAATAATGAATATACACTACCTAATATAGATGGTTCTTCAGGTCAGTATTTAAAAACCGATGGTTCAGGTAATGTTATTTGGGATAACTTTGTACCAACAATCCCTTCACTTAGTGAAGTTTTATTAATTGGTAACAATTCCGGTACTAACTCAATAATTATGGGAACTGGGACTTCTATAAAAAGTATTAATGGTAGTGCCAGTTTATTTTTAGATAATTCAAGTACTTCAGATAATATATTATTATCCTCTGATGGTAATTTGATGCTTAAAGCATACTTAGAAATGAATTCAGATGTTATTAGTATTGGTGCAACTTCTGGTACTATAACGATTGGTGATAAAACCGGATTTCAATATTCGGATGATTATAGTGCAACATTTGTAAATAATTCACTTGTTTCAAAACAATATGTTGACGCACAATTAAGTAGTGTTTATGAAGTTAATAGAATATCATATGTTGATCCTGTTAATGGTGATGATATTACTGGTTTAGTTAATAGAATAGATAAGCCATATGAGACTATTGCTGCAGCCACTTTTGGTTTAACTACATCCGGAACCTTCACCACACAATTACCAGGTCTTATACACTTAAAAAAGGGTCAATATTCAGACATTGTTTACATGGAAAATAATATTAACTACTATTGTGAACCAGATGTTATATTCACATCAAATGGATTTACAGATTTCAATGGTACTGTTAATTCTAATGTATACGGTTTTGCTAGATTTGTAGGACCAAATACAAGTAATCTAGTACCACTTGATGTTATTAATCCATCTTCTATTAATTTTACTTTTTTAAATATAGACAACCAAAGTGTTGCATTTAAAGTTAATAATACTTCAGGTACTTCTAATATTAATATAATTGGTAACTCTATATCTTGTGAATCATCATTCGGTTCTTGTGTATTAATTGGTGATAACAGTGGTATATCAAATGTTTCATCAAATGTTAAGATAAATGTAAAAGAAAGAATAGTTGGTGGTTATAATACTTTAAATGTTAGGCCATTTTTTAATGGAAATGTTGAGATTAATTGTCCAATTATTGAATGTGATTCAGACTTAGCAGTAACGGGTTCCCAGCCTAATATTCAACATTCTGTTATTGTTCAAAGTGCTAGTGCCAGTGTTTCAATAAATGGTAATATTATCGAATCATCAAGCGTTTATGGTATTGGAAATAACTCTGCTCTTTATGTAAATGCAGGAAACGTAAGTGTATCTGGGAATGTTTTGGGTGGTAAATGTCCTTCTGTTTTAATTGAGAATAATTCAACCGGATCGGTTTCTATAAAAGGTGATTTAATTAGTGAAAGAGAATCTATAATCAACACAAGTGATGTTATAAAACTTATCACAAAAGATAGTCTTATAAAGACTCTTGGATTAGGAACAGTTCCTTATCCTATACATATAAATTCAGGATCTTCTTCTAGTACGTATCTTTATAATGCTAGAATATATAATAATATTACAGATTCTGGAATTATACTATTATCTTCTACATCCTCAACTATTGGAATATATAACTCGATTGCATATAGTCCAGGAACTGCATCAGGTAATTTCATTTATTGTTCATCAACAGCTTCTGTTGGTATACATAATACAAGATGTAATAAAGATAATACATCTACAATAATAGACCTATTTTCACCAAGTGGATTTATATATGATCAAAATTTATATTTAGGAGAATTTTAAAAAATTAAAATAAAAAGATGCAGATATCAAAATACGGATACACAAACATTAATAGTGAATATTTAATATATCCTTTCACTTCACCTATTGAATATAATGTCAATTATACAGGTACATACTCAAAGTATTCTATAATAGATAAGTTTTATTTAAATTCATTAGTAAAACCCACTAAAAGGTTATATTATGGTGGTTTAGAATGGGTTAATACTGATCCTATAGCACTAACTTTTAGTGTTTCTAATCTAGCATATTCATTTGCAGATGAGATTTTATTTAAGACTGCCAGTTCTCCTAATATTTCAATTTCTTCTCCTGATTCTTCTTATGATAGAATTGATGCAATTGTTATAAATGAAGATGGTGAAATAAAAATAATAAGTGGTATTCCGGCACCTTCTCCAAAAAAACCTGTATTATCTGAAGATGAAATATTAATACAATATGCACTTGTAAAGGCAGGTGTTTCTAAAATTGGTGAAAGTGAAATTGTATATGAGAATAACTCACAATGGCAAACGACAACATATCAAATTTCTGGTTCTATTTCTGGTTCAGTTAATTTCAATTCAACAAATAATCAATATAACTCTACTTCTTGTGTATCCGCAAATACCGATTATAGAACTGGTATCAATTTTACTAAATTGACCGGTACTATTAATAAATCAGAGTATGGATCTCTTTCAATGAGAGTTCGATTTAATAGTAAACCTGATAAAAATAGATTTCTTAGTGCACAAATATATGGAACATCTAGTAATTATCTAGGAACAGCATCAAGTAATACTATAAATCTTATGGCATATGGTCTAGACTCTGAGATAATAGGTTCTTGGCAACATATAGTTGTGCCTACTATTAAATTTGGTAATAAGGTAGATACTATAAAAGGTCTTAAAATGAGAATGATTGGTGGATTGAGTGCATCAAATACTTCTTGGGACTTGGATTATATTTTATTTCAAACTGGAGTGGATTATGATGAGTATACCGATCCTTCAAATGCAACTTATACTAATGTTAATCTTTCCGGTGGTGGTGGTGGAACAGGAACTTTAACCATTGAAGATTATTTAACAGGTGAGTCTTTTAGTGATATTAGTAAAATTGTTTTTAGGGGCAATACTGTAGTTATACCGGGCGGACTTACTGCAAATGGTGTTTCAGTTACAGAAGATGAACCAGTAACACCTGGATCAATAATGGTTTGGATACCTGCACCTAATTATGTTGGATATTTTACACCTTCTTTTACATATGGGTCTGTTAATCGATATATAATGAGACCAACCACTAATAATCATAACGAATTAGGGTCTGCAGGTGAGTATAGTATTGGTTCTTGGTCAACGGAAAGTCTTTTTACTGCAGGTACTACAAAATCTGTAAAAACTACAAATGGGGTTCATTCTGCATTTAGTGCAACCTACTTCTCTTGTTTTGATTTAAATACTACCTTAACTTTTACACTTTATGATGGTGCAGGGAATGAGATTAGAACAACTGGTGCAGTCACTTTAAATTCAGTAACTTCGGTACCAAGTTCACCAACTGGTATAGTTTTAAATATATCTTCTTTTGATCCTGATAATGATAGATATAAGGCGGTCGTTAGTGGTACAATTGATGTGGATTCTATATTTCCAAATGGTGGTAGATTTAGTTGGAAAATTGTACATGATAATAGTGGGAATGGACCTGGTGCTAATAATGCTGGTGCAGTAACTTCTGGTATTTATTCGTATACTTCTGATGATATGTTTTATGATATTGATTTGAGTGATGGGTCATCAAGTGCAAATATATCAGGTAGTGTTCTATTCGATGAGAAGACACCTACATTAAAATACTATTCAGGAGTTGCCTTTTATTCATTAGGATCTATATTTGGATTTACAGTTTCCGGAATTAATCTTTTAAATGATATAACAATACCTACTACTAAACAAATAGATATTAGTGCAAGTAATATGGCGATAACTAGTACACACGATGGTTATGCAGATGGTACGAAAATTGTAGGATCCGCTATAACTGGCTGGACATATAGTTGGGATATTTCAGGATTAACCTATTCTAAAGATGGTTCTGTTAATCAAACAGAACAATACATACCTGACTATGATGGTCAATCAAATAATGACTTAAATTTATCTAATGTTTCTAATATAACATCTAGATTATATGATTCTGGACAGGCAGATGTTGTTTCTGGTGTTAGTAAAGATATGTTATTTGATACCGATACAACAGGTTCTGTTAGTCATATTGATAATCCTCTTGATAGTGAAAATGGAAGACTATCTTTTTCTGGATTATCTAATATTTATGGTGAAGGAGTTCATCCACTTTCTGGTACCATATCTGGTTCACCAACATTCAGTTCTAATATCTCTCTAAATATCGCAAATGACGAATTACAATATATATTTGGTCGAGTAATTTATCCACAACATGATTTTACATCTTACTTTCCACTTGTAAATCAAACAGCATCTATTGATTATACTAGTATTTTGGGAGTTTCTAAAAACTTTGATATATATACATACGACGGTTTAGTTAATGGTACTGGTGCGACAACAACAGAAAATCTATCGTATAATTATAGATGGCATGTTACATCATATAGTAAGACTATTGCCGCCGATGTTTCTTTCACAAGTGGTATTTTTACATTTTGGAGTAATTTTGAAGAATCTGATTTACATTGGGCATATCCTACAATTGGTTCAGATTATGCCGGATCTGGTCAACTAGCGATACTTGTTGGTATAGACTCAACTGGTAATAACCTAGCACCTGATAAATTCATGTTTATCACAGGACAATCATCAACATATGGTGCCAGAGTATCGCCTGGAACATATAATTTTAATGCAACATCACCTTCCTCTGTTAAGAAGTTACAATGGTCTATTGGTACTTTAGCAGTAAATGTTAGAAAAGTTTGGTTATTTGTTGGTTATAAAGAGAATAGTTCAAGAGCTAAAAATCTATGGATGACAAATATAAATTTATCCGTATAAAAAATATAATAAAAAAAAATGGTAGAAGCAAAATTAATTAAGACTTTTTTAGATAATAACACTGGAAAAGATATGTATGTATTGGCAATTAAAATAAATGATAATTATCATAATATAACTCTTAATAAAGAAGAGTTTGATGGTCTTTTCTATTCAATCCGTTCAATTTTCAATAATGAAAAGTAAAAAATGAAAAAAGAGTTATTATAGATAACTCTTTTTTATTTTATACTATACATTTTATTGTTTTCCCATTTTGTAAATATATAATTTAATATATACATGAGTTAAAATAAAATATTAATTTATAATATGCCTAATAATTTACAATCGACACAAATAAAAGCAGGTTTTTTTCACTCACTTGGAAAAGTCCTAACCAAGGATTCAAATTTGGTGGGTAATGAGAAGTACAAAAGTGCTCATAATGTGATGTCTAGTGAGATTTGGATGGAAAGTATACCATTTTCACCGAGTTCTGCATCTGCATCTGCTGCAGCCACTTCAAATCCAACTATTTTAAACAAAATAGGTAGTTTGGCACCCGTTTATTTGTATCCATTATTAAATTCTAACTATCAAACATGGTTTATTGATTTAGGCACGCCAACTTATCAACCAGGAGGTTTTATACCATCTAATCAGTGGGTAAAATCACTTATAAACCCATCTGATGTAGTAAACTCAACTGGTGATCCATCTGATGGATATAAATTATTAATGTACAAACCAGATGGTACTAGTTTAATACCATATGATAGTGCTCGATATGATGTAGATTATTTTTCAGGTCTTATAAGATTTGATGTTGATTTTACACCTAAAGATACTATTAGTACTGGTTTAGGATTTTCTTTTAATCAAACAAATTTTGAAAATTCGGCAGATAAAATAGCATATATAAATAGTCCAACAACCGGCGGGCCTAGAGTTGTTGCATATCAATATATTGGTCAAAGACTTTCAAATTTTACTGGAAATGGAGCAACCGGAGCAACAGGAGCAACCGGTTCAATAGGTGCTACCGGTTCAGATGGGACTTCAGGAACAAGTGGAACCTCAGGAACTTCCGGTTTGGCAGGTGATCTTTACCAAACAACTTCTAGCACTAGCGAAACAATTGCAGCAACAGGAACAAAAACTTTTACTGTTGATACGGGCTTGGCATATACAATTAACCAAGGGGTTATAATATCTCTTAGTATTGGTAATTATATGAATGGTATTATAAGTAGTTATAATTCATTAACCGGTGATATGACAGTCTCAATTCAATCCTCTACTGGATCCGGATCTGGATCCTCTTGGATTATTAATCTAGATGGCGCATCTGGTGGTGATGGAACTTCCGGTACTTCTGGGACAAGTGGAACTTCCGGGTCAAGTGGAACTTCCGGGTCAAGTGGAACTTCCGGGTCAAGTGGTAGTTCAGGTACATCAGGTTCAAGTGGAACCTCTGGTGTGAATGGTAATGATGGTGTTGATGGTTCAAGTGGAACTTCCGGAATAAACGGGACCTCTGGTACATCCGGAATAAACGGGACCTCTGGTACATCCGGATTTTCAGGCACAAATGGAACCTCAGGTTCAAGTGGTTCATCTGGTGTTGATGGAACTTCAGGAACTTCAGGAATTGATGGTACCTCAGGAATTGACGGAACCTCAGGAACAAGTGGATCATCAGGAACAAGTGGAACCTCAGGAATTGATGGAACAAGTGGAACCTCAGGAATTGATGGTACCTCAGGAATTGACGGAACAAGTGGAACCTCAGGAATTGACGGAACCTCAGGTATTGATGGAACTTCAGGAATTGACGGAACCTCAGGTATTGACGGAACAAGTGGAACCTCAGGAATTGACGGAACCTCAGGAATTGACGGAACAAGTGGTACCTCAGGAATTGACGGAACAAGTGGGATTGATGGGACTTCGGGTACAAGTGGATCATCAGGTATAAATGGAACATCAGGAACCTCAGGAACAAGTGGATCATCAGGAACAAGTGGATTATCAGGGACAAGTGGAATTGACGGAACTCCTGGACCAAATACACTATATTACACACTTGGTACATTAGGTGTTAATGGTGAGTGGGCCACTAATAATATAACACCATCATTGACAACTACTATATGGATAAGTTCAACATCTATGTTAGGTTATAATGGTGTTACTGCTTCTGATAGAAATGCTGCAGCATGGACTGCAAATTTAAGAGAAAATTCTATTATTCAAATATATAATAATGATTTATCATCCGAGTTTTCAATTTTTAAAGTAGATTCAATAATTCCACAAAATTTTGGTTTATCAAATGAGTATTATCAATTTGATGTCACTTATATCTTAGGATCTGGTTCATTTCCAACTAATAATGTTGCAATATCTTACGTAAATGACGGAACTTCTGGGACAAGTGGAACTTCAGGTTCTTCAGGTTCTTCCGGAACAAGTGGAACTTCCGGTGTTGATGGTACTTCTGGTTCAAGTGGAACCTCCGGTACTTCCGGAACAAGTGGAACTTCCGGTGTTGATGGTACTTCCGGTACAAGTGGAACTTCCGGTGTTGATGGTACCTCAGGTACTTCTGGAACTTCCGGTGTTGATGGTACTTCCGGAACAAGTGGAACTTCCGGTGTTGATGGTACCTCAGGTACAAGTGGAACCTCAGGGATTGACGGAACAAGTGGAACCTCCGGTTCTTCTGGAACTTCAGGCTCTTCCGGTACAAGTGGAACTTCAGGCTCTTCCGGTACAAGTGGAACCTCCGGTGTTGATGGAACCTCAGGAACAAGCGGTCTTAATGGTGATCGATACAGATTTGATTACACAAACACGATAAGTTCACCCTTTACTATTGGTACAACAATTACACTTACAGGGGTTATTGATTATGCTTATAGTATAGGACAATCGGTAATAATTGTACAAACATTAACAGATTATATCAAAGGTACTGTTAGTTCTTATGTTGGTAATACTTTAAGTATTATAATTGATTCTGTGGGCGGAACGCCGGTAACTGGATCTACTTGGGTTGTTAATTTAGATGGAGCTTCAGGTGGTGATGGTTCTTCTGGAACTTCCGGTTCTTCTGGAACTTCCGGTGTTGATGGAACTTCCGGTACTTCTGGAACTTCCGGTACTTCCGGTACTTCTGGAACTTCCGGTGTTGATGGAACTTCCGGTACTTCTGGAACTTCCGGTGTTGATGGAACTTCCGGTACTTCTGGTACCTCTGGTTCAAGTGGAACATCGTTTTCAACAACTGGTACTCAGAACTATGTTGTTAAGTGGGAGAGTAATACTACTTTATCCTCAACTTCATCGATTTATGACACAGGTGATAAAGTTGGTATCGGTACTTTAACACCAAATGCATTATTACACATAAATAATACAGGTGCATCTGCATCATTCTTAGTAGAAGACTCTAGTAATCCAGATTCAACACCCTTTATTATTGATAATGATGGTAGAGTTGGTATTGGAGTTACCAATCCATTGTTTAATTTAGACATTGTTAGTAGTGGTGCCAGTGCTAGTTTTGAAAATATTAGTAGATTTAGAACTATAGATAGTACAGACCACTTAACAATAACTAATGCAATATCTACAGATGGTTCATTTAACCCGGTTATTAGGTCATTTAATAATACGAATGTTTCAACTAATTTATATATACAATCTGTTATTGATACATCAGTAGATACAGGAGTTAATCCATTAATAATGTTACAAGGTAGAGTAAATACTGATCCAGTAATAGGAGGTGGGACATGGAGTTCTGTTATAACTAGACCAATACTTAGAGTTCGAAATAATAGTACCGATTTACTACAGGTAAATGCAAGTGGTGATGTTGGTATAAATACTATAACACCAAGTGCTAAATTAAATGTCGTTTCATCAAATACTATATCATTACCAGCAACTACTGGATCAACACAGAGTGGTCAAATACTTAGACTACGTAATGTAACTAGTAATTCTGTATTAGACTTTGGTAATTATGGTGCAATTGCCAATTGGATTCAATCCACTAGTCAAATAGATTTATCTTTAAACTTACCTTTACTTATTAATCCAAATGGTGGGAATGTCGGTATAGGATTGACAGCACCATCAAATGTATTGGATATAGTTCAAGGTTCTTCTCAACTCGCAGTTGATTTAGACAATACAAGTGGTCCTTTACTTAATCTTATTACAAGTGATACTGATAGTTTAATTAGATTTGGTGCTGGTGATGGTTCTAGTTCAATAAGTTTGGGTACAGTCGGTTCAACTTGGACTGGGTTAACAGGTTATGGTAAGCCAAGTGATAGTTATATTTATTCAAATTCATCTGCAAATGGTTTAAATATAATTAGTCAACCAGGTTCTGGTACAGAAGATTATATTAGATTTTATGCTGGTGGTAATCCAATGACAACAACTGCAAATCTTTATATTAGTGGTAGTGGTTCATCACTTGGTTATGTTGGTGTTGGTACAGAAAACCCAAGTAATAGATTGCACATTTATGATTCGGTTGCCAATAGTGTTCTTACTTTAGAAAGTGGTGATGCCAGAGTTAATTTAAGATTAAAAGATTCACTATCAAGTAATGTTCCTTTGGTTGGTGCAGACTCTGATATACTAACCCTTGGTCATATATCAGGTGGTGATAAAATGATAATAACACCTACTGGTGATGTTGGTATTGGTGAATTATTTGCACCAACGATTGCAAATGGTAAACCAAATCCGGATGCCAAATTACATGTAGTTGGTGCATCAGCAAACTCAACAGTTTTTAGAGTTGATGGTGTTAGTGGTGAATTATTCAAAGTAACTGATTCACTTACCGGATCACTTATGTCAGTTAATGATATATCCGGACTTCCTATATTAGAGGTTTTTGATGATAATACTATAATAATGGGAGATTATCAGTCCCCATCAATGTATTCGAGTAAAAAATCTGTAGTTGATATTGTAACAAATTTCGTTGTATATCAATTTGATGCATCTCTTTATAACTCAGTATTTTTTGAGTACAATGTTAAAAACTCAAATAATTTAAGAGCAGGAACTATTATGGCGGTTTTTGACTCAACTTCTATTGAATTTACAGAAACATCAACAGCCGATATTGGAAGTACAACCTCGGTATCATTTAATGTTGTCTTAACTACAATAGGTTCTACTACTTATGTACAACTTAGAGCTACAACTACTACATCTGGATGGACTATAAAATCCATAATAAGAACAATATAAAATAAAAATAATCATGATAAAAAAATACATACAATTTATAAAAGAGTCTTCGGTAGATACTTCTAAATATACCGAACTAAAAGAAGAAGTTAAATCTATGATAGAAAAAACCATAGAAAATAGTGGGGGTGAGTTTAAATCATTTATAGATAGCCTTATTCAAAATCCGGAAGATGTTAAAATTGAAGGTTTAATAAATGATTCTGATTTATATGAATTTTATTTAAAATATAGAAATGATATAGATGAATTATTAAATGATATAAAGTTCTTTGGAAATTCACCAAGTGATATAAATTCAATAGGACTTTATGATTATCTAATTAAAGGTACTCAAAAATCCATAGAAGAAATAGTTAAGATTTTGTCAGATGATGGTTCTGGTTCATAACATCAATAACTTTGTGTTTTTTAATTTTATTAATAATATTATCAAGTTTTTCTAATTTTTTCAGTGTATTAAAAACTAATATAATTATAATATTAAAATCTAACTCTAATTGTTCGATATAAGATATCTTTTCTTTATATGAAATATCATCTTTTATCATATTTATAGAATCTATTACAACATATTCTAAGTTATTATTAATTAAACCACCTCTTTCCAATATTCTATATTTAATATCTATTAAATTTCTATATTTTAATAATGTAAAATCTATATTATAATTTATTAATCTTTTTATAATAGATATATCATTTATTAATGTAATATATAATGAATTACTTTTATTCTTAATTAGATTTAGTGCTAAAGTAGATTTTCCACTTGATTGATTACCGTGTATAATTATCATATATATTTATTATACTACAAATATAATAAAAAATCTTTATAAACAGAAAAGAGTAAAAAATATATATAGAATATAAAATTAAAATCACTAAATGGCAAGTACACCACTTTATAAAGGACTTAAATCAAATGGAACAACCTTTTATGCATTTCCTGGTGCGGCAGAAGATATATCAGCGGCATATCAGAATTCTAATTATAAAATGTATTTTTCTAAATATGCTTTATTAAATTTACCTAAACAAAATCTAAGTTCAGGTACTCAATCAAATCCAATATATTTCGATTTTGAAAGTTCTTTTAAACAATCCGCTAATGCAACACCACCTTCTAACTTTTCGGATCAAATAGTTGAATCACTTAGAAATTATGTTGCTAACCAAGAAGTAGTTATTAGAGAAAGTAGACTTAATAATACAAAGTATTATTATGATACTAATTCTTTAGAAACCACAACTGAAAAGTTGTTTTTTAAATGGTGTAAAAAATTAGGAATTATAGATTTTGAACCTGCTATACCTCAAGATGAGTATTTTGGTAATCTTAGTGAATTTCAAACTAATAAATTAAATGCTGATGATTATTTCCCAGAGTATCTTTGGAAAGAGAGAGAAGTAGTTGAATGGGATGCTAGATACTTTTATGCAAATGGTGATGATAGATTGGAAATTGAGTTTAATGGATTGACAAATTTTAGAGTTGGTGATACTATAAGACTTTTTAATGTAACAAATTCCAATATATTGAATAATTATTCATCAATAGGTGATTATGATATTAGTGAAGCTTCTTCCTTAGAAGGTCAAAAACTTAAAATACTTGATATAATACCTGCAGGTGCAACCGCTGGTCAGAAAATTGTTGTTGATAGATATTCTACTTTAAGTAGAGAAATTGAATATGATGGACAGGCAGAACTTGTATATCACAGACTCGTTCAGTATTTAGGTGAAATAAATGGTATAAGTAACGTACAAGAAGCAAACAGAGCATATACTGAAGTTTATGCACATATTCCTGATCATACTGGTATGACACCAGATATTTTATTTAGAACAAATTATGATATTAATTATAAACCTAATTTAATATTCCCTATATTACCGAGTCAATATCAAACTGAAATAATTGGTGCCGAACTATTTAATTCTCCAATTGTTAGTTCTCCACAAAACTACCCAGGATCTTACTTTGGTCAATTTGATACATTAGATTTTACTTATGAAACTTCAACTGGTGATATAATAAGAAGAAGTGGTGATTATTTTGGTGTAAGAGGTGATATAAATAACCCTATAGTAACACCTGGAACTATTGACGGTTTAGGAATTGATTTCGATACTAATCACTATGTTAAGATGAATATTGCTAATAGAAAGGTCACCAACTTTGATCAGTTTAATGCAATGAGTGTTAATAATTTACCACCAAATGACTTCGAGTTTAATGCAATACTTTGGTATTATACCGTAGAAGATAATAGTGGTGTATCTAAAACAAATTTATACGGTATTTCATTTTTGGATAATCCTAATAATAATTTAGTTGATAGTGAAATAGGAATTAAATTTCCTACTTATAAAAAACTTGTTGCCAATGGTGAACAAGATGGTAGTTCTTTTGCATTTAGTTTAAACCTAAACTTTAATATAATTAATGATAACCCACAAGATACATATAATCCAGAGGCGATAAACTCTATGTTCAGTATGAATCTTTTCAATAAGGCCATGCAGAAGTTGTCATCAACAAATGATAGTTTCCTTAACATTTTAGCAGAACAAGGTATAATAAGAGATGAAATAAATTCGATAAAGGGACTTATATATACACAGACTGATATGGATACTATAAATAGTAAAGTTAAGTCGTTAGAAGATTTAATAAGACTATATTCCACTAGACAATTGGCCACTTCCAATAGTGTTGAAGTAGTTACATCAGGTACAAGTATTAAATTAAACAGTACAGATCCTAATTATTATAGAATCGATCAAATAAAATCAACAGATTTATATAATACACAGGGTATAATTCCTATTAATCTTTCAGTTCCTAAGAACAAGAACTTTATGGTACATTTGATAAATAATGATGAAGTTTCGTTAACACTTCCAAATGATGATAAACTAACTTTAATTTTAAGTAGAGATTTGGATTATAAACAAACAATGGAGATTCTAATCTCAGCTAGTGATTTTGCATCTCAAAATAAGAAGATTAATTTATACATAAATAGTGATATTGCAACAACTACTAGTGTCAATACTCAAGTTTTACTTGTTGGTGATATTGATTTACCGGTTTATTACAATACTGATAATCAACTTCCTAATTCTGCTGCACTATGGAAGGATTTTAAGTTTGATATTGATTTTAATCAACCAATTATATTGAAAACTGGTGGTTATTTAGATGTTCCTTTTAGTGGTAATTCTTATCTTATAAATAATTCTATTAAACAAGGTGACTCTCTTCAACTTAACAATCTATTCATAGGAACTTCATCAGTTTATGACTTTTCTGGTCAATATAAAGTAAGTTCTTTAGGTGGTGGAACCAGTTCTTATGTTACTTTTGATATAAATAGTAATATTAACTTTTCTACATATACATCAACAAATAGTACTTATCTTCCAATGGAAATACATGGAACTAATAGTTCTTTATTATCAAATCATCCTTATTTTAGTTTAAATAAAGGTAAGAAGATTATAATAACTAGAGTTTCAGAATCTTCAACGGTTTTATCAGAAAGATATACTATCGATGTGAGGGATTTATAAATTTATAGAATTGAATTTTAATATATACTTAAAATTCAATTCTAAAAATGGGTAGTTGTGGAAATTCTTTATTCGGAAAAAGTAGTCAATATATAAAAATAAATGGTGGTGATTTCATCGCAGTGGAAGGTTCTAATACGGTTGAGAAACTTATTACTTCTGATATAAGAATGCCATATAAACAACTACTTAAAGGTCGAGTTATATTAAAAGCTGGTCAAGTAAATTACCTTTTAAATCACTTAGGTGTTGGTGATAATGCAACATTTTTATCAATTAAGGCCACCTATGATTCAAAGTCTGTTATAGAAGAAGATAACTATATAACATATAGTTATTATGATTATCCAGTACAAAACTTAAATTTTGCACAATTATTGGTACTTACTGGTAATTCAAGTAATAGAATACCACAACTTTATTTAAATAATCCTAATACAAAATATCCAGTAATATTGGATGTTATGGTTGGTGTTATCGATGATAGTTACTCATTCTTTACTGATGATATCAATCAATCAGGAACATCCTTTACTGGTTTAGAATATACAGACATCAAATCATTTATTGTTGGTGAATCTATCGTAGTTTATGATAAAAATATTCCAGCCAAGGCACTTGTTTATTTAAATCTTGGTTATATAAACTCTATAATATTAAATGGTACTTTTCTTGTAATAGATGATGAGAGTTACGGATCTGTTTTTTTACAATTTCTAACAGAGTATGATGCAATTCAGGCACACTCATTATTAAACTATGTACTTGAGAATCCAAATATTGATATCGATAATATAAACCCTATAAATGATGATATTTCACCGGTTATATATTTCAACTCTACTGCTGGTGTTGGTGGTGAATATATTTCATTTAATGGTGCAACTGCTGGGGTTCCTTATAATACTGGCTTAGGATATACTTTCTCTACAACTATATCACTCTCAACATACGGAACTGCCGGTGTAATTGATAAAGATTCAATTAAAACATTATTAATAGACTATATAGATGATAATAGAGATGGTTTAATATCAATTATGGATTCTAATATAATTTTAAGTAATTCTACCGGAATAGTAAACACTATTACATCTTTAGGTACATATTCACTTAATTTTGATTTTAGTGACTTAGCATCTAACAACTTAGAAGGTGTTAAAATAGATATAAATATAATTTAAAAATAAATAAATAAAATGAGCTATAGCTGGGATAAATTTTTAAAACCTCTTTCATCAACCGATACCAACCTACAAATAATGGATGATAATGGTGTTGTTACACATACTATAAATCCTTATGTGATATTAAATGTGTTAATAAATAATAACCTCTTGAAAATAAGTCTTAGGAGTAGTAAGGTTATAATTATACCATTTTCCACTATAAATGAATCTAAATTAGCACTTCCTTTAATAAAGGAATCAATTGATACATTAAATAGTAAAACACCATTATTTATGAGTAGTGATATTAAAAATTATGTTGATAGTGTTACTGATGAATTTTTCTACCAGGATACAACACCTATTGGTACGGGCACTGACGTTATAAAAACTGGTACTTTTTGGTACGATACTGAATTTGGATTCCTATATGTTTATATAAATGATGATTTATCTGGATATAACTGGATAACTGCAGTTGGTGAGGTAGGACCAATAGGACCAATAGGTGCAACAGGACCCGCAGGTGCAACAGGACCAACAGGACCAAGTATTTTTGAAGAATTAATTGCAAAGGAAAATGTTACCAACCCAAATAACTTTATATTATTTCATTATGATGCATTCGCATATAGTGGTGCCAATTTTAACTTTGTTGAAGTTAATAATATTAGTGGTGATTCAACAACATATCATGTAATTGTTGCAAACAATTCTAATCTTAATGTAAAATCGGATGAATTTTATATTACAACTGCTGCAACAACATCAACAATAATAAGTGCTACGATATCTGGTTCTGAAATTCGTCTCGTTTCAAATGGTACCGGTACATATACATATAGAGGACACTCACAATTATTTTAATTGTAAGATAAAAAAATAAATAAAAATTGATGATAAAATGGCCTATAAATAAAAGTATTGGAGATGTTTATGTTAGTCCAAACGGATCTAAGTGGAGATGGAATGGGAAAGCATGGACTTCTTTAAGAGAGTCTGTTCAAAGTCAAAACATTACAACGACCATACTAAAATCTTCTGGTATTACATATAAATTCTCACATAGTCCAATGGACCCAGTTGATAATATGGATTATTATATAGGAGATATAAGTGACGCTCCTGCACAATCAAATAATTCAACTTTATCAAAAAGAGTTAAATCATTAATTGACGGACAGGTAACACAGATTAGTATAATGACACAAATATTAAATGAATTGGGTAGTTCAGAGTCACAAACATTTAAAATATGTAATCACACAAAAGGAACATCAGTTATAATAACTTCCGATTATAAAAATTTAGCAAATAGTCAGTTGGATAACTATACATTAAGTACACCATTGGAAGTATCTGTTAATGACGAACTTTATATTATTTGGAATACAAATACTTTTTTTGTTAGTCCAATTGGTGTTAGACATAACTTTAATATTTATATAATATAATAAAAATAATACAATCAATATGAAATTAGGTAGATATGAAATAGAGAATTACTTTGTCGTAGTTAACAATAAAACAGAGAGTAGACAACGAATAATCTATATCGGTAATAATAATGAAGATTATTTTATAGAAAGGTATTATGGTAATATTAGAGATGGTTATAGTCAATCAAACTCTTTATTGAGAAATTTAAATTATACGGATATAAAATCACATATACCTGGTGAATCAATTGTTATCTTTGATAAGAGTTTAATACCGATGCCACTCATTTATATATCAATATCAAGTATTCAATCTATTGAAAGAGATGGTGATTCCAAACTAATAATTGTGGATTCACAATTAAACCCAACATCTTTAGAATTTTTAACAAAATTTGATTGTGATCAGGCACACTCATTGATTATCTATTTATTAGATAATCCTTCAGTTGATATCTCAAACATTAATGCCGATTTGGAACCACCGGTTATATACTTTAACGATGACTTTAATGGTCATCGAATTATTTTAGATAAAAATCAATCAAAAGTAAACCTTTCATCACTTGATGGTGATTTATTTAGAGTTGATATTGAATTGTCTAAATATAATGGTACTATACCAATTAATAAAGCTGATATAATAAATGGTTTAATAAAAAAGATTATCGATAATAGAGATGGATATTTATCATTAATAGAAGAAGATGTTATAATATATAAAGATGTTATTAGTGTTGATAAAATGGTCGATACTATTGACAATTTAGGATTCTATATCGTTAAATTTAACCTAATTGATTTAGGAAGAAATGAAAATAACACAACGATTATTATTTACTTAAAATAAAAAATAAAAGGATTCGAAATATTTATATATATATTGAACCCAATAATTAGAAATGAGTTATAGCTTTAATAGATTTTTAAAAACTTTAAATGAGTCAGATACTAAAATTAAAATATATGATAATAGGAATTATCCGGTTTATACAATAAATCCATTTTCTATATTACAAACATATGTTTCTGGCAATAACTTATGTGTTGTTACCGATGGTAACAGAATGATTGTACTAGATTTTTTTAATAAAGATGAATCTAGTGCCGCCTTAGTTAAGTTACAATCGTATATAGATATAATAAAACAACGAGCAACGGTAGTTAATCCAGGAAATGGATATATAGATGATGCAATTCTATCACCAGGTATAAGTTATTTTAATGGTTCTACTGCATCTGTACAGAATATTTTGACATCCGGTGATAATAATATAGATATAAAAATAACCAATACAGGTGATTATTTAAATTCAACAACTCATAAAATAGAATTAAATTGGACAGGAGTTTTACCAATAGAAAGAGGTGGTTTGAATAATACAGATTTCATGCCAAATCAAATACTAACAACCAATAATGATTCTGATACTATTGTTTCATCTGGTTATAATTTTGACGATACTGGTGTTGGTTTGGGTGATATTTGGAGTGCAGATCGAATAATAAAACAGATAAACTCTACTCATGTAAATAAAGAAAAACCTTATGGTTTAGTAGATGGTAAGAATAGAGTTTTTTTACTAACATATGAACCAATAATAGGTAGTGAACATTTATACTTAAATGGATTATTACAAGATAGTGAATATGATATGGATTATATAATAAGTGGTAATAGAATTACCTTTATTGAAGCACCAATGTTGGGGTCTAAATTAAGATGTAGTTATATGATTTTAAAAAAAAATAAATAAATTATTTTTATTATGTTCAAAAAAGTCAACAAAATAAAGGTTTTTAAAAAAAAACAATATTTTAATTAAATATATACACTATAGAAATTTAAAAAATAAATATGGAACAAGAAAAAAAATATTTAACATCAGATTTATATCTAACGGCTTTTCTTAAAGTAAAGGGGTTCAAATTTTCAGTTGAAAAACTAAAATCTAAAGCCAGTTTTATATTTTCTGAAAGTCCTGAACTTTTAGCCACGGTTAATGAGTTCTTAACAGAAAGTGGATCTTGTGAACCATTACAATATTCAAATTCTATTAAAAACATTAAAAACTTATTATATAATATATAATAAGTTTTCACATAGTTTACTATGTAATATTTATATACGGTAGAGAACGATCTACAAACACTTTATTAAAATTTAAATTTATACTAAATTAATATTTATCTAATATTTATCCGCCATGTTAATGACGAAAAAGTCATATAATTAAAAATAATTTTATATTATGGCAAATACAAAAATTGTATTAAATAGGCAATCCGACTTAATCTTAACGGAAGCAAAGATTGTTAAACCAGTAGGTATCGAAGAAGCGGACATTATTGGTTTGATTGGACACTTTGATGCTGTTGAAAAAGCTGCTGATGCTGAAGAAAAAGCAAGAATTCAAGGTGATGCTAAATTAACAGAGGATTTATCATCAGAAACATCTAACCGAGTTGCTGCTGATTTATCAGTAACAAGTGTTATTTCTAGTGAAAATTCAACTAGAGTTGTTGCAGAACAATCATTAGCAAACTATGTTTCTATTGAGTCTTCTGCAAGAGTTGCGGATGTTGACGCTGAACAAGAAAGAGCAGAAGCTGCAGAGTTATCTTTAGATACAGATTTATCTTCTGAGATTTCTAGAGCAATCGAAGCTGAGTCTTCATTAAACACAAAAGTTGAATTCGTTATTTCTAACACAGATGGTGCGGCAATTGACTCATTAACTGAGATTGTTACTGCATTCCAAACTGCTGATGGAGATATGAATAATGCTATTACATTATTATCTGGATCTGCAAGTGCTGCAACTTCAACTGAAGCATCAATTAGATTGGCTGCTGATGATTCAATCGCTGCTAACCTTTCTACAGAATTAGTTGATAGAGCTGCTGCAGTTTCTACTGAAATCGTTGCAAGAATTTCTGGTGATACATCAGTTGCATTAGATTTATCTTCTGAAGTTGAGTCTAGAATTTCTGCTGATATCTCTGCAGAGGCTAAACACTCGGTTGAATTGTCAGAAGAAGTTGAATTAAGAACTGCTGCTGATGCTTCTGAGGCTTCAATTAGATTGGCTGCTGATGATTCAATCGCTGCTAACCTTTCTACAGAATTAGTTGATAGAGCTGCTGCTGATGCTTCAATCGCTGCTAACCTTTCTACTGAATTAGTTGATAGAGCTGCTGCAGATGCTTCTGAGGCTTCAACTAGATTGGCTGCTGATGATTCAATTGCTGCTAACCTTTCTACTGAATTAGTTGATAGAGCTGCTGCTGATGCTTCTGAGGCTTCAACTAGATTGGCTGCTGATGATTCAATTGCTGCTAACCTTTCTACAGAATTAGTTGAAAGAGCTGCCGCTGATGCTTCTGAGGCTTCAACTAGATTAGCCGCTGATGCTTCAATCGCTGCTAACCTTTCTACAGAATTAGTTGATAGAGCTGCTGCTGATGCTGAAATCGCTGCTAACCTTTCTACAGAATTAGTTGAAAGAGCTGATGCTGATGCTGAAATCGCTGCTAACCTTTCTACAGAATTAGTTGATAGAGCTGCTGGAGATTTATCTTTAGAGGTTGCTGTTTCTGCTGAACAAGCAAGAGTTGATTCTATCTTATTAGCTTCTGACGCTGATAAAGATTCATTTGCTGAAATCGTTACTTTGATTAACTCTGTTGATACAACAAACGATGAAGCATTCGCTTCTTATGTATTGTCTAACAATGCTGCATTATCTACAGAATTAGTTGATAGAGCTGCTGCTGATGCTTCAATCGCTTCAGAATTATCTTCTGAAATCGCTAATAGAGAAGCGGTTGTAGTTAAATTAGAATCTGTTAATAAGGAGCAAGATAAAGCATTAAATGAGGCTACTATTTCATTAGAAGCTGATTTATCTTCTGAAATAGTTGATAGAGCTGCTGCTGATGCTGAAATCGTTTCAGAATTATCTTCTGAAATCGCTAATAGAGAAGCGGTTGTAGCTAAATTAGAATCTGTTAATAAGGAGCAAGATAAAGCATTAAATGAGGCTACTATTTCATTAGAAGCTGATTTATCTTCTGAAATCTCAAGAGCTATCTCTGTTGAGGCTGAATTAGATATTAAAGTTACTGATATTATTTCTAACACTGATGTTTCTCAAATTGATTCATTTGTTGAAATGATTGATAAAGTAAATGAAGTAACTGCGGCTAACTTTGATTCAATCTATGCTAAAAAAGTTGGTGTTACTTTTGATGGAGTTGATACGGTAACTTTAGCGACTCCTGTTAAACCAGGATCTATGATGTTATTCTTTAACGGATTGATGGTAGAGGCTAATTTTGATTACACTGAGAAAATCGTAGATCTTGGTGGACATGGGATGGTTGTTGGTGCAACACTTACTGCTGAATCTGCAGCATTTTTACTAGAAGGTAATGTTAGATTATCTGCACACGGTGTTTACGGTGAATTCTCAAATATTTCATTTATAGGTAGTATTGATTTTTCTAAGCTAATCGCAGAGGCACAAAAAGCTGTGGATGATTTACAAAATCAAAAAGCTAATCTAGAGGTGACAGAGGCAGAAGCTAAAGCAGAATACAAATCTTATGAAGAAAATGCTACTATGACTCTTGTCAATTTTAATTACGAAATAACTAATTTAAATCAGCTGATAGTTGATACTGAGGCTTCAAAAGCAGCTGCATTAGCTGCTGGAGATGAACAAAAAGCGGACGAAGCTAGTGATGCTATTCAAAAGTACCAAAGTTCTTTAAATGATTTTGTGAGTCAAAAAGCTACTCTTGAAATGGAGTTCGATGAGGCAACTAGTCAAAGAAATGTTGCTGAAAAAGAAGCTAACGAAGCTATAGAAGCTATAGATGCTCAAATATCTACTCTTACTAAAGAGATAGCTGAATTAGAAGCACAAGGTGCTGAGAGCGAACAGTCGTAAATACTGTCAGCATAATAAGTTAATAACTTAACATATTATTGTAAATAAAAAGAGGAGAGTTTTAAAAAACTCTCCTCTTTTTATTTTAAATATTTTAGATTTTTATGTAAATTTGGTTACAAAAGACAAAAGCCTTCATAAATTTTTATTTTATTAAAAAATGTATACACGACGTATTATACCCTGTTTTAAATTTTTCACCTCTAAGTTCTTCGGTTTTAATAAAGTTAGGTTTTTTCCTACAAATAAATAAACACCCTTTCGATAAGTTATCAACTATCTTTTTTGTAAGTTCATGTGACATGACAGTATTGTCTATATAAACAACTGTAGCATCACTAAAATCATTATCAAAGAAATCACCTTCAATAAAAGAAATTTTATTATCATCTTTACAATATTTTTCTTTTAAATCATTCGCACCTTTAACTCTCTCTTTTGATAATTCAATACCACAAGACTTTTTAGGATTATATTGAAGACCTATATGTATTACCATCTTGCCTAACCCACACCCTAAATCATAAAATACCGTATCTTCATTAAAGTATTTTTTAAAATGATTTACAATACCATTTGTAGATTGTTTTGTTACTTCACCATATATTGATGAGTATTCACTCTTAAAATCTGTTTTATTACGGTACTCATTAGTATATGCTGACAAACTATACAACTCATCTAAGTTTTTTTCTAAATTTTCCATAATTTTTTATTTTAAATTTTTATATAAATTTGTTTTTGGATTATATTCCAAATCATTATTACCGCCATTGAATAAATTATAAATTAGTTTATCATATGTTTTAACCAATTTTGGGTTGTCTGCATAATACCTCATTAGAACTTTATCATTTCTTTCGTTATAATCATCAATATTTTTATCATGTTCTGTCAAGATATAATCCAATTGTTTAGCACCTGCAACCGTATCTGATCCTTCATAGTAATACCCTAAATCTTTACACATAGGTGCATTATGTAATACTGGATAACCCATATATGCAGCATCTAAATAAATATAGTTTAGTGGATTTAAAATTTGGTGACAAACTAATACATCTATATATTGTGATAATATATAAGCAGTTTGAAATCTTCCTTCTGCACTTATTTTATTATCTTTGTATAAATCAAATGTTTTAATCATTGATAGAAACTCTCCATTTTTGGAAACTTTATCAGAATTTGTTATCATTAATTTCTCAATATGATTCTTGCCGATATCTCCACGATATGACTCTTCTGTAATCATTGTTGGTATGAGTGAAAATTTAACAATATTCAAATTTGGTTCCATAATACCAATTCTTTTCTTTTCTTTACCAATTTGGTATCTATAGTCCTTTTTATATTGACCATTTTTAAACCCAATTTCAATATCTTTAATTGACTCTAATAAATATTTGTTATGCCATATAAAAGGAACAATTAATGCATTTGTTCTATATAATGTGTGATAGTAACCACGATTTACCTCATCTTGTTGAGGTATATACCAAACTTCATCATAATCTTCTTCAAATTGTGAGTTTTTATTTTTAGATTCTTCTTGGAATAATATATTTTCCATTGTTATAACGTAATTATTACCACATTTATATGATATAACTTTTTTATTATTATTCTCTTTAAACTTTTTAATATCACTATTGGAAATTTGTGCACCCATTACTATTAATAAATCCATATCCATAAAATTATCTCTAAAAGTTCTGATATCAACACCATTCAAATATTTTGGTCTTATAGACCAATCAACCTCAATAGTATTTAGAAGTGTTATCTCATAATTATTATTGGAATTTTTTAATAGTCTTTCAAGAATTAAAACATTCTGTTTTATTCCATTTGTCCAGATTGATTCCTTGTTGTCTTTCAAACCAATCGTTATACCAATTTTTAAGTTTTTCATCACTTATTTTTATTTTTTATGTGTCTTTATAAATAAATCAACTATTTTATCCTTATCTATATCATTTGTAGCTTTTATCCATAACCAAATAAAGGAATTCTCTAAAGATTTAATCTTTTCTTTTTTACTTTTTAAGTTTTCTTCCAAAATATCTTTTTGATTGAAATCTATTTGGTATTCTATACCAAGTCTATCACATATAGTAAGTATTTCATATACATCCATAGATGCCATTGCCTTCTTTGCCCTTATGTATAAATCACTTAACTCTTTTCTATTATTTTTATGCATTGTTTTATCAGGATGTGTTAGCTTTACAATACTTCTATAGAGTTTTTTAATACTTAATCTTATAGTAGATTCTTTTTCGTCAATTTCATTATTTTCCGGTTCATCAACTTCATCACTTATATTAGATTCTTTTTCGTCAATTTCATTATTTTCTGGATCATCATCAACTTCATCATTTCTATTAGATTCTTTTTCGTCAACCTCAGGTGGATCCGGAAATCCATTTTTATCACTTATTTCTTTAAGAAAATTTTTTTTATTTAACGAAATCAACTCTTCAATATATTCCTCATCAATTAAAAGAAGTTTATATTCTTGTAATATTTTCTTTATCTCTAATTCAAATAGCCTATCGTTCATTATAAAAAATCTTTTTATTATATATAAATTTCGAGAAATGTAATTTCTATATAAAAATTTAATATATACTATATGATTAAGAAATATTTACAATTTATTAAAGAGTCTTCTATTGATAAACAAGGATTTAACTCACTTGGTGAATGGATTGAAAGTCTTTATGATTTATACTCGGATGATGAAGATAAACTATCAAATCTTAAAAGTATAGTTAATAGAAACTTTAATACCAAAGGGACAGATTCTTTATATGGTATAGATTCGGATATTAGATTATCAAATGCGATTAATTTATTAGATGAGAATGTACAAAAAGAGATGGAATCAAATATTTTAGATTTCATTGAAAATGGAATAGAAGAAAAGAATCCTATTGTGACTACATCAACTGATTTAGAATCTATTACCGAATCAGAGATAACTAAAGCAGGTCGAGGTATATTCCACTCGTTTTTAAAAACTCTAACAGCACTTGGTCAAAAAGAAAAGGTATCAGAGGTTGTAAAATGTCCTGATAACTTTCTACTTTTTTACTTATATGAGAATTTAGATTCCAATCTAGTTAAACAAATATTTACTAGATTTAGATCACTTGTTACTTACTTAGAATATATAGACTATGGTAAAAATGAAGTAAGTCTTTATTTTGGTATTAAATGTGATGGTGAGCTTGAATATGGTATTTCATATGATGAGAACTTTACACCTTTTGGTAGTTTTAAACTAACTCAAAGTGTTATAAAATGGGTAAATAATCTTGATTCGAAATCTGCTTTCTCTTTAAAGAAAGAACTTGTAAATCTATCATATAAAGATATTATCTTATTAGGTAAAATAAAGTCTGAAATGAAGGAATATAATCCAGGTTATCATGAAAAAAGACTTAAACCAGAATTGAAAGACAGAGTAATAAGCTTTGGATATCAAGGCATTGGTAAATGGCATAATGGTAAATTAGATGAAGCGGAATTGATGAATCTTAAAAATAATTTTGTTACTTGGCTTCTTTCTAAAAGATGGGGAGATAAAGTTCTAATTAGTGTAAAACCAAGTTCATATTGGTTATATATTCACATAAAATTAAAATAATAATATGAAATATTTAAGAAAGTATAATGAAAGTATCGGTTTTGATAAAGACTTCGCAATAATAAAAATAAAAGAACATTTTTCAGAATCTGATGTTGTGGAAATGGTTAAAAAGGAAATTTCGGAATGGTCCGATGACGAAGAATCATATTCAAGTAATGGTAATGGTGAAGCAGAAGAGATTGTTATTCATGAAATGATAAACTGGTTCAAAAGGGAATTTTCTAAACAACTGGAAGAAAGTGATTTTGCTACATTGGAAGATGAAATTAAATCTACCTACGAGGCCTTAAACTAAGCTAATCACTTTTCATATAAAAAGAAAAGTGAAAATAATGAATATATCCTCAAAAGAAGATACTATTAAGAAGTGGGCTCCAATTCTTGAAAGTATTGGTATGACCGGATCCAAAGCGGAATGGATGTCGGAATATGTAGAGATGCACTCAAAAAACGAAACCAAACTATCGAACACAGAAGATTTTCCAACTCTCCTACCAACGACCAAACGAATATTCGCAAAAACAGTAGGTCTTAACATTATTCCGGTAACGCCAATGTGTGGTGGAAACTCAGGTCCAGAGATGGAATCTATACGACAAGACGTAAAGATAGAGAACAGAGATAGAAAGATTGAATCAATCGTGGAAGACAAAGAATTCGAAGAGATGAAAGTGGAAGACCATCCAGACTACAAAGAGTCGGTAGGACCAAGAGGAGAACTTTTTTATTTGGATTTTAAATACGGTGGAACAGAATCAAATACTATGACAACTATTTAAAGATATAGAGTAAAAATATCGGATGGGAGTCATGAAGCACGAATATATACTTCATGATAAACATTTATTTAATTTCTTCAAATACTAACGGTAAAATTTTATATAAAATTGGTATAACAAAAAGACCTATAAACGAAAGAATTAAAGAGTTTAAAACCGGAAATGCGTCAGAATTACTATTAGTAGATTCTTTTACGTCTAAATGGGCGAGAAAAATTGAATCAAATTTTCATAGATCATTAAAACATAAAAAAGTATCTGGTGAGTGGTTTGATTTGGATGATAATGATATATCAACATTTAAGAGTAATTGTATAGAATTACATGATAATTTTGAAGTAATAGAAAATAATAACACATACTATATAGATAGAGGTGGTAGATTCTAAACAATAGAATAAAAAACAATATAATAATTATGAATTCAATGAAAGAAATTGCAATAAAAGAATATATCGCAAATATAAACTTTAAATCGGATGATTGGAAGTTATCTAAGATAAAAGAGGATATGAGAAGATTTCTAGGCGAAGAACCAGGTATAGATATCCTTTATAAAAAAGATGTTATGATAAATGAAACAACTGGTGAAGCGGTTGAATTTAAAGACATCGATAAAGTAGAGATTATCTTTACTGATACTGATGATAAATTTAAGAAATTGGAATTTATTATCGGCGATAAAATTTAATATCATGAATGAAAATTGAAAACTATTATCTAAATCTAACCAAAGTTATGAACTTAGAGGATAAAGAAGAAAGAGATCAAATACACTCTTATTATAAAGATATGCTTTATTCGTTTCAAGATGATAGAAAAGAAACTGCAATATCTATATTGAATACACTATTAAATGCAGGATTCTTAATTGATTCTAGAGATGATAAAATCGAAAGAATTTTAGGATGATAATTAAAGCAGATATAGTTGATTATATGGGTAAGATGGATGATGGTATACTTGTCTTACTATCTATAAATTGTGATGGTTCTTTCAGTGAAGGAACCATTTTTTATACTACAAATAACCTTGTTTTAACCGTAGATGAAGAAGTTGAGGAAAAGATAGGATCTAAAATTGAACTTTGGGATGGTTATCAAGAATTATTATCAAATATTCTAAATAAACTTATTCCTTGTGGAGAACTTCTGCAAAGAATGGATGAGGTTGATTTTTCAAAATACTTAGAATATGATGGCGAGACTGGATTCATAGAAAATGAGATAGCTCCAGAAGACATAGAATTTAAGGAATAAAATCCAAAATATCTTTTTTGATGTATCTATTCACTTTACTACAAAGTGGTTGTAGATTTTCATGATGGTTCAATCGTATTATATCCTCTTCTGTTTTTGCAGATGCCAATGGTATTATGTGGTCTATATCCCAACCATAGTTTAATTCACCATTATATAATCCATAATTGTCCCATGTCATCCAACTCTCGAATTTGGATTCGAGATGTATTTTAAAATCACTAAAAGAACATCCTAAAATATTTTCAGTCTTTGTTGTCTTTTTATATCCTTTATATCTAATAGATCCTCTCACATACGCTCTTATATTACATTTTAGTCTATAGAGTGGATCGCTCAATCTTCTTAATTTTTCTTTTTCAGATAGTTCTTTCCTATTTTCTTTATTTTTAATATTTCTTTTATAGTTTAATATGTCTCTATTTTTAATAATATACTCTTTACTCATCTTATCCAATACTTCTTTATTTTGTTGATAGTATTCTTTTTGATATTTGGAGATTTTTTCTCTATTCAAATTGTAGTGCTCTAATTTATATTCTTTAATTCTTTCTTTATTTTCATTTGTGTAGCTTTTGACATTTTCCAGTATCTCTTCTCTATTTTCGTCATAATATTTTTTCTGATATTCCTTTGATTTGGATTTGTTATTTTCTCTATATTTCTTTTGATATTCTTTTATACATTCATTGCATTTGTGAGATTTTGGCTTGAAGTGTATATCATCCTTTTCTAATCGACATTTTATACATTCTTTCATAAACATTCTGCTATATTTTTAGTATATATTAAAAAAATAATTGTATATGATAATATCGGAAATATCTATAAAAAACTTCAAATCTTATGGTAATGCACCACAGGTTATAAAATTTGATAAGGATTCTGGTAAGTTGATACTATTGATGGGTAACAATGGTCAGGGTAAATCCACCTTTATGGAAAGTGCGGAATTTTCTCTATATGGAAAAGTTCAGAATGGTAGAAAGAAAAAATGGTCTACTCTATCAACTCTACCAAATAGAATAAACCGAACCGATATGGAGGTCGGTATAAAATTTAACTCCAATGGTGTCGATGTTGAGATATGTCGAGGTCTATCACCAAATAAATTACAACTCATTGAGAATGGAATTCTTAACGAAAGAGCCGGAAAATCAAATATTGACGACGCAATTGAGAAATATGTCGGGATGGATGTCGAGACGTTCAAATCTTTTATCAGTATGAGTATCGACTCATTTAAAAATTTTATATCACTTTCAAATGATGAGAAAAAACTTTTACTAGACAAACTTTTTAATTTAGAGGTAATCAATATTCTAAATGGTATTCTTAAAGATTTGAATAAAAGTAATAAAGTAAGATTGGCGTCTTTAGACTCTGAAATAAAAACTTTAGAAGATTCAATATACTCTATTAAGAAATCAATAGATAAAACAGTTGAAAAGGAAAAAATCAACACTCAGGCAGATATTGATAGTCTTATGGAGCAAATGAAATCCAAAAAAGATGATTATAAGGTTCTAAAGGAAAAAGTAGATAAAATTAAAGAAAAGGAAGAACAATTAAATACTGAAATTGATGCAGAAAAGAAACAATATATTATCGTTCAGAACGATATTAAGAATGTTCAGAGAGAAATTGATTTATATGATTCCGGGAAATGTCCCACTTGTGGAACAGATTTTGATTCTGATCACTTTAACTCTTTAAGAGATGCTCTTGTTGAGAAAAAGAATGGTTTTAACGAAGTTAAATTATCTATAGAGAATAATATATCAACAATAAAAGAAAGGCAATTAAAACTAAAAGAAATTGCAGGGACAACTACAACTACTTTTAATGATATGAGTTATTTCTTAAAAAATTGTAAAACACAGATTGAACAACTTACAAGGAAGAAAGATCAAGAATCTAAACAAACATCACCTAACATTGAAGAGTTTGAAAACTCTATTAAAGAATTAGAAGATAAAAAAACTTTAAGTAAAGATAATATCTCTGTTAGTAAAGACAAAGAACTTTTCTATAAAGAACTTAACAGAATTTTTGGAGAAGATGGTGTTAAGAAATCTATTATAGCAGGAATAATTAAACCTTTAAATCACTTTATTGGGGAAAACATCAGTAAGATGGGAATTCCTTTTGGTGTTAAATTAGATGAAACATTTACTGCAGAAATAAGACAATTTGGATCTTTAATTGAAAGTGATTCTTTATCAACTGGAGAAAATAAAAGAGTAAATATTGCCATTTTAATCGCGTATTTAAAACTAATACGCACTAAAAAACATATAAATATTCTCTTCTTAGATGAAGTTTTTTCTTCTATTGATATAGAGGGAATAGATTCTATTTTAACACTCTTAAAATCGTTCGCAAATGAATATAACATCAATATATTTGTTGTTCATCACGCGATTTTGAATCAAGAGATGTTTGATAGAATATTAAAGATAAACAAAGATGTTTTCTCATCTATAGAAGAAGTAAACTATTTAGAAACTGATATTTTCGGAAATGAGAAAATTGGAGAAGAAGCTTATTGAGTGTCTAAATATTAGATTGATTAAGAAAGACTTTATCAGTATGCAAAATTGGAAAGAAGCATCATTGATGCGTGATTCTGAGAGAATTTTAATAAGGGAGTTTCATAATATATTAAATGATACTTCGGATGATGGTCAAAACTGGATAGTCTACGAAAAATCATTAAAAGACTATTGTGAACAGAGATTTGGTATAAACGACACGGAAAGTATATTAAAGATGTTGGACAGAGAAGAAAAATTAAAACAATTGGGAATTTAAAAATAAAAGAGTATGGCGTTAAATAGAAATTACACAATTACGACAAATGACAATGCTAATATTTCATGGGAAATACACGAAGACACTGTTGTAAGTGAATTTATAGAATTTGCATTAGAGATAATGGGTATAGACTTAACTTTTTCAGAATTTAAAAAAATGTCTAAATCTGATAGACTTGCATTTATTAGAGATTTGAAAATAGAAAAAGTATTAGATAAATAAAATATATATGGAGTTTAATAAAAATTACATCAATAAAGAAGATATAATAACAAAATATAGAGAAGGATTAGAGTCATTGGTTCGATATATATCGATGTCCGATTGTCTAGTAATAGAGGATGATTTTTCTGAAGAAATTGTTGATATTGTAATGAATGATGATGGGATAATTGCCAGTCAAAAAATAAATAAAATGATTTTAGAATGAATTTAGGTAAAAACTATTATGCCTTACTCGGTGTTAAAAATGATGCAGAGGAAAAGCAAATTAAGAAGGCATATTATAAATTGTCTTTTAAACATCATCCTGATAAGGGTGGAGATGCCATCCTATTCGCGGAATTGACTGAGGCATATGATGTTCTCTGTTCTAAACAAAGAACAGATTATGACTTAAAATCTAAATTTGGTAATAACTATAACGAATATTTTGAGTTATTTAATATAAATTCAGAAATTGAATATGATGATGTAAAAAGTAAAAGAGAAAATTTTAAAGATTCTGAAGTTCTTAATATACAAATAAATGTTGATGATACTTTTAATGGCTCAATCGAATATGAGAGATATGTCAAATGTAAGACTTGTGATGGATCAGGAAAAGATTTATCATCTAAAATAGTCATTAAAGATGTCGAAGGTAATATATTGAGAACATTTGATGCTGATGATGGATGTGATTTTTGCGAAGGAACTGGTAAAGATTATGCAGATAATCCATGTTCATTCTGTTCAGGACATGGAAAAGTTGGAATGACACCTTGTAAAACTTGTAATGCTGAAAAAAGAATCTTAGGTAAACAAAAACTTTCAGGTATTAAATTAGAAGGTGATGAGACCAAAATTGAATCAATGGGTCATCACTCTAAAAATGAACCAGGAAAATCAGGATATCTACTTATATTAAAGTGTTAATTATTTTTTAAAAACTTCTCTTATCTACTCTCGTTCATAGTTTTGCTCATCTAATCGTACACTAGGTGTTTCATCTCCATTAAGTTGTTCCAATTGTTCCGCCAACTCCCTAAGTTGATCTTCCGCAGTCCTAGCTACACCTGATTCCCTTCTGAATATTGTATTATTTATAACCGGATCTCTAAGTGAAAACTCTTCTGCTAATGCCACAGATTCATTTTGAATAGTCGCTTCTGTAATTGGTTGGAATATATAGAAACTATCTATACCATAAATACTTTTATCAATTAGAGAATAATCACTATCAACATATTCAACATGTGGTGCAACTCCTTGGTAAGGAATAGAAACACTTTTGTTAATATTATCCAAAGTGAAATATTGAAAGAATGGAATCATATCAACCTCATACAATTTTAGATTATCAACTACAAATTCCGATAAGTTTTGACCATCTAATCCATTTCCTCTAAAGTACATAGATAAGTTTCTTTTATTATAAAAGTATTCTATTTTTGTGTTATTTGATGTTTCTACGTGATTAACATTTTTATAAACTGGTAGATAAGTTGCATCTAGAATCTTATTTGAATATCCACCACCTTGATTATATATCTTTCTAGTAACATAGTTTAAGTTATTAAAATGTATCAGTGGTTGATACTTAGAACTATCAGTATAAATACTAGAGCTATCCTCAAATATAAAGTCTGGAACAAGAGATTTCAAAAGATCAAATTTAACTATTGTATATCTCATTCTCTCAATTGTGGAATTTGTTCTATTAGGAACATCATATGCATGCTGGATATTTAGAACTCCACCTTTTCCTATAGATTCCACCTTCATCTCTTTACCTGCAACAACATCCTCATCATTAAGTGCTTCATTTGTTCTTTCGAAAGAGATTGCAGATTCTGTGTTAGAATCCTTGTTTATTACCCACCCCTGGTTTTCAAAACTTTGTGAAATTGGTAATTCATCACCAAAAGATTTAATCTCACTGAAAGGTGGTGTATTTGTAGGATATTCTTTATTCGATGTTGCCCATCCAGTTACGTCAAAGTATTCATCAAAACTACCCGCATCACCTATATAATCTTGATATATTTTATACTTTGATCCAAGTTTATATTTACGTATATTTGAAGAAAAACTATCTCTAAAAGTTACATCACTTGATAAAATATCATATGTTGGGTATCCATAAAGGTTATTTTCCGAATAACTATAAGATGATACTTTATTATCAATTTTTGATTGTGGTTTACCAATATTAACAGCACTTCTCACATCAAAATTAACATCCATCCAAGAATCATACATAAATACTCTTGTATTATCCATAGACTGTAGGGATGTTACGGATGAGACATTATTCGCACTGAAGTTTAAATTCTGTGCTAGTCCAGTTGATATATTCGTATTAACAGTTCCTGTTATAACACCACCATAAGTATTTGGATCTCTTGATGAATCCCATTCTAAATCTACAATTAATTTATAATCATCAACAATTGAAAGTACCTTGGTTTCACCAAACATACTAAATGTTGATGATATAGTTACATCATCACCCTCGGTAAGTCTGTGAGGCTCACTAAATATAAGACCAACTTTTATAGTATTATAATTTGCCAAATAAGTATTTGAGAATTCAATAGATTTCTTTCTAGAGTAGAAATGCCCACCATTAAATGTCCCATCTATCCAATGTGAGTTAAACATCTCTGTTATATAAGGGAAACCTCTAAATAAACCATTATTCCAAACTCCGGTAAAGTACCCATTTAAGAAAGCACCAGATAACCAGACATTTTTTGTTACATATATCCTATGTAATGAAGAATCTACTTTTATCCTTCTAATAGGAAAGTCACTATCAAATTCTACAGATATAGAATCTATAGTTTTTGCAACTATTGTGAAATAACCTTTTATAAGTTTTCTTTCTTCATTAACATCAATCGCAACTATGTTACCCATTGATACTTTATCACCGATTGAAAATTTTGATGTTGCATCCTGTGATCCGAATATTGAGAACCTCCAAGTTTTATCCCTATTATATGAAAAGAATTGATCTATATTGTAAAATTCCTGAAGATTATCATCTTTTCTCCATCCACTATTCCAAACTCCATTTTCCCATATACCTGATTTAAACCTACCATTTCCCATTTTTGAACTAACACCACTTAATGATAGTGTTGTTGTATTATTTACATCACCCGATCCAACATAATTATAATAAGATATATTATCTATATCTGAAATACCAAATGTATTACCACCGTTTATATTATTATTTATTCCATATAAATCATCATCAACTAGATATAATCTATTATTTGCATCATGAAAACCACCATCAATTTTTAAATTTTTCAAAGATGGTAATAAATAACTCAAACCATTATCATCATCTTTCGTGGTTAATTTATCACCAACTATGAATAAGTATTGGTTTCCCTCTAGTCCAAATAAATATTGTAATTTTGGAGCACCTTTATTTACGGCATTTGATGGGTCACTCTGTGTTAATGTTAATATTGGAGTATATACTTTCTTATATAAAAACTCTATATTCCAATCTTCTAAAATACCAGAATTACCAGACACATCATCTTTTATATACAATGAGTAAGTTCCATTAAAAGTTCCATCATTATTAAGTAAATATTTTAAATCATTTACATTTGATCTAAAATCTATAGTTTGTGAATTGCTACCATCAATAGTATTAGACCAGGTAGCACCACCAGGTGGTATTGGAGGTGAAGTAACTAAATTAGCGGTCCCACCTTCACCATTCATCTTATCCATTTGAAAAACAAGACCAGATCTAATTCTTACTTGAGACCACTTAAAATTATAATCAAAATCATAAGGTATTGGCAACCAAGGGGCCTTTAATGGATATGAAGGTCCTGATGCAGTAGTTCCTGTATGTGGATTTGCATCAATTCCTATAGGATCCCATATATAACCTAGACTTGAACCATTTGGCCACCATGCCAAATCTTTCATTTTTGGTTGTGTTGACTTTGTAGTAAATGTAATATTTCTAAGATCATTAAATGATTCTCCGGAATCTTTGGCCTTTAAATTTATAACATTACCATTTGGTGCTCTTAAATTTATTATTAAATCACCAATACTGGTGTGTCTAAGAGTTAAATTTACTTTTATTTCATTTAAAATACTATTCGAATCATCATCAACATAAATATTATTACTTATATAATTTCCACCAAATTTAGAATCTGATATCAAAGTACTGAAAGCGAAATAATTTTGAGGTGTCCCAAGTGGTAAAATAAAATGTGCATATACATTATCACCTGTTGAAAAAGAATATGTTGTGCCACCCGGAAGTGTTAAACCACCATCTTCGATTTGTGAACTATTATTTACTAAAAATCCTCTAAAAGCCGATGATGCTGGATTAGTAGGACTCGTTGTATATATAGGTGGATATAATAGTTCACCTATATACTTACTAGATTCTAATGGTTTAGAAGTAGGTAATGTTGGTGAAAGATAAATCTTTATACCAGAATCGGTTCTCAAATTTTCATATAGAAATGATATATTAAACTTCTGAAATGGTATATATTTGGCAATATAATTATTTTCAATATAACCTTCATGAGATTCTTGAAAACCAGTATCACCACCAACTGGATTGTTATTTTCATCCAGAATATTGTTAAAAATTCTATGATACCAAGTATATTCATTATTTAAATCATCATAATACCAACCTTTACCATAAACAGCATACTTTAATGGAACTCTACTATTCGGAAGTCCATCTCCAGAGTATGAATTTGTTATACCGAATCCCTCGATATCATTAATACTTGGATTATTATCATATGAAACAAATGAATAACCTTGTATTTTCCACCCTATCTCATTTATTTCAACACCACTTATACCATAAGTTGATTGAGAAATAGATTGTGTAGCATTTTCTTTTAATTTGTTTGTAAATGTAACATAACCTGATTCAGTATCTTCACTCGGAGATGAATAATAATATAGTAAGTGTGTAGTTGGTGTCAAATCAGACATTGGAGTTGTAGCGAATGATTTATAGTAAGGTGGGTTAAAGAAATGTAAGTCTCCCCAACTAGTATCAATACCTAAGGATCCTTTAAAACAATCTAATTCCGAATTATATAAATTAGAATTTGGTTGAACAACTCCACTATCTTGGGTGTCCAATCTAAGATCATAATTTAATGAATCTCTCACAGAATCATCCATATATGCAAAATTTATAACATGAGTTTTAAATTGATAGTTTTTCTTTGTGTTAAATAATTTAGTATCTGTTATTGATGGACCAAAATAATAATCAATAGGATATGAAAAAGTTCCATTTCCTGTATCACCAATACCACTAGATATAAGAGAATCTACTGCACTATGTTTAAGTGATACAGCCGTTATGAAATTATCCATAGTAGTCCCACCCTTTAAGTTTATTATTCTAAACCTATTATTTCCGGTACATTTTAACCATGACCCCTCAATTCTTTGTCTCCAAATTCCCATATTCTATATATTAAAATAAAACATTACCATTTAAAATTATGGATTAAAACCCTCAAGATTAAAGTTACCTTGTTGTTGATTATTATTAACTTGAGTACAGGTTGCGTCTATTCTCATATCCTCAGTAACACCAACACCCTCTGAGTTTATCGCATATGCTTTGAATGTGTAATTATTATAACAAAGAATATTTATCGATAGGGAAATAGTTTGTGTATCACTTGTAGTACTGTTTATAACCTCGTTTATGGAACCACCACTATACTCTATTTTAGTAGTACTTGAACCAGGTGTATCTACAGAATTTATATTAGGTGAAGTGTTATCAATTGTATATATTAGACCAGTTTCGGTGATTCTTGCACCACCGTCATTATTTAATATATATGTTATTGTGTATGTTTGTGTTCTTCCAGCTTGATATGATAAATTATCAACGTCAGGTGGGCTATTACCAGCATCTTCAAAACTATCACTTGCAAATGTATCACCAACGGTACTTGTAATAACGTTTTTATTTTTATCGACATCGCTTTCAAATATATTCCATATATGACATGAATTAGTACCACTCCATTCAATTCCTCTATTTAGAACATCTTTTGCAAATCCATCAGTAACTCCACCATCATATTCGAAGAAAGATCCATTCCAATTACCATTTCTCCATATACCATTCTCCCAGAATATATTATAAGCATTCATATAATCTGTTATTCCATCTTTCCATATCATACCAACCGCAGTTCCTGATATGAAGTGACCATAGTTCCATTTAGATATGAAAAACTCACTATCAATTAATTTACCATTTTCCCAAAGACAAGAATCTGATTTTAAAAATTCCAATTTATCCGAATATCTCTTAACATAAGGGTTGAATGAACTAGATTCAAATCTACCCATTTTAAATGTACCATCTAACCATACCGAATTTTTAATTTCACCACTTGGATGATTAAATATACCATCTAACCAAAGCATATTTGTAAATGTCGCTTTTTTGCCTAAAATATCGGGTTTAATTAATCTTCGTCTTTCACTAAATAACTTTCTATTAGTTATGAAACTATCTTTTTTATCGGATACAATTCCATTAACCCAAATACCATATGATCCGTTTCTGAAATTATCAACAAAATCGGATGCACTGGCACCTCTATTACCAGTTCCTATTACAGAAGATTCACCACCACCTATAAACTCACCATAATTGAAAACTCCATTTTTCCAAAGTTTACCTTTAAATGTACCATCATTAAATTCACCATTAAACCAAGTTGAGTTATTAGATGTGCCATTACCAAACTCACCACCATTAAATTCACCATCTTTCCAAGAATATTCTTCTCCATTTTCATTAGGTCTTAAATAGTTTCCGGTTTCATTTTGACCATATGTTGATATAAACTTACCGCCATTGAACTTACCATTCTTCCAAACACCTAAATCAACGAATTGTCCACCATTGAATATACCATTATTCCAAGTTGCATTATTTTTAAATGACTTTATAATATAATTATTTTTATAATTAAATTCTAATGTAAAATCATTAACTAATCCAACATTATTACCGGATCTATCCATTATAATAAGATTCCATATTCCATTTATTGTATTATCTGAATTTAATAATTCAATATGATTTGTTGTATTCGAATGGTAAGACTTTACCCAATTACTTTCAGTTGTACTATAAGTAACTGATATATATTGAAGATATTCATTTCTATCCTTTATATAAAGTAAATCACCATTTTGATTGGTGATTGATGTCAATCCCCAATTCCCATCTACCTTTTTCTCAACAATCCTATCTACATATGTACTCCATGTTGCGGAAGATGTTGAAGACCAGTTTGGATCACTTGATGTTGCTATAACTAAATATCGATCACCTTCATAAGTTACTGGTGGTGGGAAACTAGCATAATTTAATACTGGTGGTATATCTCTTAAATTCTCTTGATATTCAACATTATAAAACAAATCACCATTCAATTTATAATAAACACCTTGATTAATAATATTCGCAAATGTAAAATCTCCGGTATGTGGATTAGTAGATATATCTAAAGAGGGTTTTGTCAAATCACTTGTGAATTTTGTTTCGGTGAGTACCGAACCAGCACTACCTGAATATAACTTTTTAAGATTTATTATCTTACCATTTGGTGCCATAAGATTTATTATTAAATCACCAATATAATTATGTACTAAGTTTAATTTTGCAGTTATTTCTAAATTATCAATTACATCAGTATTATTAACACTTTGTGTATAAGATGTGACTTTAAAATCACCTATAGGAAGTCCAGAGAATGTAGATGTATATGATATATTTGATTCTGTTGTTCCTAAAATATCATCATTATTAGACCCAAATACTCCATTATTAAATACACCATCCATCCATTTTATAGTAGAACTAGACATGCCTGAATAACTGGTATCATTCGCATAAACATATGCATTATTAACAGTTGCATAATTTATTAATCCGTTATAGATTTGTGTATCCTTTGCAGTAACGCTTTTATCTCCGATAACTCCATTCTCGATAACACCATTGTAGAATTTTGAGTTATAAAATAATCCATTACTAAATGTACCATTTTCCCAATCACTCTTATAAAACTCACCTCCTGTGAAATTACCATTCTGCCAAGAGTATCTTGTATTAGAAAGAGTTGCACCAAGTTTTCCGGTGTGAAAATATGATCTAACTCTATTTGATAAATAATTTGGTCTTATTTCTGTTGGTTTTGCATCAAAACTTCTAGAATCATAGAAAACGCCTCCTGTGAAATTACCATCAATCCAAATTGATTTTTTAATGGTTCCTTTTGAGAATGTCATTCCATTTATTGTTGATTTGAATATTATTCCATCATTCCATATATCATCACCACCAACTATATTAGAATACATGTAGGTCGCTGAACTTAATATATTTGAATTATTTGAAAATAAAGTATCTGTTATTAGAAGATTCTTAGTCTTATCATAATTTGAAAAATCTTTATCAGTAGAATTATAGTTTATGTCTCTGATAAGAGATTTTGTTATATATGCCCTTCTTAGAAGTCCTGACTTTATTTTTGCTCTATCAAATTTTGACTTACTTATATAACCCCATCTGTTTTTTGCACCATTTGTGTAGAATACACCACCATCAGATAATTTAGAAATAAAACTTTGTGTTCCAACTTCCTGTAAGGATATAACTCCAGAGTTATTCTCAATAACTTTATAAGTATCACCAATTCTTGTCAATGAACCAGTAACAGAGTCTATTCTAACCTTTGCATCTAAATTACCACCAGATATAGTAAATATTTCACCTTCATTATAATATAAACCTGGGCTACTTATAGTAACCCCAATAATTTTACCATCATCTAATCCACTACCAGTTGTTATATCAAGTAACAAACCTTTTTCATCAAAAGATGATTCAGTAACAGATGTTATTGTTATCGATGCTGTTATACCACCATTATATATAGAATTAACATCTAATGGCCTTTTTATTTCTAATACTTCACCGACTATATAATCATCACCTTTATTTTTAATATTATATGATATTATTTCACCATTAGTTACAGAAGTTATAGAAAATGTTGCAGTTCCTCCCTCAACCATAAAAACTTGATTAGGTAAATAACCAACACCTGGTTCATTTATATCTATTTGTGTTATAGATCCATCTGCCGTAGTTGTATAATCAACTGTCATTCCGCCACCGGTAAAACTAGGTCCTGTTGCGAATATAACACTAACTCCTATTGCACCTGATGCAGTTGCTGTTTGTGGTGGTCCAAAAACCGAATAAGTTGCACTAGGAGTTCCTGTTATAGATCCATCTATATCAGTTAATATTGAATATGTGAACGAACTTGGTAATATTGAACCATCTGTTGAGAATGATGTTGCAATTGGTCCTTCTATAGTAGTTGTGATGAAACTCATAGAATAACTCCCACCACCACTTATTGGTGTGGAATATGTTATTCCTAATACCGATCCTATCGGATTTGCAACTATATCAACCGTTATACCAACTCCACTACCATTACTCGTTGTTTCTAAATCTACACCATTTACATAATTTGTACCATAATCACTCATAGTAGTTGATAATACTGATGTATTTACGAGTGTATTCATAGTGGACGTACTATAACTAGAACCTGTTCCCAAAATAGTAACTTTTGTTACCATACCTCTATTATCATAATCTATAGAATTCAAAAATACTATATCATCCTTTTTCAATATATCACTACCAACTTTTTCGGAATAGTTTAATTTTTTAGAAGTATTTGCAATAAGAAGATTATTGTTAAAATCTATTTCAAGATCATAAAATCCATCTGTAGAAACTGGGGTAATTACAACATCGTTGTTATAATTGATATGATTACCACTATTCCAATCAGATGTTTCAATTATACCACTTTCAAAATCCGCATCTAATATATAAGCATTTGAAATATCTATAACATCACCTAAATATGTTGGTATTGAAGAAGTCCCTGGTAATACATCAATATCATAGTTATAATTCTTAGGATTTAATGACTCCCATTCAGAATTTTTATCCATTGGTAAATTTTTATTCACAATGTCATGTCTAGATACTATTATGTCTATAGAATATCCAGCATTAGGATTTATACCTGAAGTGGTTGTACTATACTTACTGTAAGTTGCACCAGTTAAATCATTTGGACCTTGATACCAATATTCGGTTTCGTAAGAGTTTATAATATATGAGTTCTCTTCTGGTGTTGATAAAAATGCCGAACATTCATAACCTCTTTTATAGAATGAATATGGATCTACACCAGTAACCGACTTTGGATCTGTTGTATAATCATCATAAAACTCTGTCCAGGAAGTTAATCTAAACTTAGTATCAAAGAAATTAAGAAGTCTTTTAGTACCATCATTTATTTTTAGACCTTTTATATAAAAAAAGTCTTCACTTTTAAGTCTTTTAAAACTCTCTTTACTTATATAGAACTTATATATCTTTTGATTAACATCTTTTATACTACTAAATGTTCCTGATGTTCTATTAAAGTACTCAGACATATTCCATTCATCATAACCAAGTATTTTAATAACACCATCTCCTATATAAGTGGAGTCTTTTAAAACTGAGTTTTTAATATATGAGTTAACAATTTTTACATTATTAAACTTAGTATTTAATGCTCTTGTGTTTTTAAGTTCACCACCATTTACTTCCACATTTTCAAAACTACATAAATCAAAGTATGCCTTTGTTATATTATTATCAAAACTCTGTGTTATCGACAGTATATGATTTTCAACTACTGAAAATGTTGCCAAATTTTGTTTAAATTTGGTATTATAAAAATTTCCATTATTAATAAGTGAACTTTCTATTTCTGTATCTATTACATAATTAAATCCAAATCCACCATTATTACTTGTATGACTTTTTTGAAAAGGATAACCACTATCATCCAAATCCGCCTTATAAGTAGATTCTATATTTATATTCGAATCCATTGTACCCGACTTCCAAACACCATTTAATATAGTACCACCGTTCCAGGTTCCGACACCTGTCCATTCTACTTTGGATTCTTGTGTTCCATATAATCCATTGTTAAATTTACCATTGAAAGTACCATTTCTGAAGTTTGCTTTAGTTATAATTGGTGTAGAGTTTTCTACATCAACTACCCAATTAGAACTGGTTGGCCCTACTTCCCATTTGTAAACAAAACCTTCTTTAAATTGTATACCATTATATTCAAAATCACCATCTTGAATAAGAATCTTACCATTATTATTATAAGTTGATGAGAGTGCAACTGAAAATGATCCTAAATATATAAGATTATCTGATATATTTGACCAACTATCTTTTTGATTTCTTACGAAAAAACCTGGCGAACCCTCAATACCACCATTTAAACCCCAATTATCAATATCACTATAATTAGCATCAACAAATATTATATTATTTTGACCATAATTAAATTTATAGTCAAATGAACCACCTCTTGTAGTTACTTGTCTATTTGCATGTAAGAAACTTTCTTTATTTTCTATGTAATAAATTTTTATATAATTATCTAAAGAGTCTTCATTATAAGGTGAAACTCCTGTGTAATCTATATCTAAAACAATCTTACAATTTTCAACTTTTAATACTTTATAACCATCTCTTCCTCTTTTATACTTATCCTTTTTAATTAAACTATTATTATCATAATTACCATTTATGATAAATACCTTATCACCAACTTGTAGGTTTGAGTTGACCTCAGTATAAAAAAGTGTTTTTTTAATACCTGAAACTTCATAAGGCTCTACCCAATTAATTAATCTAGGACTAACATATTTTTTAGTATTTTCTGAAATTTGATTAAACGAATCATAACCCACAAGGTTTATATTCAATCCTAAATCTTTATATTCAGCATCAGAAACAAGTAAAGGCTTTGTAATAATCGCTTTTGGAAATGACATTAATATTAATTATCTTTTGAGTTATATATTAAATATTATGTTGTTTGTATTATGTATTCAACATAATTTTTATTATATTTGTATAATATTATGGAAAAGAAGAAAATATTGGTATTTACCGGAGCCGGAGTTTCAAAAGAATCAGGAATTGAAACATTTCGAGATTCTGAGGACTCATTATGGAATAATTATAAAATTGAAGATGTTGCTACAATTGATGGTTGGCGTAAGAATCGTTCATTAGTACTTGATTTTTATAATAAACGTAGAGCACAATTGAAAGATGTTGAACCAAATCCAGCACATCAGATAATCGCCAATCTAGAAGATTATTATGATGTTACTTTAGTTACGCAAAATGTAGACAATTTACATGAACGAGCGGGTTCTACTAATGTTATACACTTACATGGTGAACTTACTAAATCTAAATCAACATTTCCTGGGTCTACTGAGACTTATGAGTGTACAGGTGATATAAATTTAGGTGATAAATGTGCAAGAGGTTCACAATTACGTCCAAATATCGTTTGGTTCGGTGAGAGTTTAGATTCTACTAATCTTGATAAAGCAATAGATTCTGCCAAAGAGTGTGATATTTGTGTTATTGTTGGAACTTCTATGCAAGTTGCACCTGCTAATCAGATTCCTTTATTGATTAAAGATGGTACACCAATTTATTATATCGATCCAGGAGAAGGCTTTAATATACCTCGTTATTATGATGGTGAATCTCGTTGGTCAGAAGATATAACTTATGTTGATTATGAACATATTAAAGAACCTGCAACAATAGGAATGCACAAGTTTATAACTATATTGAAGAATGCTTAATATTTTTAATATACATAGAATGATTTTAAAATAAAAAACATACTGGAATGAAAGAGATAAAGACATATGGTGACAAATACGGGAAATGGTATGAGGTCAAAGGTGCCGACGGATACTACAACTATACAGATGTGACAGAGTATTACAAAGAGTACTACAACAAATACAACTATTTTATAGATACTTATAAGGAATCTGAAGAAGATAAAATTGCTAGATTGGCGAGAGAGAAAGCAATCGAAAGAAACAAAAGAATCGACTCAATCTTAGGCTGATGTTTTACTTATATGATAAAGAAATAAGCCAGTCAATAACTGATAAAGGAACCGAGATACATTTAAAGATGGAAAAAGTTTTTCGTGCTTTTGGTAGAAAAACAAAAATAGAAAGAATCTATGGAAAAGGATATAATAGTTTTGGATCATCTACCTCTTTTGAGTGCATCCAATATAGTAGATGGAGAGAGAATACAGAAACTATCACAAGGTGTTGATAGGATTTACCGTTTAATGAATAGAAGACGAAAAGCTTTTAAACGATGTTCAAAAGTGAGGAAGATTTTTAATATATAGTCTATGATAATAAAGAAATTCAACGAAAACTTTGAAGAATCTTTCAAAATAGAACCAATGTCTTTCAAAAACTCCAGAGGTGAGGATAAGATTGTGTATCCGTGTGTTATGATTGACTTCATGAAGACTAGCTGGCAACTTAGAGATACTGTTAGAAAAGATATGGATAATCTTATGCAGAATCAAGGATTCCAAACCTTTCCACAGTTTTTCGATGTCAATGGGGAAAGAATTAAAGATAATGTAGGTGTTATAGAGTTAAGAGATAAATATCCTGGATTCAAATTCGTATTTTTTGTTGAAGAAAAGAACTTAGAAAAGGCCAAAGAAATCGCCGAAAAACACGGTGTTGATTTCTACCAAAAATAAAATAAAACAATGGACTTACAACAACTATTAGAAAAGTGGAATATCAAATGTGACATCAACACAGTCTTGGCAATGTGGAATGAGGCACATAGATCATATCATAACCTAAATCACTTAAATGATTTGATTTCTCAAATCAATGAAAACAAATCAAACTTCTCGGAAAAAGAGTATGAAAAACTGATGCTTGTTGCAATATTTCACGATATCGTATACGATCCATCAAGTTCTACAAATGAAGAAGATTCTGCAAATTTCTTAATGGAATGTTCGGTAGACAAAAATAACATTGACATCTTAGATGTTGAAAAAATGATTTTAGATACAAAGACACATACTTCTTCTAATAAGTTATCAGAAGCGTTTAATTCGTATGATATGAATATCGTAGAAAGAGATTTTGAGCAGCTTTTAGAGTGGGAGAACGGAATTTCGGAAGAGTTCTCGGTTTATCCAAAAGAACAATATAAAGAAGGAAGATTGAAATTCTTAGAATCTTTGTTGGATAAATATCATAACAACACAGAAAATCTTTTACAACTGATTACCTACGTCAAATCAAACTAAATAAAAAAGCCACTTAAAGTGGCTTTTTTATTTAAACTCTTTCTTGTCGTTAGAGATATAGAAATTTTCAAACTTGTAGTATTTATCATAAACTTTCTTAACTTTCTTAAAGTCTATTGTGTCGATGATATCATAAACAGACCAACCCTCTGGGTTTATGAATTGATTTACGTTTTTGTATCTCAAAATTTCGTCTTTTTGCATTCTAACTTTATAGTATTCTTTAACAAGATCAAATCTTTCCTTTGTTAAATACTTTTTAGGATTTTCAAGAACTTCTTTTATCGCACCAATACATTCTTTTAAGTTTTTATTAGAAGTTTGTGTTGCAATCGTATTTAAACCTTGTTGGTTCATTCTAGATTGATAACAATGTATATAATAAACTAAACCTCTCTTTTCGCGAATTTCTTGATATAATGGTGATTTTAATCCCAATGAGAGCATCGCATTTATAAAATGTACATAAGCAAAATCTTCATCAATAACTGGTGATAACATAACCAGTGATGTTTTATCCTTAAACTCATTACCTAATTCAAGTGGTGTATCATAATTACCAAATTCAATCTTTCTATCGATTTTTCTTTCCGCAAAATCAATCTCATTGTTTTTGTATGGCTTTCCTTTAGAAACATTGATAATCTTTGTAGGTTTAGAATACTGAAGTTCGAAAAAGTTCAAACAATCCATGAATTTTAATTTCTCTAAATCTTCTCTAAGTCCGATTGGATCATAATCATTAAATAATTTTCTTGAAAGATTTAACATATGAACTTCAGTTTGTGAATTAAAAGAGTCCATATATTCTTCTAATACAATTTTTCTTTCATTTTCGAAATCTTCTTTAGTAACATTGAACTGTCCAAGTAGATCCATAAATTCACCTTTCCACTTATTCACCTTTTCTTCTAATCCTGTTAGGTAAAATACTATTTCATTACCAGAAGTGTAAGCATTCCAATCTATACCATCTTTATCGAAGTCTTCTTGTAGATGGTCAAAATTCTTACACATTAAATGTTCCATCAAATGACTTATCCCATACCATCCTGGTTTTTCTAAGTTTGTTGATCCTTCATACACTACATAAAAACCCGATAGTTCTGTTTGTGATTTTAAATTTATTATCATTATAGTTTTTTATTTATTATTATAGAAATAAACTATAATTTGTTTGTATAATCGAATATGAATACGTATATTTGTATATAATCTTAAAAAAAAAATTATGAAAGTTACTTATATTAGAATAGCAGATAAAGATAGTGGAGAGTTCGATGTTCCGGAAATTGATACAGCAGTTGATGACTTTATTGCAAACTTCAATAAAGAGTTTAGTGTAAATAATGGACTTTTTATAGGACTTCCTGAAAATCAGATAAATAACGACACTGAAAGTGAAATGATTATCATTGGAGAAGATGTGTATACTAAAGAGCTTATAAAAATGTTTGAAGATTTTGATCGTATATTAGAACTTAAAGATATCAGTAAAGAAGTTAAAACGGGTACTTGTAATTTACCAGCATTCTTAGAGATATTCTTGAGCGAAGGTTGCGTCTACAATAATACTGCACAATTAAATGAGTATCTATATAAGTATACAACAATCGATGATGTTTTGGATAAAATATCTTTACTAGGAATTGAAAGTCTTAATGAGAATGAACAAGATATATTAAAAGAAAAAAGTGTAAACTAAGTTTACACTTTTTTTAATTGTTTAATAAACTATCTTGAATGTCCTGTTGCTTTACCAACTCCACCCTTTTGTTTCATTTGTATGATATAATTACCACCAACTTTAACTGGTTTTAAAACCATAACATTAAAGTTGAAATATGCTGCAATGGCTAAGAAATTATCTTCAGTAAATGTAAATTTCTGATCAGAACTTGGAGATTTAACTTCTTTAATATCTTTGAAGATAGATTTATATTTTTCTAAGTTAGATTTTACTTCTTCGTATGCCTCTGGATACTTTTGTTTTTTATTATCCAAATCTTCTAGTAAATCTTCCATTTCTGGAATAGAACCAGTTAGTGATGTTTTAAACTTACTTATAAAGTTAATTTTCTCTTGTAATTCTTCCTCAGAAGAAAACGAAAATGATTCAAATGTTTTTAAGTGTCTCATAATTTTTTTTTTATTTATATAGTATATATTTATTTTAAAATATCATTTTTTATATTTTTAGTTCAAATCCCATGGATTGAAAGTTTCAAATTCAACTTCTGGATAAATATCACTTATTCTTGAATATACCTCACTAGTATCTGAATTTATAGCAGTGAAATCACTACCGGTCTCACCAACACCAATAATAAAAGTTATATTAAAATAATAAAATCCAGATTTTAAACCTTTTATTACTTCTTCTACCGGTGCTGTTATATCACTAGACCATACTAAATTATTCTCAATATCTGTATTATCAATTTTGTAATTACCACCAAATAGATTCCCTACATATAAAATATCTTTATTGTGTAAGTCTACCATAAATAGAAGCTCTTTATCGATAATTTTCTCATCACCAAATTCATTCGTCATTTTATGACGAACATCTAAGTATTCTAACGATACTTCTTTTAAATCATATAGAATATCAAGTAGATTAGTCTCATTTAAAATTTTATCTCGCCAATCTTTTTCTGAAAAATTCTCAAATAGTTTAATATGTTTCATTTATTATATATTAAATTTCATATTTCTATTTTATTTAACTATATTTGTATTATGATGAAAATAGGACTAACAGGAAATAGATACGCAGGTAAAGATAGTGTTGCTAGATTATTTGAGCAAATAGGTATACCCGTTTTTAATGCAGATGTTGTATTAAAGTTTATACTTAACTTTGATGTAAACGTAAATAAAGAGATATTGGATAACTATAATGAATATATCTTCACAGGACCCAACTATATGATAGACCCGAAAAAGATAAAGTCTAAAGAAGATTTTGATAAACTTGTGGATTTTGCAGAATTTCCTTTGAAAAAAGCATATGAGAAATTTAGATTAGAAAATAGTAAATCTGTTTATACTATATTCCACTCATCTATTCTGTTTGAAAGAGGGTGGGATGAATATGTTGATTTATCTATAAATGTATTTGCACCAAAAGACGTTAGAAGTGCTAGATATCTAAAAGTTACTGGTCAATCAAAAGTTAAAATATCTGAACATTTAAGAAATGAAATGGATGATTTAATTAAAAGTAATAAAGCGGATTATAACATACATAATTATTCCGGTGCAAAGTTGGCATTTGGAGATTTATGTGATCAAGTAAATAATATTGATAAGGAAATAATAGATGGATATTTAATCAAAGAACATTCATTTGCTTTATGAAAGTAAAAGTAAAAATCAAAAAAAATTGTCAAACTAAAATAATGTTTATAAAGATATTGAAAAATCATACAGGACTTGGTTTGAAGGATTCTAAAGAAATTTGTGATAGATTACATGAATTACCATATCGACCAGTCGAGTTTTTACTTGATTCACCGGTTGACATCAATCCAAATGAGTGGGCAAAATCATTTAGAGAAGAATTATCAGAAATGGGTTTAGAGTTCGATATGTCTGACGGAACAGATTTTGAAAGAAACAGAAAGTTGCTCATGCTTGGGCTTGGAGAAAAAGAAGATTATGTTTCTTTCTTAGAAGAAGCTATGATAAATAAAAAAGAATTGCTTACCATAGCACTCAACAAATTGTCTAAAGATGATTTGAAAGAAATATTCGATAATATAAAAACAATATAATATGTGTGTGTTAGAACTTTATATATAAATAAAAAAAGTTATTGTTATGAAACACACACATTATGTTTATATTTATTGTGATCCCAGAAAAAAAGGAAAATTTGTATATGATGGTATTGATTATGTATTTAATTATGAACCATTTTATATAGGAGAGGGTAATGGTTATAGGTATAAAAGACATTTAACCAATTATGAAATTGAATGGAATTACAATACGATTAAAAATGGTAAAATAAAAAAAATTATAAATGATGGTCATGACTTATTGAAATATATTGTATTTTACAAAGAAAATTTAAATAAAAAGGAAGCATCAGAATTAGAAGTTTTTTTAATAAAAAAGATGGGTAGATTAAATAAAAATACAGGTATATTATCAAATCTTACTGATGGTGGTGATGGTTGGAGTGGTGCAAAATCACCATTTAAGGGTAAGACTTATGAAGAAATACATGGATTTGAAAAATCTATTGAGTTAAAAGAAAAACGTAGAAAAGCACTTATTGGTAATAACTATGGATCATCACAAAAAGGAAAAAAACTATCAGATGAACATAAAAAAAAGATATCAGATTTTAAAAAAAAGGAAGTAAAACAACTCGACAAAAACTTTACTTTAATAAAAGTTTGGCAAAGTCCAATTGATGCAGCGAATGGGTTAGATATTAATCCAGGATCGATACATAATGTTCTTGGAAAATCAATGAGAAGTATTTCAGCAGGTGGTTTTTATTGGGAATATACAAATGAGGAAAATATAAAATATAATAAACTTAAAAAATAAAATAACATGGCAAACGCTCACATACATTCAAAATCATCTGCTAGAAAGTTCGGTGGTATTCCAGAAGACTACTTAACAATTCACATAAAGATGGATTGCTCAAAGGCATATTTTCCTAGTAATGTCCATAGAGCACTTACACATCATTCTTTTTGGATTCACGAAGTTATGATTCCTATTTTTGGATATACGTTCAAAAATTCTGATGGTAAAGATGTTTGTGTTAAAGATATTTGTGAACAGCATATTCTAGAAGATTTTGGTATGAGGTTCATCCCAACTGCACAAGATTATTTAGAAAATATGGATTTTAAAGACTGGATGCAAAATGGGATAAATGATATACCATCTTCTTTCTCGAAATTAAATAATAAAAAAAATATTAAAATAACTGATTGATATGATAATAATTTGTAAAAAAGAAACAAAAAAAATAATTAAAGGTGTTAGATATGAGTTGGAAAGATTATGGAATTCAGGAACCACTTGGAGGAATGGTAAATTATATATAAATAATATTGGTTATTTTAATGTAAAAAACTTTACAGATGTAAATGGTAATGATTTACCTAAAATAGACATAAACCCAAATAATATTATTGAAAAAAGAATTACATTTGAAGAATTAGAAAAGGGTGATATAATAGTTTGTGATTCTGATAGATATAAAACACTTTTAAAAGGTGGTATGTATAGAATAGAGGATCTTATTACAAAAAAAGTGGGTAATCAATTTTATTATCAGAATTTCATTAAGTTTGAAGGTGTTTCTAGAGCATTAAAATTTAACCCATGGGTATTTAAAAGATTGGATAAAGATAAATCAAGAGAGATAAGTTTAAATATACTATTGGACGATGGTGAATCTCCGGTTATAATTTCTGACAATATTAAAAAGATTGATATGATGGATAACAAAGACCAAGTTTTGATTGAAAAAATT
>Ga0228666_1000043_pt1 | contig 107694 bp, 77 predicted proteins | sample 80DmetaG_FD_182702 | JGI IMG/M metagenome (GOLD analysis project Ga0228666, IMG submission 182702) | Seawater microbial communities from Monterey Bay, California, United States - 80D | ecosystem: Environmental > Aquatic > Marine > Coastal | place: USA: California | collected 2016-10-11 | reverse complement strand
TAAACCGGACGTTGGTGAAACTTACGAAGTTCAAGTAATCAAAATTCTTGACTTTGGAGCAGTAGTCGAATATACAGATGCCCCTGGAAACGAAGTGTTGCTTCACGTAAGTGAATTGGCATGGGAGCGCACAGAAAACGTTACCGATGTGGTAAACATGGGTGATGTATTTGATGTGAAATACTTCGGTATAGATTCAAGAACACGTAAAGAAAAGGTTTCTAGAAAAGCACTTTTAGAAAAGCCTGAAGGCTATGTAGAGCGCAAGCCAAGACCAGCAGGTGGTAACGACCGAAGAAGAAACGGTGGAAACAACCGTCGACCAAAAAGAGACTAAACACCTCTTAAACAATAATTTAAATCCGTTAAAACTACTTTTAACGGATTTTTTTTGTTTTTAATGTAACCTTCCTTGGCATATACACGTATAACACATATCATCCATACAATTCAAAGCAATGAGACAGTTAAAAATTACAAAGCAGGTTACCAATCGTGAAACGGCCTCTTTAGATAAATATCTTCAAGAAATAGGCAAAGTTGATCTGATTACTGCTGAGATGGAAGTTGAACTAGCACAACGTATTAAGGCTGGTGACCAAATCGCACTTGAAAAACTTACCAAAGCCAACTTGCGTTTTGTGGTGTCTGTTGCCAAACAATATCAAAATCAGGGCTTAACCCTACCCGATCTTATCAATGAAGGAAATTTAGGGCTTATCAAGGCTGCAAAACGCTTTGATGAAACGCGTGGATTTAAATTTATTTCCTATGCCGTATGGTGGATTCGTCAGTCCATATTACAGGCCCTAGCTGAGCAATCTCGTATCGTAAGGTTGCCACTCAACAAAATTGGGTCTATCAATAAAATCAACAAAACCTACGCCTTTTTAGAGCAAGCGCACGAGCGTGTTCCCTCTGCTGAAGAAATTGCCAAGGAGCTCGACATGACCGTATCTGACGTAAAAGAATCTATGAAAAATTCGGGACGTCACGTATCAATGGATGCTCCCCTAGTTGAAGGCGAAGATTCAAACCTATACGATGTACTTCGAAGTGGTGAGTCTCCAAACCCCGACAGGGAACTTATGCACGAGTCATTACGCACAGAAATTGAGCGTGCACTAGAAACCCTAACGCCAAGAGAAGCAGATGTAGTACGTCTTTATTTCGGTTTAGGAAACCAGCACCCCATGACTTTGGAAGAGATTGGAGAAACATTTGACCTAACACGCGAGCGCGTGCGTCAAATTAAGGAGAAAGCTATCAGAAGGCTAAAACATACTTCGAGAAGTAAAATTTTAAAAACGTACCTAGGATAATGGGCACAGTTAAAATTGCACCTTCAATGTTGGCAGCGGACTTTGCCAATTTAGAACGCGACATCAATATGGTAAACCAAAGTGAAGCAGATTGGTTTCATTTGGATATTATGGACGGTGTTTTTGTTCCTAATATTTCATTTGGAATGCCCGTGCTTAAAGCCATGGCACAACACACCAAAAAAACATTGGATGTACATTTAATGATTGTAGATCCCGATCGCTATATTGAAACTTTTGCTCAAATAGGTGCTGATGTTTTAACTGTCCACGCCGAAGCTTGCACACACTTACACAGAACCCTACAGGCCATCAAAGATGCAGGTATGCAAGCTGGAGTTGCGCTAAATCCACATACACCAGTAAGCGTACTAGAAGACGTTATCAATGCTATTGATGTGGCATGTATTATGAGTGTAAACCCTGGATTCGGTGGGCAAAAATTTATCCAAAATACCTACGCTAAGGTGCGCAAGCTCCGTGCCATGATAGATGCACATAAATCAGCAACACTTATTGAGATTGACGGAGGTGTTAATGCTACAAACTGCACCGATTTGGTTGAAGCTGGTGCGGATGTGTTGGTCGCTGGGAGTTTTGTTTTTTCTTCAAAGAATCCGCTTGAAACCATCAAAAACTTACGGCAAGTTGCCAATGCATAGGAGCTAAAAAGATTTAATTTCTTATTTTTAAGTCATCAAATCTTTTTAATGAAACCCTTCAAATTAACATTAACGCTATTACTCCTTCTTTCCATTGTTGTAGGATGTAAAACAAACACCCTTACGGGAAAAAAAACACTCAACTTTTTTGGTGACAACAAGCCGCTTTTTGCCATGTCACTCAAACAATATGAAGCTTTTCTAAGCGAACATGAAATAGTTCGTGATACAGAAAACGCCAAACTTGTATCAAGTATTGGAAGAGATATTGCCAAAGCAGCAAAGGCCTATTTCAGCTATAAAGGACAACCCAATCTACTTGATGAGTACGACTGGGAATATCGTCTGGTAAAAAGTGATCAAGTAAATGCTTGGTGTATGCCGGGTGGCAAAATCGTTTTTTATACGGGCATCATGGACATTGCAGACAACCCTGATGGCATTGCTACTATCATGGGACATGAAGTAGCCCACGCACTTGCAGACCACGGAGCACAACGGATGTCTTTAGGGATAGTTCAACAAGCTGGCGGTATGATTACTGCTGAAGTGAGTAAAAATCAAGACGAGCGTAAAAGGGAGCGGATAATGATGGCTTATGGCATAGGCACCACTGTTGGAGGAATGCTCCCTTTTAGCAGAAAACACGAGTCTGAAGCCGATAAAATCGGGTTAGAGCTTATGACCATTGCTGGGTATAACCCCGAAGAAGCACCTAAGCTTTGGGCGCGCATGAAAGCGCAATCAAAAGGAAAACAACCGGAGTTTTTAAGTACGCATCCCAGTGAAGATCGCCGAATTGCAAACCTAAAAGAATGGATTCCTCAAGCCAAAGCACTGGCAGGAGAGATAAAGACAATAACCAATATAAACTAATTTAAAATAAATTCTACCACTATGAGAACTTTCATGTTACTACTTTTTACTTTGGCACTGATGTCTGGTTGTACGACCTCCACATCAACACAAGAGTTGCAAGACCTAATGAAAACCTATCATGAGGAAACACTAAAAATGAATCCCGTTGGCGCTACTTATCAAGGAGACAGCCGCTACAACGATTATTTGCCAAATTACCTGTCAGATGCTGTCATAAGCAAGCACAAGGCTTTTTACAGCGATATACTCCAACAGCTCAATGCTATAGATGAAAAAAGTTTGCGTGAAGAAGACAAGTTGAGTAAAGAAATACTAAAGTGGGAATGCGAAACCAGTTTGATGGGAATGGAATTCCCCAGTGAATTACTTCCCATTGACCAAATGTGGACCCTACAACTAACCATAGGTCAATTGGCTACAGGGACTGGCGCACAGCCATTTAAAACAGTTGAGGACTATGAAAATTGGCTCTCTAGAGTGGACGATTATGTGGTTTGGTTGTCAAGTGCAAAAGCGCGCATGGAAGAAGGTATTGAGCGCGGTATAGTATTGCCAAAATCACTAATCCGTAAGGTTGTTCCACAGCTAGCATCTATTACCGAAGCCGATTTAGAAAAAAATATTTTCTATACCCCAGCTCGCAATTTTCCAGAAGATTTTACTGCAGCACAAAAAGAAAAGCTTTCTAAAGCTTATGCCGATATGGTCACCAATAAAATCATACCTGCCTATCAAGGTTTGGTAACATTTATGGGAGATGAATATTTAGAAGCGGGGCGTAACAGCAGCGGGTTTGATGCCTACTCTTTTGGAGAAGATTATTACAACTATGCTATTAGACGCTACACCACTACGAACATGAGTGCTGACGAAATCCATCAACTTGGACTTTCTGAAGTTGCGCGTTTACGCAGTGAAATGGAACGCATCAAAGAACAGGTGGGCTTTAAGGGTGATTTAAATGCCTTTTTTGATCATGTGCGTACACGTAAATCACTTATGCCTTTTGATGATGCACAACAAGTCATTGACAACTTTAACGCTATTCACGACAAGATGAAGGCTAAAGTAGATGCCCTGTTTGAGTTACAACCCAAAACTGCTTTTGAGGTGCGCAGGGTTGAAGCTTTTAGAGAAAAATCGGCAAGTGCACACTACAATCCAGGGTCGCTAGATGGCACACGTCCAGGTGTGTTTTACGTGCCTATACCAAACGTAAAGGAATACAATATTTTTTCAGATGAAGATTTGTTTTTACATGAGGCTATTCCTGGGCATCACTTTCAAATCTCTTTACAGCAAGAAAATACAGACCTACCTGACTTTAGAAAAACACTTTGGTACAGCTCCTATGGCGAAGGCTGGGCGCTTTACTGCGAATCACTCGGTCAAGAACTTGGGCTTTACGACGACCCATATCAATATTTTGGCATGTTAAGTGCAGAAATGCACCGTGCCATTCGACTGGTTGTTGATACGGGGCTACATACCAAAGGCTGGACAAGAGAACAAGCCATTGCGTATTCTTTAGCCAACGAAGCAGAACCTGAATATGCCATAACATCTGAAATAGAACGGTATATGGCAAACCCAGGACAGGCGTTATCATATAAAATTGGACAACTTAAAATCATGGAGCTTCGTGCCATGGCAGAAAAAGCACTTGGCGATCGCTTTGATATTAGAGCATTTCACCGCGTAATATTGGAATCAGGTTGTATTCCGTTAGCACTATTGGAAAACAAAGTGAATTTGTGGGTAAATAGTGAAAAGGAAGGCTAAAGAGAAATGCATACTTTTGTATTTCAATATTAGCATATGATTTTAGTAACAGGTGGACTGGGTTTTATAGGATCTCATACCGTAGTAGCATTACAAGAAAAAGGCTACGAAGTACTTATTGTAGATGACTTGTCCAATTCAACAGTTGAAGTGTTAGAAGGCATTGAAAGCGCAAGCGGGACACGTCCAAAATTTCAAGAATTAAACCTGCAAAATAGTTTAGGCGTTGCAGAAGTTTTTAAATCCCACAACATCACGGGAATCATTCACTTTGCTGCCGCAAAAGCCGTAGGAGAAAGCGTTGAGAAACCCATTGCTTACTACCAAAACAACCTTGGATCATTACTAAATTTACTGGCAGAAATTGAAAACTCAAACAAACCCATTCCCTTTATTTTCAGTTCTTCTTGTACGGTATATGGTGAAGCTACCGAGCTTCCCATTTCAGAAAGCTCCCCAGTGAAACCAGCCATATCTCCTTATGGCAACACAAAGCAAGTGGGGGAAGAAATCTTGGTAGACACTGTCAAGGCAGTTAAAAACTTTAGGGCAATTTCACTTCGTTATTTTAATCCAATTGGTGCGCATCCGTCGAATGCGATTGGAGAACTTCCCCTTGGAAAACCACAGAATTTAGTGCCTTTTATTACTCAAACTGCAGCAGGGCTTTATCCAAAACTTACTGTTTTTGGCAACGACTACCCTACTCCAGATGGCACCAACGTCAGAGACTACATACACGTAGTGGATTTGGCAGAGGCACACGTAGTAGCCTTAGAACGCATTTTGACACGTACAAGCACCGATGCCTATGAAGTGTTCAATTTGGGCACAGGTAAAGGAAGTAGCGTGTTAGAAGTAATTGAAAGTTTTGAGCGTGTATCAGGTCAAAAACTGACATATGAAATCGGAAAGAGACGTTCAGGGGATGTGATTGCGGCCTATGCAGATACCACAAAAGCCAATGAAGTCTTGGGGTGGAAAACCAAACGCAGCCTAGATGAAGCCGTAGCATCAGCTTGGGCTTGGGAAAAGAAAATTAGAGGGCTTTCGTAAACTACCTTGACTAAATTATCTGTTTTTTTTTGCCCTTACTATAATTTTTATAAACGTTTTATGTGCGTTTAAGACTGCAGCTATAAAAAAGGAGAACCCATTTCAGTGAATCAATTCTCCAATTACCTGACCGCGTCAGGATTATTCGTGACCCAAACATACAATAGTTCAGACTTTTTGAGTGGAATTAGTGATATAAAAACAAAAAATGTTCCCAGAAATAAAAAATTATTTTTGGGAATAATCTGTGACCCAAACATACAATAGTTCGGACTTTTTGAGTGGAATTAGTGATATAAAAACGAAAAAAAAATCATAAAAAATGATTGTTCTCGAGAATAAATTATAACCCAAACATACTAGGGTTGTTATTTAGTTGTTAATTTTACAACTATGAGACAACACTATGCGATTTTTTGTTTTTTTTCAATTTTATCTTTTGGCCAATCACATCCAAATATTCTCATAATTCACACTGACGACTTAGGGTACCATGATCTCAGTATTCATGGTTCTAAAACATATCAAACTCCACATATCGATACGCTTGCGAGGCAATCAGTCTCATTTACAAAAGCATATGCAAATTACCCAAGATGCGTACCCTCCAGATTTTCTATGATAACGGGGAATTACCCAATACAAAATGGAAATATTCCAGATGATGGATTTAAAATTAAAAATATAGCTACAAACAAAAACTTCATTAAATCATTTAATACGATAGGTTATCAGACAGCTTATTTTGGTAAATGGCATTTAGGAGACGAACAAAGTTTACATGACTTTGGATTTCAATTTAGTTTTGGTGCAGGAAAAGCTGGCTCACCTATTAGTTTCATCTATCCCTTTAATATTTTTAAGGGAAAAGGGAAGAACAAAAAAAAACCAATTCCAGATGTTGATGACGTAAGTACTGAAGGTGATTACCTTACTGACGTCATGACAGATCAAGCAATTAATTACTTAAGGCAGCATGATTCATTGAAACCATTTATGTTGATGCTTTCATATTATGCTGTTCATCAGCCTATTGAAGCAAAATCTAATGATATTGAACTTAACCGTTTAGAAATAGATGCTGTTGACTATGGCAACCAACCCGAATATATTCAAGAAGGTACGGGACGAACAAAAATGCGTCAGGATAATCCCGCTTATGCCGCCATGGTAGAAAACTTGGACTATAACATTGGTAAACTTTTAGCTCATTTAGACTTTAGTAATGTTTTGGAAAATACAATAATTATTTTTTCATCCGATCATGGAGGATTATCTAATGATGGCTATAACAAAAGGCGGTTGGCTACCTCAAATTTTCCGTTACGTGCTGGAAAAGGGTGGCTATACGATGGAGGGATAAAAGTTCCATTATTTATTAAATGGCAAAATAAATTTAAACCTCGAACTGAAGATACTTCTATTGTAACGCTTATGGATATTTTTCCAACACTGTTAGATATAACTGCCAAAATTGATTTGGGCGTGGACGGAAAAAGCATGCTACCCGTGCTTTATTCAAAAAAGAAATGGCAAAATCGAACGGTCTACTGGCATTCTGAAAAAGCAAGGCCTAAAAGTACCGGAGACACAAAATCATCTGCAATACGAAAAGGAAAGTACAAGCTCATTCATTGGTTTGAATCCAATAAGATTGAGCTCTATAATATGGAAAAAGACCCTTATGAAAGACATGATTTAGCCAATGAAAAACCAAAATTACGGCTAGCGCTTTTGTCCGATTTGAATGATTGGAAATCTGAAATGGGGCAAGATAAATACTGATTTTTTTGCTGCATTAGCGCTTGCTTCATTTTAACTTTTTGTTGATTTATTCTTGACTCAAGGAGGATTATTACTTAATCCTAAAAAGCGCCGCTTTGAAAATAGTACTAACAAAAAAACGCTCAAGCAGACTTGGCGTTTTTTCTTATTGCACGGTTTATTCGTGACCCAAACTTATCATAGTTCAAACTTTATTGAAGAACTCAATTTAATTTTTGATGGAAATTATGGGTAGAAAAAAAAACAGCAACTTTATGGATTGTGGCTTAGTCTGTAAATCAAACTTTTAGTAGGTCGAACTTTTTAAGTAGAATAATTGAAATTAATAAAAACGGATTTTATTTAATTAACCAAAAAAGTTTAAATAATAAATCCCAAAAATTAGGTTAAATGTTCTTTTTTAAGATGCATATGTTTATCAAACTAAATGATATTAAATAGTTTGTTATCTTGTTTTGCAAAAGAAAAACCAATGTTCCCAAATAAAAAATTAATAATTCATCCAAGAGATAATATAATGGTCGCGTTGACAAATTTGTCTAAAGGGGATAAAATTGATTTAGATGTTGACACAATTACTTTGGTTTCTGATGTAAAAGCGAAACATAAGTTTGCTATGCGCAACTTTGCTGTTGGCGAAGAAATTTATATGTATGGCGTGGTGGTTGGCAAGGCAAAAAATAAAATTGTCAAGGGGGAAGTCATAACAACGCAGAATATTGTTCATGAAACCGAAGCCTATACGGTCCCAAAAAAAAATATTAACAAAAACTGGACTGCACCCAAATCGGCGCATTTTTCAGCACAAACTTTTTTAGGCTATCACCGTGATGATGGTCGTGTTGGAACAGAAAATAACTGGCTTGTTATTCCGTTGGTATTTTGCCAGAATAGAAACATAGAAACACTTCAAAATACCATACGCAAAGGACTAGGTTATGAGAACCCAAGCAAGCAAAGCTTTGATATGTCCGTGCTGATTGACAAATACAAGTCGGGTGCCTCTGAGCAAGAATTGATGCGTGCAGACCTGACTGCCAACAAGCAGAACAAACAAAAGAACCCACTGTTTCCCAACGTTGACGGCATACACTTTTTAACACATGACGGTGGTTGTGGCGGCTCAACTTCGGATGCCGTAACCCTTTGTAATTTACTTGCAGGATACATTAACAACCCTAATGTAGCAGGTGCAACTATTTTGAGCTTGGGTTGCCAACATGCGCAAATGGACATTCTTGAACGTGCATTAAAACGTATTGCCCCAGACTCAAAAAAGCCCGTGTATTTTTTAGAGCAACAACAAAGTAGCTCTGAGCCCGAGTACATTGCTGAAGCCATCAAAAAAACATTTGTTGGGCTTATTCAAGCTAACAAAATATCAAGAGCACCAGCTCCGTTGGGTAAACTCACCATTGGTTTGGAGTGTGGCGGTTCGGATGGATTTTCAGGGATTTCTGCCAACCCAACATTGGGTTATGTTTCTGATTTGGTTATTGGGCTAGGTGGCGCAGCCATCCTTTCTGAATTCCCCGAACTCAATGGCGTTGAACAAGAACTCATCAATCGTTGTGTAGACGTGGACAAAGCGCAAAAGTTTGCCCAAATCATGAAAGCATACAACACCAAAGCGTCTGCACTAGGGGCTGGCTTTTATGCCAATCCTTCCCCTGGAAATATTAAAGATGGACTTATAACAGATGCCATCAAATCTGCAGGTGCAGCAAAAAAAGGCGGCAGCTCACCGGTTGTTGATGTGTTGGATTATACGGAACAACTGATCAAACCCGGTTTAAACCTTTTATGTACGCCTGGAAACGATGTTGAATCTACAACGGGTCTTGCTGGCTCTGGGGCAAATATTATTTTATTTACAACAGGACTGGGTACTCCCACAGGCAACCCAGCTGTTCCCGTAATAAAAGTCTCAACAAATTCCGATGTTTACACTAAAATGCACGACATCATTGATTTTAATACAGGCGATATTATTGATGGTAAGGAAACTATCGAAAGCTGTGGGGAAGCACTGTTGTCATATATAATTAAGGTAGCAAGTGGCGAGCATGAAGTTAATGCGAGGCGGTTGGGTCAAAACGATTTTATTCCTTGGAAAAGAGGATTATCACTATAATGCATGAAAATGAAAACAAAATTTTCTTTACACAATAAAGTAGTTATCCTCACTGGAGGGGGAAGTGGTATAGGAAAGGCTATGGCGACAACCTTTGCTGAACAGGGAGCCGAAGTACATATTTTAGATTTCAATTTGGATACTGCAAATGACACCGTAGCAGAAATCATAAAAGCAGGCTTTAAAGCCAAAGCATATCAATGCAATGTTGCCGACTACAAACAAGTAAGTGAAATAATTAATCTAATAGCTGATGCATCAACTGTTGATATGCTAATCAATAATGCAGGTATAGCTCATGTAGGGAATATAGAAGCATGCGCCGCGGAAGATCTAGACAGGCTTTACGAAGTCAATATCAAAGGCGTTTACAATTGTGCAAAGGCTTGTATCCCACTTATGAAAGACAATGGAGGTGGTGTTATTTTAAATATGGCATCCATTGCATCAACCGTAGGTGTTTCGGACCGCTTTGCCTACTCCATGACCAAAGGCGCTGTACTGACAATGACCTATTCTATTGCCAAAGATTATATAGACGACAACATACGCTGCAACTGTATATCTCCTGCTCGCGTACACACGCCCTTTGTCGATGGTTTTATAAAGAAAAATTATCCGGATAATCAAGCGGAGATGTTTGAAAAACTTTCAAAAACCCAGCCTATAGGCCGGATGGGAAAACCCCAAGAAGTTGCTGATCTAGCATTGTTTTTATGCTCAAATGAAGCTAGCTTTATTACAGGTTCTAATTACGGCATTGATGGGGGATATATTACATTAAACTCAAAATAAATAAACTATGAAGCTTATCCGATTCGGAGCAATCAACGAAGAAAAACCAGGTGTATTGTTAGCAGATGGCACCAAAATAGACGTCTCTGCATTTGGGCAAGATTATGACGAAGCCTTTTTTGGATCAAACGGGATTAATAAACTGCAGGCTTGGCTTGGAGCCAACCAAAATAATTGCCCCGTGATAGGGGACGACGTTCGAGTTGGACCGCCTTTATCGCGGCCATCAAAAATAGTATGTGTTGGACTTAACTATGCCAAGCATGCTGCCGAAAGTGGTATGGATATTCCAGAAGAACCCGTGCTGTTTTTTAAGGCAAGCTCTGCTATTGTTGGTCCTTTTGACCCGATTGTTATTCCAAAAGGAAGTGAAAAAACAGATTGGGAAGTCGAATTGGCTGTGGTGATTGGCAAGAAAGCATCCTATGTCAGTGAGGCAGATGCTTTAAACCACATAGCAGGATATGTATTGCACAACGATGTGAGCGAACGCGCATACCAATTGGAGCGATCTGGGCAGTGGGTGAAAGGAAAAAGCTGTGATACCTTTGCGCCAATTGGCCCTTTTATTGCCACTCCTGATGAAATTGGCGACCCGAACAACCTAAACCTTTGGTTGAAACTCAATGGCGAAGAAATGCAAAATAGCAGCACGTCAGACTTTATTTTTAATATCCAACATGTTGTTAGCTACATAAGTCAATTCATGACCCTATTGCCGGGTGATATTATTTCAACGGGTACGCCCTTTGGTGTTGGACTAGGACTTAACCCTCCGCGATACCTGCAAGATGGCGATGTAGTGGAGCTGGGTATTGAAGGGTTGGGCGTTTCAAAACAGACTTGTGTCGGATATAAATGATCATAGACAGTCATCAACATTTTTGGAAATATAATTCAGTCAGAGATGCCTGGATTGATGACACTATGGAGGTAATTCGAAAGGATTTTCTTCCAAAAGACCTAAAGCCCATATTAGAAGAAAATGGCGTTGACGGCTGCATAGCCGTTCAAGCAGATCAGACTGAAACAGAAACCGAATTTTTATTGGCTTGTGCCGCTGAAAACCCGTTTATTAAAGGCGTTGTTGGTTGGGTAGATTTGACTGCTGAAAATCTTGAAGACCGACTCATACATTATGCAGCCAACACTTTATTTAAAGGCATACGTCATATAGTGCAAGCAGAAAAAGAAGATTACCTACTTCGAGATGATGTGCAAAGAGGCATTAGTAAACTTGCAGCGTTCAACCTCACGTTTGATATACTTGTTTATCCGCATCAGCTTGCAGCAGCCCTTCAAATGGTTGAAAAGTTTCCTAAGCAGCAATTTATTCTAGACCACATTGCCAAACCAAATATTTCAGCTCCGATGAACAACGTATGGAAGGACCAGATAACGGCCTTGTCCAAATGCGAAAATGTGAGTTGTAAGCTCTCGGGTATGGTTACCGAAACCGAGAACTTTGTGTTTTCAGATGAAGTCTTCACGCCATTTATGGATCATGTCTTTGCATCTTTTGGCGCTAACCGCCTCCTGTTTGGTTCCGACTGGCCCGTTTGTTTACTGGCAGCTGACTACAACAAGGTGTTTGCACTTATTAATGATTATCTTGGGCTGCATTCTGCCAAAACAAAAGCGCAAGTTTTGGGAATTAATGCCACTAAAATATATAATCTATAAGATGGATTTAGGGTTAAAAAACAAGGTGATTATTGTCACAGGTGGTTCAAAGGGTATTGGAGCGGGCATCGTTTCCTTATTGGCGGAAGAAGGGGCAATTCCCGTTATTATTGGAAGAAATCAGCCAAGCATAGAAGAAGCAATTACCGCCTACACAAAGAAAGGATTTAAGGTTGGATATGCCTACGCAGAACTCACCAAACCCGAACAATGCGAAGCCGCCGTAAAAGCCGTTATAAGCGAATATGGACGTATTGATGGGCTTGTAAATAATGCAGGTGTTAATGATGGTGTTGGATTGGAGCAAGGAAATTATGCTGATTTTATGGAATCCATCAAGCGCAATTTGGCACACTATTATTTGATGGCGCAATTGGTGCTCCCCGAATTAAAGAAAAACAAAGGTTCTATTGTAAATATTGGTTCGAAAACTGCGGATACTGGCCAAGGTGGTACCTCGGGCTATGCAGCAGCCAATGGCGGACGCAATGCGCTTACTCGAGAATGGGCTGCTGAACTATTGCCTTATGCCATTCGCGTAAACGCTGTTATTGTGGCTGAATGCTACACACCACTTTATGAAAAATGGATTAGCACTTTTGACAATCCAACAGAAAAGCTTAAAACCATAACAGAAAAAATTCCATTAGAGCAACGCATGACTACAGCTGCTGAAATTGCCAATACGGTTGCCTTTTTACTTTCATCGCGTTCAAGCCACACTACGGGTCAATTGGTTTATGTAGATGGCGGGTATACACATTTGGATAGGGCTTTAAACAAAGAATAATGGCAGAGGCGTTGAAAAAATATTGCATGGCCTTGGACCTAAAAGACGATCCGAAAAAGATAGCTGAATACATAAAGTATCATCAAAATGTCTGGTCCGAAATCAATCAAAGCATCAAAGCATCGGGTATTCAAAATGCCGAAATATTTCATACGGGTAACAGACTTTTTATGATTCTAGAAGTTGATAAGTCTTTTTCTTTTGAAAGGAAAGCCGCACTTGATGCCAGCAATCCAAAAGTGAATGCATGGGAAGCCCTTATGTGGGACTTCCAGCAGGCACTGCCCAATACACCCCCTGGCACCAAGTGGACATTAATGGACAAAATCTATGATTTAAATAAAAACGAATGAAATCAGAAGTGAATTACAGATATCCTTCGGTTGTAGATCTCAGGGCACGTGCCAAATGTAAGATTCCAAAGTTTGCTTTTGAATACTTAGATGGTGGTTGTAATGACGATGTAAACCTAAAAAAGAATACTGATCGGATTCGAGACATTGAACTCAAGCCCAAGTATTTGGTTGACTATAAAACACCTAGTTTAAAAACGGAACTTTTCGGACATACGTATGATGCACCATTTGGTATTTCGCCTGTTGGTTTGCAAGGCCTGATGTGGCCCAAGTCTCCAGAAATATTAGCTAAGGCTGCTTTTGATCACAACATTCCTTTTGTGTTAAGCACCGTTACGACGGCAAGTATTGAAAAGATTGCAGAGATAACTGAAGGTAGGGCATGGTTTCAGCTTTATCACCCAGCCGAAGAAAATGTCACCAAAGATATTTTAAAACGCGCTGAAGCTGCCGAATGCCCAGTGCTTGTCATCCTTGCTGACGTGCCCTCTTTCGGCTATCGCCCTAGGGACATTCGCAACGGATTATCTATGCCGCCCAAAATGACATTAACCAATATTATCAATGCCATGAAAAGACCGCATTGGTCGTTGCAAACGCTTATTAACGGACAACCTAGTTTTGAAATACTTAAACCTTATATGCCCAAAAACTTAAACCTAAATCAATTGGCAAAGTTTATGGATGCTACTTTTTCTGGACGCTTAAATGAAGAAAAAATCAAAAAGATTAGAGACATGTGGAAGGGCAAGCTTGTGCTCAAAGGAGCCGAGTCAGTGCACGATGTTGAAAAGGCATATCAGCTGGGCTTGGACGGGGTTATTGTTTCAAACCATGGAGGCAGACAAGTAGACGTTGGTCAAGCTACTATTGACGCATTAAAAACCATAGCACCCCTTTATAAAGGAAAACTAACCGTCATGATGGACAGTGGCATACGCGGTGGCGCTGATGTGGCGCGCGTTATGGCTTCTGGAGCTGACTTTAGCTTCATGGGACGCACCTTTATGTACGGCGTTTCCGCACTTGGTAAAAAAGGGGGAAACCACACCATCAGCATGCTTAAACAGCAACTAACTCAAGTCATGGAGCAAATGAGTTGTGCTGAAATCAGTAATTTACAAAGCAAATTAATTCAAGAAAATAACTAAATTAAACACTACATTAAAATGTCAAATGCTACACCAGTAGTCCCAAAAAAAGTACTTATACCTTTTATTTTACTCACATCGTTGTTTGCGCTTTGGGGCTTTGCAAATGCCGTTACTGATCCAATGGTTCAGGCATTTAAAAAGGTCTTAGAACTCTCTAACTCTCAAGCCGCTTGGGTACAAATGGCTTTTTATGGCGGTTATTTTTGTATGGCACTTCCGGCTGCGTTATTTATGCGTAAATACTCTTATAAGGTTGGTATTTTGATTGGCTTAGCCTTGTACGCCACGGGTGCGCTTCTTTTTTATCCTGCAGCCATCACAGAAGAATTCTGGTTTTTCTGCATGGGGCTATATATATTGACCTTTGGTCTTGCATTTTTAGAAACTGCTGCAAATCCTTATGCCTTAGCTATGGGTGCAAAAGAAACAGCAACCCAACGGCTTAACCTAGCACAAGCCTTTAACCCTGTTGGTTTAATTCTTGGGCTTTTTGTTGCGCAACAATATGTGTTGAAAAAACTTCAATCTGATGATATTGCTGATTTTAGCGCATTGGACGAAGTTTCCAAAACACTAATCAAAACAACTGATTTGATGGTAATCCGAGATCCCTATGTGATTTTAGGATTGGTTATTTTAGGAGTTTTGGTCTTGTTTTCAGTAAGTAAAATGCCCCATTCCAAAGCTGAAGACGTTCATGGCAATATTGGAAATACATTCACAAAACTCATCAGGAATAAAACCTATAGCCAAGGGGTATTAGCGCAAATTTTTTACGTTGGAGCACAAATCATGTGCTGGACATACATTTATCAATACGCTGAAGGAATTGGCATGGATAGTGTAACAGCTGGATATTATCAAATGACTGCATTTGTACTCTTTACAGTTGGTCGTGCTTTTGGAACCTACTTGCTACGATTTGTCAATGCTGGTAAATTATTGATGTTGTTTGCTCTCTTTGCCATTGGCTGTACATTGGGTGTTGTTGTGATTAACAATGTCGTGGGGCTTTATTGTTTGGTCGGGGTATCGTTTTTTATGTCTTTGATGTTTCCAACCATTTATGGAATCGCACTTGGAAAACTAAGCGAAGACGAAAGCAAAATTGGCTCTGCAGGGCTGGTCATGGCTATTGTTGGAGGTGCATTGATGCCAAAACTTCAAGGAATGATTATTGATATTGGTGGATATGCTGTTAATGATGTCAGTATTGTCGGTATTTCTGAAATCAATCTTTCATTTTTATTACCTGTCTTGTGTTTTGCTTTTATCGCTATCTACGGACGTAAAAATCACATCTAAAATCTAAACACCATCATGAAAAAACTAGTCCTAATTTTCATTTTATCAACAATGCTTGCCTCTTGCGTTAAGCAGCCAAAAAACAAAGCAGCTGCGTTGGAAAAACCCAACATCATTTTTATTTACCTTGACGATTTGGGTTATGGTGATGTCAGTGCTTATGGAGCAACTGAGCTTAACACGCCAAACATGGATTTTTTGGCGAACAATGGGCGTAAGTTTACCAACGGATACGCCACTTCGGCTACATGTACACCCAGTAGATATGCCCTGCTCACGGGACAGTATCCGTGGCGTAACAGGGATGCCAAAATATTACCCGGAACTGCTCCGCTGCTTATAGACACCGCTCAAGTGACCTTGCCAAAAATGCTGCGGAAACACGGATACGAAACGGCAGTGATTGGCAAGTGGCACTTAGGTCTTGGGCTAGGTAATGTGAACTGGAACGAACACATCTCACCCGGACCTAATGAAGTTGGCTTTGACTACAGCTTTATCATGGCAGCAACACAGGATCGGGTGCCAACAGTCTATATTAAAGATGGTGACGTTTATAATTTAGACGTGAACGATCTTATAGAAATTGACTACGAAAAAAACTTCCCAGGAGAGCCTACCGGAGAAAATTCACCTCATTTGCTAAAAATGAAAGGCGATCCGCAACACAACAGAACGATTGTAAATGGCGTACCGCGAATTGGCCATATGAAAGGTGGGCAAAGCGCAAGATGGATAGATGAAAATATGGCAGATGATTTTCTTAAAGAAGTTCAAACGTATATAAAAACAAAAAAAGACAAACCGTTCTTTTTGTATTATGGGTTTCAACAACCGCACGTACCAAGAACACCCCACCCACGCTTTGAAGGGGCAACTGGAATGGGCCCAAGGGGCGACGTTATTGCCGAAGCAGATTGGTGTGTCGGTGAATTGATCAAAACACTAAAGCAAGAAGGTTTGCTTGAAAATACGCTTATATTTTTATCAAGTGATAATGGACCTGTATTAGACGACGGCTATGTAGATGATGCCATCGAAAATCTTGGCGACCACACGCCAACAGGCGAATTAAGAGGCGGAAAGTATAGTTTATATGAAGCTGGGACTCGTGTTCCCTTTGTCACGTATTGGAAAGGAACCATCGAACCCGGTACTTCTGATGCCATTATTTCGCAAATGGATTGGCTATCGTCATTGTCCAGTATGATGGGAGAAGAAAAACCAAAACTAGACAGCGAAAACCATATGGATCTACTGCTTGGTAAGTTAAATGAGGGTAGAGACGATGTGGTGTTGGAAGCAACTTCTAGAACGGCTTACCGCAATGGCGATTGGGTCTTGATTCCTCCTTATCCTGGGCCTAAAATGTTTTTGACAAAAGGCATTGAAACGGGTAATGGAGACGAATATCAGCTATACAATCTGGCAGAAGATGTGTCTCAAAAAAATAATCTGGCTGAGAAAATGCCTAAAAAAAGGGACGAAATGATGGAGCGCTTTCTTACTATAGTGGGTGATGCCTATGAAAACACAAGCCGTTTGCGCTTTGATTAATTATTTTTAATTTTATGTTAAACAAACTTTATAACTTATATAAGCCCAAAAATTATAGATTTGAGGTAGTTTTAGAAAAAAACCATGACCTAATTTCTAAAAGTGCATAAGTGACGGTACTTCATTTTATAGCAATGCCTTACAATTTAAAAATAGCTACTTTATATTGTTAAATAAAAAAAGCCACTGATATTCAGTGGCTTTTGATTCGTTACTTTAAAAAAATCTATTTTTTTAGCATTTTCTTAACTGCAAATCCTGGTGTTTCCATAAAATAGACACCCGTATTTAGGTGACTAAGATTTAGAGAACTTCCATTATAAACATGATTACTTGCTTTAGCTCCTGTTATGGTATAGATATTAATTTCGCTACCAGCTTCAATTCCAGAAATTTCAACTGATTCTCCAACGGGATTGTTAGACAACATAAATTCTGGGAGAGAAATATCAGAAATACTTAAAACAGTAGGTTGCATAGATAAGCTAGAGTATTGAACACCTGTTAAACTGGCGGCAGCCATAGACATTGAGTTGAAGAAACCATAAATGGAACCAGTTGATGTAGCTGCATCATATAAAACTTGTGGTACTGCAGTGGTTGCATTATCAAAACCTTCACCTGAAGAAGTCCCATCGGTTATACTTAAAAGTTTTGCTGATATTGTTGAAGCCGCTGCAGTTTCAGCGATATTTAAGCTCACCTCAACAGCTAAATCATCACCAACTAAATCAGAATATAATAACGATGAAGCACCACCACTTGCAGTGTCAAGCTTTGCACCATTACCTTCATTTCGCATTTGTAAATGACTATTCCAATTTGACCAGGCTAGTATAACTGCAGATTCATCAGCTCCAGATGTACCAGCACCTCCAACAGGTGTAAAACCAATTTTTATTATAGCTACATTTGATGTTGCGCTTAACGTTCCTAAAAGTTTAAAATTCACAGTGAATTTTATATTATCACCACTTGCATTCAAATCAAAAGGTTGTTTCCAAACAGCTTTTTTATAATCATCGGCTGTTGAGGTAACCGTGCCACCAGTTGCATCAACTGTAAAATGATTAACACCATTATCACTAGCAGCATACCAATCGCTATGAGCTTGAAGACCTCCGTCTTCATATCCTTCAGCTGAAGTAAAATTTGTTGTAATTTGCGCACAGATCGCTAGTGATGAGCACATAAATAATATAGAATAAATATGTTTCATAATTATTATTTTAAGTTTTTATAAAACTAATCTGTGTGTTATAAATAATTTGTGACAAATGTTCTATAAAATATAACAAATCTTCAAATCCTAGGGCTTGGGCTTTTAATAAGTTTCCATTGCTGCATCTTGGGTGTGTGTATGGAATTTAATTGTTCTGAAAGTTGGCGCTTTCTTTTCTCTAAATAATCTATTTTTGGTAGTGTTTCAAAATATTCCTCCATACTGCTTTTGATGTAATTATAATAGGGTTTACCCTCAATACGTTTAAGCTTTTTGGATAAGTGCTTATATTTTAAATTTATGTTATCGGGACCTGTATAGTCGTTAAGATAACTGTGCCGTATAAAGGCAACTGCCCGAAGCTGGTATTGTGTTTGTCGATAGGCAGTACACAAACGCTTTATTTCATGTGATTGTTTGTATTGCGGTGTGTTTTTATATTGGCTAAGATTAATTCCGCTCTTTAAATCGTAGGCGTCAAAAGTTCCTATATGCTGTTTATCAATGAACAAGTCATAATTTTTATTAGGTAAGCCTTCTGCTTGAAATAGTTGCTGGTTATACAGCTCTTTAAATGAGGTCAATGATACGGTCTCGTGAAGACTCCTTCCAATAGGAAATGGCAAACTCATTTCACAAGTCCCAAAGGAAATCAAGCTGTCTGAAAGCTTTATATCATAGAGGTTTGGGGTTTGCACACGTATTTTTCGCTCATCTTCGTTTACATCAATAGCTATTTTAGAAACCAATTCAGGTGCTTCTAAGCTGGATATAATTTCATGAAACATGATAAAATGCCCTGTCGTTCCGGGATGCACCCTGTCTTTTCCAATTATGGTAAACAAAGAATCTTTTTTCAATTCACGTTCCATGAGCTTTCGCATAGGCGTGTTTAAATCGATAACAAGCGCATCATATTTATACCCTAATTTTTTAATGTGATTAGAACACGCAATAAGCGCATCATTACAGCCCATGTTATTCTCCTTTTTAATTTTAGAGTATTGGTCATAAATAGTGGGGGTAAGCAGTATAGGAACTACTTGATATGCTTTTATCTTTGCCACCAAAAGCGCAGTCTGTTTTTTGTAAGTTTTAAGCGCAGCAGCTCTTTGATTCAAAATTTTATCGCTTGCCGTTCCCTCAAAATACAAAGTACGGTTTACATCATTCATTCCGGTCATCAGAAATACATGCGTGGGCTTGTGCTTCATCACATCTTCTTCGAAGCGTGCCAACATACCACTGGCGTTATCCCCAGATATACCACAGTTATGAAAAGATAGGTTTAATTCAGGATAACGAGTTGCGTAAAATAGTTGTAAAAATTCGTGGTATTGCCCTCCATGGGTAATGCTGTCGCCTAAAAAACAAATGGTATCCCCATCTTTAAAAAAGGGCTTACGGCTTTGCCCAAAAACCAAAGAGAATGAACTGAGAATTATAATTATTGCGATGTGTATTGTTATAAATTTCCGCATAACTATTTATTCAATTAACAGCTTGGCATATAGACCTTCTGAACGAACCAAATAAAGGCCAACGGGTAGCTGTTCAACATTCAAATAATTTCCATCGTATACTGTTCGGAAAATTTCTTTTCCAGTCAAATTGTAAAATCTAAGTTCTTTTCCTGTGTACTTTTGATCGAGATAAACAAAGTCATTTGCTGGATTTGGATAAAGTATTAATTTATTACTCTGTGGAGCTACAGCTAATTTTTGTGAGGATAGTACGTCTTGATTATAGGTTTCGGTTATCAACACTAACGAACTTAAATGTCCGCCTGAGTCAGGAAACTCAAGGGTTACATAAGTGTTAGCCTGTAAGCTTTCCACAGGAACATCAATTTCGATCATCCCAAAAAAGTCGTCTCTGTTGGCCTGATCATACCCTTTCCAATTGGCAGGAACACTAAGCGCTTGTCCATTTATCAAAACTGTTGGTGATTTTGACTTATCGTGTGTTCGTCCAATGCTCATACGCAAGGTAGCAGAGGCAATTGATGAAGCTGGCACATTAGAAAATGTGTAGGTCATGGACGAGTTGGCAGTAATCTGTTGTACCGTTGATTCATTGCTGTAATGTCGCTTCGAAATAAGTGCATTTGTATAGCTAAAATCAGTATTGTAGGTAAATTCCAATACTACAGTCTCGTTAGCTTTTAAGTAGTAACTTTCCGGCAAAATTGTAGTGGTTTGATCCGTAAATTGTGCTTCCTCGTTTGGATTTATAATGAGCGATTTAATCCGCACATCGTTAAGTGTTGCTCCTGTAACTAATTGTAGCTGCAAGGAAACAGATCGATCAAAATCATCTAAATTATTTAAAGCGACATATAACTTATTTCCGTCTCTAAACCCTTGAATCTGAATATCTGGATTGGTTGAATTAAATTCAATGCGATTGCCTGAAACGTTTTTCCATAACTCATAAAAATAAATGCGATCTGTATACTCCCAACTTGTTACTTGATCCAGTGGGACGCCAAAAGGGACTGGCTTAAATAGTACAGCTTTGTAAGGCAAGTAATTATTTGCTGCTGTAATATGCCAGGTTGATTTTCCAGTAGTAAAGGGTATGGTCAGCTCAGTTATGTCTTGACGTTCAAGCAGGCCAAATAGCATGGCGTTTTGAGATCGAATGGATTGAACATTACTAATGTCAGAATACGAGCTTCCAACAATACCACCAAATTCAGAAATCACGTGGGGTTTGATGATTCCCCATTTTTGGAAACTATAACTTTCAATCAAATCCAGCACCGCTTCCATGTTACTTCCGGAGCGTCTTGTATCTTGTCCTATTTGATTAATTCCATCATAAATGTGCGTGGAAAAGGCATCCATATCGGCTCCTGCTTCGTCCATGAACATTTTCATGTTTTGGTTCCAAATTGAAAAATTATTTTTTTCAAAAGAGGGAAAGGCTGCCGCATAACCAATCACTTTCATATTGGCCAGTTCTGGAGTAGCATGAATCTTACTGCCAATTTCACGAAATACTTGTGCCATTTCCAACTTAACACGAGCTTCTGCTACTGGGTCCCAGTCGGGTTCATCGTAATAATCTCGTGCATGGACAAAAGGCTCGTTCATGGGTTCGTAAAACTCGGGTCTCAAGTTAACCCCCACAAAATCCTTATAATACTCAACCACCCAATCTGAAAGGGTTGTTGCATTTATTCCTTCTTGGTAAATGTTATAGGGATGTTCTGTTCCAATATAACGACTTACCACTCTAACATCACTAGTTCCAGATTTTGGACTTGGATAAACGCCTAACTGACCTTCTTGTTGGACTGCATAAGCAGCGGGTCCCCAAAAGCCTCGTCCGTGATTGGTAGCATTGTAGTCTGTAAAGAAATTGTATTCAACATCATTACCACCTGTAGAATGAAGATTAAAATATTTTCCTCTATCAAGTGCAGAAGTATCGCCAAGATAACGTTTGACAGCAGGTTTTACAACAACTTTTGAGTATGCTTCTACCGTTAATTTTGATACGTTTACGGCATAGCTTGAATTACTGTCAACCGCTGACATACCTTCGCTCAGAAGTTGTGAACTAAAAAATGGGTATAATCCCGATTGTGCAGCACTAAATACTGCCATGTCTATACCAGTTTGCATCCCTAATTCCGTTTCAGTAGCATCTGTTACATTTATTAGTTTGGCTTCAATCGTTGAAGAAGAAGCGTCCTGGCCAAGGGTGAGTGTTATTTCAACTGCTAAATCGTCAGATGCTGTTGCTTCCTGGCTGGTAGCAAGCTCCAAATAAGCATCAGGCATTAGTGCGTTTGAATTATTATTGTGTCTAAGTTGGAGTATGGGATATGGGTAATCAGCGTCATTTATAACAGATAAAAAAACAGTATTTGCTACTGGGTTGGTGTATTCTACATTACCAGATGTACTAAAACCAACTTTAAAAAGTGGTTTGTTTACTTCATTAATAATTCCAGAAAAGTTTAAGTCAACACGAAGCTTAATCATGTCTCCTAGTTCTGTAATCGGAAATGTTTTTTGCCAAGCAGCACGCTTCCAATCGTTTGAAGTTTTGATTACTCCTCCATTATTGGTGTCAACTGTCCATGAACTTGCACTCCAATTTGCTTGAGAAGTAAGCAATGCACCATTTACAAAACCTTCTGCATCGGAGAAATTTACTACACTCTGGGCTTTTACTAAAAAAGGCAAGCAACAAAGTATGGCCATTGTTAATTTTACGGAGCTACACTTCATTCATTTAGAATTTTGACATCCAGAATTAAAGTACTTAGATGACCACCGCTGTCTGGAAAACGAATGTGTACATTGTTCTTTTCTTTAATCAGGTCAGTTGGGATCGGAATATCAATAGCCCCAAAAAACTTTTTCCGATTCGCTTGGTCGTACCCTTTCCAGTTAAAAGGTATTGCAATAGTAGTATCATTTATTTTAATCAATGGTCGCTTTGATAAATCATGCGTACGCCCAATGCTCATACGCAAACTTGCTGCGACAAGCTTATTTGGATTAACATTATCAAAAATATAAGCCATCTTTTTATGTGCCTCAATTGGAACGAGAAACTCTTTCGAATAATGGTGTGTTTCGATAACTTTTCTAGAAAAATCAATTGACTTTTTAAGTGTGTACGCTAATACTATGGTTTCGGCTGTATCAAGAAAAAATTTACTTGGAATTGATGGAACTGTCGTTTCGTAGTAACGCGGTAAATCATCTTCAAATACCGTTAAGGATTTTACATATATACTTTGTATGCTTTCTTCAACTCCCTTAAGTCGGAAATCAATTTTTTGTGGACGCTCGTCTAAATTATTTAAGGCAACATACAGTTGTTTCTCATCTGTAAATGCCTGTACTTGTATATCTGGGTTTGATGTAGAAACGGATACGCGTTTTCCTTTTACATCTTTCCATATATCATAAAAGTGAATGCGATTGGTGTACACCCAACCCGAAATTTCACTCTTTGGAACGCCCATGTTTTCAGGACGCCACAACACAGCCTTGTAAGGCAAATACTTGTTTTTTTTGGTTATATGCCACTTGGCTTCATCCGTATTGAATGGAATGGAAATTTCCAATCGATCTTCTCTGTCCATCAGACTAAAAATCATCCCGTTTTGCGCACGGATAGACTGCATATTGCGCACAAGTGTAAATTCATTTTTTACAATTCCACCGTATTCCGTAATGGCATGTGGCTTCACATAGCCCCAGCGATTTACACTATAGGTTTCGATCATGTCCATAATGGCCTCGTTATTACTTCCCTGTCGTTTGTTGTTCTGTCCTGCTTGATTTACCCCATCGTATAAGTGATAGGATATCGCATCCATTTCATCTCCAGCGATATCCAAAAAGAGACCCATATTCGTTTCCCAGTTGTTAAAATCCTTTAGTTCAAACGAAGGCCAAGCGGCTCCATAGCCCATTACTTTTATGTTTTTTAGGGACGGTTCTGCATGAATTTTAGCTGCTATAGCCCGATACATTTTGGACATTTCAGTTTTGACACGCACTTCTGCAACAGGATCCCAATCTTTTTCGTCATAAAAGTCTTTGGCGTGCACAAAAGGCTCATTCATGGGTTCGTACCACAATGGACGTTTGTCGTCATCCATGTTCTTAAAATACTGTACAGCCCAATCCGAAAGCGCTTCTATATCAATGCCTTCCTTATACAAGTTTCGTGGATGCTCCGTTGCAACAAAACGGCGTACCGTTTTTGTTTTGTTTCCTTTTTTGACCTTAGCCTTGGGATATACGCCAACTTGTCCTTTTTGCTTTTTGGCATCAATACCCGGTCCGTAAAAACCTCTGCCGGAAGGCGTAACGTTGTATTCTTCATAAAAGGATTGGTGAATAGGCTTGCTCGCAAAGGGTGCCGAGTGAATCACAAAAAACTTGGAGCGATCTATTTCTGAGACGGGTCCTATAAAGCGTTGTGTTGTTGCATCTACCGTAACTAAATTAGGCTGAGCATATAGCGTATCAATAAAAAAGCACATAAAAACGACAATGAGCTTTTTCAATACTACTTCGTTACTTATGTACATTTATATTTTATTTTGCTAATGCGATAACTGTCGTTTATTGCGGTTCGTATACTTTAATGTCATCGATATAAATAACACCTATGTTGCCATATCGGATGGACATCCAGTAATCTTCGGTATCCGTCACTTCCCAACTCTTAACCCCTTGCAAACTAATGGTAACCCACTCGCTTCTTGGTAAGCTCGACACATCGGAATAGAAGCCTACGGACGCACCCCATTTGGAAGCGCGAAAAAGCTCAACTTGCAATCCTGGAGCTGTAAAAGAAGGGTCAATCCAGACCTTGTATTCAATGGTAACATTTTGTCCTGCAACTAGTCCAAACTCACCTGTAAGTTTACCCTTATTTACATTTTTCCTGCTATAAGCACGGACCTTTGCATCAGTTGTGGCCTCCATTCTTAAACTATAAGTTCCTGATGCAGCAAAATCGTCTGGGAACGAAGTAGTCCCCTTGCTATCCCAAACCCACGGCGGAGACCAACCAGCACCACCATCTTCAAATCCAAATACTTCATCACCTGCTAAGTTTGGTGGTGAAAACAGAGTTACAATTTGATCTGTAAATGCGGGTGCCTTAATATCATTAACACGCATCAATCCGCCATTTCCATCATACGATAATTTGGCTGCTTGGTTATTGAGTATGTTTGCCGAAGTAGCTATATCAACAATCCTATCATCATCAGGATTTATAACAGCGCTTGAAATTGTAGCGGCTGTCCCATCAACAGTTAGCGTCAAGTTGGGTACTATGTCGCTGGTCAATTTTAACGGCAAATCATAGGCAAGATGAATGATTCCAGTTTCACTTTCAGTTATACTCTTTATTGACGGTGGGTCTATATTCTTAACAACATTAACATAATCTTTTAGGTATAGCGTGTCTTTGGTACCTGTTGGATATTGACGCCAGCTCACTAATGTCAAATCATAGGTGCCAATCGTTGGATAGGATACAGCGATGTTTTTTACCTTTTCATCTTCGTCAACACTGATTCCGCCTGCTGAAGATGGCTCACCGCCAGGCAGCGTCCATTTTCTTCTATTTGGTATACCCAAGGATGCATCTTTAAAGTTGATTGTACCACCCTCGTACATGGTTATCTGATCAGGCATAATTTCAGAAAAACCAGCATCTATGGACATGATCTCGAGTTTCGTTTGGATATGATCCAAAATAGTTACGTTAAAGGTCGTATCTAGCATTATAGAATCAACCTGAAAGTCAGCTTTTAGATTAACTGCATGATTTCCAGGCTCGTCAAAACGAACATGAATCAGATCTAAGCTAGATGCATTCTTTCCATTCAAGTTAGTAATTGTTGCTGACTCAGGAATTGTCCATGTGCGATTTACAACTCCTTTGGACAAGTCTGCAAAGGAGGTTATATTTCCACGCTCAATTCTTTTATTCCCTGATGCTACTGCAACAGCATCCGAAAATTGATTGGCTTCTGGCGTATCATAATCCTTTTCACACGAAAGTATTAGACCCATGACCAGAAGTACAATCGCTGTATGGTTGATATATTTTTTCATTACTTGGTTTGGTTTAAACGCGTTTAATTTTTTCATGCTATTAGTCTAAAAAGTCTGGGTTTGAATTCAATTCAGTTGCAGGAATTGGGAAATAATCATGTGCTTCTGGGCTGTAAACATTTGCAGCTTCAACAAACTCTTTTATCTTATTTAAAGATCCATGTATAGCAGGATCATATTCGTGGAGTTCCTTGGCGCTGATAACATAAGATTTAGCTGCCAAGCGGGTGTACTGCTCTTTTACTTTTCCCCAACGTGTTAGATCTTCCCAGCGAATATCATGTCCCTCAAACATAAGCTCAAGAGGGCGTTCCACCCACATAATGTGCTCCATTAAGGAATCATCATCATAATCTGCCTCTGCTAAGGGAACTACACCGGCACGTGTGCGAATCTCATTGACCATATCCAATGCATTGGTGTAGTCACCGCCTGTTTGCAATACACATTCGGCGTAAAGCAACATAACATCAGCCAAACGAATCACTCGTTCATTAATTCCAGAAACACTTTGATCGCTCTCGCGAAGCAAATGCCAGTTTTGAAATTTCTTTAAATATGACGCTTCACTGTTGTTGTATGCGCCTCCAGTATCCGAGGAACGTTGATATAAGGTTGTATTATCGTCATCAGCTATCGCTACCGAAACCGATGCCCGAATCGAGTACGGAGCCGAACCCGTTCGCGAAGCATTTATTGGATTTGTCATGTCCATCACGTCATTTTTAAAGAGCATGGTCATATAGTATGATGGCATAACTGTGCGATAACCTCCACCTTGTGTAGTCGCTAACCCTATAGCGCGGTTTGATGCTTCTGATCCCGTAGGTCCATCTTGAGCTCCGTATGAAGTTCCAGGCTTTGCATCTATTGAAAATGCTACCTCAAAAATGGACTCGCTGTTAAATTCGTGTTCCTCGTCAAAGTTGTCGCCTATATCTTCTGTTAACATATATAAGTTAGAGTCTAGTATCTCTTTAAAATATTCTTTTGCAATTGTATAGTTATGCTCATTAAGATGTAACTTTCCCAACATAGCGGTTGCTGCGCCCCAAGTTGCTCTACCTAAGTCAGCACTGTCATCATAAGTTTTTGCTAAGTTTTGATATGCAAATTCCAAATCCTGTAAAATAAGCGCATAAACATCATTAGCTGGAGATGGTTTTTTATAAAAATCATTTCTCATTTCAGGTACAGTCGTATGAATAATGACACTTCCGCCATTATATCCCCTGTAAAGTGAATTGTAAAAGAATGCGCGTAAAAACCTTGCCTCAGCTTCAATTTGTGTACTGACAGCAGTGCTCATTTCTACATTACTTAAGTTAGCCAGCACTTGATTGGCTCTGTAAATACCAATATACGCATCACGCCAACGGAGACCTACAATTTGTGTATTCTCATTATACGTAAGAGTATTCAAGCCAATGGCATTAGCGTTCCAATTGTTAGGTCGGCCTACGTCAGAGCGAACGGGATGTTGAATAGCGGAAGAACCACCCAACATGCCTTGTAGCTGTAACGCACCATATGTAGCAACGAGACCTTGTTGGATCTCACTTTCCGTTGACCAAAACGAAGCTGAGCTTAGGTCATTGGGGTTTTCAATATTTAAAAAATCCTTCTCACAACTAGAAAGGAAAAGGATTCCAACTGTCATTAAAATGTATGTATTAAATAATTTCATCTGTAGTTTTTTAATCGTTAGAATGAGATGGATAATCCGGTTAGATATGTGGCAGAAACAGGATAGTTCCCACGATCCAATCCACCAGTAAACGGATTGTTACTTCCGACCTCAGGATCAAAACCTGTATAACTGGTAAATGTGATTGGATTTTGTGCACTTACGTAAATGCGCAATTTGTCAACCCCTATTTTTTTAAGGATATCCTCTTGGAGTGAATAACCAAGAATAATATTTCGTACACGTAAGAATGAACCGTCTTCTAAAAATAAGTCGGTAGATGTTTGAACATTGGGGTGTTCAATATTCGAACGTGGTGTGGGAATATTCGCCGTTGGATTAAGGTCTGTCCAGCTATATACCAAGTCTCTGTGGCGTTTCATACTATAGGCAAATTGCTTCGCCCCGTTATAAATAGTACTTCCTTCAACACCATAAAGCTGGACCGAAAGATCAAACGCTTTATAATCCATATCAATGGTAAAACCATATTCAAAGTCTGGCTGGTATGAGCCCTTGTAGACCTTGTCATTTGCCGTAAGTGAACCGTCACCATCAGTATCTACATAACGTAAATCACCTTTTTGAGCTGTCGGTACCAATTGTTGGTATGCAGTTAGCTCTGTATCTGTTTTAATTGTACCTGCAGTCTCGTAAACTTTAAATGCACCAACAGGCAATCCTGCCTCAAGTACTGCTACAGGTTCTGTTTGGCCTGTACGAACTATATTTGGATAGCCATCGAAAATAAACTCGCCCTCTCTTGAAAGGCTAACAACTGTGTTTTCATTTTTGGTAAATGTGGCACCAAACTTTATGTGAACGTCACCGAAGTCTTGATTCAAGTGTCCTGCTATCTCGATTCCTCTGTTCTGTAAATTCCCAATATTGGTGAGGAATCGATCATACGTTTGTCCACTAACTGGAGTAGAACCAGCAGAAATAGGGGGAACGATAGCGAGCAACATGTCTTTTTTGTCTTGCTCGTATATATCAATTACTAAACCTGCCTTTCCGCGCTGAAAGTCAAGGTCAATTCCAAAATTCTTGCTGATATTGGATTCCCACTTTAGGTTAGGGTCTGCATATCCTGGCTGAGTCATACCCGATGCCAAATTGCTTCCACCGCCTAACGGATAGTCAACGTTTGAAATAACAACTGGGCTAAACGCGTACGGAGGTATTCTATCACTTCCTGTAGTGCCGTATCCAATGCGAATTTTAGCCATGGATATTTTGTCTTTTAAGCTGCTAAAAAATGGCTCATTTGACAAGTTCCATGCCCCAGAAATTGAGGGGAATAGCCCGTAACGTTCAGAAGCTCCGAAATTACTAGACCCGTCGCGGCGCACCACAGCCGTTAGCATGTACTTCCAATTGTAGTTGTAGTTTATCCTTCCTAGATAGGATATGCTATTGGTTTTATTAATAAAATGAGTTCCTACGATTGGTTCACCATTTCCAAGTACAGGGGTTATGTTATTGGATATGTTGTCTGCGCCTGTTCTATAAAATTCATAAGATGATTGTTCGTAGGTGTTTCCAATTAGCACTTTGAGGTGATGTTTTTTAAAGCTTTTAGCGTAGTTCATGGTGAATTCAGCAATGCTTCTATTATTTGTTCCGTCCCCCAGTCTTAATTGTGCGTTATAGTTACTTGCCGTGGGGTTTTCTACACCTTCCTCATTATAAATTAGAAAGCTAGGGTTAAAAAATCTGTCTTTTTTGCTGTAATATGATTTACCTAGATTTGCTGCTAGTTTTAATCCGACGATTACTTCATAATTTAAACGAACATTCCCATTAAAGGAATTGATTTTCGTTTCATTTTCTTGTTTTAACTTCCCTGCAAAGTTTGAGATATTCTCAGGGCTAGTACCGCCAATTGTAAAAGTGTCGCTACTTGCATCCAATGGTCTGCGGTAAGGCTGTAATCGAATGGCATCGTAAATTAGTGCATAGGGCTCTTTGTTCTGGTCACTAACATTGACACTGAGGTTTGCTTGTGCGCTAAACTTGTTCTTTTTAAAATAGGTGTTTGATCGTAATGAATATTTCTCGTAGTCTGAATTATACAAGGAGCCATCTTGACTAAAATAAGTACCGATAACATTATATGTAAGACCATTTTTACCGCCACTTACACTAACAGAATGGTTTTGAATAGGCGCCATATCTACCTGAAGGTCACCCATCCAATCCGTATTGAACAGTAGACCATCTTTATTAAAATCCAGCGGATTAAATTGGTTTGTTTCTTGATATCTATACAAAATATCGTTAATATACAATGACTCTGTTGTATTTGCTAAAGCAATTCCTGAGTTTATGTTTTGGACGCCGTAATACGAATCCAAACTGACATTCATCGAGCCTTCTTTCCCTTTTTTGGTAGTTATGAGAATAACACCCCCTGAAGCTCTAGAACCATATATGGATGCAGATGCACCATCTTTCAGGACTTCTATTGATTCTATTTCTTGAGGTGTAATGTTTGGGTTTTCGATGTAGGTAACTCCGTCAACAACGTATAAAGGGCCAGAGCCGCCTTCTTGGAAAGAGGTTATACCTCGTATAGTAATTTGCGCATTTTCACCTGGAGCTGAATTGCCTTGCCTGACGCTAACGCCTGCCATTCTTCCCTGCAAGGAAGAAGCAAAATCTGATGTTGCTGTTTTGACAATATCCTCAGATTTGACAGAAGCAACTGCACCTGTCAGTTCTCGCTTTTTCATGGTTCCATATCCCACAACTATTACTTCGTCTAATCCCGTGGTGCTTGTTTCCATGACAATATTGTGGGTGGATTGGGAAACCAAAACCTTGGCTTCCATCATACCTATGTATGTGAACACAAGGGTTGATCCTTCAGTTACTTCAATAGAATAAAATCCATCAAAGTCTGTGGAGGAGCCCATTTCCGTGCCTTCAATTTGTATGTTTACACCTGGAATAGGCTGGCCATCTTCAGCGCTAATAACAGTTCCTTTAACAATAGTTTTCTGCGCATAAACTGTAAAGCTCAGCACGGCAATGAGTATAATTATCGTATGGCGGAAAAGCTTTTGACTTGTAGTGTTTACAATAGTTAATAATTTTCTCATTAGTGGTGTTGATTAATAAGGAGTTAGTTTCAATTGTTAACCAAATAACAACAAACCAATACCAAAGCTCTTCCAGTAATGTTCTTTTTTGTACGGCACATAATCATATTCATATTATGAAGAGGCTTTAGTTAGCATTTGCCTTTAGTTTCAATTAAATAAACGTAATTTAGTTAAATATTACAATCATTTATCTGATTCCCGTGAAAAAAACAACTGCTTTTCTGTGCCAGTTTATATTACTTACTTGTTTTTTGGGCTACAGTCAAAAGCAGCCTTATCTTTTTAAAAATTTTACTGCAGAAGATGGGTTGTCACAACACGATATTAACTGCATCACGCAAGACAATGAGGGGTTCTTGTGGTTTGGGACAAATGATGGACTTAACAAATTTGACGGATACAATTTTGAAGTATTTAAGCCCATTAGTGGTGATGATACTACCATTTCGGGAAGAATCGTTCAGGATATCAAGAAAGACTCCTTTGGAAACTTGTGGATCGCAACGTTAGATGGTGGCTTAAGTCTTTACAATTCAAAAACAGAGCGCTTTAAAAGTTTTAATTCAGCCACTTCTAAGATGGGAAGTTACGCCAATAGAATTGTCATTAGTGAAGATGGAGTTTTGTGGGTACAGTTCAAATCTAAAATTTGCTATGCTGTAATTAAAGAAAATATTGATGAAATGGCGTTTTCTCTTTTAAGCAACATTGACAAGTTAAAAATAGAAAACAATGCCAAAAGAATATACACCAAAGACAAAGCTGTTTATTTCGAAACAAGCGAAGGAACATATGCCCTTAAATACTCAAAAACAGAAACAGATTTGCAAAACATATCCTTTGAGCCACACAGCGATGCCTACTTTGTTAAGCAAATTAAAGCTAAAAACAATTCAAAATGGATTTTAAAAGACGATAGCATAAGCTATCATCAAAATGAGTCAAGGATTACTATTTCAGTCAACATAACTGACGAAGCAGCTACAGTTGATTCAAAAGGCACGCTTTGGTGTGTACTTAAGGATAGGCTGTCATCAGTCACCTATTATCAAGGCAAGCTTCGTGTAGATAAGGTGGACTTTGAAACACTAGATTTTTTGACACTAAAAAACAACACTGTTAAATCTGTTTTTTTAGATAAAACCGGCAACCTTTGGGTAGGAACTAACGGTGGGGGCATATACAAGAAAACGAATAATACCTTTGGCTTTGGTCACTTTAGTAAGGGCAGTACCTCTTATAGTTTAGGGGGGAATAAAATAAGGAGTTTACACGAAGATCAGTTTGGAAACCTTTGGATTGGAACAGAGGGAGGTGGACTCAGTTATTTAAATCGAAAGAATAAAAACTACACGTATTTTAATGTATTTACATCAGCTAAAGACGGTCGAGGACTCAGCTCTAAGAAAGTTTTTTCTATTTCTGAAAATATTATTGATAGCAACAACTCTATACTCTGGTTTTCTACAGAAAATGGAGGGCTAAACAGGCTCCAAATAAACCGAAATACTACTCCAAAGTCATTTCGTTTTAAAAAATACAACAAACCCCAAACAGATGGTAATAATGTTTTTTACAGAGCTATTCATTCTGTTATGGGTGAGGGAAAAGAACAACTCTGGATCGGTTATTATGGTCATGGTTTGGGTTTAGCAAAATGGACGGATAGTGGAGATAACATTAAATTCACCTTTATAGATTCTCCCAACGAAAACAAACAATTGTCTGGAAAGATTATTCGCGATATCTACAGGGACAGTTATGGCGTCTTATGGCTATCTACAAACAATGGTTTAAATAAATTGGACGAGAATAGTACGGATATATCCAAAAGTACATTTGTTTCTTATCAACACAACCCCAAAGACGCAACTAGTATTGGCAGTAACTACATCTTGCAAATTTTTGAAAGTGCCGACAATACCCTTTGGGTGGGCACTATCGGTGGGGGACTAAATAAAATGATTCGTGGGTTAGATGGATCGGTAATTGGGTTTAAGCGCTTTAATCGTCAAAATGGTCTTTTTCCAGATGATGTCATCAATTCTATAGCCGAAGACAGCAATGGTGTCTTATGGGTGGGTACCAACAATAGTCTAATCGCCTTTAACCCAAAAAACGAAACCTATCAAACCTTTCTCGCTAGTGAGTTACAAAACCCAGAAATGAGTGAAATTTCAGCACTTAAAAGAGGAAATGATGAATTGGTTTTCGGAGGGATTAATGGAATAAATGTATTCACTCCAAACAACAATACGTTTACAGATATTGCCCCAAAGACTGTATTAACAGCCTTAAATGTGATGTACACGCCTGTAAAGCCACTTGAAGTCATTGACGGAGATATATATTTAGAAAACAGTATTACACACACAGAGCATATTTATTTGGACGCCAATGCCAATAACTTTTCACTAAGCTTTTCGGCGCTTCACTATGACAATCCCTTATTGAATAAGTACAAGTACAAACTTGATGGTTTTGATAAAGAATGGATTGAAACTTCGTCAGCCTTAAGAATTGCTAATTATACCAATATACCCGCAGGTGATTATACATTTTATGTTTTTGGAAGTAATGATAATGGTACTTGGTCAGCAGCACCTGCATCATTGAAGATTACGATTTATCCACCATGGTATTGGACTACTCTCACCAAAATCCTTTATTTCATTTTGTGTCTCATTATTTTGCTCCTATTTGGGCAGTACACACTAATCGATATTAGACGGAAACGTAAACTGGAATTTGATCGGCTAGAAAAAGAAAAAGAAAAAGAATTAAATGCCGCAAAGCTTAAATTTTTTACCAACATATCGCATGAATTACGTTCGCCTCTTACGCTTATACTAGGACCTGTAGAAAAACTCATCAGTAAAATTGATTCACTTAAAAAAGAAGATCGTCTAAAATCATACACCACTATTCAACGCAACGCAGACTATCTTTTAAAATTAACAAAACAGCTGTTAGACTTCCGAAAACTAGAGCAAGGGAAAATACAACTCGCTTGTGCACATATAAACATTGTAAGCGTCGTCAAAAAAATAAGTGAACAGTTTAATTCATTGGCCGATAAAAAAAATATTTCTATCGAATACCATCTTCCAGAAAAGAAAATATTTGGCTGGGTAGATGTAAATAAATTAGAAAAAATTGTTCATAATTTATTGTCAAATGCGGTTAAATTCACTTCCGAGAATGGAAACATAAGCATCAAGGTTATAATGAAAAACCCAAACCAAAACTATCCAGAGGGATATTTCGCCTTAAGTGTAACAGACAATGGCTTAGGAATAAAACCAAACGAACTTAAAAATATTTTTGACCGCTTTTACCAAGCTGACAATCAAAATAAAAAAAATCAAGGGGTTGGAATTGGGTTATCATTTTCTCAAAGTTTAGCAAGAATACACGGTGGCGTATTAACTGTTAAAAGTAAGCTTCATGCGGGAAGTACATTTACTCTTAAATTACCTTTAGGAACCGCACATCTAACGTCCGATCAAATGATTGATGATAAAGAACTTATCTTAGAAAACCTAGATTTGCCAAAACATCAAGCCAATGATAGGGAAGAAGTTATTTCTTATGAAAATGGAGGCAAGCCCCAACTATTAATCATTGAGGATAATATTGAAATAAACCATTACATCGCCTCCGAATTAAGTGACAACTACGCTATTATAAGTTGTGTGAACGGTACTAAAGGGCTTGAAGTCGCCCGTGAAAAATCTCCAGATGTTATTATTAGTGACATTATGATGCCGGGCGTAGATGGAATTGAAGTATGTAAGGAAGTGAAAACTGATATAAACACAAATCATATTCCCTTTATCTTACTTTCTGCGAAAACCACAAATGAGTCTCGAGTGGAGGGCCTTCAAGCTGGTGCAGACGTGTATTTGATAAAGCCCTTCAATATGGATGTTTTGAAAATGCAGGTTAGCTCATTACTTGAAAACAGGAAAAGAATTCATGACGAGTTTAAAAAAGCACCTTTTGAACCCAATCCTGTAGAAGTTAAAGGAGTTGATGAGCAATTCATACAGAAAGTTATAGCTGAAATAGAACGTAACCTGGATAATGCGTCCTTTACCACAAACCTACTTGCTAAAAATATAGGGATGAGTAGAACTACTTTTTACAACAAAACTAAGGCGATAACAGGGCTGAAGCCAACGGAGTTTGTGCGTAACTACAGGCTCAAAATTGCTGCACAATACTTGGAAAAGGGGTTTAGTGCCAAAGAAAGCATGTATCGAACAGGGTTTAATACTGCTGGATATTTCACACAGTCTTTTAAAACCTTATACAAGATGACTCCTTCTGAATACACAGCTCGTTTTAAAAAAGTGTGATCATCATTCTACCGTTAATGAAACGGAAGCTGTTTGGAGTGTATCAGAAGTAGCATGAACATCAATAGTGCCTGTTTCTTTTGTCGTTTTTACCATGAGCATACACAGCCCGTTAAATGCCTTACGTTTATTCGATTGGAAAGGCGCAGTTGTAGCTGGATCTCCATTACCAACCGCTGCTATCGTTCCCAAATCAGAAACAGAGAAATTAACCAAATGATCTGCGTTAGGGCATATATTACCATCCTTATCCGTAATACGTACAGTGATAAACGAAATGTCCTGACCATCTGACTCAAGCACATCCCTGTCTGGGATAAGCTCAATTTTAGCTGGCTTTCCAGCTGTATTTATGTGCTTTTCCGCAACTGCCACACCATTATTGTAAGCAACAACCTTAAGCGAACCGGGCTGGTAAGGCACTTCCCACATCAAGCGATAGGGCGACATATGGGTTCCCTTATAACGACCGCCTTCCCAGTCAATAAAATTAATGGGAATAGGCATTTTGTCTATTCCTTTGCGCTTTCTTCCAAGCGATTTTCCATTGACAAATAGTTCTACCTCCTCTGCATTGGTATATGATACTACAGGTATAATTTCTCCTTCCTTACCTTCCCAATTCCAGTGTGGTAGCACATGAACCATGGGGGAACTAGTCCATTGACTTTGATATAAATAAAACCTGTCTTTTGGAAGTCCGCAAAGATCAACAGCTCCAAAATAAGAACTTCTGGCTGGCCAATCACCGTTCCAATAGCCGTTGGTGGAATTGTCTTTCCCACCATAAGGCGTGGGTTCACCCAAATAATCAAATCCCGTCCATATAAATTCTCCTAAATTCTCAGTTGTTTTTTCCAATGCTTCAAATTCAATATCTGGTGGATAAGCCCAAGGCGGTCCGATAAAATCATAGCTGGTTATTTCCAAAGACTCGTGTTTTTTGTACTTTTCAATGGGTAAGTGATAAGTTCCCCTGCTACTTACCGTACTAGAAGTCTCAGACCCATAAACAATCCAGTCGGGATGCTTTTCCAACACCTCCCCATACTTTCGGGGCTTATAATTCCAACCAACCAAATCTATGGCATCAGCCATACCGTTTTCCATTGGCTTTCGATATTGGTTAAACCCGGCCGTAGTAGGTCTTGTGGTATCTTCGTCTTTACAAATAGCCACCAGTTTTTTAGCTATTTCCGTTCCTTTTGTATTGTGCGACTGCTCTAAAATTTCATTTCCAATACTCCACATCACAACAGATGGACTATTTCTAAAAGCTCGAATCATATCACGTAAATCTTGCTCATGCCAGTCATCGAAGTGTTTACTGTAATCGTTTTCCACTTTTGCCATTTGCCACACATCAAAAGCTTCCACCTGTATCATTAAGCCCATTTGGTCGCAAAGCTGCACTTGCTCTGGCGAAGGAGGATTGTGGCTGGTGCGAATGGCATTTACCCCCATGTCTTGCATGATTTCAAGCTGACGTTCTGTTGCGCGTTTGTTCACGGCTGTTCCCAACGGGCCCAAATCATGATGCAAACAAACCCCTTTAAAACGGGTCTTTTTGCCATTAAGTTTAAATCCAAAATCTGCACCATATGCTATAGTTCTTATACCGAAAGTTGTCTGATAGCTATCCAAAACCTTATCGCCCTGAATAAGGGTCGTCTTGGCTGTGTATAAGTTTGGCGTGTCTAAGTCCCAAAGCATGGGCGATTTGACAGTGGTGGTTTGAACTGCCTCTACCACATTATTTTGCTTGGTTTGAACCACACTTTGGGTTTTGGCCACTTGCCTATTGTTTAGATCATAAATGATGGTTTGCAAGAGTACTTCTTTATCCTCCGTTGCGACACTCTCTATCTCGGTCAGTATATTGATTGATGCGGCCTCTTTAGAAATGCTTGGCGTTGTGATAAAAGTACCCCACTTAGCAACATGAATTTCATTGTTTATTTCCAACCAAGTATTGCGATAAATACCAGCGCCTGGATACCACCTAGACGAAAAGTCTTCTGGTGCCAACTGAACGGCGATAACATTTGACTCTCCATAGTTTAGGTGCGGACTTAAATCAACTGAAAAGCCAATATATCCGTAAGGACGATTGCCAATCATATTCCCGTTAAGCCAAACTTTGGCATTGTTCATGGCTCCATCAAAATGAAGTGTTATGTGCTTACCACTTGCGGTGACTGGCATGTCAAATTGTTTGCGGTACCATCCAGTTCCGTGAAAAGGCAAACCGCCACTCCTTGCATTGTAGGAGCTGTCAAAAGGTCCTTCAATAGCCCAATCGTGAGGCAAGGTTATTTCCCGCCAAGAAGCATCGTCCAAATCAGCGTTCTGTGCTCCGTCAATATCACCTTTGTGGAATTTCCAACCTTTATTAAAAGATACTGGATCGGTAGCCGTTTTTTTGCTACATGAAATACTTAAAAATACAAGTGCAAATAGAAAAAGTTTGGTCGCTTTCATTGTTCGTTGGTCTAATGGTTAGAAAAAGGCGTTGCCTATTCTGGTTTAAAATTAGCGCTGTGCTCTGCTTGACTTTCAACAGTAAACCTGACTACTTGCGGTGTGCCCGTACCCCGTGCTTCAACTATAGCCGTGCGCCAAAGTTTTCGCATTTGTTCTAGTTTGGCAATATGGGTCGTATTGGCAGCCAAATTGTATTTTTCGTCAGCATCATTACTAAGGTCAAAAAGCTCTTCATAAACGGGCTGCTCGCCTTCAATTGGTGTGTTGACATAGGATTGGTAAACTGCAATTTGCGGGTCGTGGTTTGCATATAGCATGCTTGTCAAATTGACATTGAATTTTTCAGCAGTATTGATAAAATACTGTGCAGAGAAGTTTTCGTTTTTGTAGTAGCGTATGTATTTCCATCGTTTGTCTTGTACTGCCTCACAGCGTGGGTTTCCAAAGTGGGTAGACCATAAATTTTCAGTAAATAAATAGTCACGAACAGAAACGTCTTCAGCATCAATAATATCATTTAAAGCTTTTCCTTGATATGTCTCAGGTATTGGAACAGCTGCATATTGCAACATGGTTGGTGCGATGTCAATGGTTTGGACCAATTGATTTGACCTAACACCCCTTCTTTTCTTTGAGGCGGTTGGATTGTAAACAATCATGGGGACTTTCGTGTTTACTTCATAACAAAGTGCCTTGCCGCCCAAGCCGTATTCCCCCCAAAAAATTCCATGATCAGAAGTAAAAATAATGATGGTATTTTTATCTAGGCCTAAACGCTTAAGGGTTTCCCTTAGGTTCCCAACAAGACCATCAATTCCTGATACGGCCTGCATATTTCGAATCATACGCTCACGTAAGCTGACTTCTTTGTCAACAAAGTCATAAATATCTTGCCTATCTGCTGCGTGCAATACATCAGCAGGGAGTTTTGGTGTTATTATATCTGCCTTGGCAACATAGTGCTTGGGCAAAGGAATATCTAAATCGCGGTATAGGGTTTTATAGGTATCGGAGTCTGATGGGCGCATTTTCATGGTACTGGTACTTGCGCCATGCGGCAAGTTGAAATTGATGCTCATACAAAAGGGCTTGTCTTTGGGAATGCGCTTTAAAAAATGCTTTGCCCCTTTGAGTTTGTGTTCATTACTGAAAAAGTCGGTAACGCCTTCATCTAAAATCTCAACTTGTGTATCGTTCTTAGCACCTTTGAATATTTCGTGTCGGTCTTTGGGGTAAAAAAGGAGATGTCCATGACCTGCATACCAATAATCAAAAGAAGCCTCCATCACACCTGACTTATAGCCGCCATCTCCTATAGGCACATGGTTTTTTCCAATATATCCTGTGTAGTAACCATTGTTTCGAAGCACTACGGGGTAGGATGTTTTCCAAGCATCCTCAGAAACGCTGGTTCCGGAGTTAAAATTGACATTGTGCTTTCGCTCAAACTGACTTAAAAGCATGGAAGCCCTGCTGGGTGTACAAATAGCGCTGGTGACATGAGCATTTGTAAAGATTATTCCGTCTTCAGCTAATTTGTCAATATTTGGGGTTTGGATTAATTCATTTCCTGTAGCCCCAAGCAAATCATAGCGATGGTCGTCCGTAAGAATAAAAATGATATTTGGTTTTGCTGATGCTGTTCGTTGTGCAAAGCCCAGTGTGCTTAAGCAAATAAAAAATAGGGAAGGAAAACAGTTGCTTTTCCAAGACAGAGCGCTAAAAGGATTTTGACTAGTCATAGTGCTGTTGCTCTTTTTTGGATAGCGATTTTTTCCTAATCTGCTTGGTGTTTGCTTTCTCTTTTTTGACATTTTCCATGTGCGGATCTGTCCAAAGTGGTGGCTGTAATTCGCTGTCCCAATTTTCATACAATTTAAGCAATTGAGCTACAACGGCTGGATGCTCAGCAGCAACGTCATATATTTCCATTTCATCTTGCTCTAAATCGAAAAGCATGGTTTTGTCTTTATAAGCGCTTTTAATCAGCTTAAAGTTCCCTTTTCTAATGGCATATTCTTCTCCACCAGCTACACGCCAGTATAGCGTTCTTTCATTGCCTTGGTTGCTGGCTGCACTTAAAAAAGGCAATAGATTTATGCCGTCTAGCTTGTCGGATGCATATGACTCAAGGCCTGCTGCAGCCATGCATGTGGCAAACAAATCAAGGGAAATAATAGGTGCTGAATAGGTAATACCTTTCGGCAACTTGGCTGGCCAAGACAACGCAAAAGGCACCCTAATCCCTCCTTCAAAAAGCATTCCTTTGTGACCTCTGTAGGGATTGTTATTGGCTACATCTAGCCTACCCCCATTATCACTGAGAAAAATAATCATGGTATTGTCTCTGATGCCTTTTTTGGTCAAAAGCGCATCAATTTTCCCGACCCCGCTGTCAATACTAGCTATCATAGCACCATAAACACTTCGCTTTCCAAACTCTATATGTGCTGTTTTATTTAGATATTCAATGGTTGTGTGGTCAGGGCTATGTGGTGCATTGTAAGACAAAAACATAAAGAATGGCTTGTCTCCGTTTTGCTCGATATTTGACAAGGCTTCTTTTGTGAAATCATCTGTCAGATAACTTAGTTCGCTTGCGTTGACTTTGAAGTCGTTACGCTGCACATGCATACGGTTATTCTTTTGCGGAAAACCCCAAAAATTCATATTACCACCAGAAAAGCCAAACCACTTATCAAAGCCTCGGTTGTGTGGTAAAAATGATGGATGGTCGCCCAAATGCCATTTGCCAATGGCATAGGTATTATATCCGGCGTCTTTCATTTTTTGGGGAAGAAAAACTTCTGTTGTTGGCGTACCCATCGTCACATCTTCGGAATCAAATGGAACATTGTGTTCATGGCCAAAACGCTGCTGATATCGCCCTGTCATAATGCCCGCTCTTGAAGGGCTGCAATACGGATGTGACACATACCCATTTGAAAACACAATACCTTGTTTTGCAAGCTTATCAATGTTGGGGGTCAAAATATCTTGAGATCCGTTAAAACCCACATCTTTAAAACCCTGGTCATCTGTTAAAACAATAATAATATTTGGCGGTTTGTTTGTGTGAATTTTTGGAGCAGATTGCTGTGTGCAACTACTCACAAAGAGGGCACATAAAAATAATGCCTGGAGTTTCATTTGATTTATGTTATTTCAAGAAAAGCTCAATTACGGGAATCTCTACGTTGGGTGAACGCACGGGTATATTGATTTTTAATCCATTGTCACCTTCTGATACATCGTCCAACCAAGCGCCTTTTTGGATGCCCAATTTCAATTCTGATGCATCGTTTAAAATTTGGGCATATTTGACTTTTCCAGCCAAGCCCGGCAGGTATATTGTTTTAAATGGCCACTCCAACACATGCACATACAGCCTATTGGTTTTTGGATTATAGGTCAAAAGGCAATTATCTGGTGTTTCAAATTCTTCTGGCGCTGCCGTACAGCCATATATAGCACGACTGTTGTATTTCATCCACTTTTGGGTAGCCTCTAAACGTTCAACTGCCTCATCTTGTATGAGGCCTCTAGCAGTTGGCCCAACATTTAGGAGTAGATTACCTCCTTTACTCACCGTTTCAATTAACATAACTATAGTTTGTCTTGGGCTTTTCCAACTGTATTGGTCTCTGTGATAACCCCAAGAACCCGAAAAAGTTTGACAAGTTTCCCAAGGCACTTTTTCTCCTTGATAGGTGACCCAATTTTGAGGCATAAACTGCTCTGGGCTTTTATAATCCCAACCACCCTCTTCTTCTAAATCAAGTCTATCGTTTAAAATAATTTGAGGTTGCAGCTTTCGAATTTGCTTATAAAGCGCTTCAGAATTCCAATATGATTTTCCTTTTCCATTTTTTTTATGCGGGTATGAAAAGTCTGCAAACAAGACATCAATTTTCCCATAATTGGTCAAAAGCTCTGTTATTTGATCCATTAAGAACTTTTGAAATTTCTTCTTGTCTCGGTTTTTATCATTCTCTATTTCCTGCTGATTGTTTCGCTCGGGATGAATGTGTTCGTTAACTAAAAAGTCTGGATGATGCCAGTCAATAAGCGAGTAGTATAATCCAATCCGGATATCTTCCGCTCTAAAAGCATCAACTAATTCTTTTAAAAGATCTCTTCCTATTGGAGCATTTGTTACTTTATAATCAGAGTATTTAGTGTCATACATTGAAAATCCATCGTGATGCTTTGCTGTAAATACTACGTATTTCATTCCAGCATTTTTAGCAAGTCTTGCCCATTCTTTGGGATTGTAAAGGTCTGGATTAAAATATGCTACATATTTCTCGTAGTCTTTTTTTGAGATTTGCTCTTTACTCATCACCCATTCGTGCCGGGCAGGCAAAGCATATAAGCCCCAGTGAATAAACATACCAAAACGGGCTTCTGTCCACCATTGCATCTGTTCTGCTTTGTCTGATTTAAGATTAAAATCATTGGAGTTTTGAGAAAACAGCGGAGTAGCTGATAATAAATATAAAACTATAAGAACGCTAATTTGTTTCATGCTGTTTATTGTTTAAACAAACATAATTTGCTTGTAAAAAAAATAACTGCTTATATGTTCTATGTTTTATTACAAATGTTTTTTTATGTCATTTCTATTAAGCTTATAAGACCGTGCTTTACACACCTCCATAATACTGCAACCTATTAAACTGAGGTCGCCATCTTTGCTTGGATCAGAACTAAATTTGTTTAAACGCAATGCGGAATGATTTTTCGTCCATTCTGTGTGGTATCGGCGCTTTGATTCTTTTTTGATTTTTTCAATCATAAAAAAAGGAGAACCAATTCCAGTGAATCAATTCTCCAATTGCGTGACCCAAACATACAGTAGTTCAGACTTTTTGAATGGAATTAGTGATATATAGTCAAAAAAAATATTCCCAGAAATAAAAAATTATTTTTGGGAATAATCTGTGACCCAAACATACAGTAGTTCAGACTTTTTGAGTGGAATTAGTGATATATACTCAAAAAAAATATTCCCAGGTTTAATAAATTATTGTTGGGAATAATCTGTGACCCAAGCATGCAGTAGCTCGGACTTTAAAAAGAGTCTAAATTTTGCTCTAAACGCTCCATGACCTGTGACACAAAGGCGGGGTCGTACTCATTTTTATGATAATATTCTATCAACATTCTCTTCATTCTGGCTGTAGGAATGTTTTGACCCTGTGCGTTGGGGGCATAATTTACCCCCGAACCCATTTCACCATTCCATAATATAAAAGCAGGTGAGAATTGCCATAGGTCTTGATTTCCTGTTATCCTTGGATCTTGCCTTAATTCTAGGTATTGAAAAAGTTGAGATTTAAGTTCGTCTAAAACATCTCGATACGATGGGTTTTCAGCCAAATTATCAATGTTATATGGATCGGCTTTTACATCGAAAAGCTCATACTCAGGCCGTTTGCCAATTGCAAGCTCATAATAATAGGGTTGCGAAACTTTATTATTGATCAATACATCTTTAATAGGTCCTCCGTCAACTGCAATGGGGTTATTTTCAGGGAGCGCATTCCAAATAAGTTGAAAATCTTGCCTCCGAATTGACCGCGATGGATAAAGGCTTTGACGGCCATGCCGTTCTATAGCAGTATACACATGGTTGTCTTTAGCCCTCACTTGTCCGGATTGATCTGACAGTAAAATATCTATAAAACTTTTTCCAGACATACTCGAAGGAACTGAAAGTCCAGCCGCATCAATAAAAGTAGGTGCTAAATCTGTCAAAGAAATTAAATCATCAACGCTGCGATATTTCTTTATTTTGTTGCCCCAGGTTACAATCAATGGAACCCGAATACCATACTCATATAAATTTGATTTAGCCCTTGGAAAAGGCATGCCGTTATCTGAAGAAAAAACAACGATAGTATTATCAAGTTTTCCGTGTTTTTCCAATACTTCATAAACTAATCCAATTTGTGTATCGATATGCTGAATTTCCGCTAAGTATGATGCAATTTCAGCTCTTACATTCTCATTATCAGGATAAAAATCAGGGATTGAAATGTTGCTAAATTCTATATTTTGTGTTGCTGCGAAATCTGCTGTATAGGGTTTGTGTGGTTCATTTGTACCCACCCAAAAAACAAAGGGCTGATCCTCACCTCTATCAAATAAAAAATTGTTGAAATTTGCGGCATAGTCAATATCAGATATGGAGCTGTCACAAAACAATTCTTTGTAAGGATTATGGCGTAAATCGTTGTAGGGCTTTCCCGCTGGATTGACCGTTCTTCCAAATAAAGTTCCAGGGCCCCAGCCTTTTCCTGTGGCACCAACCATATAACCCGCTTTTTCTAAGACCGAAGTGTATGTGAGAAATTTTTTAGGAAGATATCCGCCAAGTAGAATGCCATCTTCGAGTTCAAATGAATTTCGCCCTGTTAGTATAGCACTTCTCGATGCTGTACATGAAGGCGTACTCACAAAGGCATTTTTAAACAAAACCCCTTCTTTCGCCATGTTATCAATGTTGGGGGTATTTACTGCACTATTACCATAAACCCCAAAGTGTTTCCATGAAGCGTCATCGGCTAAAATAAAGACGATGTTAGGCGCATTAGGTGCCATAGGTTTTTCATCAGCACAACCAAAAAAGACTGCCAATGCACAGAGCGACATAAACGTTTTAAGTTTCATACTGCGAAATTTTTTTTAAAGATAAACTAATTCTATTTTTTATTATATTAACATTTTAAACCTTTAGTAGGTTTAGACAGTTAAAATTATGTCAGATGAGTAAACTATTGTGTTTGGTTTTGGGGCTTGCATTTGTTTTGGTTCACGCTCAAGATATAAACCGTCAACCCAATATAGTGTTGATTATGGTGGACGATTTGGGAGCCGAATGCATCAATTCTTATGGCGGCACTTCATATAACACTCCGCGCTTATCTCAAATGGCAAAAAGCGGTATACAATTTGAAAATTGCCATGCACAACCCATTTGCACACCCTCGCGAGTAAAGTTAATGACCGGGAGGTCAAACAAGAAAAATCATGTAAAATTTGGCTACCTAGACCCTGAAGAGAGAACATTTAGCCAAGAGCTAAAAGCTGCTGGTTATGCTACCCTAGTAGCAGGAAAATGGCAGTTGGGAAGAGACACAAAATTACCCGAGCATTTTGGTTTTGACGAATACTTACTGTGGCAATTATCAACAAATGGAAGAGACAAGCATAAGAGAGACAAGCGTTATGTAAATCCTTTTTTAGAAAAGAACGGAGAACTGTATGATAAAACCGAGGGACGTTTTTCAACAGACATGATGGTTGACTACATAATTGATTTTATGGAACGTCAAAAAGAACAGCCCTTTTTAGTTTATTATCCCATGAACCTTACCCATTGCCCTTTTGTACCAACCCCCCATTCCGAAGATTGGAACCCAAGCGACTTGGGTTCGAAAACCTATAGGGGAAACCCAAAACACTTTGCTGATATGGTCGCTTATATGGACTTTTCTGTCGGACGTATTGTCGATAAAATTGAGCAGTTGGGATTGAGTGAAGATACCATCCTTATATTTACCGCTGATAATGGCACCGACCAACCTATCGTTTCCATGATGGGAGACGTTGCAGTTGAAGGCGGCAAAGGAAAAACCACAGACAACGGCACCCACGTGCCGCTAATTGTCAATTGGAAAGGGACCGTCAAAGCAGGTTTTTCCAATACTGCACTCGTTGATTTCAGCGATTTTTTTCCTACGCTATGTGAGGCTGCTGATATTAAAATAGATGCGAATTTAGATTTGGATGGCATCAGTTTTTACCCACAACTGTTAGGAAAAGATAGTCTCAAAAGAAAATGGATACACACTTGGTATAATAGAGAAGGGGGATCCAGTCCCCTAGCTGCAACAACCGAATGGGTAAGAGACGAAAACTATAAATTTTATGTTGGGAATAGATTTTACAACGTAAAAAAAGATCCCAAAGAAAAAAACGAACTTGAATGGAATCAGATGACCGATAAGGAAAAAGAGATTCGCCAAGCCTTCATTGACGTATTGATGTCTTATAATTATTTAAGAAATTAAATGTGGGCAAACCCAATGCATTTCGGAGGGAAATACGCAAACTAGGACTGGAGTTTGGCCCTGAAAAATACGCTCCCGAGATTGACAAGTGGTTAGTGTAGACTAAGCATGGAAAACCCCCGATATGGAGGCTTTTAAATTTCAAAAACACACTTCTTTACTAATAAAAAATATTTTTTTTCTTTTTTTAGGGGCAATAACTAGTAACAAATAAAACGAAAACGTTTGAATGTTTATAACTTTGATTATTGTTTATTTAAATTAAATATAAATTTGCTTTAAATTAAAAGAGTGTTTTTATACAATTAAAATATTGTTTCTATTTTTTAAAAAACTTATAAAAATGAAAATCAACATAATATATTTTTTGATTGTATTTGTTGTTGTAAGTGTAAATGCACAAGAAATTGAAAAGCTTGAGCAAGAACAATTATGGATTTTTGGTGGTGAAATTTATAGAGTTGATAATTTTCCCTCTGTTTATGTTGCAAACAGGACAGTCGATATTTGGGTTCCAGAAAACTATTCTTCCGACAAAAAATATTCCGTTATATACATGCACGATGGCGGCGCATTGTTTGGAAAAAAGACTAATAAAAAAGAATGGGGTTCAAAGTGGAAAGCAGATGAAGTGGCTACAAAACTACTTAATGAAAATAAAGTAAAAGAATTTATAATTGTAGGTATTTACAATACTGGAAAAACGAGATGGAATGAATACTTCCCTTCAAAATCAATAAACTATCTAGATAAAAATTATAAAGATTCCTTGTTTTTTGAAAACAAAAATCAACATAACCACACAAATTTAATTGCAGATAATTATTTAAAATTTATTGTTAAAGAGCTAAAACCATATATTGATATTACATTTAGTGTGTATAAAAATGCTAAGAACACATATATAGCGGGTTCAAGCATGGGAGGGTTAATATCCATGTATGCCATTTTTGAATACCCAAAAATTTTTTCAAGAGCAGCCTGTATTTCAACGCATTGGATGGGCGTTGCCCCAAACAAGGATGGAGTGTATGATAAGAGAGTTCCATTATCAATTTTTGATTATATGAAGGATCATGTTCCAAATCCGAACAATCATCGTCTTTGGTTTGACTATGGAAATGCAGTGGGTGATTTAGATAGTTATTATGTTGATTACGCTGTTCATGTCGATTCTATTTTTAATAACAAAGGGTATGATTCTAAAAATTTTAAAAATATTCTTTTCAATGGAGAAAAACATAGCGGAAAATCATGGAATAAGAGACTAGATCAGATTTTTGAATTTTTATTAAAGGAATGATATTTAAATCAAATGTATAAACACCTAGCGTTGCAACTTTAAAAGACGCAGCTTAGTTGTATTTTAGTATTCTTAAAATTTATAATAATTGAAAAAAAAGATAACCCTAAAGCAACTGGCTACTGAGCTAGGCGTGTCGGTTTCGACCGTTTCCAAGTCATTAAATAACAGCACGGAAATCAGTCAAGAAACGCGGGAGCGCATCCAGGCTTTTGCCAAGTTTTATAATTATCGTCCCAACAATATCGCCTTAAGCTTAAAGAACAAAAAGACCAAAACCATTGGTGTTATTATTCCTGAAGTGGTACACCATTTTTTCGCTATGGTGGTGCGTGGTGTAGAGCAAGTAGCTGTTAAAAGGGGATATAATGTTCTAATCTCACTATCTAACGAATCTTTCGAGAAAGAAGTTATTAATATGGAGACTTTTGCCGATAGTCTTATTGGTGGTTTTATCATTTCCCCATCAAAAGAAACCTTAAAGAAACAAGATTACCATCACATTCATCAAACCATGGAAGAGGGGATGCCAGTGGTACTTTTTGATAGAACCGTACCAGAAATAAATTGTGACAAAGTTATTGTCAATGATGCTCAAGTTGCCCTATTGGCTACGCAGCACTTGCTGGACAAAGACAAAAAAAATATTTTACTGCTTACAACAGAAGACTATATAAGTGTTGGCAGACTTCGAACCCAAGGCTATATTAAAGCACTTAAGCTTGCAGGCATTCCACTCGACAACAAACTGATTATAAAAACAGAAGATTCCAAGCGGTCTGATATTATATTACCAGCCTTAGAAAACGAACTGAAAACAGCGCTTAAGGAAAGCCCAGAAATTGACGCCATTTTAGCTGTAAATGAGATTTATGCCGCAGCTGCGATGCGTGTTATACGCGAACTTGAATTAAATATTCCAAAAGACATTGCATTGATATGCTTTACGGACGGTGTGATTTCAAAATACGCAACACCACCATTGACAACAGTAAATCAACACGGCACACAAATTGGAATTGAAGCGGCTAATCTATTAATTGACAGACTTGAGCATGAAAACATGTCCGAAACCCCTATAACCAAAGTGGTAGCTTGTGAAATTGTTGAGCGTTTTTCAACATAAATTTTTATATTTGTCTTGTCAAAACAAACACACTTCTTCATTTTTTTGTTTTGATAAGCTTTGCTTATCGTAATTTAATTTAGAAATTATGAAAAAGCCTCTCTTGAAGTTCTGGGATATCTGGAATATGAGCTTTGGTTTTTTAGGAATTCAATTTGGATTTGCCTTACAAGGTGGGTTTATGTCGCGTATCTTTCAGACACTAGGTGCTGCAAAAGACGACATTCCGCTATTGTGGATAGCAGCTCCATTGACAGGCCTCATTGTGCAACCTATAGTAGGATACTTAAGTGACCAAACTTGGCATCCACGCTGGGGACGAAGAAGGCCTTTTTTCCTTATTGGAGCGGTGTTGAGTTCTTTTACACTGTTCTTTGTGCCGCACTCGCCCGTCCTTTGGGTAGCTGTGGGGTGTTTGTGGATTTTAGATGCATCTATCAATATCAGTATGGAACCCTTTAGGGCTTTGGTTGCTGATAAACTCCCAGACCAACAACGTTCCTATGGATTTGTAATTCAGACCCTAATTATTGGTATAGGAACATGGATTGCCAGTAATTTACCTTGGATGGTTTCTGAATTAGGCGTGAGTGATGCAGCTGCAGCTGGTGTTATCCCCATGAGTGTGAAAGTTGCATTTTCAATTGGTGCTTTTGTTTTTCTGGCTAGTATCCTATATACAGTATTTACCACTAAGGAATATCCGCCTGAAGATTTAGCAGCATTCAAAAAGAAAAAAGAAGATGGAAATCTTTTGGGTGAGGTTTTTGCTTATATCCGCACCATGCCCAAAACGATGATTAAACTTGGGGTTATCCAGTTTTTTAGTTGGTTTGCATTTTTTGCCATGTGGAGTTTGGCTAATCCAGCCCTTACGGAACATGTTTACCAAGCCCCTGCTCCAATTGAGCTAAGCTTTGACTTTACAAATCCCACTGAAGAAGCCGCATTTCAAACCCAAAATACTGCTTTTCAAAAGGCATCTAACTTAGTTGGTTCCAATATGGGTATTTACGGCCTTTCATCTATGGCTTTTGCCTTGCTTTTAAGTTTCTATACTGCCAAGCGAACCATTAATAGGCGTATGATTCATATGGGCTCCCTTTTTATTGGTGGTTTTGGATTTATTGCCATGTATTGGTTTCCTGACCCAAGCCATTTAAAGTATTGGTTCGCATGCGTGGGCATTGCCTGGGGTAGTATACTATCCATGCCTTATGCTATGCTCTCCAGCGTAGTTGATCCTGAAAAAATGGGTATCAGCATGGGAGTATTCAATATGTTTATTGTTTTACCACAAATAGTCGCAGCCCTAAATGGGGTCAATTTTGCGGCAAGCCTATTTGGTGACGCAGCTATTTTTGCTTTGGTCGCAGCAGGAATCTCCCTATTTATCTCTGGGTTTTGTAATCTTTTAATCACAGAAAAAAATGCCATCAGATACCATGCATAATATCCAAGCAGTCATTTTTGACCTCGATGGCGTAATTGTAGACACGGCTCAATTTCATTATAATGCATGGAAAACCATTGCTTCGGAATGGGATTATGCCCTCAAACACGAAGACAACGAACAACTAAAGGGTGTAAGTCGTATGGATTCTGTAAACAAGATAGCGCAATGGGCAAATGTTCACACAACGCCTGAACAACTGCTGGATGTAGCACACCGAAAAAATGAAATCTATTTAAATTTTTGTAATCAATTAACGCCAGAACATGTTTTGCCTGGAATTTCGCCCTTAATTGACGCACTCAAAGCTAGTGGCGTTTTGGTTTCCCTAGGCTCTGCCAGTAAAAATGCACGCTTTGTCCTTAACAAACTTGGGCTGTTGGATGTTTTTGATATCATTGTAGATGGGAATGATGTTTCAAAATCGAAACCCAACCCTGAAGTTTTTTTAAAGGCCGCACAACATATGGGTGTATCGCCACAAGATTGTGTGGTCTTAGAAGATGCCCCAGCTGGAGTAGAAGCTGCTTTAACCGCTAATATGAAAGTAATTGGATTGGGCGCTGCCAGTGAACTACAGAAAGCCCACTTGGTACTAGACAACGCAAAAAACCTATCCTTGAGACAATTAAATCAAATTAAAATTAAGGGAGTAGCATGAGAGTAAATCACATTGTCGCAGACCCATGGAAAATCATAGAAGATTCGTTTCACGCAGATTATGTTGAATCGGCTGAAAGTATTTTTAGCCTCGGCAACGGTGCGATGGGGCATCGCGCTAATTTTGAAGAACAGTACACAGGCCAAAGTTTTCAAGGAAGCTATGTTGCAGGCGTTTATTATCCAGATAAGACCAAAGTAGGTTGGTGGAAAAATGGATACCCACAGTATTTTGCCAAGGTACTTAATGCACCCAATTGGATCGGCATTGACGTACACTGCAATAACGTTGCGGTAGATCTTAATACAGCCACGATACATGATTTTAGCAGAACGCTTGATATGCAAAGCGGCTTATATTCACGTGAGGTCACGCTTACCACCCCAGAAGGCATAAAACTCACCATCAATTCCGCACGATTTTTAGCGCTTTTCCAAGAAGAATTGGGGTGCATCAAATATACGGTCAAACTTCATGATCAAGCTGCGCAAATTAGGGTTAGCCCATATATTGACGGTAATATCAAGAACAAAGACAGCAATTGGGATGATCCTTTTTGGGCGTATATTGGTCAAAACAGGGATGTAAATTTTGCCATGTTGCATACCAAAACACATAAATCTGACTTTGACGTTTGTACCTATCAAGGGGTGTCTTTTTATGTTAACGCTTCCCCTTCAAAAGAATATTTTTGTGAGGAAACCACAGGGCGCATTGCTTTTGTGTTGGATGCTAAATTAGCACCGTATGAAGAGGTAGTTGTTGAAAAAATGGGCGGTTATTGTTCCTCGCTGCAGCAACCTCATAAAAGCCACCAAAGCCATGTGAAACAAATTGCCCAAAACGCACTTAACAAAGGCTTCGATGCCTTACTCGATTTGCAAAAAAAACACTGGGATGGCATTTGGAAAGTGGCAGATATATCCATTGATGGGGATACTAAAGCCCAACAAGGAATACGATTCAACATCTTCCAACTCAACCAAACCTATACCGGTAAAAACGCATTGCTTAATATAGGCCCCAAAGGATTTACAGGCGAAAAATATGGCGGTAGTACCTATTGGGACACCGAAGCCTATTGCTTCCCTTTTTATATGGCAACCAAAAATGAATCGGTAGCAGAAAACCTACTCAATTACCGTCATAAACATTTACAAAAAGCCATAGAAAATGCAGCCAAATTAGGTTTTAATTCAGGAGCAGCCTTATATCCAATGGTAACCATGAATGGGGAAGAGTGTCATAACGAATGGGAGATCACCTTTGAGGAAATACATCGAAATGCTGCCATTGCTTATGCGATATACGCTTATGAGCGCTACACAGGTAAAACGGCCTATGTCGAAACTAAAGGAATTGATGTATTAGTTGGAATTGCTAGGTTTTGGGCCCAAAGGGTAAATTTTTCTGAAAACAAAAACAAATATGTCATTTTGGGGATTACAGGACCCAATGAGTATGAAAACAATGTCAATAACAACTGGTATACAAATTATGCTGCCAAATGGTGTATGGAGTATGCAGCCAATAGACTGAAGCAAATAGCAAAAGAAAAACCAAAAGTACATCAAGCCATTTACGACCGACTTGGTCTAAGCCAATCCGAAGTATTAGACTGGAAAGAAAAAACACGTGGAATTTACCTGCCTCACGATGCCAAGCATGACGTGTTCTTGCAGCAAGACGGGTTTTTAGACAAAGACTTAAAAGAGACCTCGCTAATTCCTGCCGAAGAAAGGCCCATAAATCAACATTGGTCATGGGATCGGATTTTGCGTTCTCCCTATATAAAGCAGGCTGATGTATTGCAAGGATTTTATTTTTTTGAGGATCACTTTTCTAAAGAACAATTAGAGCGAAATTTCGACTTTTATGAACCATTTACGGTTCATGAATCTTCGCTTTCCCCATCAATACATGCGGTTCTTGCTGCTGCATTGGGTAGGGTAGAGCAATCCTATGAATTTTATTTACTCACATCACGTCTTGACTTAGACGACTATAATGCAGAAGTTGATGAGGGATTACACATTACATCAATGGCAGGAACCTGGCTGAGTGTTGTAGAAGGTTTTGGAGGTATGCGTATTAAAAACGATGCGGTCTATTTTTCGCCACAACTACCAAAAGCGTGGACTTCCTTCTCTTTTAAAATCAATTTTAGAGGCGCTATTCTTGAGCTTTTTGTTTCTACATCCGAGTCACGAGTTACCCTAATTGAAGGGGAGCCTCGTGCTGTGTTTTTGAATGGAGAAAGTGTTTCCTTAACGCCTAAATCTGTATTATCATAATTATCATATGAAAAAATTAGTACTCCTTTTTGTTTGCTTAAACCTTAGTGCACAAGTCAGTAAAGTTGAGCCCCCTATGTGGTGGTCCGGTATGCATAATACCAATTTGATGCTAACCCTATATGGAGATGACTTAGCTGAATATGAGGTTACTTCTAATAATCTAACAATAACTGATGTGGTCCGTTTAGAAAGTAAAAATTATTTGTTTGTTTACTTGGACCTTGCCACTACCAAACCAGGGAGTTATCAATTGGTTTTGGGACATTCCCAAAAGGCGTCAATCCAAATTCCTTATAAACTTATGGAAAGACGTGTGGGTTCTGCCGAACGTAAGGGATATGACAGCTCTGATTTTATTTACCTTATAATGCCCGATCGTTTTGCCAATGGCGACCCTTCTAATGATGCGCATCCTGAACTTTTGGACAAGCCCAACAGAAAAGACCCATGGGCCCGACACGGTGGAGATTTGCAAGGCATCATCGACCATTTAGATTATATAGGGGATTTGGGCGTTACAGCCATTTGGAATACGCCAGTGGCAGAGGATAATGATCCCAGCGGTTCTTACCATATGTATGCTGCAAGCGATGTATATCAAATCGATAGGCGCTTTGGGTCCAATGATTTGTATAAAAAGTTGTCAGGGGAGATGAAGAAAAGAAATATGAAACTCATCATGGATTACGTGGTAAACCATTGGAGTCTTGAGCATTATATGATAAAAGATTTGCCTGCTCCTGATTGGATAAACCAATGGGATACCTATACAGAAACAAGTCATGCAAAGGAAATTTTCACTGACCCTTATGCAGCTGAATCAGATGTAAAATTATTGGTAGACGGGTGGTTTGTAAAATCCATGGCTGACCTTAACCAAAAACAGCCTCAGTTGCTGAGCTACCTTACACAAAATGCAATCTGGTGGGTTGAGTATGCCGACCTATCTGGATATAGGGTAGATACGTATCCTTATAACAGCAGAGATGAAATAACGCAATGGGCAAAAGCCATCATGGATGAATACCCTAACTTTAGCATAGTAGCCGAAAGTTGGGTGATCAATCCAATTCACCTTTCCTATTGGCAAAAGGATAGCCCCATTGCAGCAATGAGTGGTTTTAACTCGCTAGTAACCCACGTGAAAGACTTTGCTTTGTTTGCAGCTGTACAGGACATATATCAAGGGGATACCCCACGGTGGGATCAAAAAATGAATAAAATATATAAGGTGTTTCAAAACGATTTTGTCTATACCAATCCCAATGACTTAATGATTTTTTTAGAAAATCACGACACCTCTCGTATTAATGAAATAGCATCCGAATTCCATCAATATAAACTGATAACTACGCTACTTGCTACGGTTAGGGGTGTGCCACAAACCTACTACGGTACGGAAATTAATATGCGTGGTGCCAAAGAAAAAGGAGATGCGGATTTACGTAGGGACTTTCCTGGTGGATGGCCTAGCGATACGCGAATTGCTTTTAACGAAGCAGGCAGAACTGAAGTTGAAAACAACTATTTTGATTTTACCGCCCAGTTGTTCAATTGGCGAAAAAACGAAGCAGTCATTCACTTTGGTAAGACCATGCACTATGCACCTCAAAATGAAGTTTATGTTTATTTTAGATATACCGATAACAAGACTATCATGGTGGTGCTAAATGCGAACGACGAAGACCAAACTCTGAACATGCAACGTTTTAACCAACGAATTGGCAATGCTCAAATGGGCAAAGACGTGTTTAGCAAAGCAGTCATTCCCTTGACGGGACAACTGCCAATGCCTGCAAATAGCACCAAAATAATTTCATTTAACACCCCATAATTACCCATGCGTTTATTTCAACTTATTTTCGGCATTATACTTATCATACAACCTGCTTTCGGGCAGCGTTGCCTTTCGCCAAACAAACAATTGAATGTTGCATTTTCTGTTAGCGAAAAAGGTGTTCCTACATACCAAATTCAACACAAGCAAAAGCCAGTTATCTTGGAAAGCAGTATGGGCTTTGAACTTGTTAAGGATGATGATTTGATGGAGGATTTTAAGGTACTAAATATTATATACGACACCAAGGACAAGGTTTGGAACCCAGTTTGGGGTGAGGAGCGTGAAATTCGAAATCACTATAATGAAATGTTGGTGCTCTTAGAGCAAGAAGTAACCAACCGAAAAATGAATATACGTTTTCGGGTTTATGACGATGGCGTTGGGTTTAGATATGAATTTCCAACACAAAAAAACTTGGGTAATTTTGTTATCAAGCACGAGCGAACGTCTTTTGCCCTGACAGGAGATCACATTGCACACTGGATTCCAGGGGATTACGACACACAAGAGTTTGATTATATGACTTCTCGTATTTCTGAAATTGAATTTTTATTCGATGAGGCATACGTTGGAAACGAATCTCAGGAGAAGTTTTCTAATACAGGTGTTCAAACGTCCTTAATGCTCAAATCAGATGATGGATTATATATCAATATTCATGAGGCAGCACTAATCGATTATCCCGCCATGCACCTCAACTTAACGCCTAAAACCTTGACTTTTAAGTCCTGGTTGACACCAGATGCGCAAGGGAATATGGCCTATATGACTATCCCCCACAACACCCCTTGGAGAACCATCATGGTTAGTGATGATGCGCGGGATATATTGGCATCTAGAATGACGTATAACTTAAATGAGCCTTGTGCTATTGAAGATACGTCTTGGATAAAACCCATGAAATATATTGGTGTTTGGTGGGCGATGATTACAGGAAAAAAATCATGGCACTACACTGATGACTTTGCCGCCATAAAATTAGGTCAGGTAGATTATAGCGAAGCAACCCCCAACGCCACCCACGGAGCAAACAATGATAATGTTAAGCGTTATATTGATTTTGCAGCAACTCATGGCTTTGATGGCATATTGGTTGAAGGATGGAATGAAGGATGGGAAGATTGGTTTGGAGAATCCAAGGACCATGTATTTGACTTTGTTACTCCTTATCCTGACTTTGATGTCAAAATGCTCAACGCCTATGCCAAAGCAAAAGGCGTTGAGCTTATCATGCATCATGAAACTTCGTCTTCAACACGTAACTATGAGCGGCATATGGATAAGGCCTATCAGTTTATGAAAGACAATGGCTACAATGCTGTTAAGAGCGGTTATGTGGGTGATATTGTGCCTAGAGGAGAGCATCATTACAGTCAATATATCGTTAACCACTTCAATTACGCAATTAAAAAAGCAGCTGATTATAAGATCATGGTAAATGCGCACGAGGCAGTACGGCCTACAGGCATTGGACGTACTTATCCAAACTTAGTGGCGAACGAGTCTGCTAGAGGAACTGAATTTCAAGCCTTTGGCGGATTGAAACCCAACCACACAACCATTTTACCATTTACACGTCTTATTGGTGGCCCCATGGATTACACACCTGGGATATTTGAAACGGATGTCAGTAAATTGAACCCCAACAACAATTCACGGGTAAACACCACCTTGGCCAATCAACTCGGACTTTATGTGGTGATGTATTCGCCATTGCAAATGGCGGCTGACCTTCCTGAAAACTATGAGCGCTTTATGGATGCATTTCAATTCATCAAAGACGTGGCAATTGATTGGGACAGGTCTGTGTATTTAGAGGCAGAACCAGGCAAATATGTCACCATTGCACGAAAAGCCAAAGACATTGAGGATTGGTTTGTTGGAAATAGTAATGGTCATAACAAACGGAAAGCCGTTGTGGATTTATCTTTTTTAGATAAAAACAAAAAATACATGGCTACCATCTACAGGGACCACAAAAATGCCGACTATAAAACCAACCCACAAGCCTATGTAATTGAAACAAAAAAGGTTACCTCTCAGACTGTTTTAAAGTTACTCACCGTTCCAGCTGGTGGTTTCGGCATCAAAATAACACCACGTGAATAACAAAAAAAAGCCCCATATCGAAACCCAAAACTTTACTTGTATTTCTTCTAAAACATTGCTTGAAAAAGTGGATGTTGACCTTTTTTTTCTGTAAATGTTTTAATGAGAACTTAAAACTATTTCAAATAGTTAACTTTATATAACAAATGGTTTTGTTTGGTAACAAACGGATTTTAAAGGACAAACTAGCGTTTCTTTCTCATACGATTGTAATCAATCAAATAGTTTATTCTCAAAGAAAGTTGGTGTTCTATGGGGGTTTTAAATAGATTGTTTAAACTCGCATAATAATCTAATGCCGAGGCATTATTTAAATCAAAAAGCTGGTTTCTATATTGCAACACCATATTACTTCCAGGAGCAAACCACCATTCAAAATTAACGTCGAGGTTCCAAATATTGAAATTCGTATTGGGGTCGTCTTCCAAAATGGCATAATCCGCGACTGCCCTTCTGCCATTGTCCAACAAACTAAACAACACTTGATCATAATCAGCATTGCTCCAAAAATTTCTCAAACGAAAATTAATCCACTTTTTACTATCTATAAAACAGAGCATACTTATGGTATTCTCAACGGATTTAATATCTCTCCTGCCAAAATAAATCTCGTCTGCATCAGATTTCAAGAAACCAATATCGTCGATGGTTTGGTTGTGAAAGGAGCCCAATTTTAGGGAGAACCGTTTGGAGAAGCGGTATAGTGCTCGAAAATTAAGTGTTTGTCTAGCTTTTGCCTCATCAAAATCTTGATTAAAAAAGCTGTTATTGCTAAAATTAAGATTAAATGAAAACGCTTTGTTCTTATTTGTCCGAATCCCAGCACCCACTTCAAACCTAGACGGCTTAATAACATACCTACTGTAGACACGTGGCTCGTCATAATCCCGATTTTCAGACTCATAAGTAAAATCAAAGGAGAATGAAGTCAAGCTTTTGGTTGTAAAATTATTACCAAATCGAAAACTCCACTTTTTACGATCAAAACTGTGATAGGTGTATTGATTTGTAATATATATATAGGAATATAGACTTCTTAGCTTTTTACTTTCTTCCAGTATTTGGTAGCTAACATTAGCTGAAAAATCTTGATGGTCACGCAAGTTGTAAATACCCAATTCGTTTTGATTGTAAAATTGATCTACCCCACTCCAGAAAAAATCATATCGAAGATTGCCTTTTAATTCCCTAAAGCTAAACGTACCCCTAAAGCCTTTGGTTTTAGAATACTTAGGCGCATTACTGCTCATTGCGTTTAGCTTTACGTTAAAATCGCGGTTCTGATCAAATAGGTCTAAAGCAAACGCATAGTTATTGGCATTGTGTCCTCCGTTGGCCCTGTTCAGGTTAGCGTTAATAAAACTCACAGACGAATAGTCGTTCAAGAACTGTTGCGTTAGAGATATAATGTTGTAGTTGGTTTTGGGCCTGATAATCGCTTCGCGCTGTAGGCCATTTTCGGTATTTTGGATAGTTGCTATGGTCTTGTCTGTAACGGCATTTAGCACCCCAATACTCAGTTTTTTATTTGTAATACCACTTAATTTAAGTAGATTTATCAATTCAGGCTTGCCATCATATAGTTGGAGTTCTTCATTTGCGTTTAGGTGTGTATCTTCATCAAAGGAAACTTCTTGACCAATACGACGGCTGTAAAAAAACTGTCCAGCAAACCAACCTAGGTCAGCTACTCGGAACATATCTGCTCCCTCCGTAAAAAAGGCCCTGTTTTCAGAAAACTGTTGTTCAAAAGGACCTAAATTAAGTCTCTTTTTATCAAAGGCTACTTGCCCAAAATCAGGGATGAGCGAGGCATCTAAAGTAAAGCTACTGCTGATGCCGTATTTTAAATCCACACCTGCTGTATACGAAGATGAGGGGCCTACTCCCTGCTTTACATTTTGTGATGTTTGCAAGTACGGAAGTAAAAATAACCTTACTGGTGATTTGATATCCTTTATGCCAGTTAATTCTCCTTTTGACTCATGAAACTCCAGCTCATTAACATCTACAGGGCTCCAAACATAGGTTTCATCAAATTCCTCCACTTTTCTTCCAAAATTAATTCCCCACAGTTGCGGATCTTTTTTAGGGAATCTAATTGCACTGTATGGAATGATCATTTCTAAAGTCCATCCATTTGCAACATGTTTAATTTTTGCATCATAAACAGTATCATAGTTGTAATCCACCCCTTGTATAGGGCCAGAAGAATAAGAGTCTCCAATGGTACCCGCACTAGTAACTTGAAAGCTGAAAAAATTCAAGTCATCGTTGTACGTGTTTATAGAAACAAAAAATGTTTCTGCGTTTACGTCCCAAATATTATCACGTTCGCTAAACTCTTTGGGAATAAGGCTTGGGTTTGGGTGAAGTAATTTTGCACCCACATAAATGGCCTTTTTGTCATAAGCTATATAGGCCGTGGTTTCATAACCCTCAGGTATTTTCATACCCGACCGGGTAGCTGGCCAAATCAACGTAAAATCATCAGCTGGAGGTAGTGTTTTCCAAATATTTTCTAAGAGTAGCCCATCTACTACGGGCGCTTCAGTTATTCTTATTGCAGCTAGGGTTTTAGCTTGTTGCGCATAAACAACAGTGGAAAGAAAAACAAAGAAATTGAACAGTACAAACTTAATCCTCAACATAGTCTTTTAGATAAGCTCGTTATTGCTTTGTGGGACATGCCAAAAAAACGAATTCCCATTAACATTTCTAAATAAAAGGTAAAAGCCCAAAACAATGAAAGGTATGCTTAGTGTTTGTCCCAAATTTAACCCAATAGCCAATTCGCTATTTATCGTAATGACTTCATTTTTTACCTGATTTTCTTTTACATACTCCAATAAAAATCTTCCTATAAAGGCTGTAATAAAAAAGAAGCCCAACAAACTACCTGGGCGAAGTCTTATACGGTGTTTATGCCAAATAAGAAACATAAAAACGCCTATCAGAAAATAGGTTATGGATTCATATAGTTGTGCAGGATGACGATATACACCCACAGATTCAAATTCCAGCACAAACTGGGTGGGACTTCGTTTAAATTCATGTACCAACGCCGCTGCCCATGGATTGATCACATGGCTGTAACCATTACCCTGTCTGGGCAATAGATAATCCAGTCTCTTTTGAACGCTATTTCGGATGCGCTGCTCTTTATAAGGCTCATGTTCAAAATATATTTTGGTGTTTATAACAGCTTGTCCAGGTGCATAAAAAGCACCTGTTTCCTCAAAATGAATACGTTCAACAAAAGGCAACTGCCCTTTAATCCTATCTTCTACTGGCTTTACAAACAACACCCCATAATCGCTATCTGTAGGAAGGCCAATGATTTCGGAGTTGACAAAATTTCCCATGCGAATAAGCGCACAACCAATGGCAACTGCAATAATCATACGGTCCATTACTTGGAAAAAATCATAGCCACGTCTCAATCGGTCTACAAGACGAAATTTTAAACCTTTTACTTTTAATTTATAGGAATAGATGGCCATGCCCAATAAAATACCAATAGCTGCACCATGACTTGCTAGACCGCTTTTCCAAAAAAAGAAAAGCTCTAAGTAGCCTCTTTTTAATATTTCGGGTTCGTAGAAAAGGACATGCCCCATTCTTGAGCCAATCAAGGTGCCTAAAACCATATAAATCATTTGCATATCAACCGTTAGGTCATAGCCTTTTTCAAGCTTGTATGACCTTACTACAATAAATCGGCCGATGATAAACCCTGATAGAAAAAGGAGGCTATACCACCTGATTGAAAACACATCATTTTCAAATAAATAAATATCTGGATGCCATAAAAAAGAGAAGTATAACAAATTAAATATTTATGGTTTATACTATTTGTCGATATTATCCAATGTGCCTAAGGGTCTTCCCTCTGTATCTTGCACATTCTGAAAATGTGCCATTTGGTGCTTTAACATGGTCACCTTTTCGGGGAAATCTTCTAGTCGATTATCCAATTCTCTTAAATCCGTATCGAGATGATATAGCGCCTCTGGGTGATTTTCCTCCCAGGTTGAAACACCTGGTTTACCATCCTCTCCAGGCTGATGAATGGCATTAAAAGTTGAAGGGGCTAAATACTTCCACGGTCCTTGACGCACACTAAACAGCTTATCCCCTTTGTGGTAGTAAAACGGACGATCCTCTAATTCTGGCATGGGCTTGTTTTGTAGCAAATCTAATACATTGACGCCGTCAATTTTATTTTCGGGTAATTTGGCACCAGTCGCTGCGCAAATTGTGGGTAGCAAATCAATGGTTGAAACCAATTGGTCTATGTGGGTTTTGGGAGCAATGCCGTTGGGCCATGAAATAACACAAGGCACGCGGTATCCACCTTCAAAAACATCAAACTTACCGCCACGCAATTCGCCAGAAGTACCAGCGTGACTTCCAAAGTTTAACCACGGGCCGTTGTCAGAGGTATATACAATAATGGTGTTTTCAAACTGTCCTTTTGCTTTAAGCGTTTGAACCAATCGGCCTACGTTATAATCTATTTCTTCAATCACATCGCCATAGACACTGCCTTTAGAAGTTCCTTTAAACTTTTCTGACGCATAAATGGGAATGTGTGGCATGGTATGTGCCAGGTAAAGAAAGAAAGGCTTATCATCGCTATTCTCTTCAATAAAATCAATTGCAAAATCGGTATATCGTTGTGTAAGCAATGCTTGATCGGGATTGATTTCAGAAATCTCCTCATCTATCAAAAGAGGAAGTTTAGTTCTATTCATGTCGTTGGAAAACGGAATACCAAAATAGGCATCGAACCCTTGCCTAGTAGGTAAGAAATTGGGGTTGTCCCCTAAATGCCATTTTCCAGTCATGGCTGTGGCATACCCCACACCCTTTAAAACTTCTGCTATGGTAATTTCATTGGGATGCAAACCCTCGGCAGGTGCATTTGTGTTGCCCCAATTGCCACCACCTTCAGGCCAAAGTACATTAACAACGCCTACGCGTGTTGGATAGGCCCCTGTCAAAAGTGCTGCCCTAGATGGGGAGCAAACGGATGAAGCCGTTAAAAAGTCTGAAAAGATAGCACCACCGGCACCCAATTTATCGATATTGGGAGTGTCTATGGTTTTAGAGCCATAAGAACTTAAATCTCCATATCCTTGATCGTCTGTAAAAATTATGATGACATTCGGAGGTGTATTACTTCTTTTTGAAGTCGTATCACAAGAAAAGATAACTACTGCAGCCAATAGGTAAAATATATATTTCATTTTAACGGTTTTTGTGTTATTTATGTGTCTTTTAAATTGTTAAGCTTTTAATCAAGTGCTTTAATGCTAACTGCAACTCCTCCTCCAGGAGCGAGTTTTAACCGCAGCTTGTTACGCTTTTCTAATGTTGCTTCTTCAATGGTTAAGGCCAATGGATTGTGCTCCCAATGCGCATCTTTAGCGTCTCTATAAATGGTTGCTACGTATTTTTTGTCCTCATCTAAAAAGTCAAGCGGAATGGAAAAATCTCTAGCTTTCTCGTTCGTAATCGAGCCCAAATACCAATCCTCACTGTTGCTATCTTTACGTGCGATGGTCACATATTCGCCGATTTCACCATCAATAACTTCAGTAGTTTGCCAGTCTACAGGTACTTCCTTAATAAACGAAAAGGCAGGGTGATTTTCATAATTTTCAATAAAATCAGAAGCCATCTGCATAGGGCTATATAGTACCAAATAATAGGCCAGCTGCTTGGCTAAAGTAGTATTGACACGTTGTGTTTTTCCAAACACATTTGTGCCAATGGATTCCATATCCTTTTTGGATGCGGAGAAGCCTGCTTTAGCGTCAAAACCTTGATTTGGAATTCTAATGCTAACATCCCCTGAGATTCTACCATCCGCCGAAATATTTATTTTTCTGTTTTTTAGGTTTAATAAACTTGGCAACCAAGCATTATTATTATCTATTAATACGTCATGTGCGCTAATTCCCCATTCCCATTCTCCGGGTTTCATCATTTCGGTAATGGACCAAACAGCAACAGCACCATCGGCACTACTCTCAGGTATCATGGGTTTGGTTTGCCAAAATGACTCCCCGCCTTTGTAACGGATATTAGAGTAGCCATTGCCTTCATCGATAAATGTGATTTTTACCGGAATTTCATCGTCTGTTTCTGCATCCATTTTTTGGTAAAGCAAGTCAAAAATTCCAGGTGTGAAATCCATAGGAGCCTCCAACATTCTAGTAAATGGAAGTACGGTGGTGTGGCTTACGGGATTGCCGCCATTCCCCCAAGCATTGTATTCCATTCCCTTCGCACCTTCTCTAGTTAACATATTAGGATATGTACGCCGTTCCCCTGTGTCTTTTATTGGCTCGTGAAAGTTTACCGCTACTTTGTATTCAGCTGCTTTCTCCAATACTTTTCTGTAGTAGTTTACACCATGTTGACCGTAGTGATATTCTACCTTATCCATCATTTGACCAACGTGACCAATTTTTGCCTTTTGCATGCCTATCTGATTCATTAGCGAAAAAGCATCATCTATTTGAGCCATATAATTGCGTGTACTTGCGCTTGTTTCATGGTATGCTTGTAAGGAAACTCCTTTAGACTTGGCATATTGTTGAACTTCTATTAAATCAAAATCTGGCGTAGTTTTGGTGTAGCTTGTTGTTACGGTATCTCCTGGAAACAAGCCCGTAAATCCAGCAGAAGCCCCTTCAATCAACACCTCATCAAAGCCATGTTTTGCTGCAAAATCAATATATTCTTTTCCTCTAGCGTTTGTGGCTCCATGCCTAAAGCCTTCGCCCCATGTCCACTTTCCTACTATCATACCCCACCAAATACCTATGTATTTAGAAGGCTTAATCCACGATACATCACCCAATTTATTGGGCGGATTACAGTTTAGCGTGAGGTGCGAAGCAATTAAATCACGTGCCGTATCTGTAATTTTGATGGTGCGCCAAGGGGTTTTAAAAGGTATGTCTAGGCGTACTTTGTCACCATTGGACCAAGGGGCCAAATCGCAATGAAGGCTTGTTGATTGTCGCCCAGCAATTTGCATAGCAGAATAATTGATTAAATCAGCCTCGTGAATACTTAGGTGTATCCCATTTTTAAACCGCATCGTTAACGGGGTATGGACCGTATCGATCTCGGATATTGGCGTTGAGGTATAAAGCTGTTCATATCGGTTGGGACCATATGCTTTTATCCACCACGATTGCGCATCTTTAGCTATGTTAAACTCGGTTATCTCATCGGAAATAACCACCTTTTCCATATCACCTAATTTTTTTACATGGTATCTAAATGCAATACCATCGTCATAAGCACGCACGATAATATCAAGCTGGTGGTCAACATCTCCTTTGGTTTGAAGTGAAACCGTACAAGCACGGTAATTATTTCTAATCAACTTTTCCTCTCCCCAAGTTTGCTCCCAAGTTTCATCCACATCATCGAAATCAACAGCTACAACCTCAAAATCGTCCAAAAGCGACTGACCGTTTTTAAATTTAAATCCAAGTTGAGACAGTGCAACAACCTTTTTATTGCCGTGATTTACACGATAAAATAATTGACCCTCATCCACTGTCAGTTTTAGTGTGTTTGTCTCGGAAGGAGAAGATATGGTAATATACTCGCCATTATCAGCACAACCGATTATAGAAATGGTAGCTAAAAATACCCAAAAGGCGTTTTGAACAGTTTTAAATTTATAAATAATCATATCAGTTAATTTTTTCGAAGTTGCCGTTCTTGTTTGTGTATTTGTCTTGTGATTTGTAATCTTGTTTGACGCCCCCATACGGAAAGCCTGCTGTATTGTCTCTTTCATTTTCAAATATTTCATCAAACTGTTGGACGATTGCTGGATGGTCAGCTGCAATATCTTGGGATTCCGATTCGTCTGTGCTTAGGTCGTATAGTTCAATGTCGCTATCAATACCATAACGGACGGCTTTCCACTTATCCATTCGAGCAGCCTGTCTGAATCCGCCATTTGAAATAATTTGAAACCAACCGCTCAGCTGCAATTCCCAGTTTAAAAATCCATGTTTTTCTTGTGCTTTGTTTAATAGTGTTGGCAAAAAAGAAATGCCGTTGGTTTGCGCTGGTTTTTCCGTTTGAATGATGTCAGCAAATGTTGGCATTAAATCATGAAAGGCCGAAATATGATCGCTTGTGCTTCCTGCTGCAATTTTGTCTTTCCAATAAACGAGCAATGGAACACGTAAGCCGCCTTCATACAAATCTCGCTTCCCACCTCTAAGGTTGCCATTGCTGTTAAAAAATTCCAAGTCGTGACCATTGCCATCTGCCGCAAAATGAGCCCCATTATCACTCGTATACAACACTATGGTGTTGTCTAATTCACCAGTGGAAGCTAACTTATCCAACAGCCTTCCTACTTGCTGGTCTTGCAAAGTAACTTTAGCTGCTTGTGCCTGTTCCACCTTTGGCCAATCTGTTTTGGCATACGATAAAGTATCGCGAATGGGGCCTTCAAAAGAGTGAGGTGCCCGATAGGACATAAAAAGAAAAAAAGGCTTGTCCTGCTCTCTTTGGTCTAAAAACTCAAATGCAGTATCTGTATAAAAAGCATCCTTGCAGTCGTGTTCTTTAAAATCATAGGGAATATGGTTTTGATCCCCATTCACCCACAAACCAGGCTTATTGAAATCCCGTTTTCCAAAGCGTGCAGACCACTGCTCTTGCGCTGCAAAATCAAAACCGTGACCAAACGCCCAAGTAGCTGGAGTATCGGGATCGTCAAGGTGCCACTTTCCAACAAAGGCAGTTTGGTAGTTGGCCGCCTTAAACATTTCGCCGAGTGTGAAGGTATCAGCATCAAGGTAAACCCCTTCCCATTTGTCGTCTCCAAAAAATCCGGCATTTCCGCGAATGGGAACACGGGTTGAACTTTTGCCCGTTAGCAACACAGCCCTTGAGGGAGAGCAAACGGAATTTCCGGCATAAAAGTCAGTAAACCTCATACTCTTTGCCGCAAGTGCGTCCAAGTGAGGGGTTTGGATTACTTGTTGCCCATAAGCACCTAATTCGTGATGACCCAAATCATCTGCCAACAATAAAACAATGTTGGGACGCTTTGTTGTTTCGCGCTGACATGCAGCGGCCAACACTAGGAGCAGTATTGACAGAAAACAGAAATTGATTTTGTGGATGTTCATCATGCGAATTTTAACATTACTTCATGCTTCTAAAAGACGAGGCAGGCAGTCCTTCTTTGTTAAATAAATTAATTTCGAAATAATTTTCCCATCCCAATCTCACTCCCTTTGGCTGCTGAACTTTATTGGACCAAACCATTACTTCTTTTCCGACAATTCTGGCCTTGGCAGGGTAATACTTTCCATCCGCGCCAGCAATTTCAAAATGTTTAATTGTGTTATCTGGACAATAGAGCCCCGAACCAGCGTGGTCAAAAGAAACCAAAGCCCTGCCCTTATTGAAACGCACAGACTTATAGATTGGACCAGAGTGTACCAAATCAGTATAGCCGTAATCTTTGTTCAAAGCCCAAAGTGCCAAACGGTCTCCCACTTCTTTTTTCTTTGGCGGGTGTATCAATTTGTCATCGCCAACATCTGTTGTTATGGCCATTCCAACATTTGATTTTGCAAGTGTGAGCATTTGACTCTCTCTCAATTCGGCTGAGGTCATCCTTTCTGCTGCATCTGTACGCAATCCATAGCCCGCAAAAGGGGCAATCTGAACGTAATAGAAAGGTAAGGCTTCGTTCTTCCATTGAGCACGCCAGCTATCAATTACAGCAGGAAAAAGGGTTTTATATTCTTCTGCCCTTCCTTGATTGGACTCCCCTTGATACCAAATAAATCCTTTTAATGTATATGGTACCAATGGCGCAATCATACCATTATTAAGTGTGGTAGGTGAATTGGATTGATGCGGCATTCTATCTGGTGAAGCAAGTGCAATTTCCTCATCACCACTTTCAAGTATATAAAAATCTCCGCCCGTGAGATAGCAAACCAAATTTAATTTCCAATCCTCATTTAGGGCTATTATTTTTTTTTCTCCGGCGTAAATACCTCTATTTCGATCTACATTTAAACCGCCTTCACCCCAAACATCAATAAAGCGAATGGCTATGGTATTTTGTCCTTTTTTGAGCACATCGCTACTGAAGGTATATCGATTGGAGGCGACACCCCAATACTCTTTTCTGCCAATCATTTCACCATTTATAAAAATTGTGTACAAGTCATCTGTCTCGCCCAAATCAAAGACCAAGTCGCCTTGTGGTAGGCTATCTATGTTTAGCTGTTGTCTAATCCACCCGATTCCATTAAAATCATCTTTCTCGAAAGCTTCTCCAATACTAGTAACAGCTGCGTCTTGCCAGGCGTCGTCATTATAATCGCTAGACAGAAATTCCAAATGGGTTTTATCAACCCATTTAAAATTGTCTACTTCAATCAGGCTATCCCATTTAACTGAAGTGTGCTTGGCCACCCATTTGTTGTAAGGTGTATTAGGGTCATTTGCAATTTCTAATCGTTTTGAGGTGTTTTCAAAACCTTCTATTTTTTCAATTAAATCCAACCTAGCCCAACTTTCAGCAGGACTGCCTCCCCAACTGGTATGAATCAAACCAATAGGAACGTTCAACTCTTGATGCAATTTTTTTCCAAAATAATAGGCGACAGCCGAAAACTCCCCAAGCGTTTCTGGCGTACATACAGCCCAGTTACCTTCTATATTTTCCTGTGGTGCAAATGCAACAGTTCTTTTGACCGTAAACATTCTTATCTCAGGATAGTTGGCGTTGGCAATCTCCTCCTCAGCACCTTCAACCAACTCATGAACTTTGGCGTACCTAAAACCTTTCATGGGCATTTCCATATTGGATTGTCCTGAGGCTAACCATACTTCACCCATAAGGACATCCTCGATCTTAATGGTGTTTTTTTTGGACTTTACAGTTACTGTATGTGATTTGTTATCGGCTTTTGGCGTATTGAGCTGTACCATCCAGTTCCCTGTTTCGTCGGCAACCGTAGTGGCCTGCGCTCCCCAACTGCTGTGTAGGCTTACTTTTACTCCTTTTGTTGCTTGTCCCCAAAAGCTAACCAAAGTGTCTTGCTGCAACACCATATGGTCATTAAAAAGATTGTTTAAGCTTAATTCCGTAGGGCTGTTGGTCTGACATCCAATCAGAAACGTTACCATTAGTAGCGTTATTTTTTTCATTGTGGTCATTTTAAGCAATTATTTAACTGGGGGTAACTTTGGTCTTTTGTGTGAATACATCACATCATGATATTCAATCCTTGTCTGTGGATATATAACTTCTGTTATTGCGCCGTTATAAATTTTATGAATAACAGCTTTGTAACCTATTCTGTGCGCAATAATTTCTAGTGTGTCGTTGGGTATACTGCTGATAGGTTGTTTATAATGCATCCATCCATAGTGAGGATTTTTCTCACTAGCGTATCTGAATCCCAACCTTGAACCTGGCGTAATGGCTTCTACCGTTACATCGAGATCATTAATTTTAATAATAGGCGCTTTGGTTTGCCTTACTTTCCTGTTTGGATAAAATGAGGCTATCATTTCTTTTTCATCTATTAACCCTTTATCGTCTATTTTTTTCATCCATCGGACACATTCTTGTCTCATGGCAATCAAAATATCTTTGTATTGTGGATCTTCGGCAATATTATTCAGTTCATAAGGGTCTTTTTCAGTGTCGAAAAGTTCCTCTTCTGCTTTGGATTGTCTGAACCACAGGGCTTGGTTTGCATCAAGCTCCCCCGCATCGCGCATCCGCAGCAATTCTCTCATTGACGGCAACCTTTCTCTAAAAGCAAGCGATAAGTAATAGGGTTTTTCAGGATTGAAATTTTTTAAATATTTAAATCTTTTGTCTCTTACAGCCCTTATCATGTCCACACTTTCATCAAATCTATCTGCATGTCCATGAATGTACTTGCGGTCAACTTTGGCCTTGTATTTTCCCTCAAAGGCTTGCCCTTGCATATAGGAAGGTGGCGCAATACCAGCCATGGACAAAAGTGTTGGGGGGAAGTCAACAAAACTGACAAGTCTATCGTCCCTTTTCTTAGCTCTTTGCTTGTTGGGATAACGTATTATTAGAGGCACTTTTAATCCAGAATCGTATAAAAGTCTTTTTTGTCTTGGAAGTGGCCCTCCGTGATCACTGTAAAAAACAACTATGGTTTCTTCAAGCAAGCCGTCGTCTTCAAGTGCTTTTAGTTTTTCGCCTATCCATCGGTCTAAACTAATTACTCTTGAGTATACTTTTCTTAAATCGTATTCGGCTACGTTGTTTTGCGGAAGATACGGTGGAATATTAATGGGCGTATCGTTTGAAAGCAACATATTTTTATCGTCCCAGCTAGTGCCAAAAAAATTACCCTCGTGTGTAAGATTGAAATTGAAAATTGAGAAAAACGGGGTGTCGTTAGTCGGTCTGTTTCTCCAATGTGCCGTTTTGCTGGATTCGTCCCATGCCATAACCGATTGCTCGAATTGATAATCTCCTTTAGCGTTATTGGTGCAGTAATAGCCGTTTTCGCGCATGATATCACTGACCATTTTAACCTCGGCAGGCGGAACAGCTTCGTAATCGATGATACCGCTTATTCTAGCGTTTGGTTCTTGCCACATGGTCCGCATATTATGCGCTCCAAGGGAACTTGCATACAATCCCGTTGCCAGGGTGGCCCTGCTTGGTGAACAAACCCCAGCAACTGAAAATGCCAAATCATAAACGACACCTTCTTTTGCTAGTCTGTCTAAATGTGGTGTGGGAGCTGTTTTATCACCATAAACGCTTAAATAGTCAGGGCTTAAGTCTTCGGCCACAAGCCAAAGAATATTATACGGTTTTTTGTCCGCTTCGTTGTCACAACCCAAAAGCATTAAACAACAAAACAGCACGATTAATAATCTGAAAATTTTATTCATAATTGTTTATTGTATAACGCGTGAAAGAATGCTGCCATTTGTTTGGTGTGATGCGGCATTAAATTGTTCCCGCAATGGTCTCCATCTTCTTTTATAAGTAACTTACTATCAATATTTTTGGCTAACAATGCTTCATGGAGTAGTTGACTTTGACATATAGGAACTGTTCTATCTTGAGCGCCTTGAAATATTAAAAATGGCGGGGTGTTTTCATCAATGTAATTCACGGGGTTGGCAGCATGTACCTTATCCGGGATGTCATAAATGTCCTCGCCAAAGAGTTTGGTTCTTTGCTTCATAGTTAATTTTTTATTTGATGTTATGGGGCAATCATAAAAAACAGATAAGTCTGTTGGTCCATAAAAATCAACAACCGCATTAACGTGACTAGGGAATGTTAAGTATTCTCCAACAGCACCCTCCACTGATTTATTATTTGATGATGTACCTGCCAAGGCAGCCAAATGACCGCCAGAAGAGTAGCCAGCAATTCCGATAAAAGAAGGGTCAATTTTAAAATCTTCAGCTCTAGCCCTTAAAAATCGAATAACGGCTTTTACATCGTGAATTTGTGCTGGGAAAACAGCATCCAGTGTAGAAGAACGGTGGTTTATTGCTACAGTTGCAAACCCTTTTTTTGCAAGAGGCATAACAAAAACTTCTTTCTGGTAGTCACTCAATTTTTTATCGTTGGACGTCCATGCACTACCATAAATAACGACAACTGCTGGATAATGTTTTTTGTTGTCATCAGGAAGGTAAATATCCATCATGTGATAGGTGTGATTATTCCCCGCATAGTTAACATTTGGCCATGTGGGAGTGGGTAATTGTTGGGCTGTTAATAGTCCCGCGTATAAAAACAGAAAAAACATATTTTTAGTCATGTTCAACCGATTTTAGAATTTGAGGATCGTTGGATCGTCCTAGATAGTTTTCGGCTTTGCATGTAACCACCAGCCCTTTGTTTGAAAAGCTAAAATTGTAGTTCATGTTAACTGGGGTTTCATATAAATATGCCTTTAGCTCTAATTCATTACTAGTTTGCCATGCCCCCGAGGTGGCTATTTTTCTATTTTTTTGGTACCTAAGCGATGATTTAGGCAGAAATCCAGAACGTCTTACGCGACTAAAAGGGAGGTGGTTTTTAACCTTGGTCATTGTGTACGCTTTGAAGCCATATGGTATCTTTTCTGTTGCATTTGCCATATCTATAATAAGTAAGCCCCCATTTTCATCCACTTTAAAGGTTAGAGCAATGATGCCTTGTTCGTTTTTAGCCATCAAGTACTTTTTATTGAACCACTTTTCTTGTAATTCACTGCTTTCCATTCCTGCAACGGGCTTCAACGAAAGGCTTGCCGTTTTTTGTTTTAATTCTTGAAAAGCAACAAGGTCAGCAGGCAATGTATCTTCTTTGGATGCAGGTAGCAAAATATCCCACACCAATTGCATAATTCCTGGCATATTACTGGTGCCAGAAGTAATGGCAACTACCATATTTTTATCGGGAATAACCAAGCAAAATTGCCCCATAGCTCCATCAGCTCGGTAGCTGTTATGCCTTGATTGCCAAAACTGATAACCATAGCCTTGTGTCCAGTCATTGGCAGGATTGCTCCCATTTGAAACTTGTTTGGACGTTGCTGTTTTAATCCAGGTTTCGGAGAGTAGCTGTTCGCCATTCCAGTTCCCCAGTTGCAAATAAAATTGCCCAAATTTTGCAATGTCTTCGGTCTTGAGGTGTAATCCCCAACCGCCAGTGTTAACGCCCATTGGGTTTAACTCCCATTTGGGTTTTTCAATACCTAAAGGTTCAAATAGACGAGGGGTTAGGTAATCAACTAATTTTTCGCCTGTTATCTTTTGGATAATGGCAGAAAGCATAAAGGTGGCGGGTGTATTGTATAAGAAGTGCGTTCCGGGCATAAAGGGAATTTCAGTATTCAAAAACGCCTGTTCCCAATCTGTTTCTAAATTGAAAAGGGTAGGCTCTTTCATGTGTCCAGAAGTCATGGTAAGTAAGTCTATAATTCTCAATTGTTTTAATTGCCAAGTGGGTTTATTAGGAATTTTTTCTGAGAAAAAAGACATCACCAAATCGTGGGGGGAAAGCAAGCCCTCTTGAACTGCAAATCCAATAGCAGATGAAGTGAAACTTTTACTCAATGACCACAGTTCGTGGGGGGTGCTTGCGTTATACGGGCGCCACCAACCCTCAGTTACCACTTTGCCGTTTTTTACAACCATCAGGCTGTGAATGGCATCTATATTCTCCTCTGCAGCATTAATAAAAGAAAGTAGGGCTTCAGACGAAATCCCTTCTGATTCGGGTGTACTTCTTTCAAGCGATGTACTTGTTTGTCCCGTTAATGTAAAGGACACAAACCACAACAACAAAAAATATAATAAGCGCTTTTTCATCCTTTTGGTTTTAATTATTACAATTGTTTATTTAATGCGTCTTTTATGATTTGTTCCCACAAGTCATAGCCTGCCTCACTCAAGTGAAGGCTATCCTTGATAAAATACTTGCCTTTAGGAACACCTCGCTTATTAAAAAATTCATTTCTAGTGGAAATAAAATTCAAATTAGCGTTCTTTTCTGCATACGTCTGGATAAGATCATTTGCTTTTGAGATTTGACTCCAAACATGCCATCGAATAGGAGTTGGGGTGGTTTCAATAACAAAAATGGGTGTTTCATCCCCAAGCTGCTTGTGAATCTTTTTTGCAACTGCTTTGAATAACTTTTTTATTTCTCTTGGCGTCAGATCTTGATGTATTTTGTCCCAGTCATTTGGACCGGTGATGTCATTAGCAACAAAAATAATTACAGCCTTGGCTGCTAATTTATCTTTGATCAACCGATCTACGTAATGAATTAGATCGTAGTAGTGCGCGCCACCATATCCTCGTTTAACAACAACATAGGGTGCCATATCAGCTTCAATAGTATCCCATCTCCTTATACTTGAACTTCCTAAAAAAAGCAAGTAATCTTCTTTTTCTTCAAAATCTCTTAGTTGTTCTAGCGCTTGGATATCTTGCTCAAAAGTATATTTAAAAGCACTGTATTTTTGTTGTAAGGAACAACCTAGGGTTAGTGAAAAGAGCAATAAAGCAAGAAGATATTGCGTTTTCATAATTGATAATTAGTTTCGTGTAACAAGGGGTGTATCTGCAGCCGCTAACCAATCATCTAAGTGCTTTCTGCCTTTGTTCAGCGTATCGTTAAAAGCTTTGTTGTTACGTAGGTTTTCAGACTCTAACGGGTCGTTTTTCAAATCATAGAGCACTTCATAGGTTACACCATATACAATACTGCGCACATACTTAAATTGACCAAAGCGCACCATTCTGCCAAATTGATTTTGGCTAAAAAGTACATCAAAGTTTGTTTCTGTTGTTTCAGGCGAGATTATCTCACTTTTAAAACTTCGCCCATCTAAGCCTTCAGGAACTGCTATACCTGCTAAGTCTAAAAGGGTCGGCATGATATCAATGGTTCCCACCAAGGCCCTTTCGTTGATTGATTTTGGCTGAATCAATTTAGGGTATTTGATGATGACTGGAGTTTTAGCAGACTCTTCATAGAAAGTAGTTTTGGCTATCAACTTGTGGCTTCCGGCCATTTCCCCGTGATCTGTAGTAAATAAAATGATGGTATTATCGTCTATACCATGTGCCTCAACAGTTGCCAACAATTGACCAATTAATCTGTCTGTGTTTTCAATAAGCAATTGGTAGGTGGCAATAAAACGCTTCCATTCGTCTTCGTTAAGCCCAAAGACTTCTTCATACATAAAGTCTTCGTGAAGAATCATCCCCTTTTCATAGTTAATGTTGTGGTTCTCTGGCAGGTTTGGACGCGGTTGAAAACGTAAATAAGGCTCGTCATCTGTTCGCGCAAAATGTATGGCATCGGCAAAGGTTGCTCCCTGCACCTTACCGCCCAAAACCCTACAGATATCGTGTGGGTTGATGAGCGATAATGTCATAAAGAAGGGCTTATCCCCTTTTTGATTAGATACATAATCAACGGCATCTTCCGTGAAAATAGGGTCATAAGCAGAACCCTCTGCCAACATACCGCCATCTGAATGTGTCATGGAACCAAATTCACTAGCACTTGCATAGCCATAACCTCCTGCATGTTCTTTTCCGAAATAGGCAACATTATAGCCTGCCTCCTTAAACGATTTACCCAAGGTTGTAAATACTTCAGCTTGGTCCAAAATTGAATCCCTAGCTAGGTTGAAGCCAACATCATTATTATGAGAATAAAGTCCCGTGAAAAGACTGGCTCTGGCAGGGGTACACAAGGGATAAGTGGAATAGGATTGTGTAAACCTTATACCCGCAGCTGCCAAATGGTCTATCTCTGGAGTTTGAATGCCATTGGCATAATTTCCAGAACCATCAGCAACTTTTGTAGACCATTGGTCAGATATAATCAGTATAACATTAGGCGCTTGATCTGAAGCCTCTTTATTACTACAAGAAGCAACTACGAGAAAACAACATAAAGCAAATATTTTGTAAATCGTTTTCATTGTAATTCATTTAACGTTTCACAAATCCCTTATAACTTACCCAATCAAAATCGGCATAGGCATTTGTCTTTTGACCATTTGAAGTCGCATACACACCAACATTAGCGCCTGTATACATCATACCAATCAAAACATTGTCTGCTGTCTCGGCTAGTTTTTCATAAGAAGCGCCACCATCTAGAGAAAAGTGATATAGATATTTTCCGTTTTTAGAAGCTATCTTTAACAATATTTTCCCTTTATAATTTGGTAGTGCTTTTGACTTATATGCTTTGACATTGCTTCCGGCAATGGTTTCAGAATTGGATAAATTCGTTTTTTGACGATCCCTTTTCTCACTAACGCTTAGTTTGAGGTGGTGTTGCTTTCCAATTCTTTGAACCGTCAAATTGATATAATTCAAATCTTTTTGGTAAACCGTAATACCCGCTTCTTCAAGATTCTTTTTCGGAGAAAAATTCATTTTTGCCGCAAGTTCAAACTGACTTTCTTTTTGGGTGATACCCATGGCACTATACCTGCCTCTAATTGAAAATGTTTCGGGTTTAAGGAATAATCTCAAATGGCCCTTATTTGCAGAAAGTGAATAGGTATTGGGTTGTGGTACTCTTCTAAAAACCCAATCTGGTCTCAACGCAGTTGTGTCAAAATTATCAAGAAATGCATCGTTATAAAATTGTTGCTTATCCGCAAAGGGTAGTGGGTTAATGCGTTCTACCTTACCTGTTTCGGGTGCAACTACTGGGAACTGGGTATATACGGGCTCCCATTTGGTTTCGCTGACTTGCTCCCAACGCACAATTTGTGGTTCCCAAATAACGGGCATCAAATGCGTTTCTCTAGCCATATTGGAATGTCCGTCTCGATCATTTCTTTTGCCAAGGGCAACCATAAACCACCTGCCGTCTTCTAATTCAACAATATCGGCGTGTCCTGTGCTGTGAACCCAATTGTTTCTAGACAGATGCCTAGATGTGAGTATGGGATTTCTCAATCCGCTTAAATAAGGTCCAAAAACATGGTCGCTTGATGCCATCATAACAGCATGGTGGTGACCTGTTCCACCTTCCGCTACCAATAAGAAATACTGGCCATCCTTTTTATAGATATGTGGCCCTTCTGTATGTTTTTTGTCACAGGCACCTTCCCAAAGGGAGTGGCGTTCTCCTACCAGTTTCCAGTTTTCGAGGTCTAATTCTTGCGCCCAAATGGCTCCTATACCACTAGAGAAAACGTCTCCAGGGTTGTGCGTGCCAACAAAATACACCTTACCGTCATCGTCAAAGAACAAATCAGGATCAATACCGGGTGCATTCTCAATCACGTAAGGCTCAGACCAGGGTCCAGCCGGGTGCTCTGCTGTGATTATAAAATTGGTGTTTTGTTTTGTGTCATTTGGATTGTCAGGATCTGCTTGTGAATACATATTGGTAGTTACAATATAGAAAGTACCGTTGTTGTAGCGAATCGTTGGGGCGTGGATGCCACCATTTTCTTGAACGTCTACAAGGTTTACCGCGCCAGAGGCTTGGCTTGGACGGTGTAATCCGTTCCCGATTAATTCCCAGTTGACCAAGTCTTTACTGTGATGGATGGGAAGCCCAGGAAAATATTCAAAAGAAGAATTGACAACATAAAAATCGTCTCCTAGTCTACAAATTGATGGATCGGGATATCCACCTGGAATAATGGGATTTGTAAATGTATTTTGGCCAATGACAGATTGGCTGAGTAAGAATATTATTGTGAGAAGAGATAAGTAACGCATGATTAAAAATAATAATTTAAAAAAAGGGAGGATAGTATTATACTATCGCCCCCTTTTTATATTAAGAAATACTAAATTATTGACAGTTAGCGCCAAAAACGATATCACTGTCATATCCGGGATTTCTCACGGTAACAGAACCATCAGCATTTGAAAAACTCAAATGGATTTCTGTGATAAGGTTTCCAGCAGTTGCGCCGAAGTATCCTGGAGGCCAGAAAGTGAGTTCCCAAATATTATCACCCACGAGTGTCATACTTGAAGCCGCATCGCGATCTGCTTTGGTAACTGTAGTGCCATCACCTATCAGTACAGTAGCGTTCATGTGAACGGCATTTGAGTTGAAAAGTGCCGTGTTAGTGCCGCCAAAACCTTCTTTGGCATCAAACTTAACAGTGATTATATCATCAAAAAGATACCCCTCTGGGCTGATAGTAGCAGTAGATGTTGGTGCAGGACCAGTAAGATCGGTTGCATCAGCACCCGCACCAGTAATAACAATGCTTTCATACATAACATCCCAGTGTCGAGATACAGCATCCTGAGTATTGTAAATATCCTCTTGCTTGAATCCATTTTCATTAGCACCTACCCAGTAGCCAAGTTGAGCACCGCTGTGTCCTGAACCCACAGTGAGAGTTACAGTAATGGTTCCGTTTTCATTTTGAAGACCAGCATCAACCATGTTCTCAGAACGAAAAGCTACCCATTCAACTTCACCATAGTTTTCTCCAATGTCAAGTATCGCATTCATATCTTCAACGACTGTGTTTCCGGTTTCCTCACCATCAAGCCCTTTTGATTTACTGAACCAATTGTCTAAGTTATTTTCTTGAACAACCATGTTACCTGAGCCTGGACGACTTGGGTCAAGATTTATGGGTGAGTCAAATCGAACCGTTGCATTATTGGCAATATCCCAACTTATAGGAGCTAACATACCAAATCTTAGATATTTATAGTTTTGATCTTCATTTTCAGAATCAAAGTGGACATCCACAGTAATTGTAATCGTATCTCCTAATTCTGCTGAAGAAGGTTGGGTGACGCCAGTTATATCAAAACAGGATGTTACAAATAAGAATACTAGGGGAAGCGCTATAAGCCCACCCATTAATTTTTTAAAATTAATTTTTTTCATCATTTTATGTTTTATTTTTTAAAGTGGTATGTATACGTTGTTGCCCCGCACCCAAGACTAAACTCAAGACCTAGTGAATTGTTGTTACTACCATACAATGGAAAAGACAAGTTAACAGGGACTATTTCTGATCCATTCGTGAATTGAATACTCGTGGGTTTATAGTCATCGTCAAATGACCAAGATCCAGTATCAAACTGCGTTGATGTAGTCTTCAATGTTGGAAAAGGTAGTGCTGAAGAATTCAGCGAAAAGGCTCCGTCTGCAATGGTAAGGGTCATCGCCGAGGCGTTGAAAACACCGCTGAGATCCGTTCCATTTCTTTCAATGCTGAACAAACTCCATTCACCATTGATGTCGGTTATATAGTTTACTAATGCGTCTTCTCTTACATCAAAAGAATCAGCATCGTCACAAGCCGTAAAAAACGCAAGTGAAAATATTGATATTAAAAGTATATTTCTCATAAAATTTATATTTAAGTTTTTAAGTTATCGTTGTAAATTATGTATGTTAACTTCAGAAAGGGGAAGTGGATAAACAAGAATTGTATTGTAATTAGCATAAGGAACAGTTCCACTACCGCTCTCGTCTACTATTGGCTTCTGAAGTCTTCTTGAGTTGAGAAAACGATCTCCATACTCAAAGCACAATTCTTTTGATCTTTCATTGAAAATAACGTCAAGCATAGTGGCTACAGCTGGGGTACCTGTTACGGTGTCAGCAGCACCTGCTCTATTTTTGACCATATTGACATCAGCTACATCTTGAGTGGAAACAGCATTGTTTACCATGATGTTTGCCTCTGCACGCGTCAAATACATTTCGGCAAGGCGTAAGACAATATAGTCTGCGTCGAGTGAAGGGTATTTTTTGTCGGCATAAACAAGACCGTCTGCCTCTGTAAAAAGGTCGGTAAATCGACTATCTGTTGGATCAGCAATTCGCAATTGACCAATCAAGCTATTTGGATTTAAAGAAGCTGTTCCTTCATCCTTATCTGCTTGCAGATTATTATACCCAATAATTTGAGGACCATGTGTGTCTTCACTTCTATTGGTAATAATGGTATAAATTGCTTCAGCCGAAGTAGCGCCTTTGCTATATATGTCAGCCACATTAGCTTCCAAAGAATGGCCTCCTGCATTTATCGCCTCGTTAGCTCTGTCATAAGCCAAGCTATATTTTCCGTGATAGAAATAGATACGAGCCGCCATAGCGGTTGCAGCAGTATGCGTACTAACGCCATTTGCAACAGCAAAGTGCTCTCTAGCGGATTCAATATCAGCTTCAATTTGCGCTTTTATTGCATCGGAAGTAGCTACCGTTACTTTGTCATTAGTTCCCAACACCGTTGTTACCAAGGGTGCAGTATTTCCGGTTACTGGATCAGTGAAAAAATTATTGATCTGAAAATAGACCGATGCTCTCAAAAAGTGCGCATCGCCTAAGATTTTACTCTTTTCAGCTGCTGTCCCATACATTTCATTTACGTTGGCATTAAGTACTGTATTTACTTTATTCAAAACTTTATAGCCTTCGGTATATGTATTACTAGAAAACATTTCAGGAACACCTGAAGTTGTCCATTTGTAGTACGGCGTCCAGTTTGCCGAATTCCGTATTACATAATCTCTCACAAAGCCTGACGTGATCATCGGTTGATATGCATAAAAAGCACGCATATTGCTATAAGAGCCATTTACTAAGGCACTCATTGAAGGCAAGTCAGTTAATTTACTTTGAGATAATCCAATAGGTGAACTTTCCTCCAAAAAGTCATCACATGAAGTGAAAAATATGGAGAGCACCAACAGGCGAAAAATCATTTTTCTCGCGTTAAAAATATTATTTCTTTTCATTGGTTTCAAAATTTAAGATTAACACCTACGTTAACAGTTTTTGCTTGCGGAACTTGTTTCCATTTGTCTAACAAGTTTAAGTTTCCACTCTGCACATAGTTTTCTGGATCATACATCCAAGGCTGAGCGTTGGTGATGGTCAAGAAATTGGTAAACTTGGCATACAATTCAAGACCTCTGATGAAGCTGTTCGCCTCTAAGTCAAATCGGTAGCCAATAGTAAGGTCTCGCATACGGAGATAATCCACATCAGAAACATACTCTGTTGTTCTTGTCCAAATGGTCGGATCGGTAGAAAGGCGCGCAACATTGGTTACATCACCAGGATTTCTCCATCTTCCCAATCTGTTGCGAAGCGGTGTTAGGTCCATCGAACTAAAAGCGTATTTCGAATTTACGTTCTCACCAGAGGCAATAAAATCTTGCCCTACTGAGAATGACCACAAGGTGTTTAAGTACCAGTTTTTGTACGTAAACCTACTGCTAAATCCACCTGTAAAATCTGGAAATGGATTTCCATAAGGCACAAGGTTTTGGTTCAAGAAATTATTTAGTGAACCTGCTTCAGCAGCTGCCTCATTAGCAAGTAGTGCTCTACCGTCTTTAGACTGGTAAATATCTTGCCCAGTAGCAGGGTCTACACCCAACCAAATAGGAACTGTTTGAATTCCAATCGGTTTTCCAACATAAATCGAAGTAGTTCCAAATCCAGGTATGTCGATACCTTCAGCATTGTCTCCAATACTAACCACTTCATTTTTGTTGTGTGCATATGTAAATTCTGCGTCCCAAGTGAAATCGGCTTTATCTATTAAAGTAAGACCGAGCATAACCTCAACTCCTTTATTGCTAATCTCACCTAAGTTAGTTGTTACTTGCGTCAGACCACTAACAACACTTACAGGGTAAGGAAGTAGCATATCTGAAGTGAGCTTATCGTAGTAATCAACATCACCTCTCAACTTACCGTCAAACATTTCGAAAGAAAGTCCAAAGTTGGTTTGTGTCGATGTTTCCCAACCCAATTCATTATCTCCAATATTAGCTAATGTAATACCATTGCTTCCGTTGTAATTGGCTTGGTTATACGTTGACTCGTAAGCGTAGTTACCGATTTCAGCATTACCTGAAATACCATAACTAGCTCTAAGCTTTAGGTAATTAACCGTTTTCTTAAGCCCTTCAAAATAAGGCTCCTCACTGATGTTATACCCTAGTGAAACGGCAGGGAATAATCCCCAACGTTTGTTTTTGCCAAATCGAGAAGAACCATCTCTACGAGCAGTAACAGAAAGAAGGTATTTCCCTTCATAATCGTAGTTAACCCGACCTATTATGGATAAAAAACTATAGGCACTTTCGTTGTAGAAAACTTCTTGCGTTGCCGCATCTTGCGGCGTTTTTAGCGTAGAGTTTGGAAACCCAATACCCGTAATATTACTTAATCGCTGGCTGTTTCTAGAAGACTCAATTCCTGCAAGTACATCAATGCGATGTCCTCCGAATGTGTTTCGGTAGTTTAGAAGATTCTTAAAGTTCCATGAGTTTCTAGACCCTTGAGAAGTAAAGGCTTTGGCTTCTCCATTAGAATCAATAACAGCATCAATATATTGATGATCATCATTGTTGAATGAATTTACACCATATTCAGATCTAAAAGTCAAACCATCTACAATCTCATAGTTCAAATACCAGTTAGCGAGGAATGTTCTACTCTTAGAGTTGTAATCCCACATATCAATACTTGCCCTAACATTTCGTGTTGGGTTAAAATAGGTTCCGTCGGCATTGTAAACCGGATGAATGGGCAAGTTGTTATTCGCCTTACCAATACCGTTTTGAATCGGAACGGGTGAGTTATCTATGTGCGTATAAAACACATTGGCGCCAACACGCAACTTGTCATTGACCTTATGGTCTAGGTTGGTTCTGGCAGATAACCTTAAATATTCGTTTCCAACAAAAATAGATTCTTCATCAAGGAAGTTAGCACTAATAAAGAACTTGGTTTTTTCATCTCCACCAGAAGCAGAAATATTGGCTCTGTAGGCCTTACCTTGTTGTAGCGCTTGATCTTGCCAATCTGTGTTAGTACTCATGGCTTGCGCTTTTGTTAGCCCATTAACGAGAACACCACTATCAGTCCAAAACTTGGTGGGGTCTTCTCCCGAATTATACCAAGCTTCTTGTGCAAGCATCAAATACTCTTGACTGTTTACAAAATCGAGCTTACGTGTTATGGTAGAAAAACCAGAATCAAGGGTAACGTCTATTTGCGTATCACCACTTTTTCCAGATTTTGTTGTAATTAAAACAACCCCATTAGATCCTCTTGCTCCGTATATTGCAGTAGCAGCGGCATCTTTTAGAATTTCAAGTGATTCAATGTCATTGGGGTTTATACTTGCAAGCAAGTTTCCTCCACCGTGGTCCATATAGCCCACGTTTCCATTGCTGTCCATAAAACTACCAGACTCAACAATGATACCATCTATTACGTATAATGGATTTGAACTGGCAACAGCAGAGTTCGTACCTCGAATTCTAATTTTAGTTGGTGACCCAGACATGGCTGATCCACTGACTACTTGAACTCCTGCAGCACGACCTTGAATGGCCTGTTCAAAAGATGGTAGCGCTGTATTTTCTAAATCTTCGCTTTTTACTTTTGAAATTGAACTGGATAGGTTTTTTTGAATCTGGGTTCCATACCCAGTAACAATTACTTCTTCAAGTTGTTCGCTTGATTCAGCGAAGGTAATGTTAAGTTCAGCCTGCCCACTGTAGACAACTTTTTGGCTTTCAAAGCCAAGATAACTGAACTCTATTTCATCCCCCTCAGATACTTTTTTCAGAACATAATCTCCGTCAAAATTAGTGAGCGTTCCTTTACCGGTAGTTAAATTAATAACGTTTACACCCGGTAAAGGTTCACCACTAGTATAGACAGTACCAATTAAGTCCTGACTAAAAGCATTGAAACCAAGAAAAAACATGAAAAAAACTAATAAATTACATTTCATATTTAGTTGATTTATGTTAAAACAAACACTTCTTCGGTAACGAATTTAATTAAAATTTAATATGAAATTTCGAAATTGATTACGAAAACGTTGTAGTGTTAATAACTTTACAAGTTTTGAATCATTTTTTTTTTAATTTGATAAAAAGTATCGTTTCAACCCCTTGAATAGTCTTTGGAGTCTAAACTGTATTGGTGCACTAAATAGATGAGATAATTGGCTTAAGTATTTCAACCCAATGGTTGTAGCCTTTTTCGTTGAGATGAACACCATCGTAAGTGAATTCTTCCTTTAAAAAACCTTTTTCATTTGTAAAAGATGCGTTTAGGTCAATCAATATATAGTTGCGCTTCCCTTTCTGCTGTTTTAGTATAGTATTCACTTTTAAAATATTTTTATTCATAAAATCCTCATGTGTGGGTAACAGCGTTTGAAGATAGACCTTCGTTTTTGGTGATTTTTCGTTTATCTGCTCAATAATAGTCAACACATTATTACCGACATATTCAGGCGAAGAGATTTCTTTTTGATAATGCAGATTGAAAAGGTCATTAACCCCAATCATGATAAAAACAGCTTTAGGCTTGAAATAAAATATTTCACCAAGCCTAGCAATAACGCCATCAGTTACATCGCCACTGATTCCCCTGTTTTTTATATTATTTCTATTAAACTTAGAAGACCATGTTTTACCCCCCTCTGTAATACTGTCTCCGATGAAAATGATATCGCCATCTTTGGCTGGATCAGAACTAAATTCGTTTAAACGCTCTACGTAATGATTTTTCGTCCAATCTGTGTGATATTTGATCTTAGCTTCTAATGGGTATAAGTTACTGGGTTCTTGTGCATTTAACGAAAGGGTGCCTACTAAAAAGATAAAAACTAGAAGTTTAATGTTTTTCATTGTCAGGAATTATAAAAATGATGTTTTGAAAGTTAATATATGTTAATTAAAACAAAAAATTATGCTTAAAGTTGCTTCCAGCGCACTTTTACAAAAAAAATACAGTACAAAATTGAAAATCCATCACTTATTAGTTCGAACCTTGAGTTGGCCATTGATAAAGCCCTTACTTTATCTGAATCTCTCGAGAAGATTTGGGTTGATGGGGATTTAAAACAAAGACAAAAACTGCAAAATTTAGTCTTTCCATCCGGATTGGGTTACGACAAGTCAAACGACCAAGTTCGAACCCCAAAAGTGAACGCTATTTTTGGCTCAATCCCGATTTTATCGAAAAAAATCTCAAACATAAAAAAAGGAGAACCAATTGCTATGAATCAATTCTCCGATTTAGTGACCCAGGGAGGATTCGAACCCCCAACCCTCAGAGCCGAAATCTGATATTCTATCCAGTTGAACTACTGGGCCAGTGGTTGACAAAAATACACTTTTGAAGTTTGTTAGGAGAGCTTTTGCCTAACTATAGCCGAGATGGTTTTTCCATCTGCCCTACCAGCCATCTCTTTGGAAGCCATACCCATCACCTTGCCCATGTCTTGCATGCCAGTGGCTCCAATCTTGGCAATAATCGTCGTAACTATTTCAGTTATGGCTGATTCATCCAGTTGTTCTGGCAAAAACTGCTCAATAATCTTGATTTGCGCCTCTTCTGGCGCTGCTAAGTCTAGACGTCCTTGCTGATGGAAAATTTCTGCGCTGTCTTTTCGCTGTTTTACCAGCTTCTGCACAAGTTTAATTTCATCGTCTGAAGTAAGTTCTTTCGCACCTGCTTGAGTTTGGGTCATCATGATCGCTGTCTTTATAGCGCGTAAAGACTCCAAGGCTACTGTATCTTTCGCTTTCATCGCAGCCTTAAGCTGCTCGTTAACATTTTCTTGTAAGCTCATATTAATCTACGTTATCGTGTAAAAATGAATTATTAGTTCTTATTTGGACTTCATTTTGGCTGTCAACACTCAGCGAAGTACGAGAAGCTGCGCCACCATTGTCTGGTTCGCTCAATTCAACTTCTTGACGCTTATAAGCAGGCTCACGCTCCAAGTCCTCAACCCTAGTATTTTGGTTAAAGCGATAGTTAAATTGCTTAAGTTTTTCCTTACGTTCCGCTGTCCTGCTAGCCAAGCCCTCGGCTATGGTGCCATCTACAGGAGAAAAGGATTTTTCTTCTGTTAGAGGGGCCTCTATTGAGGCAGATGTAGGCTTACGCATCACAGGTGTTGGTGCTGGCTCCTCGTCCATTTCCAAAACAAAACGTGTCACCTCTTCCTTTGCACTTGCCACTTGTGGCGCAGGCTCCTCGGCATCCAAATGAAATAAAACAGCAGGCTCATTTTCTTGTGAAACACCTGCTGCTTGCAAAGGCTGATCGATTGGTGATACTACTTCAGGTGCTGGCACAACTTCTTCCGCATCAACAACTTCAATCTCATTAACCGCTGGAGTCACATCATGAATTGTGAACGTTGTAGGCTGTGATACAACAGCTTCAACAGGCGCCGTTACTTCTTCAAACGAAACGTCCAAATCACGCAACAACGCTGTGGTTGGTATGATGCTTTCAACGGCTGCTGAAGCAGGTGTTGCTTCATGCGTAGCCTCAGTTTCAAATAATGGAATTTGTCCTACTGACAAATCGTGAGTTACTTTCTGTTCATCCCCAAGTGAGTGAATGATTTTTTGAGGATCGGCGTGTACAATTTCTTGCTGCATATCTGGTGCAAAACCAGTGGCTATGATGGTAACCGAAATGGCGTTATCAAGCGTTTCATCCTCGCCTATACCCATAATAATATTGGTACTATTACCCGCCTCTTTTTGAATGTATTCATTTATGGCGCTAATCTCATCAATGGTCACCTCATCACTGCCAGAAACAATAAGAAGCAATACATTTTTAGCACCCAATATTTTGTTGTCATTTAGTAGTGGAGAGTCCAAGGCTTGCACTATAGCCTCGTTTGCACGTTGACTGCCAGAAGCAACACCAGAGCCCATAATGGCTGTCCCACTATTTGCTAAAACGGTTTTAGCGTCTCTAAGGTCAATGTTTTGTGTGTAGTGGTTGGTAATTACTTCTGCTATACCCCTAGACGCATTTGCCAGTACCTCATCGGCCTTGGCAAACCCTTGCTTAAAGCCCAAATCGCCATAAACCTCGCGCAGTTTGTTGTTGTTGATCACAATAAGTGAATCGACATGTTTACGTAAGTTATTTAACCCTTGTTGGGCTTGCTCGTTGCGAAGCTTTCCTTCAAATTGAAAAGGCATGGTCACAATGCCAACGGTCAGCACACCCAACTCTTGTGCCAGCTTTGCAATTACAGGTGCTGCGCCAGTACCCGTACCACCACCCATTCCAGCAGTGATAAAAATCATCTTAGTGTTTACGCTAAGCATGTCTGAAATTTGATCCAAGCTTTCAACAGCAGACTGTGCTCCCACTTCAGGATCAGCACCTGCCCCAAGCCCTTCAGTTAGCGAAACCCCCAGCTGAACCTTGTTGGGAATCGGGCTATTCTCAAGTGCTTGAGCGTCTGTATTGCACACTACAAAATCAACACCGTTGATTCCTTGTTTGTACATATAGTTAAGGGCATTGCTGCCGCCGCCGCCAACGCCTATAACCTTAATGACATTGCTCCTGTTCTTGGGTAAATCGAATGTTATGTTGTCAAATGTTTCCATAGATAAAAGTTTATTCTGCGCTTTCTAAAAATATTTTTAACCTTTCTGTAAATCGATCAATAACTGACGTCCGCTTTTGGGGTTTCTCAGGGGGATTTTCATCTCCGCCGTCGGTTTCGTCTGTTGTTGTGCTAGTCTCTGCATCAAGTGACGCCAATTGCGTTTCTGCGGCATTCATGACCAATCCAACTGCTGTTGCAAAAAGCGGACTTGCAGTTGCCTTGTCCGTATCACCTGCCAAATGTTCGTTGGGATAGCCAATACGTGTATCCATGCCTGTGATATATTCCACCAATTGCTTGAGGTGTTTGAGTTGACTTCCACCACCAGTAAGGACAATGCCCGCAATTAGTTTCTTCTTCTGCTCCTCGTGTCCGTAATTCTTGATTTCAGCATAGACCTGCTCAATAATTTCTGTAACACGAGCATGAATAATTTTAGACAAGTTTTTGAGTGTGATTTCTTTGGGATCTCTGCCACGTAATCCAGGGATAGAAACAATCTCATTGTCTTTATTTTCGCCTGGCCATGCAGACCCAAACTTAATCTTAAGCAGCTCCGCCTGCTTTTCAATAATGGAACAGCCCTCTTTTATATCTTCTGTTATGACATTACCACCAAACGGAATAACAGCGGTGTGCCTAATAATTCCATCTTTAAATATGGCCAAATCCGTAGTACCGCCACCAATGTCAATCAGGGCTACGCCAGCCTCTTTTTCTTCTTGGCTTAATACTGCATCTGCCGAAGCTAATGGCTCCAGTGTAATGCCACCAAAGTCGAGTCCTGCAGACTTTACACAACGAGCAATATTACGAATGGAAGATACTTGACCTACTACAACGTGAAAGTTAGCCTCTAACCTACCGCCATACATACCAATGGGCTCCTTGATTTCGGCTTGTCCATCCACTTTATACTCTTGTGGAAGTACGTGAATAATCTCCTCGCCTGGAAGCATGACAAGTTTAAATACCTGATTCTTTAGACGTTCTATGTCTGCCTCATCAATTACCTCATCTGCATTCGTACGGGTGATATAATCGCTGTGGTGCAAACTGCGAATATGTTGCCCTGCTATTCCCACTACTACACTGGTGATTTTCTTGCCAGAAATGGCTTCTGCTTCTTGTGCAGCCGCCTGTATGGATTGAATGGTCTGGGTTATGTTATTTACGACACCTCGGTGTACGCCTTGACTTTTAGATTTTCCGACCCCAACTATCTCGAGTTTTCCGTACTCATTTTTGGTGCCTAACATGGCCACTATTTTAGTGGTTCCAATATCTAATCCAACTGCTAATTGTTCTTGTTCCATATCAAATTATTTTGAACAAACTACTTGTCCGTGAAACGAAAGATTTACTGTTTTATAAGTTTTTAATACTGTGCTGTCCTGCATTTTTGCATAGAAAGCTTTGTAATTTTTAATTTTTTCATGCAGTTGATCGGGTGTGCCAAGAACAATGGAATACTCTTGGTGACGAGGCTCAACAATTAAGCCCTCGGATATCCACTCATAAGCAACAATGTGGTCAGCCATAAAGCTGTCTTTTGACATTTGTCGAACTACATCAACTAGCGCATGGCGCTGCTCCAAAGTGGGGTTACCGTAAACAAACGGTACTTGAACCGATTTAAAAGCAGACAACGGGAAGGGTTCTCCGCGATTATCTACATAATAACTACTATCACTCTGTATGCGCACTATTGGTATTTTGGTTGTAACGTGAACGCCTACGCCTCCATCAACAGAAACATAGCTCTGGGCATCTTCAACCCAAGCGTTTTGGTTAAGTGTTTGTTCAATGTTTCTCAAATTTAGACCACTTTTAAAAGCAGACACACTATCGCTTAAAGCAAGTGTCAACAATTTATTAACGGAGTCTTTTGACATCCAAATTGGACGGTTATCTTCCCAAGAAACATACTGCAAGGTCACTGCGCGTTTTTGATTGCGCTGGTGCATAACTACGCCAAGAATAACCGTAAGCACAAACAACGATATGGAAATAATCATCTTATGCATCCTGTTGGTTTTTAAGTATTTGCATGACTGCTGGCACTTCAAAAGCAATGTCTCCAGCGCCCATTATAGCGACAACCGTAGCCGAAGATTTCGCTATCATTTCTGGCAGCATTCCCTTGTTTACCAACTGGGTTGCACCATGATCAGCATCTATCAATAATGCACTTGTAATACCCTCCATCGGCAGCTCGCGAGCAGGGTAAATGTCCAAAAGCAACACCTGATCAAAGCGTGCAAGGGCCTTTTTAAACCCTGCTGCGAAGTCTCGTGTGCGCGAAAACAAATGCGGCTGGAACACACCTAGCTTGATTTGATCGGGATAAAAGGCTTCGAGCGCATCGGCTACAGCATTTATTTCTGTTGGGTGGTGAGCGTAATCATCAACCACTACTTTAGGCGCAGTTAGCCTGATGCTAAACCTGCGATCAACCCCCTTAAACGTTGATAATCCCACTTTGAGTTGGGTGGGTTCACAGCCTGCCTCCAATGCCAATGCCAATGCAGCAGCTGCGTTCATCACATTGTGCGCTCCTGGGTAGGGCAAGGCAATATTAGAAATACGAACCGTTGGCGTAACAAAATCAAATACATAGCTGCCTTCGGCTATGCGCAAATTATGTACGCTATGTGTACCTACCTCTATACCAAAAGTATTGCCTTCAACGGCTAAGCCATTGGCAATAAAGCGCTTTTCAGCAGGTACTTTCTGTGCAAAATCATCAAAGGTTTTGGATAGTTCGCTTGCAGTACCATAAATATCCAAATGATCCGCATCCATTGAAGTCAAGGCTAAGGCTATGGGGTTCAAATGCATAAAAGATCTGTCAAATTCATCGGCTTCTACCACCATAAAATCATCGCCTTCAAGTAAGAAATTGCTATCAATATTGGCAGCAATGCCTCCTAAAAATGCTGTAATCTTTTTACCACATGAGCGCAGCAAATGCGTAAGCAATGCAGAAGTTGTTGTTTTTCCATGAGTACCTGCCACTGCCAAGCAAGGCATGGTGTGGCTAATCTCCCCGATCACTGCTGCTCGTTTTTCTAGCACAAAACCTTTGTCCTTAAAATATGTGAGCAATGGCGAATTAGCAGGGATGGCTGGAGTGTAAACAACCTTAGTGTTTTTGGGGTCTCTAAACAATGTTGGAATAGCAGTTGGTGCATCCACATCACTAATATGCGCACCTAGAGACACTAGCCTTTGAGTAAGTGGTGTAAGTACACGATCATAGCCCGCCACAGCATGTCCTTGGGACAAGAAGTACTGCGCCACGCCCGACATTCCTATGCCGCCAATACCCACAAAAAATATTGCTGCTTTATTCATGGGTAAGAAGTTTGGTTAGCCTGCTCATAATTTCTTTGGTTGCAGCTGGATGTGCAAAGCCTTTGATGTTTTTGCCAAGTTTAGCACGCAAAGCCGCATCCGTAATCAAAGACCTAAGTCCTTTCCAAAACTGTGTGTCTGCATCACGCTCCGCTACCAACAAGGCCGCCTCTTTATCGGCTAATGCTTGCGCATTTTTTTCTTGATGATTTTCAGCAACATTGGGCGAAGGAATAAAGAGGGTTGGTTTGCCCATAAGGCAGAGTTCTGAAATGGCCAATGCTCCTGCCCTGGATACCACTATATCTGCCAAAGCATAAGCCGCAGGCATATGATCAATAAATGGCATCACATGAATGTTGGCTGATGCATAGTGTTGATATTCTTCAGCGTACAAATGTCCACATTGCCATATAAGCTGAATGTTGAGTTGTTGTATATCATCCAAGTGTTGATGGACAAGTTGGTTTATTCTTCTTGCGCCCAAACTTCCACCCAATACCATGAGGGTTTGTTGGTCTGCTGCAACACCTAGAATTTCAGCAGCAGCGGCCTTACTTAGGTTTTGCTTTAAGGCAGCTCTAACGGGATTTCCCGTCACCACAATTTTACTTTTTGGGAAAAACTTACTTGCAGCCTCACTTCCCAAACAAATAACATCGACACGTGAGGCGAGCTGTTTGTTTGTAATGCCCGGAAATGCATTTTGTTCTTGAATTAGCGAAGGCGTTTTGAACATGGACGCCACAAAAAGCAAAGGTCCACTGGCAAAGCCACCAGTACCTATAACTACAGAAGGGCGGAAACGCAAAACAATCGCCAAAGACTGTAGTAAACTCCATACGAGCTTCATGGGAAACAAGATATTCCGCAGCATATTTTTTCTGTCAAATCCAGAAATCCACAACCCTTTGATTTGATAACCTGCCTTAGGAACACGTTGCATTTCCATGCGGTTGCTTGCCCCAACGAATAGTATAGCTGCTTGTGGGTATTGCGCTTTAAAGGCATCTGCAATAGCCAAGGCTGGGAAAATATGCCCCCCTGTTCCACCACCAGAAATAATCAATCTAGGCTTCATGGCTTAATTCGGCTAAAGGGTTAGACATATTCGCGTTTGTAGTAGTGGGCTGGTTTGCACTTACGCTTAAAACAACACCAAGCGCCAAAAAGGTCATCCACAAAGAGGTACCACCACTACTTATGAGTGGCAAAGGCTGCCCCGTAACAGGGAGTAATGCTACAGCCACGCCCATATTGATAAAGGCTTGTGTGACTATGGGCAATCCCATAGCCAAGATAAGCAGCTTACCAAAGAAGCTTTCAGATTTGTTTGCATTAATTAAAATTCGGAACAGTAACAACATAAATAAGAACAACAAGGATATGGCACCTAGCATCCCATATTCTTCCGCAATGATGGCATAGATAAAATCGGAAGTACTCTGTGGCAGTGCATTCTTCATCATACTCTTTCCTGCGCCAATGCCTACATAACCTCCAACGGCTACTGCTGCTTTGGCACGTTCAATTTGATAGTCGGTATTGTCATCCCCTTGACCGGTAAAACTCTCCACACGGCTCATCCACGTATCTACGCGGTTTGGAAAGGCATCTGGATAAGCTTTTGCAAGAAGAATAAAGAGTGTCAAGAAAAGAACCGCAGCTCCAAGCAACGCGGTGAGATATTTTAAAGGATAGCCTCCTAAAAATGCCACAACCGTTACCATAAACAATATCAGTAAGGCAGTTGAAAGGTTTGCGGGTAAAATCAACCCAACAACCAGCAAAACTGGAACCCAAAAAGGCAAAAAGCTTTCAGTAAATCCAATTTTATCTTCTTTTTTATTGGCAAAATAATCTGCTGCATAAGCCAATAAAACCACCATGGCTAAGGTGGAAGTCTGGAATGACATGCCTATAACTGGAATGTTAAGCCACCGGCTGGCATTAGCACCGTCTATGGTAGTGCCTTGAAAAGCTGTGAGTAGCAACAAAACAACTACTACGGGAATACCCAATTTAGCCAAACCAGAAAAATATTTAAATGGAATAAGGTGAACGGCATACATGATGACCCAGCCCACACAAACAATAGCAACGTGCTTTAATAAATATCCAAATACAGAACCAGAACCCACTACATAGACCAAGTTTGAACTTGCGCTATATACAGGAAGAAAAGAAAAAATAGATAGTAACACCACTATTCCCCAAATAGATTTATCTCCCAATAAGTACTGACTGATTTTCACGTTTATAATTTTCTTACTGCTCCTTTAAATTGATTTCCTCTGTCTTCATAGTTTTCAAATAAGTCAAAGCTTGCGCAGGCAGGCGACAACAAGACCGCATCTCCATGGGTAGACAAGTCGTAAGAAGCCTTGACAGCATCATTCATGTTTTTTGCCTCTACAAGTACCTTAACCACAGGGGAGAAAATGTCAATTATTTTCTGGTTGTCCACGCCTAAACAAATGATGGCTTTTACTTTTTCATGTACCAATGGCAACAGGCTTGAGTAGTCATTGCCCTTGTCAACACCTCCAACAATCCAGATGGTTGGTTTGGACATGCTTTCAAGCGCATAAAAAGTAGCATTAACATTGGTTGCTTTTGAATCATTGATATAGGCTACATTGAGGATGTTCACCACATGCTCCAAACGGTGGGCTGCACCTTGAAAGGTTTGAAGACTAGCCTGAATATCTTGATTACTCAATTGGAATAATTGCGCAATGGTGGCTGCTGCCATGGCATTTTTGGCATTATGCCGGCCAAGCAAAGAAGGGTTATCAATTGTAAACATAGCGTTGTTGTTAGCGTTATTATAAGGGTACTGCTGAGCTTTAATATTAAATTGAGCGATACCCGCAGTAATGTTTTCATCATCTGCCTCATAGAGGAAATGATCTTCTTCTGTCTGGTTTTTTGTGATATTAAACTTGGTAGCGCAGTAGTCTTTAAAAGAGTTTTCATAACGATCCAAGTGATCTGGACTTAAATTTGTAATGACCGCAATATGAGGGTGGAATTTTTTGATATGCTCAAGCTGAAAACTGCTTATTTCCAAAACATAAACATCGTGCTTGTCTTGCAAAAGTGCTTGAGCAAAACTATTGCCAATATTCCCTGCCAAGCCAGCATCAATTCCGCTATCAGAAAGCAAGTGATGCGTGAGCATTGCTGTGGTTGTTTTGCCATTGCTCCCCGTAATACCTATTAACGTAGCGTCGGTGTAACTACTCGCAAATTCAATTTCAGAAACCATAGGGATTTTAGCAGCTTCAATGTCCTTAATTACAGCAACCGTATTGGGAATGCCTGGACTTTTAACCACAAGTTCGGCTTTAAGAATTTCGCGCATATTATGACCGCCCTCTTCAAAGCGAACACCATTGGTTTCAAATGCTTTCTTAGCCGCAGCAGTAAGCATACCAGCATCAGAAACAAAAACATCCCAATTGTTGTGTTTTGCCAAGGCTGCAGCCCCAATTCCACTCTCTCCACCACCAAGTACGACTAGCTTCTTCATTATCTGATTTTGAGGGTTACAAGGCTAATAATGGCCAACATAATGGCAATAATCCAGAAGCGACTCACGATTTTACTTTCGTGATATCCAAGTTTTTGATAGTGGTGATGCAGCGGAGCCATCTTAAAGATGCGCTTACCAACACCTTGCCTTTTTTTGGTGTATTTGAAATAGGATACTTGAAGTATTACAGAAAGATTTTCGATCAAAAAGACCCCACACAAGACAGGAATAAGCAACTCTTTACGAACAATAAGTGCCAATACGGCGATAACACCTCCAATGGTCAAGCTTCCGGTGTCGCCCATAAACACTTGAGCAGGGAATGCATTGTACCACAAAAATCCAACGAGCGCTCCTACAAAGGCTGCCACAAATACTACAACCTCACTTACTTCAGGAATGTACATGACGTTGAGGTAGTCGGCAAAAATAATATTCCCCGAAACCCACGCAAAAAGCCCAAGGGTGAGCACCGCAATAGAAGCCGTTCCAGCTGCAAGACCATCTATACCATCCGTAAGGTTTGCCCCATTGGACACAGCAGTTACTATAAAAATTACTGCTGGAATAAAAATCAGCCAGGCGTAGTCTTTTGCGCCATCTCCTGCCCAAGATATAATATCACTGTAATCAAACTCGTTATTTTTCAGCAGCGGAATGGTTGTTTTTGTAGATTTTTCTTCTTGCAAAAAGCTTTCGCCATCAAAAGTTTGTTGCTTAATGGTTACTCCAGGATGGAAGTATAACGTAGCCCCTACAATCAGTCCAAGTGTAACTTGTCCAACAATCTTAAAGCGCCCTTTTAAACCCTCTTTGTCTTTTCGCTTGATCTTAAGGTAGTCATCCGCTAAACCTATAATTCCCATCCATACAGTGGTAACAATTAGTAGTATGATGTAAATATTATCAAGTTTCGTGAGTAGCAAAACAGGGATAAGTGTACCAAAAATGATCATCAAGCCACCCATAGTAGGGGTTCCCGCCTTTTCTTTTTGACCTGCCAGTCCTAAGTCGCGAATGCTTTCACCCATTTGATAGTGTTGCAACATTGCAATAATGCGTTTTCCCAGTACAGCCGTTACCAACAAAGAAAATATTATGGCTATTGCTGACCTAAAGGAGAGGTAGGCAAATAATGATGCTCCTGGAAACTGATAAGCACGCTCTAAATAATCAAACAAATAGTACAACATTATCTTTTAGATTGAAGGTTTCGTGTTAGCTCTTGCATATCATCAAAAGGAAGGCGTTCTCCCTTTTGATCTTGATAGGTTTCGTGTCCCTTACCAGCGACTAAAATGATGTCTTGATCTTGTGCCATGGTACATGCTGTCTTTATGGCTTGAGCACGGTTTAAGACGGTTAAATGCTTTTGGTTTGACTCCACTGGAACCCCTTCGAGCATATCGTTGATGATATCGTTTGGATCTTCGTTTCGTGGATTATCAGATGTGAAAATGGTCAAGTCGCTTTTAGCAACAGCCGCCTTAGCCATATGTGGTCTTTTGGCTTTATCTCTATTACCTCCACAACCCACAACCGTGATTAGCTTTTCGTTTCGTGTGCGCAACGTAGTTATAGTATCCAATACTTGCACTAATGCATCAGGAGTGTGGGCATAATCGACAATGGCAGTAATGTTGCTCTTGGTATGCACCATTTGAAACCTTCCTGCGGCCCCTTTTAACGTACTTAAGACAGGTAGAAAATCGTTTTGCTCAACCTCAAGCAATTCAGCTACAGCATAAACACAAATAAAGTTGGATGCATTGAATGCACCTACCAAAGGAGTCCATACTTCGTTGTGCTGAAGCTTAAGCAACATGCCCGAAAAATCTTTTTCCAATATTTTGACATGAAAATCAGCAACTGACTTTAAGCCAAAGAAATGTTTAGAAGCTTTTGTGTTTTGCAGCATATAACGCCCATTTTTATCATCGGCATTGGAAAGCGCAAAAGCCGTAGGAGCAAGTCCGTCAAAAAATATTTTTTTGGTATCTCGATAGGATTTAAAATCATTGTGATAATCCAAATGATCGTGTGAAAGATTGGTAAATACACCCCCAGAAAAGTGAAGATCGGCTATTCGATCTTGGTCTATACCATGTGAAGACACTTCCATAAAGCAATGCGTAACGCCAGCATCTACCATATCGCTTAAATGCTTGTTTATTGTCAGGGGGTCTGGAGTAGTATGTGTACTTGGCACCCTTTTTTTGATAATGCTAACCTCAACTGTTGACAACAAACCGGCTGCAAAACCCATCTTATCAAAAAGCTGATATGCCATGGTTGCAACGGAAGTTTTTCCATTCGTTCCCGTTATACCAATGAGTTTTAAAGCCTTACTTGGCGTATCGTACCATTGGGAAGCTACTGTTGCCAAGGCCTGGCGTGTATTCTCACATAAAATATAAACAACCTTATCAGTCAAAACGTCTGGAAACTGTTCACACAAAACAGCTACTGCTCCCTTTTCAATAGCATCGTTAATATGCGCATGCCCGTCGTGATGTGCCCCTTTGATGGCTACAAAAAGAAAATGTTGGGTAACGGATCTAGAGTCAAAAGCAACACCGCTAATTTGAACAGCCGTGCTTCCCGAAACGGTTTGTAAAGGAACACCAAACAGTATGTCTTTTAGCTGTTTCATGAAAGTGTTAGTGTTACTTTTTTTGTTTTACTAAGGGTTGCTCCTGGTCGTTGCGATTGCCGCTTTACCTTGCCCTTCCCTTGTAGCATTACCTCAATACCCAAGCTTTCAAGAACGGTCACTGCATCCATGGCTGGCCATCCACGCAGGTCAGGCATTTTTTCTAGATCGTATGCATTGGTAATGTCTGGTTTTGGTGCTGTTAAGGCAGCAACTTTGTTTAAGTCTAGTGTGGTGTGTTCTGGTATGTCATGAATAACGGCCTCGGCGATTTGCTTAACCACTGGTGCAGCAACTACATTCCCGTAATACCCGATTTTTTTGTTGGGCTTATGCACCACCACTATACAAGAATAAGTAGGATTGTGAGCAGGAAAATATCCAACAAAGCTGGCAACGTACTTGACGTCATCTGTTGTATAATCAATTTGACAGGTTCCTGTTTTACCAGCAATGGCTAACTTTTCATCATAAATATTATGAGCGGTTCCCCATTTATTTTTGACTACGCCTTCCATAAGATGTTGCAGCTTACCTATTGTTTCTTGCGAACAAATGGCCGGATTGATTACCTGCTTGGGATAAGATTTGACATTTTTACCATCAAGTGTTTTGACTGCTGAAACAAAGCGCGGCATCACCAATTCACCGTTGTTGGCAACAGCATTGTAGTAGCTCAACGTTTGAAGCGGTGTAAGCATTACGCCGTAGCCAAAAGCCATCCACGGCAGGTCTAAACCATCCCAATCGGCATCTTTGGGATGCGGTATTTTGGGTATCCCCTCACCTGATATAGCCACACCTAAAGGTTTGTCCAGCCCCATGCCCATCAGCCTGTCTGTGAACTGTGAAGGGTTCTCTTTATAGTTTTCGTAAATCAGTTTTACAACTCCAGTATTGGACGAGCTTTCAAAAACCCTACTGGCTGGAATGACACCATAGCCACCACGTTTGGAATCTCTTACGTGATATTTTCCATAAAATGTAAGCTTTCCTTTTTCGGTATCGACCATGGTCATGGTGTCTATAACCTTATCTTCAAAGGCAGCCATCATGGAAAACAACTTGAAGGTAGAGCCAGGTTCGTGGGCTTCTCCAACTGCATAATTCAATTTTTCGTAATACTTATTCCCATCCGTTCTACCAAGGTTTGCAATGGCTTTAACAGCGCCCGTTTTGGTTTCCATTACGACAACCGTTCCATGCGCTGCTTCATACTTTTCTAAAGAGGCAAGCAAGGCGTGATGAGCAACATCTTGTAAGTTGGTGTCAATTGTGGACCAAACATCCAAACCGTCAATAGGTTCTTGTTGATATTCGTTTGTAAGCGGTTTCCACTGTTGTTTGGCAATGCGTTGTCGCAATTGACGCCCAGGCTGACCTCGCAAGGTGACACCATAAGCCCCCTCAAGACCCACTTTGAGATATGTGCCATCTGGTTTTTTCTGCTCATAGCCTAAGGTGCGTTCAGCGATTTTACCTAGAGGAAGGTCACGCACAAATTTGCGCTCAACAATCAAACCTCCCCGAATACCTCCCAATCGAAACATAGGGAATGACTTGATACGCTGATAGTCGTCAAACGGCAAGCGACGTCCAATAAGCTGATATCTGCTTTTGTTTTTACGTGCTTTCACCAACACGTTGCGGTAATATTGCTTGGGCTTTCCAAACAAGGTCGCAAGTGAATCGCTCAACGAGTCTAAATTGTTATCAAACACGCGTTGGCTTACAGTAACCGCATCAAAGTGTATGGAGTATTTTGAAACGGATGTCGCCAAAAGGCTACCGTCGTCGGCATAAATATTTCCTCTCACAGGAACAATTTCAAAGTTTTTGATGCTGCGCTTTTCTGCCATTTCGCGATACTTATCCCCTTGATTTAGCTGTAATGACACCAATCGATAACCCACGCTTATGCCGAGTGCAAAAAGCACAAAAACAACCAAGTAGCTGCGAGACATCATGTTCTTTTGCTTACTCATTCGATTGAATTATGATTTTTATTGGTGCTTTATCTGGTGGAAAAACGCCTTGATTTTTTAGAGCGTGTGCCAACTGAGTTTCCATCCTTTTGTGCATCACTTTTTCACGAACCGAAACAAACTCGCTACGAACAGCTTGTAATTCTTTGTTTGCTTGCCCAATTTGTACCACTTTTTGATCGACTTGGTGGGAGGCAGTAATCATCAGTCCTGCTAGAAAAAAAACAAACAGGATAAATCGCCAGTTTTTTGATGCGCCTTCTTGCACCAAAAATGTTCCTTTAAGCAGATTTAAAATCCCTGTTTTCATAAGCGTTGTGCTATTCGTAATTTGGCACTTCGTGCTCTGTTGTTTTGGTTTATTTCCTCTTGATCTGGAATCACCAAGCCGCCGCATTTTTTAAAATACAATGTGGGGTTTCCAAAGTCATCCTTTTCTGGTTCGCTATCAAAATTTCCGTTCTGAATAAACCGTTTGACCATTCTGTCTTCAAGGGAATGGTAGCTGATTACACTCAGACGCCCGCCTGACCTTAACACATCTTTGGATTGAGTTAAAAAGGATTGTAATACCTCTATTTCTTTATTCACTTCCATCCTAAGGGCCTGGTAAATTTTAGCTAGCACCTTATGCTCGTTCCCCTTGGGTAATACAGGTTGCAATACTTCGTTGAGCTGCATGGTTGTTGCAATTTCGCCGGGTCTTTTTTGTACTATGAGTTGAGCGATTTTTTTGGCATTGCGCAGTTCCCCATAAGCAAATAGCAAATCTGCCAATGCTGTTTCGCTGTACGTGTTAACGATTTGTTTTGCCGTAAGCTCTTGATGTTGGTTCATACGCATGTCTAGCGGCCCATCAAATCGAATGGAAAAACCACGGTCTGGCGTATCGAACTGATGTGAAGAAACCCCCAAATCAGCGAGAATTCCATCAACTTTATCAATTTTATGAAACTTCATAAAGCGCTTTAAATAGCCAAAGTTTTGAGGAATGAGAGTAAAACGACTGTCGTCTATGGCATTGCGTTGTGCATCTTCATCTTGATCAAAAGCAAACAATTTGCTTTCGTTATCCATGTTGTTTAAGATTTCTTGGGAGTGACCGCCGCCGCCGAAAGTTGCATCTACATAAACCGAAGCAGGATGAATATTTAATCCTGATACAGACGCAGCAAGCAAAACGGGGCTATGATACATCGTCTTCATCGTCTCCCATTACCTCTTCTGCCAAGGCAGCAAAATCAACAGCTGCTTCATCTATTGCTTTTTCATAACGATCTTTGTCCCATATTTCTATGATGTTGACTGCGGCAGAAAGCACGACCGCTTTCGCTACGCCTGCAAATTGCGCTAAATCACGGGGAATAAGCAGCCTGTCTGTAGCATCGAGCTCGACAACCTTAACTCCTGCTGTAAAGCGTCGTATGAAATCGTTATTTTTTTTCTTAAACCTGTTAAGCTTGTTTACCTTGGCCATTAAAGCATTCCATTCTTTTAACGAATACAATTCTAGGCATGGCTGAAAAACAGCACGCTTCACCACAAAAGCCTCTTGACGGGCTCCAGCCAACTGCTTGGAAAGGGCTGTGGGGATTTTAACCCGTCCCTTAGGGTCTGCTTTACACTGATATGTTCCAATTAAATGCGACAAAGTCTATGGTTTTTACCCTCAGGCATGAGTCAAAATTACATATTATTTTCCACATTTTACCACATTTTACCACTTTGTTAATAAGTTATCCCACCACCCTGCAGACAGAGACTAATATCCTTAAAATGAGAACATTAAAAGCAATCTGCTTTCTGGAAATTAAAGAAATTGATAAAAGAGGTGTTTTACAAGCAGGTAAATTAATGGCATTTGCTTGGGGTTTATTTACCTATATTTGTATCTGATTTGACAACATGCACAATTCTCTAAAAGTATCTGGGTCCTACACGTATTATCAAAAGGGCGAAGGAACCCCACTTATTATTCTTCATGGTTTAATGGGAGGCTTGAGTAATTTTGACGGCGTTGCGGCGCATTTTTCTACCGTTGGATACAAGGTTATTATTCCGCAATTACCACTATATGATTTGCCGTTGTTAAAGACCAATGTAAAGCAGTTTGCAATTTATCTTCGCGATTTTATTACCCATTTGGGCGAAGAAAAAGTAGTCTTGATAGGGAACTCGCTGGGGGGACATATCGGCCTGCTTCACACCAATCTCTTTCCAGAAAAGGTCAAAGGACTGGTCATCACAGGAAGCTCAGGGCTGTATGAAAACGCCATGGGGGAAAGCTACCCTAAACGTGAAGATTATGAATACATCAAAAAGAAAACACAAGATGTGTTTTACGACCCAATCATTGCTTCCAAAGAAGTGGTAGACGACGTATTCGAGACTGTCAATGACAGAAAAAAACTTATCAAAATCCTAACGATTGCCAAAAGTGCTATCCGTCACAACATGGCCAAAGACTTACCAAGCATCAAAGTACCTACGGGTATTATTTGGGGCAAGCAAGATGCGGTTACCCCGCCAAACGTTGGAGAAGAATTTAATAGACTACTCCCCGATTCTACTTTGTATTGGATTGACAAATGTGGACACGCGCCTATGATGGAGCACCCTGATACGTTCAATACGATTTTGTCATCCTGGCTAAAAAATAATAATTTGTAATCATGCGTGTCAAAAGCGCATCTTTTGTAGTCAGTAACGCCAAGGTGTCCGACTGCCCTAAATCGTCATTGCCCGAATTTGCTTTTATAGGCAGATCAAATGTTGGAAAATCCTCTTTGATTAACATGCTGACAGATCGAAAGCAACTTGCCAAAACTTCTGGAAAGCCTGGGAAAACCCAGCTCATAAATCACTTTTTAATCAATAAAAACTGGCACCTTGTTGATTTACCCGGATATGGCTATGCCCGTGTTTCAAAAAAAACCAAAAAAGAATTCCAAAGCTACATTACTTCCTATTTTTTGGAACGTAAACAACTCATAAATGCTTTTGTGTTGATTGACATCAGGCACGAACCACAAGCCATCGATATGGAATTTATGGAATGGATGGGGACGCAACAGATTCCCTTCTCCATCATATTTACAAAAGCCGATAAATTGTCTGAAAACAAAATTGACGCAACGGTAAGCGCCTATTTAAACACCATGCTTGAGGGTGTTTGGGCTGAAACACCTCCGCATTTTATCACATCTGCCACCTCTAACAAAGGCAAAGAAGAAGTATTGGCATACGTGGGATCGCTGCTTTAATTTCCCTTTTTTACGTCCTTTAGGTTTCGCTCACTAGCAAAGAAATCACAGAACTGTTGCATGGCCTCTCCCATTTGCGCATCTTCCGTTGCTTTAAGGTAGGACGCACGAATTCCAATCAGCGTTTGATGTACAAAAACCTGCATTTGATCTACAGGCATTTCTTTTGACCACAAATCGATGCGTGCACTTTCCTGGGCATCCTTATCCCAAGTACTTAGAAAAAATGCCTCCATAGACTGTTCTCTCACACCTCCATCGGGCGCAGACCATTCCATGGCTTCGGGAGTGTTGTTTTCGTCTAAAGTGACTGTCAAGGTAATCTGTGTTTTTCGTTTCATCTTAAGGATTGTATCTTGATTTTTTTAAAATTTCTTGGGGTGAAGCAGCAAGTATTTCTTTTAAGGTAGCTCCTGTTCGTTTTTGATATTTTTTCAGCATTTGATAACCGATCCACTGGCCTATTCTGCCAGGTGAATCCACGTCTAAATAAGAATAAAATTTACTGTATGGGCTGGAGAGCAAAAAACGAAACGCCAAACTTTCGTCGGTAGAAAACAATAGTTCGCTATCGATAAAATAACGCCAAACTTCTGCCTCATGGGTGCTAGCCCACTCCCATTGTGTTGCTGTGTATTGGATGTGCTGATAGTTTTCGAGACCAGGTGCCAAATAATCGTGAAGCAACAAGCGCTTACCGTCCTGTACCATGTGATCCAAAAAAGTTCTCCCCCTAGGTGCTGGAATAAATCTAGGTGCAAGGGCATCAATAATTTCAGACTCCAAATGGTGTAGTGTAAGTTTGTTTTTGATGTAAACAGGAATGCCCTCATAGAGGGGGTGGTCTACACCCAAATAGGTGTCTATGGACAACAATAACATACTATCTGCATCTACAGCTCTTAACGAATAGTCAACGTCGGTGAGCAAGGAAATGGCTGTTTGGGGAAGCTTTTCGTCTGGAAAATAGTAGTGGGCATATTGAAGCACCCGAGTAATACGAGACTTCAAATGGCTTTTTGAGATAGATTTGGTTGCGTCAAACAGCAATTGCTGTAGCGAATCGCTTCGTTTTTCAAGCCACAAGGAATCAGAAGTTTTATTAGGAAAAAAGAAGGGGAATTGGACCTTTACATCTTCCAAGGGGGTATGGAGTTCACCAAAAAAAAGGGTTTCAAATGACACATAATCCAAAGGGACTTTTTCAAGATCTACATGCCTTGGATGGGATGATGTATTACAGGAAACCACAAAATAAAGAACGAAGAGCAACAGCCCTTTCATGGGCGAAAAAAATGATTTAAATTTACACGTGTTAACTGCTATCATACTGGCCGTAAAGATACAAATGCTATGAAGAATCAAGAAGTAATTGAGCACATTGTACAATGGCTCAAAACCTATGCCAAAAAAAATCAAATGAATGGCTTTGTCATTGGTATCTCTGGTGGGATAGACTCTGCCCTTACTTCCACGCTTTGTGCCAAGACAGGACTTCCAACATTATGTCTGGAAATGCCCATAAAGCAACAGGAAAATCAGGTTGAACGCGCACAAGAACACATAAAGTGGCTGCAAAGAAGTCATCAAAATGTAAACAGCCACTTAATTGACTTAGAGGCTGTATTCGATGCGTTTTCCTCAACCGTTGGGGCTGACATGAAAGACAATCAAGCCCAGCTATCTTTGGCCAATACGAGAGCAAGGCTACGCATGACTACACTGTACTACTATGCAGCACTTCATCGTTATTTGGTTGCAGGTACGGGAAATAAAGTTGAAGATTTCGGCGTTGGGTTTTACACCAAATACGGTGATGGCGGGGTGGATTTAAGCCCAATTGCAGACCTCACAAAAACGCAAGTACGCGCTTTAGCTAGAGAGTTGGGTATTGACGAAACTATTTTAATTGCACCACCAACAGACGGACTTTGGGATGATGACAGAAATGATGAGGAACAACTGGGTGCCACCTATGAACAATTGGAATGGGCCATGACGCAGCAACAAGGCGGAAAGTCTCTGGCAGATTTTGTAGGAGAAAACGCACGTGTTTTTGAGGTGTTCTTGTCACATCATACTGCCAACAAACACAAAATGGAACCCATTCCTGTATGTAACATTCCAGACCACTTGCTTTAGCAGTCTTATCGCTAGTTTTAGGTGAAAAATTATTTTTATCACTTTTAAAGACTATTTTTCCTATTTTTAAGGTCAACTATATACTCCATGATTCGTGTTTTTGTTGCTGATGCATATCCAATCGTACACAAAGGTTTAAAGGCTCTCTTTAGCAATTCGAACGAAATAAGTATTGTAGGAAAAGGATTTCATTATCGTGACTTGGTTGAGAATCTGACTTCAAAAAAAGTAGATCTCGTTGTTTTGGAGCTCAAACTTCCTGGCTTTGAGGAAATACGTTTGCTGCGAAAACTAAAAGATCAGCACACACATGTACGTTTCTTGATATATTCATCCCTAAACGAAAATATTTATGCGATCAGTGCACTTAAATATGGGGCATCAGGCTATTTATGCAAAGACGTCCCTTTGAACAAACTCAAAGATGCTATCTTAAAAATAAGCACTGGTGGGGTTTATATTACCAACGAATTGGCAGAACATATGGCCTTTAATGAAACAGAGGCAAATCCGCGTGCGATGATTAACCAATTGTCTGAAAGAGAAATCCAAGTACTTCGCTTATTGGTTCATGGAAAACGGAACAAAGAAATTGCCATAGCATTGAATATCAGCGACAAAACCGTAAGTACATATCGCTCAAGGCTCATGAAAAAGATTAAAGTAAAAAATCTTGTTGAAATGCTAAAAAAGCTTCAGCATATAGACTTAGACATGTATTAAACTACCCGGTTCAAACGACCACTCAATACCGTTTTGAGTTTGTGATACTGTACAATTTCCTCTAAAAGTTCTCCGTGATGACTATCTATATCCTCAGCAGTATCGGATTGTAGCGCCGCTACCTTTTCATCTATAAGCTGGCATCTAAATCGCAAAATCACCTCATGAACCCACCTAGCTAAATTGGCCTTTTTGTTTTTGATATAAATGTTTTTGCGTTCCCAATCATGAAGGGTATGCAATTCATCCTCAAGCAATAAGTCGGAAACCTCCAATGCCAAATTCGGTTCCAAATTAGCAACAAAAGCATCCATTTGAATAGCAGATTTTTCATTCAATGCAGCCAAGACCTTAGGGTATAATCCTTTAAAGACTGCTGTCGAAAATGCAATTTCGTCTTGTTGTAAATCCAAGTATATCTTTTCAAAAACACGGGCTGTTATTTTTGAAGTGACAAGTGAAAGCTCACCAGATTTTTCATCGGTTTTTAAAATGGGTTCTTCAAATTCGACTTCTTCATGTCCGTGAAGCAACAGAATTTTTATAATGTCCTTTTCAAGTTCAAAACGAGTGCTTACAGCAGCTACCTTTTTTTCTTGAGGAACCACTGACATGGGCTGGCTTGAAACTTGTCTTTGCGGTTTATTTACCTTTTTTTGAGATACTTGCGCCAAAGTGGCAAACAAAACTTCCTCGCTAATCTGCATCAAAGAAGCACATGATTTGACGTATACCTCTTGCTTAATTCGGTCGGGTATTTTTGCAATACTCTGCACCATCTCACGGATGGTCTCCGCTTTCTTGAGTGGATCTTGCGCAGCTTCATCAACCAGTAATGCAGCCTTAAATTGTATGAAATCCTTGGCATTATTGACTAAGAAATCTCGAACTTCTTCAAAACTATTTTCACGCGCAAAACTGTCTGGATCTTCTCCTTCAGGGAACATACAAACACGCACATTCATACCCGCTTCTAAAATCAAATCTATACCCCTTAGGGATGCACGAAGGCCCGCAGGATCGCCATCAAACAATACGGTAATATTTTTGGTAAGCCTGCCAATAAGTCGAATTTGCTCTGGCGTAAGGGCAGTACCTGAAGATGAAACAACATTCTTAATGCCGCGTTGATACATTTGAATGACATCGGTATAACCCTCTACCAAATAACAGGTGTCTTCTTTTGCAATGGTTTGTTTAGCCTGATATAGGCCATACAACACCTTGCTTTTGTTGTAGATCTCGCTTTCAGGCGAGTTCATGTATTTGGCGGCCTTTTTGTCTTGGGTCAGTATGCGCCCGCCAAAGCCCAATACACGCCCCGACATACTGTGAATGGGAAACATAACACGCCCCTTAAAGCGGTCAAATTTTTTGTCCTCCTTGACAATACTAAGACCCGTTTTCTCTAAAAAATCAAGCTGATAGCCCGCTTTTTGCGCTGCATCTGTAAGGGCACTCCACGTATCAGGCGAATATCCCAATTGAAAAAAGCGAATGGTTTCTTCGCTGAATCCACGCTCTTTAAAATAACTCAAACCAATGGCTTTTCCTTGAGTTGTTTCCCACATGGACTCTTCAAAAAAACCTACCGCATAAGCACTAACCAAATACATGCTTTCACGCGCACTAGCAGCAGCTTTTTGCTCATCATTCTGCTCAGTTTCCTCAATCTCAATATTGTATTTTTTGGCCAAATAACGGATGGCTTCTGGATATGAAAAATGTTCATGCTCCATCAAGAACGCAACCACATTTCCGCCCTTACCACTGGAAAAGTCTTTCCAAATTTGCTTAACGGGAGATACCATAAAACTCGGAGAGCGCTCATCGGTAAACGGGCTAAGCCCCTTGAAGTTAGCACCCGACTTTTTGAGCTGTACAAAATCCCCTATAACCTCCTCTAATCGGGCAGTATCAAAAACAGCGTCTATGGTGGATTTATGTATCACAGAATAAAAATGAGCTCTAAAATACGTAATTCAGTAACGTTATTTCTTACGCTCAATAACATAACGTACCATTTCTTCTAGTGTGTCACGAAATTCGTTTCTTGGAAAGGCGTGAAGTTGTGCCAATGCCTTGTCTTTATACGCATGCATTTGAGCTGTCGCATAGGCCAATCCGCCCTGTTCTTTAACAAAAGCGATGACGCTTTTGACACGCTTTTTATCCTTGTTGTGATGTTTAACAGATTGTATCAGCCACTTTTTTTGTTTTGTATCCGACTTATTAATAGCATGAATAAGGGGAAGTGTCATTTTTTTCTCACGAATATCTATTCCCGTAGGCTTTCCTATTTTGGTCTCGCCATAATCAAATAAGTCATCTTTTATTTGAAAAGCGATGCCGATATCTTCACCAAACTGACGCAATTGCTCTATAGTTTCGGGTGACGCATGAACCGATGCGGCACCAAGAGCACAACAAGAGGCTATCAATGTGGCTGTTTTTTGACGGATAATCTCCATGTAGATCGACTCGTCTATATCTAATCGTCGGGTTTTCTCAATTTGCAACAATTCGCCCTCACTCATTTCGCGAACGGCAACGGAAATTATTTCCAGCAAATCAAAATCCTTGTGGTCAATACAAAGCAGTAAGCCTTTTGAAAGCAAGTAGTCGCCCACCAAAACAGCAATTTTATTTTTCCACAGTGCATTGATAGAAAAGAATCCACGTCGCTGATAGCTTTCGTCAACAACGTCGTCGTGAACAAGCGTAGCCGTATGTATAAGCTCTATTACAGAAGCAGCGCGATAGCAACGCTCATTAACCTCTTTTTCTTCTAGCATTTTAGCCACCATAAAAACAAACATGGGGCGCATTTGCTTACCCTTTCGATTGACGATATAGTGCGTAATGCGATTAAGAAGGGCCACGTGTGAGCGCATAGATGAGGAAAACTTGTCCTCAAATAGCTCCATTTCTTTAGCAATGGGTTTTTTAAGCTGATCTACAATTTTCATTGGGCTATAAAGATACAATATAGTGCTTTAGCAATTTGCCAAGCAACTGATTTTGAACTCCCGATTAAGTCTTATTGGCCAATTGTCCACAAGCGGCATCAATATCTTTGCCGCGCGAACGCCTTATCGTCACTGGAATGTGGCTCTTTTCTAGTGCAGCAACGTACTGGTTTATGGCATCGTCATCTGCTTGATTAAACTGATCGTTGCCCACGGGGTTGTATTCAATCAAATTGACCTTTGATGGCGTCTTTTTGCAAAATCGTACCAAAGCATCTATCTCGGCTTTGCTGTCGTTGATGTTCTTCCAAACAACATACTCGTAAGTAACACGTGCCTTGGTCTTGCTAAACCAGTAGCGTATGGAATCTTGTAAGTCCGTAAGCGGAAAAGAAGTGCTAAACGGCATAATTTGATTTCGGGTTTCTTCAATGGCACTGTGCAAGGAAACGGCCAACTTAAATCGAGGATATTCGTCAGCCATTTTGACGATCATTTTAGGAATACCTGAAGTGGAAACAGTAATTCGTTTTGGAGACATCCCCATTCCCTCTGGACTTGTGATTTTGGCAATGGCTTTCATCACATTGGGGTAATTCATCATAGGCTCGCCCATCCCCATAAAAACAATATTAGACAGCGGACGTTCAAAATGCTCCAAGCTTTGCTTATTAAGCATGGTCACTTGGTCAAAAATCTCATCTGGATTGAGGTTACGCATCCTTTTGAGCTGGGAAGTGGCGCAAAAAGTACAGTCGAGGCTACAACCTACTTGGCTGGACACACAAGCCGTAGAACGGGTTTTTGCGGGTATCAAAACAGATTCAACAACTTTGTCGTCATACAGACGCACAGCATTTTTGATTGTGCCGTCATCACTAATTTGCACCTTAGCGATATTGGTGTGGTTGATTATAAAGTGTTTGTCGAGCAAAGCACGATGTGCCTTGGAAAGGTTGGTCATTTGCTCGAAATCAATGGCTGCCTTTTGCCACAACCACTCATACACTTGATTGCCGTGAAAAGAGGGTGCGTTGTGTGAAACAAAAAAAGAACATATTTCTTCCTTTGAGCAACGACGTATATCTTTCTTAACCTCGGTCATGAGGTGTTAGAGAATAAGCATCGCATCTCCGTAAGAGTAAAAGCGATATTTACGGCTTATGGCTTCGTCATAAGCTTTTTTGATAAAATCGTGTCCTGCAAAGGCAGACACCATCATCAACAAAGTTGATTTTGGCAAGTGGAAGTTGGTTACCATGGCATCCCCTATCTTAAAGTCATAAGGAGGGAAAATAAACTTATGCGTCCAGCCTTGATAGGGATTCAACGTGCCGCTTGAAGAAACCGAAGATTCTAATGCTCGCATGGAAGTTGTTCCAATAGCACAAACACGGTGACCGGCTGCTTTGGCTTTGTTTACCATATCCGCTGCACTCGCATCAATTATCAATTCTTCAGAATCCATTTTGTGTTTGGAAAGATCTTCA
>Ga0228666_1000042_pt1 | contig 108186 bp, 106 predicted proteins | sample 80DmetaG_FD_182702 | JGI IMG/M metagenome (GOLD analysis project Ga0228666, IMG submission 182702) | Seawater microbial communities from Monterey Bay, California, United States - 80D | ecosystem: Environmental > Aquatic > Marine > Coastal | place: USA: California | collected 2016-10-11 | reverse complement strand
CGATCGACAGGGTGCTAAGCACGTGGTTAGACGACCGCCGCGCCGAAGGATGGGCTGCCGACGTTCAGAACTTGAACACCGCAGGCTTTCCCATGCAGTTGGCTACAACGCTGCAAGACCTCCGCCTCGCGGACCCTGCGACGGGTGTGGCATGGCACGTTCCATCCATCACACTGACCCGTCCCATCTTTGGCCCAACCGATATCACCGTCGGTCTGCCGCCTGAGCATATTCTATCAAGCCCCTTCGTAAATCTTACGATCACCAGCCAAACCAGCACCGCGCGCCTATCTGTGGCTCCTACCCCCAACCTAACGGTTTGGGACAGCCAGGTTACACTTGAGGATTTCACCATCGCCTCATCCCTCGGCTGGGCCAGCCGTATCGGCAGCGCGGAAATCTCAACCACACAAGGCGTTGAGCCTTTGTCACACGTGATCCGCGCCGACCTGACAGAGGTCGCGCCCGGCGGCCCGATCCTACAACTGCTCGATCCTGCAAACCTGCTGCCCGACAGCATGCAATCCATGCAGATCGACGCCACCGCCACCTTTGACAAAGCCTGGGACATCACTGCGTTGGAGGATCGACGCCCCCAGCCTCGCGCTATCGACCTGCAGACCATTGACATGCAGTGGGGTGAGATTGAGGTGCGGCTTGCCGGCGCGCTGACGATTGACACAAACGGCGTGCCCGAGGGCGATGTCGCTGTTCAGATCGTAAAATGGGAGGCGTTGTTGGAGCTGCTACAATCCAACGGCGTGCTGCCCAAGCAGATCAACGCCTTTGCCTTGCGCGCAGTCGAAAGCTTGGCACAGGCCAGCGGTCGGCCGGATACGCTTGATGCCACGCTGACGCTGGCGGGCGGCTTTATCCGGTTTGGGCTGATCCCGCTGGGGCCAGCGCCACGGCTCGTGATCCGTTAGTCACAGCACTTAAACACAGCGCCAATCGACTAAGACGACGACTTGGGCCGGCGTCCAAAGTCGGGCGCATCAGTGTCTTGTCCCGCCTCAATAATGCCGCGCCTAATCTCTCGCGTACGGGTGAAAAAGCTGTGCAGATGCTCCCCATCGCCCGTGCGAATGGCACGTTGCAGAGCAAAAAGCTCTTCGGTGAAACGACCCAAGATTTCGAGCGTCGCGTCCTTGTTTGACAAGAAAACATCGCGCCACATTGTCGGGTCGCTTGCAGCAATTCGGGTGAAATCCCGAAAACCAGCGGCGGAGTATTTGATGACTTCGCTGTCGGTCACCCTACGCAAATCATCTGCAACTCCGACCATTGTGTACGCGATCAGATGCGGTGCATGCGATGTCACCGCCAGCACCAGATCGTGGTGATTGGCGTCCATGCTTTCAACGAACGATCCCATGCCTTCCCAAAGCGCACGCAGCTTCGCTTCGGCCTCGGGGTCGCCGTCTTCAAGCGGTGTTAGCAGGGTCCAACGGGCATCAAACAACTCGGGAAAGCCAGCGCGCGGGCCCGAATGTTCAGTCCCCGCAATCGGGTGACCCGGCACAAAATGCACGCCTTCGGGCAGATGCGGGCCAACCGCGTCAATCACCGCTTGCTTAACCGATCCCACATCCGTGACCGTGGCACCCGGCGCGAGATGCGGGCTGATTTCGGCCGCAACCGTCGCCATCGCGCCCACGGGCACGCACAAAACCACCAAATCCGCCCCCGCGACGGCCTCTGCCACAGTATCAACGATACGGTCGCACAATCCAATCTCTCGTGCCGTTTCACGTGTCTGCGCGGAGCGCGCTGTGCCCACGGTTTCGCCCGCAAGGCCACCACGACGGATCGCCAGCGACATAGACCCCGCGATTAGGCCCAGCCCAATCAGTGCAACGCGTTGATAAATCATGCCTGTGTGTCCCGAAAACTGCGCAGCGCGGCAAGCGTGCGGGTCACGCCCGGTTCATCGCCGACGGTGATCCGCAGGGCCGCGGGCAGACCATAGCCCGACACGCGCCGCACCAAAATGCCCAAGCCGCGCAGGTGCGCGTCTGCCGCCGCAGCCTCATCACTGTCGGCAAAACGCGCTAGCACAAAATTCGCCTCTGACCGGTCCGAAGGCAGGTTCAACGCGTCCAGCCCAGCGACCAGTTTCGCCCGAAGCCGCGTATTTTCAGATTTGCACCAATCTTGGTACTCGGTGTCAAGTATCGCGGCTTCAGCCGCCGCAAGGCCAACATGGCTAAGGTTAAACGGCCCGCGAATACGGTTGAGCGTATCGACAACCTCTTGGGCGCCATAGCCCCAACCCACACGCAGCCCACCCAGCCCGTGCAGTTTGGAAAACGTGCGCGTCATAAAGACATTCGGCATCTCTGTGGCCAGCGCCGCGCCGCCGTCATAGTCCTCTACGAACTCGGCATAGGCGCCATCAACGACCAACATGCAGCCATCCGGCAGGCCACGCGCAAGGCGACGCAGGTCATTGCCACCAATCATCGTGCCCGTTGGGTTGTTCGGGTTCGCAATGAACACGAGCCGCGTTTTGTCGGTCACACCGGCAAGAATAGCGTCAACGTCGGCGGTGCGGTTCGTCTCTTCTACTACAACAGGCGTGGCACCAGCCGCACGCGCGCTGATGGCATACATCGCAAAGCCGTGTTCCGTGTGGATGACTTCATCACCCGGCCCGGCAAAGGCTTGGCACAGAAACGCGATGATCTCGTCGCTCCCCGCACCGCAAATGATACGCGCAGGATCCAGATCATAGGTCGCGCCGATGGCGTCACGCAGACTGGCGTGGTCCGTGTTCGGATATACGTGCAGCTTGGTCGCAGCCTGCGCGGCAGCGGCCAGCGCCTTGGGCGACGCGCCAAACGGGTTCTCGTTTGAGCTAAGCTTGATCACATCCGAGACGCCCTCCACATGGGAAGCGCCGCCGACGTAAAGGTCGATGTCCATAATTCCGGGCTGCGGCTGGGGCGCTTGGGGCATTGTCGGTATCCCTTGGAGATGAGGTTATTGCGGGTTTAGCGAGCCGCGCGGGCCTTGGAAAGGGCACGCAGGTCAATAGAAGCTTTGCGGGTCGATATCGATTGAAAGACGCAATGAGGGTGGCAATTTTAGCGCGCCAACCCACTGCGACAGCGCCGACTGGAGCGGCGTACCCTTGGCCGCCTTGACCAACAGCCGCACCCGATGTCGTCCGCGAATACGCGAAATCGGTGCGGGTGCTGGCCCGTAAACGGCCGCGCCCAGCGCGTGAAGCGGCCCCGCATTGCGCGCCAATGCAGTGCCCACATCAAACGCGACCTGCGGATCGGGGTCCGAGATCACGACCCCCGCCATGCGACCAAAGGGCGGCATTCCGGCTTCGCGCCGCTCAGCGGCTTCGGCCCCCCAAAACGCTTCTTCGTCGCCTGTCAGGATGGCGCGGATTACGGGGTGCTCTGGCTGAAATGTTTGCAGCAACGCCGTGCCGCGCCGCGATGACCGCCCAGCGCGGCCCGCAACCTGACGCATCAACTGAAACGTCCGCTCAGCTGCGCGCAGGTCTGAGCCTTGCAGGCCCAAATCCGCATCGATCACCCCCACCAGCGTCAGCAGCGGAAAGTTGTGCCCCTTGGCCACCAGCTGTGTGCCGATGATCAGATCCGCGCCACCATTAGCGATGTCTTCGATCTGCGCCTTAAGCGCCCGGGCGGAGCTGAACAAATCTGAGCTGAGCACCGCAAGCCGCGCATCGGGAAACAACTCAGCGGCTTCTTCGGCCATTCGTTCAACACCTGGGCCAACGGGAGCCAGCCGATCCTCGGCCTCACACGATGGGCAAGCTGTCGGAATAGGTGTGCTTTCACCGCATTGATGGCACATCAGCCGCTTTAGGAATCGGTGCTCAACCATGCGTGCATCGCATTGCGTGCAGGCCACTTGTTGCCCGCACGCACGGCACAATGTTACCGGCGCATAGCCCCGGCGGTTAAGGAAAATCAGCGCCTGCTCACCGGCATCAATCCGCGCTTGGATCGCGCTTTGCAGCGTGGGCGACACCCAGCGCCCACCGGGCAAATCCTCGCTTCGCATATCAATGGCACGCATTTCGGGCATGACAGCATCCCCAAACCGGGACGTCAAATCAAGCCGCGTGTATTTTCCGGCCTCCGCGTTCGCCCAAGTTTCGAGCGAAGGCGTGGCCGAGGCCAAAACCACTTGCGCGCTGCACAGCGACGCGCGCAAGACAGCCATATCGCGGGCGTTATAGAGTACCCCGTCTTCTTGTTTGTATGACGTGTCGTGCTCTTCATCCACCACGATCAACCCCAAATCCCGAAACGGCAGGAACAGCGCAGACCGCGCCCCCACCACGAATTGCGCGCCACCCTCGCCCACCATCCGCCAACAGCGACGGCGTTCCGTCATAGTTACGCCTGAGTGCCATTCGGCAGGTTTGGCACCGAATCGTTCCTCTACCCGGGTGAGGAATTCAGCCGTCAGTGCGATTTCAGGCAGCAGCACCAACGCCTGTCGTCCTTGGGCCAGACAGGCAGCCACGGCCTCTAGGTATACTTCGGTCTTGCCTGACCCGGTCACCCCCTTGAGCAAGGTCGTGCCATAGGTGCCGGATCGGGCAGCGACGGCCAGCGCCTCGGCGGCTGAGGCCTGATCCGGGGCCAGCGACTTGCTGGGCAGGCTGGGATCAAGCGGCACATAGGCCGCGTCGCGTGGCGTGTCTTCCTCCCGCACGGCGCCTTGTTTCACAAGGCCTTTGATAACCGAGGACGTGACGCCAGCGTGTTCGGCCAATTCGCTTAGCGTAAAGGAAAGCCCCCCGTATTCCTCAAGAACTGCCAAGACTTTTTCGCGCGGGGCGGTCATCCTATCCGGCGTGAGGTCACCCAAACGATAGACCTTTTGCATGGATACCGGGTTGCTGAGGCCCGGAACACGGGTGGCCAGCCGCAACATCGCGGGCAGTGAGGTTAACGTGTAGCTTGCCGCCTTTTCGATGAATGCGCGCAGCTCGGCGCGCATGGGTGCGGCCTCCAACACCCGGATCGCGGCGCGCACCTTGGCGATATCCCAGTCACCACGCCCCGCCCCCCAGACAACGCCCAGCACTTTGCGCGGCCCCAAGGGCACCTCGATAAATGCACCCAGCCAGCAGCCTCCCTCGGGGGCTTTGTAGTCCAACACACGGTCCAGCGGCTGGGTCGTCAGCACGCCAATAAGCGTGCCGGCGGGAAAGAAATCGGGCGTATCCATCCTCTAGGCGCGGCGCAGTGCGGCCGTGGCCACGCCCATCGCCACAAGCGTCGCCCCACCGAGCCGCGTCAGCCCTCGCAACACCGACGGGCGCGCGATTGCCACCCGCATCCGATCCGCAAGCAAGGCGTACAAAAGCGCATTCAGGAAACCGATACCCACAAAGGTCGCGATCAGAATGACAAACTGCGGCAGCAATGGTGCCTCGGGACGCATGAACTGCGGCACAAACGCGATGAAGAACGCGATAGATTTCGGGTTCAGCGCCGTAACCGCCGCCGCATGGCCAAAAATCTCTGCGGGCCGGGCGCGGCCCGGGGCTTCAAGCGCGCCGGGCGCAGCTTCGGCCGCTGACATAAACAGCTTCACCCCCAGAAAGACCAAATAGGCCGCCCCAATCCATTTCAGCACCGTGAACAGCGTAGCTGATGCAAGAACCAGCGCCCCAAGCCCCACCAGCGACGCAGTCATCGCAACCAAATCGCCCAAAGCAACGCCCCCCGCAGAGGCAACCGCAACCCTACGCCCTTGGCTTAGCGCGTAGCTGACCACCAACAGCACCGTTGGACCCGGGATGATGCACAGCACCGTTGAGGCCACAACGAACGCAAGCCAAAGATCGAGAGGCATAAGGTGGTCCTTTCGCAAAACCGGGGGTGTATCTCAGCGCGTATTTCGCTAGGAGTGTGCGCAAATCATACCACCGCCCTTGAAAGAAGGAAGCGCGCCCATGAAATTCTTCGTAGATACCGCCGAGATTGACGCCATCGCAGAGCTGAACGACCTGGGCATGGTCGACGGCGTCACCACCAACCCCTCTCTGATCATGAAATCAGGCCGCGACATCATCGAAGTCACGCGTGAGATCTGTGCATTGGTCGAAGGCCCTGTGAGCGCCGAGGTCGTCGCGACAGAAGCCGAAGACATGATCAAAGAAGGCCTGAAGCTGGCCGAGATCGCCGAAAACATCGCGATCAAGGTGCCACTGACATGGGATGGTCTCAAGGCATGCAAAGTGTTCTCGGATGCCGGCCACATGGTCAACGTCACGCTCTGCTTTTCGGCCAACCAAGCACTCCTGGCGGCAAAAGCTGGTGCCACATTCATCTCGCCATTCATCGGGCGTTTGGATGACATCAACATCGACGGCATGGAGCTGATCGAAGACATCCGCACGATCTACGACAACTTCGGCTTTGACACGCAGATCCTTGCAGCGTCCATCCGCTCGGCCAACCACATGAAAGACGCAGCCCTCGTAGGCGCCGATGTGGCCACAGCCCCCCCTGCCGTGATCAAGTCGATGATCAAGCACCCCCTGACGGACGCGGGCCTTGCCGCATTCATGAAGGACTGGGAAAAGACTGGCCAGAAAATCGTCTGACATGCTATAACTGCTCTCAAATTCACGGCGAAAGACCGGAGAGCAGATGTCAGAGCAGGCCAGCGCCAACAAAGATTGGCGCACGATCGTATTGTCCGATCCGGATGTAATTTTGGAAGACCGCGACGTGATGCGCGCCCTGATTGCTGCCAATGAGCGGCAATTGGGGGGTAACATCGTTGATATGCGCGGTCTTGCCATGGAGCGGCTGGAAACCCGACTGGATCGGTTAGAAGACACGCACCGCAGCGTGATCGCCGCTGCATATGAAAACCTCGCTGGTACCAATCAAGTTCACCGCGCAATCCTGAAATTGCTGGATCACGCCGAGTTTGAGCCGTTTCTGCAAAGCCTCGGCGGTGAGGTGATGGATATTCTGCGGGTAGATCGCATTCGCCTTGTACTCGAAAGCCCCGAGGCCCGCGACGCGGCTGTCGCTCCCCCATCCGCTGTGTCTGATTTGCTAAGCATCGTCGCACCCGGCTTTATCGCGAATTACCTCACGGCAGGACGAGATATGCCACAGCGGCAGGTCACCCTGCGAGACGTTGGCACTGCGAACGCTTCGGTCTACGGGCCGGATGCGGAATACATTCGCTCCGAAGCGTTGCTAAAGCTGGACCTTGGGCCGGGGCGATTGCCGGGCCTTTTGGCCATGGGCGCAGAAGATCCCAACCAATTCCGCAGCAATCAAGGGACGGACCTGTTGTCTTTCTTCACTGGCGTGTTCGAACGGACGATGCGCCAGCATTTGGCGTGAGCCTGTCGATCAGCCCCGCAGCGCGTGATGCGCTTGCCAATTGGCTTGATCACATTCGCGCCCTTGACAACGCCGCCGAAAATACCCTTCGGGCCTATCAAACCGATGTGCTCGACTTTTTGTCGTTCATGACAGGGCACAAAGGGGCCGCTGACGGGCTTGGCCCCCTTTTGCGAATAACCCAAAGCGACATGCGGGCGTGGATGGCACATGCGCGCGGGCGCGGTGTTGCGGCCCGGTCGCTCGCACGCTCTCTTTCGGCTGTAAAAACCTTTTACCGCTGGTTGGGGGAGCGGGAGGGCCATGAACCCACGGCAGTCTTGGCCACGCGCGCGCCAAAGTTCCGCAAAAAATTGCCCCGACCTTTGTCGCCCGACGCAGCCAAAGCCATGCTCGACACCGTTGGCGTCCAAAACACAACGCCGTGGATCGCAGCGCGGGATATGGCTGTGGTTACGCTGCTGTACGGGTGTGGGCTGCGCATATCGGAGGCTCTAAGCCTGACCGGGGCAAGCGTACCGTTACCCGAAGTTTTGCGCATCAAAGGCAAAGGCGGCAAAGAGCGGATCGTCCCAGTTTTACCTGTCGCGCGCGACGCGGTGAACGACTATGTCCGCGACTGCCCACATGATTTGGCGGCTGATACACCGCTGTTCCGTGGGGCACGAGGCGGGCCGCTATCAGCGCGGGCCATATCGGGGGTCGTGGCCTCGGTCCGGATGCAGTTGGGCCTGCCTGCAACCGCAACCCCACACGCGCTGCGACACAGCTTTGCGACACATCTGCTCGAAGCAGGCGGTGACCTGCGTGCGATCCAAGAATTACTTGGCCATGCTTCACTCAGCACAACGCAAGCCTATACCGCAGTCGATACCGCCCGACTGATGGAAGTTTATGCCAAGGCCCATCCCCACGGGCAGGGTAGCGCCTAGCGGCTGTCCCTAAACATGCGAGCACCCTCACGCCATCGTGCGCAGAGGTGATGTGCACGGGCTTTAATTGCATGCTTGTCTGCAAAGACACATTCAATCAAATCGTAAGGGACAGACTATGATTAGGACATTTATTGCCGCCAGCGCGGTGATCTGCATCGCAGGTACCGCCCATGCCGCAGACACCTGCGTGATTGAGGGCGATCACTGGGATTTGGATGAAGCGGGCGTGACTGCCCTGTATGATTGTATGTCGGCGCGTATGGTCACGGGCTACACCAAGGGCGACGACCCCGTGGCGCCCGCTTATCGCGACTGGACCCAGACAGCCACGCGCGCCGCCGTCGCCGGAGCACATGGTGAGCGATTCTTGCTAACATTCGCAAATGACATCGCAGCCCCCGAATACCTGAGGTTCGCATCCGAGGACGTCGAGATTCCCGTAGGCGGTGTATTGGCCAAGGAATCCATCAAAATCGGCAAGGAAGGCAAAGCCCGCGTCGGTCCGTTGTTTATCATGACAAAGGTTGGGCTAGACGACGCCCCGGATACAGGTGGTTGGCTGTATTCAGGCGTGCAGCCCAACGGAAAGCCGCTGAAATTCAAACAAGCTTTCTGTCACGACTGCCACGTTGGTTGGGAAAGCCAAGACGCCCTTGCCTACCCGCTCGAAGAGGTCCGCGTTTCCGCCACGCAATAGGCCCGGTTGCCATAGACAGGGCGCAGTGGATCGGTCATTAAGCCACATGTCCGCTAAAAAAGACAAAGCCCGCGCCCTGTCAGTGCACCTTCTCACGGCCTCTGGGGCCGTTTTTGCTATGCTTGCGATGCTACAAGCCGTCGAGGCCAATTGGTCGATGATGTTTTTGTGGCTGCTGGTGGCGCTGTTCGTGGATGGGATCGATGGGCCCCTAGCCCGCCGGTATAACGTGACGCTGCATGCCGCGCGCTATGATGGTGTGCTGCTGGACCTAATCATCGACTATCTGACCTATGCCTTCATTCCCGCTTATGCGCTTTATGCATCGGGGCTTGTGCCCGGATGGTTGGGTTGGGGCGTGCTGATCGTGATCCCCTTTGCGTCGGCGATGTACTTTGCCGATACACGCATGAAAACTGACGACAAAAGCTTTCTTGGGTTTCCGGGATGTTGGAACATGGTTGCGCTGGTCAGCTTTGTGCTAAGCCCGCCTGCATGGCTGATCTTTGCTGTAACCGTCGCTCTCGCTTTGGCCATGTTTATGCCGCTAAAATTTGTCCACCCTACGCGCACCGTTCGTTGGCGCTGGGTGACGCTTCCGATTGCGAACCTATGGATGATATTGGGAATTTGGGCGACTTGGGTGCGGTTTGATCTGCCTCAGACCGCAGCCTTGGTGTTTACTGCCGCCAGCATTTATCTGCTGTGCGCAGGCATGGCCCATCAGGTGCTGGCGCCCCGACCAACCGCTCAGTTGGGTCAGCCGGGCGAGCACGCCAAATAAATCTTACTCAGGCCGCTTGCGGATGATGTTCGAAAACTTTTCAAACACTGCGCCACTTGCCGCGACCACGTGACCGTCGTTGAGCAAATCTTGCTCAGCACGGATCGGCTCAACAAGGCCGCCGGCTTCACGCACCAACAGAACACCACCGGCAATGTCCCAAATCTTGAGACCACGCTCCCAGTAGCCGTCGTACCGACCAGCAGCCACATACGCGAGGTCGAGCGAAGCTGCCCCCCAACGGCGCACACCGGCACAGACGGGCAAAAGCCGACCAAGGTCTGACAGAGCTGCGGGCAAATACTTACTACCAGCAAAGGGCAAGCCCGTGGCGTAGACCGTTTCAATCATCTTGGTCCGTTGCGTCACACGAAGACGCTGGCTGTCATTGAGCCAAGCACCTTGGCCCTTTTCAGCATAGAACATTTCGTCCTTAGCGGGGTCATAGACCACGGCCGCGACGATCTGGCCTTTATGCTCCAGCGCGATAGATACGGCCCAGTGCGGCATCCCGTGCAGATAGTTCGTGGTGCCGTCGAGCGGGTCTACGATCCAACGGCGGGTTGGGTCTTCACCCTCTTTTTCGCCGCTTTCTTCGCCCAGAAAACCATACGACGGGCGCGCCGCCATCAGTTCTTCTTCGATGATCTCCTCGGCCCGCTTGTCGGCGCGGCTGACAAAGTCGCCTGCACCTTTCATCGTCACGGTCAGGGCTTCGACTTCGCGAAAGTCCTTTACCAGCGATCGCCCGGCTTTGCGCGCGGCTTTGATCATCACATTGAGATTTGCGCTACCTTGCATGGGCTCGGTCCTTGGATCAGGGGGGTCAGGCGCGGGCTATAGACCGCTGAGAGCCTACGCTCAAGGCTTATCTCCGCGCTGCAATTTTACGGGCTCCGTTCGCATTAGGCGAATGACATTGGCCATAAAGGGTTTGGCCGCATCCGCGGTACGTACCGCGGCATAGAGACGTCGGGTCAGGCCACCTTGGGTCAGGGGGCGCGTGACATAGTCTGAATTGTAGCGCACCTCACGTACGACCCAATCCGGCAGGACCGCAACACCCCGATTGGAGGCGACCAACAACAAGATCACAGCCGTCAGTTCCACCTGCCGAACTGCCCGTGGCTCAACTCCGGCTGGGCGCAGAAACTGGCTAAATACATCCAGACGCGGACGTTCCACCGGATAGGTGATCAACAATTCATCGCGCAGATCCTCGGCCTCAATGAATTCTTTCTTCGCCAAAGGATGCTGACTAGAGGCGACGAATACCGGTTCATAATCAAACAGCGGCTGAAATTCGACGCCGGGCAGGCTTTCGGGGTCTGAAGACACGACCAGATCGACCTCCTCCCGCTCAAGTGCGGGGAGCGCCTGAAACTGTAGTCCGGGACGGATGTCCACGTCGATTTCGGGCCATGCACGGCGAAATTCCTCAAGCACGGGGAAAAGCCATTCAAAACAAGCATGACATTCAATCGCGATATGCAGGCGGCCAATTTTACCTGACTTCAGGGAACGGAATTCTTCTTGCAGGGCTTCGATTTCGGGCAGGACCCGTTCAGCCAATCGCAGCAACCGAATCCCCGCCGGGGATAGCTTCATCGGCTTGGAGCGTCGCACGAATAGCTCCAGCCCGGCCTGATCCTCTAGCCCCTTTACCTGATGGGATAGGGCAGATTGCGTTATGTTCAGGCGATCTGCCGCCGCAGAAAGCCCACCGCAATCGTGGATCGCCTTGATCGTGCGGAGGTGTCGAAATTCAAGATGCATGTGCGGCTCATGTAAATGATGAGTGTTATGAGTTTGATTCAATCGCAGGCATATGCGAAGACGCGATGCGACACAAGAAGGACCAAAACCGTCATGCCCGCCCCGACCGTCTCATTCGAATTCTTTCCGCCCCAATCACTGGAGGCTTCGTTTCGCCTATGGGACACGGTGCGCACATTGGCCCCTCTGGACCCAACGATGGTATCCGTCACCTATGGTGCAGGCGGTACGACACGGGCTTTGACACACGAAGCAGTGGCCACGATCCACAAGCACTATGGCCTACGGGTCGCCGCACACCTGACATGCGTGAACGCCACACGGGCCGAAACGCTCGAAATTGCGGACCAATACGCCGCAGCTGGCGTAACGGACATCGTAGCCCTGCGGGGCGATCCCCCCAAGGGTAGCGGCCAGTTCACGGCGCACCCAGATGGGTTTCGCCACTCCGTGGAATTGATTGAAGCTCTATCCAGCACGGGCAAATTCAACCTGCGTGTCGGCGCGTACCCGGACCGCCACCCCGAGGCTCAAAACGACATGGCCGATATCTTCTGGCTAAAAGCCAAGATCGATGCCGGTGCGTGCGAGGCTATTACGCAGTTCTTCTTTGAGCCTGAAACATTCCTGCGGTTCCGTGATAAATGTGCGGATGCAGGAATTTCTGCCCCGATTATCCCGGGCATCTTGCCAATCGAAAACTGGGCCGGCACCAAGCGGTTCGCCACGCGCTGCGGCACACCGGTACCACCCGAGTTGGACGCAGCATTCCAAACCGCAATCAGAGATGGCCGTGAGGAACTGATGTCTTTGGCACATGCAACAGAGCTGTGTTCAACCCTTATGGATGAAGGCGTTGATCACCTGCACTTCTATACCCTTAACAAGCCCGAGCTAACCCGGGATGTGTGTGCGGCACTAGGTGTGACGCCTCAGGTGAAGCTTGAGGAAGTTGCGTAAGTTTACGCTTACGCAACAACCCAAATCACCCAAAGCATACCATTTTGTGCGCATTGAGCATCAGCAATTGGAATAATTCCAATCCAATTGACACACCGCGGATTATGGGTCACGGATTTCGCTCTGTTTTTAAATGAGGCGCTACCATGATCCCCGCAGTTCTGCCGACGTATTCCCGGGCACCGCTGACCTTCGTCAAAGGCGAAGGCAGCTGGTTGATCGAGGCTGACGGGCGACGTTTCTTGGACATGGGCGCAGGCATCGCGGTGAATGTACTGGGTCATGCAAACCCTGCCCTTGTGGCGGCGCTGACTGATCAGGCAAGCGCGCTGTGGCACACATCAAACCTCTATCACATCCCACAGCAACAAACGCTGGCTGAACGGCTGGTAGAAGCAACATTCGCCGACACCGTATTCTTTACCAACTCGGGCACTGAATCGTGCGAGTTGGCGGTCAAGATGGTGCGCAAGTACTGGTCCGACAAAGGCCAACCTGAGCGGCACAAAATCATCGCGTTTACTGGCTCATTCCATGGCCGTTCCTCTGCGGGTATTGCCGCGGCCGGGTCGGAAAAGATGACAGCCGGGTTTGGCCCGTTGCTGCCGGGGTTCATCCACTTGGCCGTCGGTGACCATGACGCGCTTGAGGCCGCGATGCGCGCCCCCGATGTAGCCGGCGTCCTGATGGAGCCTGTGCAAGGCGAAGGCGGCATTATTCCCATTCCAGACGCCTGCCTCAAAGGCTTGCGCGATCTATGCGACGAAACTGGCGTTTTGATGATGCTGGATGAAGTGCAGTGCGGCATGGGTCGTACGGGCAAGCTATTTGCGCATGAATGGGCAGGGATCACGCCAGACATCATGATGGTGGCCAAAGGCATCGGCGGAGGCTTTCCTCTGGGTGCTGTATTGGCAACCGAAAACGCGGCCAGCGGCATGACGGCCGGCACCCACGGCTCCACCTACGGGGGCAACCCACTGGGATGTGCCGTCGGCAATGCCGTGATGGAAACCGTCGCTGACGATGCGTTCCTGGCAGACGTAAACCGCAAGGCCGCGCTCTTGCGTCAGGGCCTTGAAGCTTTGGTCGCGACCCATCCTTCCGTGTTTGAGACCGTTCGCGGCGCGGGCCTTATGATCGGGTTGAAATGCGCGGCCCCGAACATGGATGTCGTCAACGCGGCATACGCCGCTGAACTGATCGTCATTCCCGGCGGCGATAACGTGGTGCGCTTGTTGCCCGCGCTTAACCTGACGGACGCGGATATCGCCGAGGCGTTGACCCGCCTAGAGGCCACCGCAACCGCCCTTAGCGCGGCCTGATCGCCGCACCATTGAAACACAGCGCGGAGTATTGGGCCCACACGCCCCACCCCGCCGTCGATCCGAAGAACGCTTATGACTCATTTTATCGATATCAACAAAACTGATCCCGCCGACCTGCGGGCCATGCTTGACCAAGCCAGCGCAATGAAAACCGCACGCGCGGGCCTGCCCAAGGGTACACCGGATGCGGACCGCCCGCTGGAAAACCACATGGTCGCGTTGATCTTTGAAAAGCCCTCGACCCGGACCCGCGTGTCGTTTGATGTCGGCGTGCGCCAGATGGGCGGAGAAACGATGGTTTTGTCCGGGTCTGACATGCAGCTTGGGCACGGCGAAACCATCGCCGATACGGCCCGTGTGCTGTCGCGGTATGTCGACATGATCATGATCCGCACCTTTGAAGAAGACACCCTGCTTGAAATGGCCGAACACGCCACCGTGCCGGTGATCAACGGGCTGACGAACCGGACACACCCCTGCCAAATCATGGCGGATATCCTAACGTTTGAGGAACATCGTGGTCCTATCACGGGTAAAAAGGTGGCGTGGTGCGGCGATGGGAACAACGTGTTCGCTTCATTTGCCCATGCCGCTGGCCAGTTCGGCTTTGATCTGACGTTCTCGGGGCCCTCGACGCTGGACCCAGAAGCGGTTTTCTTGAATGAAGCCCGTGCCAAAGGCAGCACGATTGAGATCGAGCGTGACCCGTTCCGCGCTGTTGCGAATGCCGATCTGGTCGTCACGGATACGTGGGTTTCCATGCATGACAGCCAGACCGCGCGCGAACGTCGCCACAACCAGCTACGCCCCTATCAGGTCAACGCCGAGCTGATGCGTCATGCGAAACCCGACAGCCTGTTCATGCACTGCCTGCCCGCGCACCGAGATGAGGAAGCCACCTCTGAAGTAATGGATGGCCCGAATTCAGTCATCTTCGATGAGGCCGAAAATCGCCTGCACGCGCAAAAAGCCATCATGCGGTGGTGTCTTGGCCGCTGAAAACCGCGCTTTGGCCATGGCCTTTATGGTCGCGGCCACGGTTTTCATCGCAGCCACCACATTGCTGGCCAAGGCGCTGGGGACCGAAACGCTCGGCCCGCCTTTGCATCCGCTTCAAATCAGCCATGGGCGGTTCATTTTCGCATGGCTCGCAATCACCAGCGTCGTGTTGGTCCTGCGCCCGCAGCTGCGCGCAACGAACTTAAAACTCCACCTCGCGCGCACCACTTGTGGCTGGCTAGGTGTGACATTGATGTTTGCCGCTGTGGCCTCAATCCCGCTTCAGGATGCGACGGCGTTAAGCTTTTTGAACGTGGTGTTTTGCATGCTGCTTGCGATCCCCCTGCTGGGCGAACGTGTGGGCCCCGTCCGTTGGAGCGCAGCCTTTATTGCACTGATCGGGGCGATCGTCTTGTTACGTCCTGGAACAGGTGCATTGCAGATGGGCGCGTTTCTGGCGCTTGGGGCCGCCTTGATCATGGGGCTAGAGCTAATCTTTATCAAACGCCTTGCGGGGCGCGAAGGGCCGCTGACGATCTTATTCATCAACAATACGATCGGTGTTGTGATTTCTTCAATCGCCGTCAGTTTTGTTTGGGCACCCCCCAGCCCGATGCAATGGGCCGCGCTTGCAGGATTGGGCGTATTGATGGCCTGCGCACAGGCGTGTTTCGTGAACGCAATGTCGCGCGCTGACGCGAGCTTCATTACGCCATTCAGCTATTTAACACTGGTGTTTGCCGCTCTTTATGACGCTGCGCTATTTGGCGTCCTCCCCGACGCCACGAGCGTCCTGGGAGCAAGTATCATCATCGCCGGTGCCGCGCTTTTGGCATGGCGTGAGGCGCGGCTTAAGCCTTCAGCCGGTAGCCCGTCCGGAACATCCACCACCCCAAAGACGTAACAGCCGCCAACGCCAAAAGGATCACGCCCAGCCCCAAAACAGGCGAGCTGTCCGAAACACCAAGCGTGGCAAAGCGCACCCCGTCGATCAGGTAGAATACCGGATTTGCGTGGCTCAGCGTTTGCATAAATGGCGGTAGGCTATCGAGGCTGTAGAACGTGCCCGACAAAAAACTAAGCGGCATCACGATAAAGTTGGTAATTGCGGCCATTTGGTCAAACTTGTTCGCAAAAACGCCTGCAATGACACCAAGGGCACCCAAGAAAGCTCCGCCAAGAACAACGTACAATAGCCCCAAAAGCGGATGCGCCACACCGAGCCCAATCATCGGGAACAGAATGAGCGACACGCTGACCGCCACAAGTGCCCCGCGCAGGATACCACCAGCGAGGTAGCCAACCATCAACTCGCCTGCGGACAGGGGCGGCATTAGGGTGTCAACGATGTTGCCCTGAACCTTTGAGATCACAATCGAAGACGAAACATTGGCAAAGCTGTTCTGAATAACCGTCATCATCAAAATGCCGGGTGCAAGAAAGTGTACGAACGGCACGCCCATCACGTCGCCGCGACGTGTCCCGACCGCCAAGGAGAAAATTAACAAAAATAGGCCCGCCGTGATTAGCGGCGCCAAAAGTGTCTGGGTCCACACCGCCAGAAAACGCCGCGTTTCACGCCAACACAACGTATATAGTCCCAGCCAGTTGACCATTCCGAACCGACGGACGCCCAGATCACCAATCTCGTGTCTTGTCATTTGCCCTGTCCCTTGCCATATAACGTTCCCGGCGCTTGTAACCAGCCGTGCTCCAGTTACAATGGCGTAATCCTTGGGGCAACGGCCCCCAATTTGAGAGAGGCGCAATGTCCTGGACAGATGACCGCGTAGAACTGCTGAAAAAAATGTGGGGTGAAGGGCAAAGCGCCAGTCAGATCGCAAAAGAACTTGGCGGTGTGACCCGCAATGCGGTCATCGGCAAGGTGCACCGTCTTGGATTGTCTAACCGCAATCAAGGTACGGCTGCCAAACCGGCTGCAAAAGAAAAGGCTGCGCCCGCAGCTAAGGCCGCGCCGTCGAAGCCCGCCGCGGCTCCGCAGCCCGAGAAACGGCCTGAGCCCAAGACCGAAGCGGCTGTGCCCGTGTCGGCGGATCGCCCTGCGAACGTCACGCATTTGCGCAAGCAAATCGTGCCAGCGGGCCAACCCCTGCCGCCACAGCCATCGGCCAATGAAATCAGTCCAGAGGCTTTGGCCAAGGTCAACGAAATCGAAAAGTCGGCCAAAAAGCTGACCTTGATGGAGTTGACAGAGCGGACATGCAAGTGGCCTATCGGTGACCCGGCAACGCCTGATTTTTGGTTCTGTGGCCTGCCTTCGCAACAGGGCAAGCCCTATTGTGAAGCCCACGTTGGTGTGGCCTTCCAACCGATGTCATCGCGGCGCGATCGTCGCCGCTAGCCTGAGACGGCATTTGAATAAAAAAGGCGGGGCCACGCAATGCGGCCCTGCCTTTTTCATTTTGGCTCTGGCTCAATTGCCGCCGAAAAGCCCACCCAAGGCCTCGCGTACTTTGTCCTCGACCCGCTCCTTGATGGCGTCTTCAACGCTTTGACCATCTGTGACGCCTTCGGGTGTGATGTCCAATTCCTCGGCCAGCTTTTGTTGCAGCGCAGTACGTGCGTTATCCTCAATCGCGGCGCCATCAATGTTTAGCTGCTGAAGTGTCGCGGCCTCTAAGTCGGGGCGGATGCGCGGTGCGCTCCATGGTCCCGTGATACGCAGCGGCACCGAAATTCCCGCCCCTTCAGCGTTTTGCAACAATACGGGCACCACCGTTAGATCAAGGTTCTGGCTGCCCATATTGACTTGGCCCTGTGTCAGCGCCTCAAGCAAAGGGGCAGAAAGCGTCAGATCGTCTGTGTTTAACACCCCTTGGGTCAGCGAAAACTGACCTGCGATCCCGTCGAAAATCGTCCGCGCGCCTTCGCCCTGAAAGTTCAGATCAAAGTTGCGCATCATCCCCGCGAGATCGAGACCGAGGATCTCACCCCGCCCCACCGATACGTTGCCCGCCCCCTCAAGGCTGTTCATCAGGTCCGCCATCGACGCACCAACCCCAAGCACATTCACCGATGCATCAGCCTGTCCCAACAGCCGCTCAAAATCGAGGAACTCCGTCAGAAATGGCTGGGTCTGAAGCCCCGATAGCGCAAGGTTCACACGCGTTGACAGCCCGCCCCGACCGTTAACGATGACCTCACCAGCAATACTGCCGCCATAGGCCCGAATAGGCGCAAGCGTGATAACCGCCCGCGCGCGGTCCAGTACGAGGCGGGCTGAAACGGCATCAAGGGTAGCATCCCCCAAGCCAATCGCCCCAGTTGTCAGCACGATCTCGGCGTCCGCAAGACCCAGTGCACTGACGTCGATGGGGGTGGTGCTCCAACCACTGCTTGTGGTCGGGGCGGTGCTGGGCGCAGCATCACCGCCGGATTGCGCCGAGAGCGCGCTTAGATCCAGGCCAGGGCTATCAAGGGTGGCTAGAATTTTGGGGCGTTGTTCGCCAGGGAAAACGTCTACGTCGCCGCGCAGGCTGTTTCCATCGAGGCCCAACGTCATATCCCGCAAATGCAACGAGCCTTCCGTTGCTAAGGTCAGCCCTGTTTGTATGGATATCTGGTTACGGCCAAAGCCGTTGGGCAGGTCCGGAACCGTTTGCCCAAGGGCCGCAAACAGTGTCGCTCTCTCATCGCTTTGTGCGATCAACTGGCCCTCAAAGCCCACGGGCGACAGCCCCAATTTGCCCGTGGCAGAGGCCGTCGTGCCGCCGACTGCGACCTGCGCCTCAATGGGTGTCAAATCCCCGGCTAGCAAGCCCGCGACGCCATCTAGGGCAGTCTCAAAGCTAATGTCGGCTCCGTTATAAAGGGCGGAGCCTGAGGCTTCAGCCCGGCCTTGCAAGCTCGGTAGGGCCATGGTCAGATCCAACGCCTCTATACGGTGCTGCACATCCGCTTGGGCATCTGTGAATGAGACGGTGCCATTGATGATCCGGGCCTCTGCTAGGGATATTTCAGGAAGCGTCGCATCGTCGTCGCCTTGTGCAGGCGTGCCCGAAGCTACGGCGGCTGTCGGCGCAATGTCCCAATTAGCGCGTCCTTCAGCGGTCCGCTCTAGCAAGACAACGGGATCTATCAATTCCAAGCGATCCACAGAAACCGCGCCGCCCAAAAGATCCACTAACCCAACGCTGACATCCAGTCGTGCTGCCGTCAGCATGGGGCCTTGCGTCGACCAATCCGCATTGGCCAATGCGACGTCCTCAATCCGAACGCCAAGGCTGGGAAAAACCGTGGGACGTACCGATCCGTTGATCGTTAACGCCCGACCTGTCGCTTGTTCGAATTGGTCCGTGGCCAGTCGGGCGATCCGTTCGGTGGGCACGACAAAAAAAGCCCCGACCGCCAAGGCAACTAAGGCCAAAACGCCAATCACCAGTCTTTTGATCCACCGCATGGTGCACTCCTGATTAACCTTTACGTAAGCCTATCAGAGCCGCGCGACCAATCAATGGCACTGCGCGGCTAAGCGCGGGCCACCTGCTCAACAAAACGTGTACGGGCTGCGGGAAACGAACGCCCGCCCAGCGACGGCGCAAGATGTTGGGTCAGGAAATGCCCCGTCAGCGTCAGCGCTGCGCACGCGCCATCTAGTGTGACGGGGCCACCCAGTAGACACTCGGGCAAGGGCAGCAAACGGTCGGCCCATTCGCCTGCACCCATCCGGCTGACTGCGCGGCCCGTGCGCGGCGACACATAGGCCAAATCATTCGCGCCGCCCCCGTTGGCGCAGGCGTTCAAATCCAACCCAAAGCCCGTTTCCTCCAACAAGCGCAATTCCCAAAAAATATATGCGCTGAGCCAGCCTTGGCCGCTATGGATCGCGTCCGCAAGCGCCTCGGTCTCGGCCTGAAAATTTGGCAAATTCTCTCGCTCAGGCAGGCAAAAAGCGGACGTAGCACAAAGGCTAGACAGTGCCGACAGCCGCAAAGGGTCGTTAAGCACCCCCGCCATGCGAGAGCGGATAGGCTCGGCAGTAAAACTACCCATGTGACTTTCGAGGCGCGCGCGCCACGACACATCCAATTGCGCCCCCGGCTGCAAAATGGGGGCCAGCTTGCGTGATGTGCCCCCCCGGATCACGCCCAAATGACGCCCGTGCCCACGGGTAAAGATCTCTGCAATAACAGAGTTCTCTCCGTGTGGCCGAACCGCCAAAAGCATGCCCTGATCGCGCCAATCCATGCCCTGAAGTTAGGCGTTCAGATGTGGCGTGTCCAACAGATGTCGCCCTTGCCGATCCTCGACCTCTAGCACCCATAGATCCGGGTCGAACCCGCGCTGCCGCGACAGTGCAGCGTCGCAATCAGCCTCTGCCCCTCGGGTCAGTTCAACCCACTGCCGCGCACCTGTCATCAGGTCAAAACTACGCTGATAGACGCATGCATTGCCATCTAGGGTGTTAACCTTGACGAAAACCGCACCGGCCTGCGCATGGCCCTTTGCCACGACGAAACAGGGAATATCCAACATCTCAAGATGCTTGCGATAAGCAGACACCCAAAAATCCGAGGTCAGTCGGGTCAAGAATTGCCGTCCTTGAAATCAAGGCCCATCTCGGAATACCGCTCAGACTCCTCCAGCCAATTGGGCCGGACTTTGACCTGTAGGAATAGGTGAACGCGGCGACCAAGGAATTCTTCCAGTTCTTGGCGGGCAGATTGACTGACGCCTTTGATCGTCTCACCCTTGTTGCCCAAAACGATACCTTTGTGGCCGTCACGGATCACATAGATCAACTGGTCAATCCGGGCAGAGCCGTCTTTACGCTCTTCCCAATTGGTCGTCTCAACCGTCAACTGGTAGGGCAGCTCTTGGTGCAAACGCAGGGTCAGTTTTTCGCGCGTCATCTCTGCTGCGATCATCCGCATAGGCAAGTCGGCGATCTGATCTTCGGGATAAAGCCAAGGACCGGCCGGTAGGTTTTCGGCCAGCCATCCGCGCAGCGTGTCAACGCCATGGCCCTTCTCTGCCGAGATCATAAACGTCTCAACGAACGGGTAGCGGGCGTTCAGTTTTTCGGTCAGGCCCAGCAGGACCTCAGACTTGACGCGGTCAATTTTGTTGAGCGCAAGCGCCACCTTTTGGTTTGGTGAAATGCGCTCCTCAAGAGCCTCGATAATCGCCTCGACACCTTCGGTGAGGCCTCGGTGCGCCTCAACCAACAGCACGACAATTTCGGCGTCCGCAGCACCACCCCATGCGGCGGCAACCATCGCACGGTCCAAGCGACGGCGCGGGCGGAACAGGCCGGGCGTGTCCACGAAGACAAGCTGGCTTGGCCCCTCCATCGCGACACCGCGAATACGCGCCCGCGTGGTCTGGACCTTGTGCGTCACGATGGACACTTTGGCCCCCACCATGCGGTTCAGCAGCGTTGATTTGCCGGCATTCGGCTCCCCGATGAGGGCGATAAACCCGGCTTTTGTGTCAGCCATCATTCTTCTCCATCTGCGCCAAAAGCGCTTTGGCGGCGGCCTGCTCGGCGTGACGTTTGCTGCCCGCCGATGCCTGCGCGCGCGCACCATTATCCAATTGAGCCTCAATCAGGAAAACCGGCGCGTGGTCGGGTCCAGAACGTTTGAGCAAGGCATATGTCGGCGGTTGTAGGCGACGCGCCTGCGCCCATTCCTGCAACGCAGTCTTGGGGTCGCGCGCGTCCTCTTCGACCTGTGCGACCCGCTCCCCCCAAAGCCGAAGGACCAAGGCATGTGCGGCCTCGAACCCGCCGTCCAGATAGACGGCTGCAATCAAGGCTTCCATACCGTCGCCAAGCAGCGCATCCTTGCGACGACCCCCGGTCACCATCTCGGATTTACCTAGCTTTAGCACAGCCCCCAGATCGATTTGGCGGGCAACGGCAGCGCATGTTTCTTTGCGCACAAGCGCGTTGTAGCGCGGGGCCAATTGGCCCTCGGACGCGGCCTTATCCTCGGCCATCAACGCCTCGGCCATGACCAAGCCCAGCACCCGATCCCCCAAGAACTCAAGCCGTTGGTTATCAGGGCGCGATGCGCTTGAGATAGACGAGTGCGTCATCGCACGCACCAACAAATCAGGACGAGCAAAGACGTGCCCAATCCGGGCCTGAAACGCCGTCAGTTCGGCACTCAGCTTCACTCGATCGCCTTATAAAAACGGTCGCCGCGCCACGTCCAGAAATAGATCATCCGGTCGCCAGCAGACGAGAACATCACCCGATCCGCACGGCCGATCAGGTACTCAAACGGGACCATCCCAACCCCGCCCTGCGCCTGCGTAAAGCGGCTGTCCTGCGAGTTATCACGGTTATCACCCATGAAAAAATAGTTACCCTCAGGTACCACGAAGGCCGGCGTGTTATCACCACGGCCGGTCAACGTATCGAGGACCGAATGCGTCGCACCCCCGGGCAAAGTTTCGACAAAGCGGTTCTTTTCACACTGGCCGCCCAAACCCACGGGTTCGTTAGCACAACGCGGCAAGTGCCCGGCAGAGCCTTGGCGTTCAAACGTCTCGACAAAGGGGGCCACGGGATCAAGCTTGACGGCAGCGTCGTTGATATAGAGCACGCCGCCCTGCATCTGGACCTTATCGCCGGGCATACCCACAACACGCTTGATGAAATCCGCGCCGTTCACGGGATGGCGGAAGACGATAACATCTCCGCGCTCAGGCTCTGATCCGAGGATACGACCAGAAAATGGGCACATCGAAAACGGGCAGGAATGACGCGAATAGCCATAGGCCATTTTGTTCACGAACAGGAAATCACCGATTAGCAGCGTATCCTTCATGGACCCCGAGGGGATCCAGAAAGGCTGAAAAAACAGTGTTCTAAAGACGCCCGCTATGAGCAAAGCCCAAAAAACCGTTCTGAGCGTCTCACCGATGCCCTCTTTTTTCGCCGTGCTTGCCATAGGGCCTCTTTCCCGCGCTAACTCAAGCCACCGTCCTGCCTTGGGGCCTGCCCAGAGTCAACCGCGCGCAGAGCCACGTTCACGCGCATTCGGGAGTGTTTTAGCGCTTAATCTGAGGGGCGCGCCTCGATCACGACCATCGCTTGCGCCCAAGGGTGATCGTCCGTGAGGGTGACGTGAATAATCGCCTTGTGACCGGGTGGGGTCATGGCGTCTAGACGGTCTTTGGCCCAGCCGGTGACCCGCATAACTGGCTGGCCGGTGGGCAGGTTCGTGACAGACATGTCCTTCCACGCGATACCCATGCGCAACCCAGTGCCCAGCGCCTTAGAACACGCTTCCTTCGCGGCCCAACGTTTGGCGTAGGTGCCAGCGACATCTTTGCGGTTCTCGGCTTTTCGCTGTTCATCCGCAGTAAAGATACGATTGCGAAAGCGGTCGCCAAAGCGATCCAGTGTCCCTTGAATGCGCTCAATATTCGCAAGGTCAGTGCCGATGCCGAGGATCATACCGGCTCCGTGGATTGTTGTGTGTTCAGCCCACGTGTTTAGCGGGTGACAGGGCGCTGTCTAGTCGGAAGCGATCGCGCCTGAGCGGGCAGCATCCATCACGTGCCGCATCTGATCCATGGCCGCCTCTAGCCCAACAAAGATCGACTCACCAATCAGAAAATGCCCGATGTTCAGCTCCCGCACGGTGGGAAGGGCTGCAATCGGCGGGGTGCTTTCGTAGGTCAGGCCGTGGCCCGCGTGAACCTCCAACCCGAGGTCATGCGCAAAAGCCGCCATCTCGGTGATCCGAGCCAATTCGGCCGCTGCCTCGTTTGCTTGGCCTTCCGCAACCGCATCGCAATAGGCGCCTGTGTGGAGCTCAATGACCGGTGCACCGATGCGGTGGGCCGCACGAATTTGCGCCTCATCCGCAGCGATGAACAGCGACACCCGACAGCCCGCATCCCGCAGGGGCGCGATATAGTCGCCCAGCCGGTTTTCTTCCCGCGCAACCTCAAGCCCGCCCTCGGTCGTCCGCTCTTCGCGCCGCTCGGGCACGATGCACACCGCATGAGGTTTATGGTGCAAAGCGATGGCCTGCATTTCGGTGGTGGCGGCCATCTCAAAATTAAGAGGAATGGTCAAAGCCTCCATCAAGGCGCCAATGTCGGCATCCTTAATGTGGCGGCGGTCTTCACGCAGGTGCGCCGTGATGCCATCCGCACCCGCGCGCTCTGCCAACAGCGCTGCACGCACCGGATCGGGCACGGCACCGCCGCGCGCGTTCCGCACCGTTGCTACGTGATCGATATTCACACCAAGACGCAGTTTTTCCATCAGATCACTCCCTCATTCTCTGGCTCGCCCTTGGGACCGAACCTAGCGCGTTTGATCGCCACGGGCAGCCTTGCGGCGCAACTCTTCTAGCTTTTTCTTAATCATGCCCCGGCGGCGTTTTTGATACGCGGTGATTACCGGTAGGCACATGTAATAGCAGATGATCCCAGCCACGATACCGGGGATGATGCCACCAACCATGTAGGGAAAGAACACCTCATCCCAGAACAGGGACAGATGGCTCCAATCCGCGGCCTCGCCCGAGAAGGGTGCACGGACATTGTGCAGCAGATCTTGGCCAGCGCCGACGAATTTGGCCAACAGCCCATCATCAAATTCTTTGTCGAACTCAGTGCCTAGCAGGAAATGCCCAGTCTGGAGCGAGATTACCCCGATAGGGACATAAGTCAGAGGGTTGCCAAAGAACGTTGCAAGCAAAGCTGCAAGGATATTGCCCTGCAACAAACGCGCGCCCACCGCCGCCACCAAAAAGTGCAACCCGTAGAAGGGCGTGAACGCCGTGAACACGCCAACCAGAATACCCCGGCTGATTTTATGTGGGCTATCGGGCAGTCGCCGGAGACGGTGTTTGACATAGTGAAACGCACGCGCCCAGCCACCTTTGGGCCAAAGCACCTCTTTGAGGATACGCCACCACGGGCGGGCGTCTCTGCGTTTGAAGACCACCCGGGCCCTCCCCTTTATGCCGCCCTCAGGCCGGCGCCTTGGCGACATCGCGTTCGCGCCGAAGCGCAGCGACATCGCTGTCCGTCTCGATTGCCATCATCACCGCATGCAGATGCTCACTGTCGCGGACGTCCACGTCTACCAGCAGGCGGTAAAAATCCGGTTTGCGATCCGTGAATCGCAAGTCCGAGATATTTGCGTTTTGCTCGCCAATCAATGTGCAGATACGTCCCAGTACCCCACCTTCGTTGCTGATCGTCAGATCCAGTGTCACCGCATGCACGGCGGCATGGTGGCCCGCAGCCCAGCGAATGTCGAGCCAGCGATCGGGCTGGTCCTCATATGTCACAAGGCGTTTACAATCGATGCCGTGCACCACCACGCCGCTGCCGCGATACGTAATCCCGACAATCCGTTCACCCGGCACGGGTTGGCAACAGCTGCCACGGGTGAATTTGTCGTCAGGATTGAGACCAACAATGGCCTTGTTGGGCGCAACTTCTGCCTCGGGCGCACTGGCCACAAGTTCAGGGTAAAGACGTTCGACCACTTTGCGCGCGGATACGTCCGTGGCGCCAACCTTGGCCAACAGCGCATCAGTATTCGGCAGATCGAACGCACGCGCGGCGGTTTCCAATACCTTATCGGTGGCCTTTTTGCCTACGTGGTCCAATGCAACGCGCATCAATTCGCGCCCCAGACGCTGGAACCTCACAATGTCTTCTTCACGCAGGGCACGACGGATGGCTTGCTTGGCGCGCCCGGTTTTTACAATGTCGATCCATGTCACCTGCGGGCTTTGCCCTTCGGCGGTGGTGATCTCAACACTTTGACCATTCTTGAGCCGCGTCCATAGTGGCACCCGCATCCCGTCAACCTTGGCTCCGGCGCAGGAGTGACCGATTCGCGTGTGGATCGCGTAGGCAAAATCCAAAGGCGTCGCGCCTTTAGGCAAAGCAACGACCTCACCCTTAGGTGTGAAACAGAACACCTGATCGGAATACATCTCTAGCTTCACGTGTTCCATGAACTCGTCATGGTCTTCGGCAGCTTCGAATCGCTCCGTGATCGTTTCGAGCCATTTGGCGGGGTCGACGGCAAACCGGTTCTCAGCGCGCTGACCGTCACGATAAGACCAGTGCGCAGCCACGCCACCCTCTGCCACATCGTGCATTTCGCGAGTACGGATTTGCACCTCAACCCGTTTGCCATCACGCCCCGAAACAGTCGTGTGCAACGAACGATATCCGTTAGATTTGGGCTGACTGATGTAATCCTTGAACCGCCCCGGGACCGCGCGCCACCGTTGGTGGATCACCCCCAAGGCACGGTAACAATCCTGCTCGGAGTTACAAATGACGCGGAAGCCGTAGATGTCCGACAGACGGGAAAAACCAAGTTCTTTTTCCTCCATCTTACGCCAGATGGAAAAAGGGCGTTTGGCGCGACCAGTCACGTCAGCTGTGACCTCAGCCTTTTTCAGTTCGTTAATAATGTCGAGCGTGATGCGCGCGATCACGTCGCCGCTGGCTTTTTGAAGCGTCACAAAGCGGCGCATAATGGAGGAGCGCGCCTCAGGCTGAAGAACGGCGAACGACAGGTCCTCCAGCTCTTCGCGCATCCACTGCATCCCCATGCGACCGGCAAGCGGCGCATAGATATCCATCGTCTCATGGGCCTTTTGCGCCTGCTTGTGCGCCGCCATGTGGCGGATAGTGCGCATGTTGTGCAAACGGTCAGCCAGCTTGACCAAGATGACACGCAAGTCTTTGGACATCGCCATGAAAAGCTTACGAAAATTCTCAGCTTGCTTGGTTTGTGTGCTGCTAAGCTGAAGGTTAGTCAGCTTTGTTACGCCATCAACCAACACCGCAATTTCAGTCGAAAACATCTCAGCGATTTCGGTGAACGTGGTTCGGGTATCTTCGATCGTATCATGCAGCAAAGCTGTGATGATCGTGGCGTCATCTAGCCGCTGCTCCGTGAGCAGCATCGCGACCTCAACAGGGTGCGAAAAGTAGGGTTCCCCGGACTGCCGGGTTTGACCCTTATGCATATCGAAACCGTAAGAATAAGCCGCCCGGATCAGCGGCTCATTCGTGTTGGGGTTATATGCGCGAACCTTTGCGAGAAGGTCCTCTACTGGGATCATCTGCTAACAGGACGAGGTGCCCTTAGCGGGGCTCCTGCGCCTCCATCAAAGCGCGCAGCAGCTTTTCCTCGGACATATCGTCATCTGCCGGTGCGTCTTTTTCGACGCCCATAAGCAGAGACATGCTGTCTTCTTCGGGCTCATCAACCTCGATCTGGGTCTGGTTGCTTTCGATCAGACGCTCGCGCAGATCCTCAGCGGACTGCGTTTCATCTGCAATCTCGCGCAGGGATACGACAGGGTTCTTGTCGTTATCACGATCCACGGTGATAGACGCACCAGCGGCAATTTCGCGGGCGCGATGAGCGGCCAGCATAACCAGTTCAAACCGGTTCGGAACCTTATCAACGCAATCTTCAACCGTAACGCGGGCCATGGTGCACTCCAGATCATGGGGGTGTGAGCCGCATCACTTACAGCCTCACGCAAGTCTTGACAAGGGTGAAACAATTGTCTCCGCACGGCGCGAACAGGCTACCAAGGCACGACCGATGCGCGCTCCTGCGCCGGGCGGGCCGCCAAGAGCTCACTGGCGCTTTGGCCGCTCAGCGGGTCGACCCAATCGGGCGCAATATCCACTAGCGGCACCAAAACGAATGACCGATCCGCAATGCGCGGATGCGGTAGAATCATGGTCTCTGGCGTCGTGATCAACTGCGCGTCCATCGGCAGATCACGCCACTGCTGCGCAACATTCAGATCAGGTGCGATCTGCCCGCCCGCAGGACCTGCTGCGATCAGATCAATGTCCAACGTCCGCGCGCCCCAACGAGCCGCACGTGCACGGCCAAAATCAGCCTCAATGCGATGCGCCACGGCCAAAGCCGCCTCGGCGCTCACCTCAGGAGCATCACAAATCACGACGGCATTGGCAAAATCGGCCCCGCTACCCGCAGGAAAAGCAGGGGTGCGATATAGACAACTTGACCGCCAAGAGCCCCCTATTTCACTGCATAACAGCGCAGAAATCGCACGTTGCACGACCAAATTAGGCGATTCTCCGCCGAAGTCCGAATTTCCTCCAAGCGCAAACAGAAGCATTGTGCGACGATCTCCTTGTGTATCACTTGTGCCGTTAAGGTTTTGATTTATGTTTTATGTCATACTGCCTTGTGTGGGTTGCTCACATTTACCGACAAGGCCTGTCGCTTTAGGCGGGACAAAATTATTTTTAAAGGACATTCGGGATGTTTTACCGAGACGAGCGACTTGCGCTCTTTATTGACGGTTCTAATCTTTACGCAGCGGCCAAAGCCCTTTCATTCGATATCGATTACCGGCTCTTGCGCCAAGAATTCATGCGCCGAGGCAAGATGCTTCGCGCTTTTTACTACACCGCTCTTCTAGAAAACGACGACTATTCCCCAATTCGTCCGCTTGTGGATTGGCTGCATTACAACGGCTTCACCATGGTCACAAAATCCGCCAAAGAATACGTCGACAGCCAAGGTCGCCGCAAAGTCAAAGGCAACATGGATATTGAGCTGACAGTCGATGCGATGGAAACCGCCGACCACGTTGATCATATTGTACTGTTTTCCGGAGACGGTGACTTCCGCCCACTCGTTGAGGCCGTGCAGCGTAAGGGCGTGCGTGTTTCTGTGGTCTCTACCATCCGCTCACAGCCTCCGATGATCTCGGACGAACTCCGCCGTCAGGCTGACAACTTTATCGAGCTTGATGAATTGCGTGATGTAATTGGCCGCCCCCCGCGTGAACCACGTGCCGAAGCGGATGGCGCCCCCATTATGGCACCTTCTTCTGGCGGCTGACCCTATATCCGGGGCGGGCGCCCCCGATAAACCGGCAACCGCCAGCCAAACAGAATAGATCCCGCACGCAACCCAAACGTCAGAGCCGCACACATCGCGATGGCCGCCCAAGGGGACGCGGGGCTCAACCACAGGCCAACCAAAGCACCCAATGCGCCAGCGAGTGCTGCGGTGACATACAACTCTCCCTGCTTCAGGACCAAAGGCACCTCGTTGCAGACAACATCGCGCATTAGCCCGCCCAAACAGCCGGTCATAACGCCCATAATCACTTGGATTGCGGCAGGTTGATCCACCGAACGCGCCGCCAACACGCCCGCAGCAACAGCCACGGATAAGGCAACAGCATCCAACCAAATCACCGCCTTCAGGCGACTTTCCACCCAGTGTGCCGTGAAAAAAATCACCACTGCCGCCAAAAGCGCGGCAGCGATATTTAGCGGGTCGGCCAACCAAAAAACGGGGTTTCGGTCCAACACGACATCGCGCACTGTCCCGCCGCCCACCGCCGTCAGACAGGCCACAAAGCCAAAGCCCACAACATCCAATTGCGCCCGCGATGCCACAAGCGCGCCCGTCACGGCAAACACAATCACAGATGCATAATCCAACAGAACAAGTGTCGTCATAAGGGCGCTCCAAACAAAAAAAGAAGGGCACAAACGCGCCCCTCTTTGGTTCTTAAATATCCATGTAACCTTAGCTGGCTACGCGGGACTGACGCTTACGCTCATGCGGGTCCAAATAGCGCTTACGCAACCGGATCGCGTTTGGCGTAACTTCGACCAGCTCATCGTTGTCGATGTAGGCAATCGCCTCTTCGAGCGACATCTTGACGGGCGTTGTCAAACGCACCGCTTCATCCGTACCGGAAGCCCGCACGTTGGTCAGCTTTTTACCCTTCAGCGGGTTCACCTCAAGGTCATTGTCACGGCTGTGCTCGCCAATGACCATGCCTTGGTAAACCTGTTCCTGCGCGCCGATGAAGAACTTGCCACGGTCCTCAAGGTTAAAGATCGCATAAGCAACCGAAACGCCATCTTCCATCGAGATCAGAACACCCTGACGGCGGCCAGGGATCGCGCCTTTAAACGGCGACCATTCATGGAAAACCCGGTTCAATACACCAGTACCACGCGTGTCCGTCAGGAATTCGCCGTGATAACCGATCAAACCACGCGACGGCACATGCGCGATGATCCGCGTTTTGCCAGCACCGGCTTGTTTCATTTCAACCAGTTCGCCCTTGCGGGTCCCTGTGATCTTTTCGATCACAGCGCCAGAGTACTCATCATCCACATCGATGGTGACTTCCTCAATAGGCTCCAATTTCTGGCCATCCTCCTCACGGAACAATACCTGCGGACGTGAAATCGACAGCTCAAAGCCCTCGCGACGCATGTTCTCAATCAAAACACCCATCTGCAATTCGCCACGGCCAGCGACCTCAAAGGCCTCACCACCGGGGGTGTCGGTGATCTGAATGGCGACGTTGGTCTCGGCTTCCTTCATCAGGCGGTCGCGAATAACGCGCGACTGCACCTTTTTACCATCACGACCCGCGAGCGGGCTGTCATTGATCCCGAAGGTCACGGTGATGGTTGGCGGGTCAATCGGTTGCGCGTCGATCGGCGTGCTCACGCTTGGATCGCACAGCGTGTCCGCTACGGTGGCCTTGGCCATACCAGCAAGTGTGACGATATCACCGGCAACCGCTTCATCGATAGGCTGTTGGCCCAAACCACGGAACGCAAGGATTTTAGTCACGCGGAAGTTTTCAATCTTGTCGCCCTCGCGGCTTAGCGCCTGCAAGGTCGTACCAGCTTTCAATGTCCCGGCCTCAACCCGGCCCGTCAGCGTCCGACCAATGAAAGGGTCCGCGCCAAGCGTGGTGGCCAACATGCGGAAAGGCTCATTTGCTGCCGCAAGCTGTGCGGGCTTTGGTACGTGCTTAACGATCAAGTCGAACAGCGCGGTCAGATCTTTGCGCGGCCCGTCCAACTCCAGATCGGCCCAACCGGACCGGCCAGAGGCGTACATGTGCGGGAAATCAAGTTGCTTGTCATCTGCGCCAAGGTTGGCGAACAGATCGAAACACTCATCCAGTGCGCGGTCAGGCTCTGCGTCGGGCTTGTCCACTTTGTTAAGCACAACAATAGGGCGCAGACCCAGCGCGAGCGCTTTGGAGGTCACAAATTTTGTCTGAGGCATTGGGCCTTCAGCGGCGTCAACCAGCAGAACCACGCCGTCAACCATGCTCAGGATACGCTCTACTTCACCGCCAAAATCGGCGTGGCCGGGCGTATCAACGATGTTGATCCGGGTTTCGCCCCATTCAACACTTGTCGCTTTCGCCAAGATGGTGATGCCGCGTTCGCGTTCTAGGTCATTGCTGTCCATCGCGCGCTCGGTCGTCGCCTGATTTTCCCGGTAAGTACCGGATTGTTTGAGAAGCTCGTCAACGAGCGTCGTCTTGCCGTGGTCAACGTGTGCGATGATCGCAATATTGCGAATATCCATGGGAACAGCCTTTGGAGGAGAGTAGGTGCGCGCGCCTTAGCGCAGGTCAGCCCAAAAAGCCAGCGCGCATTTTCTGCGTGTGCGATATGGACGCGACGAAAGCTTGGCGCTACGCCAAGGCATGAGCCCAGCGCGCGCCACCTTTGTCGGATTTGGAGCCGTCCTTTTGTGGGCGCTTCTGGCGTTGTTCACGGCGGCCAGTGGCGCAGTTCCGCCCTTACAATTGGCAGGCTTAAGCTTTGCGATAGGCGGTATGTCGGGCGCCATCGTCATGCTTTCTACTGGGCGATCCTTTGGCGCGTTGCGCCAACCGCCCCACGTTTGGGCTATCGGCGTGGGTGGTTTATTTGGATATCATTTTGTCTATTTTTCTGCCCTCCGCGCCGCGCCAGCGGTCGAGGCAAGCTTGATCGCCTACCTGTGGCCGCTCTTGATTGTGGTGCTTTCGGCGCTTGCACCGGGCGAGCGGTTGTTGCCTCGCCACGTGATCGGGGCGGCCTGCGGTTTTTGCGGGGCGGCTTTGTTGGTCACCCGCGGTGAGGCCTTGGCCTTTGATCCAACCTACACCAGTGGATATGCCCTCGCACTCTTGGCCGCGTTTATATGGTCCAGCTATTCGGTTCTGTCGCGCACGATTTCCCATGTCCCGACCGAAGCAGTCACCGGCTTTTGCCTTGTGACGGCAGTCCTCGCCACTGGGGCGCACCTGATGATTGAGACAACCGTTTGGCCCACAAACGCTGTCCAATGGGCCGCCATTATCGGGCTAGGCCTTGGACCGGTGGGGTTTGCGTTCTTTCTATGGGATGTCGGCGTCAAGCGGGGCGATATCCAAGTTTTGGGCGCAGCCAGCTACGCCGCCCCACTCTTATCTACCATTGTCTTGGTGGTTGCAGGGCAGGCTGCGGCCACGTGGTCATTGGCGGGAGCCTGCATGCTGATCACGCTTGGCGCGGGTATTGCGGCGGGCGTAGTTCGACGACGCGCCTAGTCCAACCGTTGCGGGCCGCGGTTCACGCCTTTGAAGACGTAAGCGAAACAAACACATCCTCAAGGTCTGCCTCCTCGGTCCGCACATCCCGGATCGAGATCCCCGCAGCATGGACTGCCTGCAACACCGCCTCGGCGCTGGTATTGGACCGGGCATAAGAAAACGCCAGCTCCCCATGGGGCCTGCGCGCCATTTCGACGCCCTTTGGCAGCGATACCTCACCAACTTCCGCCTCTGGCACGATCACGAGGGTTTTGGCGTCTAGCCGATCCAACAACACCTCAGTCCGATCACGCACGACCACTTCGCCATGATTTATAATCGCGATCTCATCACACATTTCTTGCGCCTCTTCGAGGTAATGCGTGGTCAGGATGATCGTCATCCCCCGCTCCTCGTTCAGCTTGCGGACGTTGCGCCACAGCATTTGTCGCAGCTCAATGTCCACGCCCGCTGTAGGTTCATCCAACACGAGGATTTGCGGGTGGTGCACAAGCGCTTTGGCCAACAACAGTCGCCGTCGCATACCGCCCGATAACGTACGCGCATAGGCCTCAGCCTTGTCCGACAGCCCGACGAGTTCAAGAATTTCATCGCTGCGGCGATCCGACTTGGGCACACCATATAAGCCGGCCTGCACCTCAAGGGCTGCGCGCGGCGTGAAAAAGGGATCAAGGTTCAGTTCCTGCGGCATCACACCAATAGCCGCCCGGCTTTGGCGTGGGTTCACATCTTGATCAAAGCCCCAGATGTTCACGCGCCCAGATGTTTTCGTCACCAACCCAGCCAGAATGTTGATCATCGTGGATTTGCCGGCGCCGTTTGGCCCGAGCAGGCCAAAAATGCTACCCTGAGGGATCTCCAGATCGACGCCCTTTAGCGCCTCTTTCGGTGCGCTCGCACCCTGCCCAGCATAGGTTTTGCGCAATCCTTCGATTTTGATCGCTGCTGCCATTTGGGCGTCCCTCACCATTCCCCTTGCCCACAAGGGGCTGTTTACCGCATAACCCCCCCTACCCCTTGAATCGTCTGGAGCCAACCCATGAGCATTGATGCCCCTGAGACAGAGATCGTGACCTCTTCCCGCGTGGCCTGTGATGGCGGCGGCGGTGCCCTTGGTCACCCACGCGTGTGGCTGACCGTGGACAGCACAAAGGGCTTTGTCGAGTGCCCCTATTGTGACAAAAAATTCATGCTTGCGGATGATGCCGAAGGCGCCGCGGCGCACTGACCTAGGATGAGCACGACAGGCCAGTCGCGAGCCATAACACCAAGCGATATCAAAGATATGAAGGGTGGCACGCCGATTGTCAGCTTGACGGCGTACACCACACCAATGGCGCAACTGATGGATGCACATTGCGATTTTGTGCTCGTCGGTGACAGTGTCGGCATGGTACTGCACGGCTTGCCCTCAACCCTGCAAGTCACGCTTGAGATGATGATCCTGCATGGCCAAGCCGTGCGCCGCGGGTTGAACCGCGCCCTCATGGTCGTGGACATGCCCTTTGGCAGCTATGAAGCCAGCCCACAGGTGGCGTTTGCCGCAGCCGCCCGCCTGATGGCGGAAACTGGCGCGGGCGCAGTCAAGCTTGAGGGCGGCGTGCATATGGCCGAAACCATCGCATTTTTGGTCGAACGCGGCATCCCCGTGATGGCCCACGTGGGCCTAACCCCGCAGGCGATCCATACACTTGGCGGGTACAAGGTACAGGGCCGGGGCGACGCGGCCCCCATGTTGATGGCCGATGCCCAAGCCGTTAGCGACGCAGGCGCCTTCGCTGTTGTCTTGGAAAAAGTACCGACCGGACTGGCCACAAAAATCACCCAAGCCCTGCCTATACCGACGATCGGCATCGGGGCCTCGGCGCATTGTGACGGTCAGGTTCTTGTGGTCGATGACATGCTGGGGCTGTTCACTACATTTAAGCCAAAGTTCGTCAAACGCTACGCTGATTTAGGCACGCAAGCCGAAGCAGCCGTCGAGGCCTATGCCCAAGACGTCCGGGCACGCAGCTTTCCGGCTGAGGAACACGGGTTCGCCGACTAGGCGGACCTATGCGCGCTCGCGCTGAGGGGCGCTGAGTTTCCCTCAATCGGTGTCCACAGAGCCTCGCCATCCATCGCCCCCTGCGCTAGAACCAAGCGCACGGCGAACAGGGGATTATCATGTCAGACACGCAATTCGGAAAAGGGTGCCACCTGCACCTCATCGACGGTTCGGCCTTCATATTCCGCGCCTTTCATGCGCTGCCACCTCTGACGCGCAAATCCGATGGCCTGCCGGTCGGCGCGGTCAGCGGGTTTTGCAACATGCTTCAACGCTATGTTGAGGGCAATTCCGGCCCAGACGCTGCCACCCATGTCGCCGTGATCTTTGACAAAGGCAGCCATACGTTCCGCAATGACCTGTATGACCAATACAAAGCCAACCGCGACGCGATGCCCGAGGATTTGCGCCCCCAAATCCCGCTGACCCGCGAGGCAACACGGGCCTTTAACATCGCCTGTGAAGAGATCGAGGGTTTTGAGGCGGATGACATCATCGCCACGCTTGCCTGTCAGGCGCGCGATGCCGGTGGACGGGTGACAATTGTGTCCTCCGACAAGGACCTGATGCAGCTTGTCGGCGGCGGGGTCGAAATGATGGACCCCATGAAAAATAAACGCATCGACAGCGACGGTGTGGTTGAAAAGTTTGGTGTGGGGCCAGAGCGTGTTGTAGACGTTCAGGCCCTTGCGGGCGACAGCGTCGATAACGTGCCTGGCGCGCCAGGTATCGGCATCAAAACGGCGGCCTTGTTGATCAACGAATTCGGCACCCTAGAGGACCTGTTGGACCGCGCCGAAGAGATCAAACAACCCAAGCGCCGCCAGACGTTGATTGAGCATCGCGCCCAGATTGAACTGTCCAAACGGTTGGTAGCACTCGACGAAAACATGGACCTGCCGTTCACGTTGGAATCGCTCGAAATCCGCGACGCCGTGGCGGAGGATTTGTTGGAATTCCTAAATCAGATGGAATTCCGCACGCTGACCAAGCGCATCGCCGACCGTATGGGCGTAGAGCCCCCCGCCGCCCCCGAAATCACGGCCCCCGACGCGCCAGAGACCCCAGAAGCCCCCGCAATGGGCACTGGGACATACACCTGCATCCGCGACACCCAAACGCTGGCCAAATGGATCGCGCAAGCGCATGCCCGCGGCTATGTCGCCGTAGACACGGAAACCACCGGGCTGAACGAAATGACCGCTGATTTGGTGGGTGTCAGCCTGTGCATCGAAGCGGGCGAAGCCGCCTATGTGCCGTTGACCCACAAGGGCGCTGCGGCGGATGATCTGTTCGGAAATGATGCCCTAGCGGAGGGGCAAATCCCGTTGGACGACGCACTAGCCCTGTTGCGGCCTTTGCTACAGGACGCCTCTGTCCTGAAGATTCTACAAAACGCCAAGTACGACATGAAGATCTTTGCCAAGTACGGGATCACTTTGGCGCCAATCGACGACACAATGCTGTTGTCCTACGCTCAGCATGCGGGCCTGCACACGCACGGCATGGACAAGCTGGCGGATCAATACCTCAACCACACACCAATCCCAATTAAGTCACTGCTCGGTAGCGGAAAATCCATGATCACCTTTGATCGTGTGCCGATCGAAGATGCCGTGCCCTATGCTGCCGAAGACGCCGATGTGACGCTGCGCCTATGGCAAATCCTAAAACCGCGCCTGTCGACTGCACAGGTCACCCGGGTTTATGAAAAGCTCGAACGCCCCCTTGTTCCCGTGCTCGCTCAGATGGAGCGGACGGGCATCAAGGTCGACCGCGATACGCTGAGCCGCATGTCCAACGCATTCGCCCAGAAAATGGCGGGGCTAGAGGCCGAAATTCATGAATTGGCGGGACAAAGCTTTAACGTCGGTTCGCCTGCCCAGCTTGGCGAAATTCTGTTCGACAAGATGGGGCTTGAGGGCGGCAAAAAAAGCGCCAAGACCGGCAAGTATTCCACCGGCGCGGATGTCCTTGAAGACCTTGCGACCGAACATGACCTGCCTGCCCGCGTTCTTGATTGGCGGCAATTGTCCAAGCTGAAATCGACCTACACCGATGCGCTTCAGGACCACATTAACCCCGACACCGGGCGTGTTCACACGTCGTATTCTATTGCGGGCGCGAGCACGGGGCGCTTGGCGTCGACCGATCCTAACCTTCAGAATATTCCCATCCGGTCCGAGGAAGGTCGCCGCATCCGCGAAGCGTTCGTCGCGGACGAAGGCAAAGTTCTGGTCGCGCTCGATTATTCTCAGATCGAGTTGCGGATTTTGGCCCATGTCGCGGGGATTGATGCCCTGAAACAAGCGTTCAAAGATGGTCAGGACATCCACGCGATCACCGCGTCGCAGATGTTTGGCGTGCCTCTCGATGAGATGACCTCAGACGTCCGCCGCCAAGCCAAAGCAATTAACTTTGGTGTGATTTACGGCATCTCTGGCTTTGGCCTTGCGCGCAATCTGCGCATTCCGCGCGCCGAGGCGCAGGCCTTTATCGACACCTACTTTGAACGTTTTCCCGGCATCCGCACCTACATGGACGATACCGTCAAATTCGCCAAGGAACACGAACGGGTCGAAACCCTATTTGGCCGCAAAATTCACACGCCTGAAATCAACGCCAAAGGCCCCACCGCAGGGTTTGCAAAGCGCGCCGCGATCAATGCCCCGATCCAAGGGACAGCGGCGGACATCATCCGTCGCGCCATGATCCGCATGCCCGCCGCCATCGCGGATCTGCCCGCCAAGATGCTTTTGCAGGTGCACGATGAACTGCTGTTTGAGGTCGATGAGGACGCCGTGGATGCACTGACCGCCGTGGCCCGCGACGTTATGGAAGGCGCGGCCGACCCCGTGGTGCATCTGGACGTGAAGTTGAGCGTCGATGCCGGTCAGGGCGCGAACTGGGCGCAGGCCCACTAGCGCCATATGCTGATCGCATTCAATAAACCGATGAATGTCCTGAGCCAGTTCACCGATGAGGGAAAGTGGCCGGGATTGAAACATCACATCGACTTGCCCGGTGTCTATGCCGCTGGCCGCTTGGACCGAGACAGCGAAGGACTTTTACTGCTAACTGACAACGGGCAGTTACAGGCGCAGATCACTTCACCCAAGCGTAAGGTGCCGAAAACCTACCTCGTTATGGTCGAGGGCACGCCCTCAAACGACGCGTTGGACCAATTGGCCCGCGGCGTCACGCTAAAGGACGGCAAGACGCGGCCCGCCAAGGTACATCAAATTTCTACGCCAGATCTTTGGCCCCGCGATCCACCTGTCCGCGTGCGAAAAACCGTGCCCGATGCGTGGCTGGAACTGACAATCACCGAAGGTCGCAATCGTCAGGTCCGGCGCATGTGCGCCGCCGTGGGTTTGCCGTGTTTACGGCTGGTGCGTTGGCGCATTGGTGAGTGGTCTTTGGACGGCATCGCACCGGGTGAGTGGGTTGAGCTTTAGCCCTCGTTTCGGACCAAACGCGCCACCAAGCGGCGTGCTAAGGGCGCCACTACCAAAACGGTGGGAAACGCCACGCCCCAGCTAAACGCCCAGCTGCCCATCCATTTGGCCAAGATGTCGGGCGGCATGCCAACAGCACGCAGCGTCGCAATGCCGGACACAATCAAAGACATCAGCCCCGATAATATGAAACCAAAAACCACAGGGGCAAAGCGTGCAGGGATCATAAAACGTCCTTTCCAGTTGCACGATGCCTAGCGCACCGCAAACAGACGCGCCAGTTGCCTGTACGCAAAGATCATTCCTGCAAAGCCGCACTTTCCACAAACGGAAAAAACGCGCCATCGGACCAGATACCAAACATGCCTTCATGGTGCGCGCCCACTTCAACCAATCGGTAGAACGATTTGCGGTCAATCAGCGCCTCTAGGCCTGCGCGGACGTGCAAATAGGGTGACGGCTCTCCGTCCTCAGCGAACTCAATGCGAACGGCGTTCTCGGGCCCAACAGTGACGCTATCGCCCACTTGGGTTTCGAATACGATATCCGCACCGTTTTGCTCGAAATCCACGGCCACAAAGGGGGCGTCATCTACCGTGATCCCGACCTTTTCTACCGGCGTCACGAGGAAAAACTTTCCATCTTCAAGCTTTAGGATCGACGAAAAAAGCCCCACCAAACTGGGGCGCGTTATTTTTGACCCCTCGTAGAACCACGTACCATCACGCGCGATACGCATGTCGATATCCCCACAAAAGGGCGGATTCCACAGCTGCACAGGCGGCAATCCGCGGCCCTTTTTTGTGGCGTTTATACTGGCAGCTATGCCTTCGGGGTCCGGTTTCACGATGTTTTGTCCGCTCATGTCTCTTTGCCATTCAGCCCATTCGTCATATCTGCATACTGACGCCTGTAAACGCCCGCATGGAGAGAGCCTATGTCTGATGACGCCATGATCAAGGAAATTGACGCACTCGGCGACAAACTAAGAGAGGCCCGATCCGAAATCGCGGGTACGATTATTGGTCAGGATACCGTCGTGGGGCTGTCGCTTGCGGCGATGCTGTCGGGGGGGCACGCGCTTTTGATGGGGCTGCCAGGGCTGGGCAAAACACTTTTGGTCGAAACGCTGTCCACGGTGATGGGCCTGAATGGCAACCGCATCCAGTTCACACCTGATTTGATGCCGGGCGATATCCTTGGCTCTGAGGTGTTGGAAACCGCGCCCGATGGCAGCCGCGCCTTTCGCTATATTGAAGGGCCGATTTTTGCCCAACTCTTAATGGCGGATGAGATCAACCGTGCATCACCCCGTACACAATCCGCGCTACTGCAGGCCATGCAGGAGCGTGAGGTCACCGTTGCAGGGCAAACCCGCAAGCTACCTGCGCCGTTCCACGTGTTGGCCACGCAAAACCCGATTGAGCAAGAAGGCACCTACCCCCTGCCCGAGGCGCAATTGGACCGTTTTCTTGTGCAAATTGACGTACCCTACCCAGATCGCGCGACGGAACGTGACATCCTGCTGGCCACGACGGGGACGCAGCAAGCAATGCCGACGCAGGTATTCACACCAGAGGAATTGATTAACGCCCAAGGCATCATTCGGCGGATGCCTGTTGGTGATGCAACCGTCGATATGATCCTTGATTTGGTCCGTGCCTGTCGCCCCGACGCCCCAGAGGCACCTGCGATTGTGCGCGACACCGTGGCGTGGGGCCCAGGTCCACGCGCGGCACAGGCGCTCATGCTGACATCGCGGGCGTGGGCATTGATGGATGGTCGCCTGGCCCCCTCGCCCGAGGATGTGGCCGCACTTGCGATGCCCGTGTTGTCTCATCGCATGGCCCTTAGTTTTGCAGCACGCGCCGAGGGACGTGTTTTGGCGGATGTTATCCGCGAAGTCACCGCAACCGTCACCCACGTGGACGCCGCCGCGTGAGCAACCCAACGCTCCATACCCCTGATACCCTGCGCGCCCGGTCGGAGGAGGTCTCGGCCTATTTGCCTGCGCTCTTGGCGGACGCGCAGCATCTTGCCGCGACAGTTCTCTTGGGGGAGCATGGGCGCAAGCGGGCCGGTCAGGGCGACAATTTTTGGCAGTACCGTCCCGCGCAACCGGGCGACTCGCGCCGCCGGATCGACTGGCGACAATCTGGTCGGAGCGACGGGCACTACGTGCGCGAAACCGAATGGCAGGCCGCACAATCAGTCATGCTCTGGGTCGATGACGCAGGTTCCATGACCTACTCGGGGCACAAAGACCGCCCCTCGAAACTACGCCGCGCCCAAACTCTGGGCATGGCCATCGCAATCCTAGCTCAACGCGCGGGCGAACGGATCGGCCTAATGAACCTGCCCGAGCCACCCCGGTCTGGCAAAGCGCAGCTGTTAAATATGGCACGCGCCCTGATGGACCCAAGTGAGGCCGCTGATTACGGCGCCCCGCGCCCACAGGTCCTGCCCAATGGCTCGCGTGGCGTGTTCTTCTCCGACTTCATGGGCGACATCGATGCGACTGAGACGGCTCTAACCACCGCCGCAGATCGCGGCGTCAAAGGGGCGATTGTCCATGTGCTCGACCCCACCGAAGAAAGCTTTCCTTTCGATGGGCGTACTGTTTTTCAATCCATGACCGGTGCAGTTGAATTTGAAACGATGCGCGCAAAAAACCTGCGCGAGGCATATCTTGATCGTTTGGCCGCCCGCAAAGCTGCCCTTCAAACGCTGTGCGCGCGCACCGGTTGGCGATACTATTGCCACCACACCGATGGCCCTGCTGAGCCTGCGCTTTTGTGGCTATACGCGGCGTTGGAGCGTGCGAGATGAGCGGATTGTCCTTTGCAGCACCCCTTTTGTTGCTGGCCCTTTTGGCTCTTCCAATCCTGTGGTGGTTGCTGCGTGCGGTGCCACCCGCACCAACAAAGCGCCGTTTTCCAGGCGTGGCCTTATTGCTTGGCCTCCGTGATGACGACGCCGAGACGGATAAAACCCCATGGTGGCTTTTGGTTCTACGCACACTTGCGGTGGCCGCCGTCATTGTGGGCTTCGCTGGTCCCGTTCTGAACCCACGCACGCCGACTGAGGGTTCGGGCCCAATGCTGATTGTGATGGATGCAAGCTGGGCCTCTGCACGCGACTGGCCTGCCCGCGTGGAACGCTTGGGCGAAATCCTGACAGAAGCGGCAAGGGCCGAACGCACCGTTGCGATCCAGGCTCTGACAGGCCCGCTCACCCCCCCCGAATTCCGCGCGCCACGCGATTGGCTGCCCGAACTGGCCGGTCTACGCCCCGCGCCCTATGCCCCCGACTATGCCGCGGTTGCCGACTGGGCATCTGAGCTTGAGGGCATCGGCGAAGTCATTTGGTTCAGTGACGGCCTCGCTCGCGACAGGGAGTTGGCCATTACCGCACTGGTACCCTCCCGCGTTATACAAAGCCCCCAGCCGGTTATCGGCCTAATACCCCCCAGCTATGCGGATGGGGTAATCACTCTGACGGCCATGCGCGCGGCCCGTACCTGGGTGGCCGCTGACTATCCGCTCAACGCGATTGGCCCCGGCCCCGACGGCATTGTCACCACACTGGCCACCGGCACGCTCAGCTTTGCAGATGGTGAAAGCACTGCGATGCTGGATCTGTCCCTACCGCCCGAGTTACGCAACCGCGTCCAGCGGTTTGAGATCGGCGGCCAACGTTCCGCCGGGGCGGTTAGCCTCACGGACGATGCGCTGCAACGACGTGAGGTCGCGCTATTGACCGCCGAGGCGGATGCCGAAACCCAAGATCTGCTTTCCCCGCTCTATTATCTGAACCGCGCACTGGCCCCCACTGCCGACCTGATCGAGGGCGCTCTGGACGATATGTTGCTGGCCAATCCTGATGTATTGGTTTTAGCCGATGTTGCGCAATTCACCGCACCCGAGACAGAGGCCGTGACGGAATGGGTCGAAAACGGCGGACTGCTCGTACGCTTTGCCGGGCCCCGGCTGGCCGGGTCCGACGTAAGCCGCGCCGAAGAAGACCCTCTGATGCCCGTACGACTGCGCACCGGTGGGCGCACAATCGGTGGCGCACTCAGCTGGGGAGAGCCAAAGACCCTGCGCCCCTTTGCCGACACGTCACCCTTTTTCGGCCTGCCTGTGCCGCCCGATGTGACAGTCGCAAGCCAAGTCATGGCGCAGCCTGATCCGACCTTGGCTGAACGCTCTATCGCGGCGCTTGCAGACGGCACGCCGCTTGTAACACGCAAGATCATGGGACAGGGCCAAGTTGTGCTGTTCCACGTCACGGCCAACGCTGAATGGTCGAACCTGCCGCTGTCGGGACTGTTCGTACAGATGCTAGAACGCCTCGCTATCTCAACCCGCCCAGCCAGCCCCGAGGCCGATGACCTAGCTGGTGTGACATGGGTGCCATCGGTTGTTTTGGACGGCTTCGGCCTGCCCCAAGATGCGGCACGCTTTGCTGGTGTCAGCGGAACCGTTCTGGCCGAGGGCGTGCTGGGCCCAGACTTGCCCCCCGGGCTTTATGCAGGGCTCGAACGGCGCGTGGCACTAAATGTGATGGGTGCCGATGACACGCTCGCGCCTGCGGAGTGGCCGCTAACTTTACCCGTAGAAGGCGTGGCCAACCAACCGGAATTGCTGCTCATGCCCTTATTTCTAACTCTTGCGTTATTCCTTTTGGCAATCGACGCCATCGCGTCTTTGTGGTTGGGGGGGCGGCTGCGGGGGGCCATGCCTCTAGTGGCAGGATTGGCGATTATGTTGGCTCCGATCCCACCCGCGCATGCTCAAAACAATGCAGCAACGGATGAGGCGCTTGCGCTTTTGGCAAGCACAGACATTCGTCTGGGCTATGTCATAACCGGCGATGCGCGGATGGATGATGTGTCGGAGGCGGGCCTTGCGGGACTTTCCGCAGCCCTGACCCGGCGTACATCGGTTGAACCGGAACAGCCCATTGGCGTGGATATTGAGCGGGATGAACTAAGCCTATTTCCCATGCTATATTGGCCGATTACAGAGCGTCAGCAGATTCCAAGTGATGCCGCATATAGCGCACTTAATCGGTATTTGCGCGGCGGTGGAATGATCGTGTTTGATACCCGCGACGCGGACGTCAGCCGCTTTGGTGGGACCAGCCCGAATGCGCGCCGCCTACAGGCCATCGCGCAGCCGCTAGACATTCCCCCGCTGGAGCCGCTGCCAGCGGATCACGTCCTGACGCGAACCTTCTATCTGCTCCAAGATTTTCCCGGGCGGCACGCATCACGCGACGTTTGGGTCGAGGCGGCCCCCGACGCCGAAGAAGTTGAAGGTATTCCGTTTCGCACTCTGAACGACGGGGTCACGCCCGTTTTGATCGGGGGCAATGATTGGGCGGCGGCTTGGGCGACGAATGAAAATGGCCAACATCTGTTTCCCGTAGGGCGCGGGTTTGCAGGCGAACGCCAGCGCGAGATCGCCTATCGTTTTGGGATCAATCTTGTGATGCACGTATTGTCGGGCAACTATAAATCGGACCAAGTCCATGTGCCCGCGTTGTTGGATCGGTTGGGGCAATGACATGACGCAATCTGTGCTTTTTGACCCGCTGATCCCACTATCGTTGCTAGCAGGCATCGCTTTGATGATGGGCGCGTTGTGCGTGCTATGTGCCGCGCGTCGCTTGCCCGGATGGTGGCTTCGCTTGTTGGCGGCGTCTGCGTTGGTCTTGGCGCTGGCGAACCCGTCGCTTCAGACCGAGGACCGCAGCCCCCTATCCGACATCGTGTTGATCGCCTTAGACGAAAGCGCAAGCCAAGGGTTAGGCGACCGCCGCGCGCAAACCGAAGCCGCCCTTGTGGAGACACTAGATCGGATCACCGAACTGGGCATGGACGCCCGCGTTGTGCGCGTCGGCGACGGGGAAAACAACGCAGGAACTCGCGTAATGGCCGCGCTTGGCAACTTGCTAGCAGAGACCCCGCGCGCCCGCGTGGCCGGTGCATTGATCCTGTCTGACGGACAAATCCATGACGCCGAACTTGCGCCCGATATACCCGCGCCAACGCACCTGCTGCAAACCGGACGAAGCACCGATTGGGACCGCCGCTTGAGCGTGCGGAATGCACCCGCATTTGCGATTTTGGATGAAGAGTTCACCATCACACTGCGGGCCGATGATCTAGGCGCCGCGCCTGCGGGCACAACCAGCACGCCGGTGCAAATATCAATAGACGGCGATGCACCACGGACCTTTGAAATCCCCCTTGGCCGGGACCTTGAGGTGCCTTTGGTCCTGCCTCACGGCGGTATGAACATCCTGCAATTCACCCTCCCGGAAGCGGAGGGTGAGCTGACAACCCGCAACAACAGTGCCGTGGTCCAGATCAACGGCGTACGCGACCGTCTGCGCGTGCTGTTGGTTTCTGGCCAGCCACATCCCGGCCAGCGGACATGGCGTAATTTGCTCAAGGCAGACTCGGCTGTGGACCTTGTGCATTTCACAATCCTACGCCCCCCCGGAAAACAGGATGGCGTACCAGTGACGGAACTCTCGCTCATCGCTTTTCCGACGCGGGAACTGTTCCTTGAAAAGATCGATGAATTCGATCTGATCATCTTTGATCGCTACAGACGGCGCGGAATTCTTTCGCCTCTCTACCTCGCGAACGTAGCAGATTATGTGGCACGCGGCGGGGCCGTTTTGGTCGCCGCAGGGCCCGATTTCGCTTCGGCGGACAGCCTTTACCGATCTTTGCTAGAGGACATCATGCCCGCAGCCCCAACGGCCCGGGTCGTCGAACAAGGCTTTGCCCCGGCAATCACCGAAATGGGCAACCGCCACCCTGTGACCCAAGGCCTAGAAGCCTATGGGCCGGGCGGGGATAGTCCGGACGCCGCCCCGTGGGGCCGTTGGTTTCGGATGACCGAACTGCGCACAGAGCCCGACGCGCAAACCGTCATGGAAGGGCCTGAGAACGCGCCGCTATTGGTGCTGGACCGCGTGGGCGAAGGTCGTGTCGCACTTTTGGCGTCTGACCATGTATGGCTATGGGATCGTGGGTTTGAGGGCGGTGGCCCGCAGTTGGAACTGCTACGCCGTCTTGCGCACTGGATGATGAAAGAACCGGAGTTGGAGGAAGAGGCGTTGACCGCTTCAGCCGTTGGACAGGTCGTGACGATCACGCGTCGCACCCTCAGCGGGACGCCAGACACAGTGGTCATCACGCGCCCTGATGGGACGGAATTCGCGCTCACGCTGACCGAAGACACGCCGGGCCGCTTCGTCGCGGAATTCACCGGCACTCAGCAAGGGCTATATCGGCTAAACGAAGGGGATCAAGAAACCGTATTCGCCCTTGGTCCTGCCGCCCCGCGCGAATTTGTCGACACGATCGCTAGCGCGGCTCCGATCGTAGGTATGCTTGAAGCTCGCAGAGGCGGTGCAGCAATACTAGAGGCCGGCACACCGGACCTGCGCACCGTGCGCGAAGGCCGAACGGCAACAGGTCGCGGATGGGTCGGCTTGACCCCGCGCGAGGCATTTCAAACCACCAGCCTACGAATTACCTCGTTGGTACCGCCATGGCTGTTTTTGATGTTGGCAGCCCTTCTAACGGTGTTTGCATGGCTACGAGAAGGGCGCAAAAGCGCATGAGCGGCGAACACGATTTGGCGACGCTCTTGCGGAGCCTTAATGCAGTACTACTGCCTGATACCTACGTTTTCGTATCTCGGCCGGGACAAGGCGTCCCACCCGATCTGGTGCCGCGCATGATCTTTCAGGAAGCTGAGGGAACCACGTTTATCGTCCGTCGCGATGAAGCGGATGCACTTGGGTGGAGCTATGAATTCCCGTGCCGGATGATCACGTTAAACATTCACTCCGCCTTGGATGCAGTTGGGTTCTTGGCAAGGGTCACGACGGCACTTGCACAGGGCGGCATGGGGGTTAATCCGGTGTCGGGGTTCTATCACGATCATCTCTTTGTACCCGAAGATCGCGCCGAAGACGCTATGGCTATCTTGGTCCAACTGGCGTCAGAGCCCTAGTCGCGCAGGACCAGCACCGATGCCTTGGCATGTCGCACGATCCTAGCTGCGTTGGCGCCTAATAAAAAATCCTGAAGCTCTGGCTGGTGTGATCCTACCAAAATGAGGTCTGCGCCCAAAGCTTCGGCCTCCGCTAGAATCATATCATATACTTTGCCCGTCAAAACGTGGGTCCGCGCGTCCAAGTTTGCGTCCGCGAGGGCCTTCATCAACTGGACATGTGCGGCCTCTTTGCTGCGTGCCTCAAAGTCATCGGAAAGAAACGAGCCCACGATCGCCATACCTACGGAAGGCACGACGCTGATAACGTGCAATGCACACTCCCAGTCATTTGTCAGGGTTTTAGCTGTAGATAGAATGCGTCGGGCTTCCGCCTCCTCTGAGACATCGACCGCGATCAATACTGTCTTAAACATGCGAGCTTCTCCCAATGGGCCAGCCAGTGACATCTTCAGATATCAACTGGTTTTTGCGCATTCTACAAGACTGCCAGTCTTGAGTCGCGGGAGAGATTTCGATGCGCTGGTTCAGTTTTGTCCCAGCGCACCGTTGGTTTTAGAAGTCGAGGTTTTCGACGCTTAGCGCGTTTTCCTGAATGAAAGCGCGGCGCGGTTCCACCACATCGCCCATCAGTTTTGTGAAAACATCATCTGCCTCGGCAAGGTCCTCAATTTTGACTTGCAAGAGCGTGCGCGCATCAGGGTCCAACGTGGTTTCCCACAGTTGGTCTGGGTTCATCTCACCCAAGCCCTTATAGCGCTGCAATGACAGGCCTTTTTCACCCTCTGCCAGCACTGCGGCCAGCAGTTCCTGCGGACCGTGGATGATCGTTTCACGCTCCTTACGCTGCAAACGCGCAGGGTCGTTGTAGACCTCACGGGTGCGCTCCGCGACGTCGGCCAGCTTGCGCGCCTCGCCAGAGCGGAGAACCGCACCATCTAGCGTCCGCACCTCCTCAACGCCGCGCAAAACGCGCGCCAAGCGAATGCCGTGATCTTGTGTGATACGGCCCGTCCACCCACGCTCATATTCTAGGGCAACAAGGTCCAGACGTTTGGCAACGGCATCCGCAACTGACTGCAAATCAGCGTCCGCCTTGCCCGGGTCGAAGGCACCCGCGATAGCGGCTTGTTCAAGGATACGGCGGGGGTAGTGCGTTGGAAACGCGTCCAAAATCCGCTTGAAGCTACGTGCACCTTCCACAACCCGCGCAAGGTCTTGGCCCGCCAATTCTTCACCTGAGGGCAGACGCAAAACCATGCCATCAAGGCCCTGCGCAACTAGATAATCATCCAAGCCCGCTTGGTCCTTGAGGTAAACCTCGGACTTCCCGCGCGCCACCTTATAAAGAGGTGGTTGCGCGATATAGAGGTATCCACCCTCAATGATTTCGGGCATTTGGCGGAAGAAAAACGTGAGCAAAAGCGTCCGAATGTGTGCGCCATCAACGTCCGCATCGGTCATGATGACGATCTTGTGGTAGCGCAATTTTTCGATGTTGAACTCGTCACGGCCGATGCCGGTGCCCAACGCAGTGATCAGCGTACCGATTTCTTGGCTGCCAAGCATACGGTCGAAACGCGCGCGTTCCACGTTCAGGATTTTACCGCGCAAAGGCAAAACTGCCTGATTGCGCCGCGAGCGACCCTGCTTGGCGGACCCGCCCGCACTGTCACCCTCAACCAAGAAAATCTCAGAGTTTGCCGGGTCTTTTTCCTGACAATCAGCCAGTTTGCCCGGCAACGAAGCCACATCCATCGCGGTTTTGCGGCGTGTTAGTTCACGCGCTTTACGTGCGGCTTCACGGGCCAATGCGGCTTCAATGATCTTGGAAACGATCGTTTTTGCTTCGTTCGGATGCTCTTCGAACCACTCCGAAAGTTTTTCGTTCATTAAGCCTTCGACTGCTGGGCGCACCTCAGATGAGACCAGCTTGTCTTTGGTTTGGCTGGAAAATTTCGGGTCGGGTACTTTGACGGACAGCACGCAAGTCAAACCCTCACGCGCGTCATCGCCGGTGAAATTGACCTTCTCGCGCTTGGCGATCCCGGAGGATTGCGCGTAGGCGTTGATGGTTCGCGTGAGCGCGCCGCGCAGACCCGCAAGGTGCGTACCACCATCCCGCTGAGGAATGTTGTTCGTGAAGGGCAGAACCGTCTCATGGTAGCTGTCGTTCCACCACATCGCGACCTCGATCCCAATATCGTCTTTTTCACCCGTGATAAAAATCGGGTCAGCCATGCCGCTGGTTTTGGAACGATCCAGATAGCGCACAAATTCCTGCACACCGCCCTCATAGAACAGCTCCGTCCGCAGTGGCTCAGCGGGGCGTTCATCTTCAAGAATGATCCGAACGCCTGAGTTCAAGAACGCCAACTCGCGCAGGCGATTTTCCAACGTTTTAAAATTATATTCGAGGTTCGAGAACGTCTGAAGCGAAGCGAGGAAACGCACCTCAGTGCCGGTCTCCTCCGTCTCGGAGACGACCTTCAGATGCTCAGCGGTATCGCCATGCTCAAAGCGAGCGATATGCTCTTTGCCTTCGCGCCAAACGCGCAGTTCCAGCCAATCAGACAGCGCGTTTACAACCGACACGCCAACGCCGTGCAGACCGCCCGACACCTTGTAGGAATTGCTGTCGAATTTACCGCCGGCGTGCAGCTGGGTCATGATGACCTCTGCCGCAGAAACACCTTCTTCTTCGTGCAGACCCACCGGGATGCCCCGGCCGTTGTCCCGTACGGAAACGCTGCTGTCGGCGTGGATTTTAACACTTACGTGGGTCGCATGTCCGGCCAGCGCCTCATCGATCCCGTTATCCACCACCTCGTAGACCATGTGGTGCAAACCGGAGCCATCATCGGTATCCCCGATGTACATGCCGGGCCGCTTGCGCACAGCCTCCAAGCCTTTGAGAACTTTGATAGAATCGGCGCCGTATGTTTCCGGCGTCTGAGTGGCGTCAGCCATGTGGACAGACCTCTTGTTTGGTCCGCAACTTATAGCGGTTTACCCCACCCTTGTCACGCGTAGACCCCCACATTTAGCGGTTTGTGGTAACGTCCCGCTTAGACGATCCGGCCATCTGCATCCAAAGGCCAATACGGGTTGTAAGAATACTCCCAAGCATGACCGTCGGGGTCAGCGACATAGCCAGAATATCCGCCCCAAAACATCTTTCCAGGGGCCTTCAAAAGCATCGCTCCGGCGGCAAGTGCCCGCCCGACTGCGGCATCAACCTCTGCTTCGCTCAGTTGGTTTTGAGCCAAGCTCGCAAACCCAACGCCACACTCTTCGGGCGCACGCCCCTGTTCATGGGCGAGGTCGTCGCGCAGATAGAGGCCGAACTTTGCGCCACCGAGATCGAAAAACGCGGCCTTCTCTAGTACGGTCTCCGGTTCAAAGCCCACAGCCTTGTAATACGCGACCGAGCGCTTCAAATCTTGCACGCCTAGCGTGATCAAAGAGATGCGGTTGCCAATCATAGTGTCGCCTCTTCAACAAGCGACGCGGCCTCCGCTTCGGCCACGTTATATACTGCGGCCCGAGTTCCGAAATCCGTAAACAAATTGCGATCAGTTCCGGTCAGAAACGCCTGCGCGCCAAGGGCCGTGATCTCATCGTACAGCGCTTTGCGGCGTTGCGCATCCAAGTGTGCAGCAACCTCATCCAACAGCAACACGGGCGCCGCCCCAGTCGTGGCATGCAAAGCACGAGCATTCGCGAGGATCAAAGAGATCAAAAGGGCCTTTTGCTCTCCGGTGGAGCAGTGCTTGGCGGGTACGTCTTTGCGCATGAACATAGCCTCAAGATCAACGCGGTGCGGCCCCACAAGAGTGCGGCCTGCCGCCATGTCCCGCGGGCGGCTTTCGACGAGGGCTGTGCGCAGATCATCTGGGTTTTCGGGGGCGACCGCGCCATCCGGCAGCGAAATCGACAAAGCGCCGGTGGGGAAATCCGCCACCGTGCTTTGCTGTGCGTCTTGCAACACCTCTAGCGCATTGCGTCGATTGAGCGAAATCTCAGCCCCAAAGCGCGCCATCTGGCTTTCGAGTGCCGCGTACCAATGAGCATCGCGCACACCGTCCTTAAGCAGACGATTGCGATCCCGCATAGCCTTTTCATAGGCCAGCGTAATTTCCGCATGATCGGGGGTAAAGCTCATGGTCGCGCGATCCAAGAACCTACGACGCCCCTCTGCCCCCTCAATCCACAAACGATCCATCGCGGGGATCAACCAAAGCACCCGCACCAAACGAGCCAAAGCCGTTTGGGGCAACTGTTTGCCGTCTATGCGGGTTTGCCGCGGGTGGCCCGGCTCGGCCTGAAGATCAACCTCATAGACCTGCGCATCAGTTGATACCTGAGCCGCGATTTTCCAGCCAATCGCTTCGGGACGACGGATCAGATCCTCTGCAAGGGCGCGACGCAAACCACGCCCGGGCGACAAGAGCGACACCGCTTCGAGTATGTTCGTCTTGCCCGCGCCGTTCGCCCCGAACAGGACAACGGGCCTGCCATCAAGCCCTATTTGGACTTGATGGTGAGACCGAAAGTGCGACAGGCGCAGAGATGTGATGATGTGGCGCGACGGTCGAACCAATCGGGTCTCACACCCGCATCGGCATGACCACGTAGACCGCAGAGGTATCGTTCCCCTCACGCATCAAGGTCGGGTCACCGGAGGAGTTAAACAAGAACACGGCGTTCTCACGATCAACTTGGCTTGCGATTTCAAGAAGGTATTTGGCGTTGAAGCCGATTTCTAACCGCTCATCGCCGTAGGCCACAGCAAGCTCTTCCTCAGCAGCACCGCTATCAGGTGCATTGACGGACAGAACCAGGCGGTCTTCGTCAAGTTGTAGCTTTACGGCACGCGAACGTTCGGAAGACACCGTCGCCACGCGGTCGACCGCACTTGCGAACTCGGCGGCATCAACCTCAAGCTTGCGTGTGTTACCCGTTGGGATAACCCGCGTGTAGTCAGGGAACGTGCCGTCGATCACCTTGGACGTCAGCGTGATCCCCGGCGTTGCGAACCGAACTTTGGTCTCGGATACGGAGACTGCAATAGTCGCTTCATCATCGTCGAGCAGTTTACGCATTTCGCCGACCGTTTTGCGGGGCACTATGACGCCCGGCATTGTCTCAGCCCCCTCAGGGAGGTCGGCATCAACGCGGGCCAAACGGTGACCATCAGTCGCCACACAACGCAACACCTTGCCGCCCTCGGCGTCAGCCACGTGCATGTATACGCCGTTCAGATAATAGCGCGTTTCTTCGGTCGAGATCGCGAATTTCGACTTGTCGAATAGACGGCGCAGAACAGGTGCCTTGCAGCTAAAGTTGCTCGCATACTCAGAAGAGGCCATCACGGGGAAGTCCTCCTTTGGCAGAGTAGCAAGGCTGAAATGCGAGCGCCCCGCGCTAACGGTCAATCGACCGGTGGCGGGTTCTTCGGACAATTGCACCAAAGAGCCGTCCGGCAATTTGCGAACAATCTCATTAAGGATAACCGCCGAGACGGTTGTTGCCCCAGCGCGCTCAACCTGAGCCGGTGTCTTGTCGACGACTTCGATATCAAGGTCAGTCGCGCGAAAGCTTACCTCTGCGTCCGCCGCTTCCATCAACACGTTCGCAAGAATTGGGATGGTGTTGCGCCGTTCGACCACGGACTGCGCCTGGCTGACCGCTTTTAGGAGTGCGGCGCGTTCGATGCTGAATTTCATGATCCATCCCTCGTAGGCTGTGGGGCTTTGACAGTAGACAAAGCCCCAGCAGGTTCAATGCCTTTTCAGAGGTTAACTTTCGAGTTTCCGCTCTAAAAGCAAGGCATCTTCGGCAACTTGCGAGTCTTGAGTGATCAATTCCTCGATCTTGCGGACACCGTGCAACACAGTTGTGTGGTCTCGCCCGCCAAATTTGCGACCAATCTCGGGGTAGCTACGAGGCGTGAGCTTCTTGGCGAGGTACATCGCCATTTGGCGTGGCCGCGCGATGGAACGCGTGCGGCGGGCCGACACCATGTCGGACATCCGCAGATTGTAGTGCTCACAGACCTTTTTCATGATCTCATCGATGGTCAGCTTACGCTCCGAGGCGCGCAGAATATCGGCAAGACAATCTTGGGCACGATCAAGCGTGATTTCTCCACCGACCAACGTCGAGAATGCAAATAGCCGGGTCACTGCGCCCTCAAGCACACGGATATTGCTAGAGATACGATCCGCAAGGAATTCAAGAACGCCAGGAGCGACAGCCAATTCTGGGTTTTGCGCCCGGAACTGCGCCATCTTGTGTTGCAGCACGCCAAGGCGCAGCTCAAAATCAGCGGGGTGAAGGTCTACGACTAGACCGGACTGAAGGCGCGAACGGATGCGCTCCTCAAGGTCTGTGATATCCGCAGGCGAACGGTCTGCCGAAATAACGATCTGCTTGCCTTGGTCGATCAGGGCATTGAACGTGTGAAAGAATTCGTCCTGCGTGCTTTCTTTGCCTGCAATAAACTGAACGTCATCCACCATCAGCACATCAACCGAGCGGAAAAGCTGCTTGAAGCTGATCGTATCCTTTTCGCGCAGGGCCTGAATAAAGCGGTACATGAACTGCTCAGCCGACAGATACAATACGCGCAGATGTGGCTGGCTGGCCTGCAGTTCCCACGCGATTGCCTGCATGAGGTGAGTTTTCCCCAGCCCAACGCCACCATACAAAAACAGCGGGTTAAAGCCGACGGCATTGCCAGCAGCAACACGACGGGCCGAGGCGTGCGCCAGTTCGTTTGGCTTGCCCACGACAAATGCGTCGAACGTAAAGCGCGGATCCAAAGCAGCGCCAGGCAGGTCGGCATTTACGGCCACCGCAGGTTTGCGCGTTGCAACAGGCGCAGGCGTGACTGATGCCTTGGGCGCAGGTGCAGCCGCCGTGTTGGCGACAATACACTCAAGGCGATCGGCACGAACACCAGCCGCAGTGCAGTGACGCAAGATCACATCGGAGTAGTTCTGCGTGACCCACGACCCAATAAAATTGGTCGGCGCAACGAGGCGCAGGACACTTCCGTCTAGGCGTTCAAACCCAAGAGGCTCAATCCAGGCAGTGTAGTTATTGTTCCCAACCGATTTGCGAATCTGATCGCGCACCGCCCCCCAGGTATCATTTGTCATTGTGCCTCTTTTCCCAACTCGGACTGTCGTCGCATCTATGTTTGCCGCCACGGCAACCCACTGGCCTTCCAGCCATTGAGCGCCCCGCGCCGACCTTGTGCGTCACAATCCCCCTCAAACCCGTTCACGACATTGATGCATGGCACGTCTAAACCCTCAGCAGACAGGGCGTCGGCCACGGCATATGCCGCGCTCAGTGATCTTGCGCCCGACCGACAGAGAAACAGCATTTGCGATGGAACCGTTCCATCAATGCTCTCCATCAGCGTTCGGACGAACGCAGGATTAGGGGACATATCAGGGTAAGAAAGCCATTCGATCTGTGTGACCGCATGCTCTACCTCCGACAGATCTGGACCGCCCACAAATCCCCATTCGGGACGGGTCCGGACATCGATCATGAGTGCACGGCTGTCGTTAGACAATATTTCCCACGCTGCCTGAGGTAAAATCTCAGACACCAGCGTTAATCCGCTCTTACTCATACCAATCCCCTAAGGTGCGATGTGACTCGCTGGAATGTGATAGCAAGTGCGCAAAGGCTCCATCAATGGAACAATGATATTGACAGCGGAGTCTCTGAAAAAGAATCTAACGAGCCTAAAAAATGTCACACCTCAAACGCAAAACGCGCCCCAAAAGGGACGCGTCTTGTAGACTGTATAAATTTGGGACTTAGGCGCCCATGGATTTCACACGGGACGACAGACGCGAGACTTTGCGCGAAGCTGTGTTCTTGTGGAAAACGCCTTTTGTCACGCCGCGCATGATTTCGGGCTGAGCGGCCTGCAGTGCGACTTTTGCAGCGTCCTGATCGCCAGAGGCAATCGCCTCTTCGACTTTGCGCAAGAATGTCCGGATGCGCGAGCGGCGGGCTTTGTTTACTGCAAAGCGACGCTCGTTCTGACGGGCGCGTTTTTTAGCTTGGGGCGAATTTGCCATAGTGTTTGATCCTTGTTCCGGGGCCCGCTGCAAACGCGTTGGGCGCAAATTTAAGTGCAAGGGGCAAACCCGGTCTCCGGGTTTGATACCGGACGAATCTGGCTAAGCGAGCCTCACACGCATGTCTGGCGCGGTGTTTAGGGCACTGACCGCACCTTGCCAAGCCCTTAATGCGTTGTCTTTTACTTGTCGCGGAACTGTGCCTCGCGCTTTTCAACGAATGCAGCCATACCCTCGGACTGATCCTCAGTCGCGAACAGCATATGAAAAAGCCGCCGTTCGAACAGCAGCCCCTCTTGGAGAGAAACTTCGTCCGCCCGATTGACTGCTTCCTTAACGGCCATCGCAGTAAGCTGACTTTTTTGTGCGATTTTTTGCGCGGCAGCCAACGCTTCTTCCATCAACTTTTTGGCGGGCACAACGCGGCTTACAAGCCCGGAACGCTCTGCTTCTTCGGCATCCATGAAGCGGCCGGTCAGGTGCATGTCCATCGATTTGGATTTGCCCACCGCGCGGGTCAGCCGCTGTGTGCCGCCAAGGCCTGCAACGACGCCAAGATTGATCTCGGGCTGGCCGAATTTTGCGGTATCCGCTGCAATAATGAAGTCACACATCATCGCCAATTCGCATCCACCGCCCAGCGCATAGCCAGCAACTGCTGCGATGATCGGCTTGCGACACTTGGCCATTGGATCGACCTCATGACCAAACATGTCGGAGGCGAATACCTCTACGAAATTCTTGTCGGCCATTTCGGTAATATCGGCGCCTGCAGCGAACACTTTGTCAGAACCGGTCAACACGATGCACCGCACCTTGTCGTTTTCCTGAGCCGATTTGAACGCCTTAGCAAGGTCCGCCAAAAGAGCCTGATTCAGGGCATTCATCGCCTCCGGCCGGTTCAACCGAATGAGGGCCACGTGGTCCTCTACGTCGACGATAAGTGTGTCATAGGCCATGTGAGCAGGGTCCCTAGTGATCCATTTTGAAGCCGGACATTGGCCCGTCACGCCCCAAGGTTCAAGCTATCTTTGGCATTGCGGGCAGTAGAAAGTTGACCGCCCGGATTGGGTGATTCGAGTGATTGTGCCGTTGCAATCAGGTGTTACACAAGCTTCACCCTCACGATCATAGACCTGAAAACGATGCTGAAAATAGCCCAACTCACCATCTGCTTGGCGATAATCCCGCAAGGATGAACCGCCAGCCTCGATAGCGTCGCTCAGGACTTCGCGCACGATAGGTACCAAGGCGCCGGTGCGTGCGCGCGCAATTTTACCGGCCTTGCGGGTTGGGCTAAGCCGCGCCCGAAATAACACTTCGCAGACATAGATGTTGCCCAAACCACTTACGATCCTCTGGTCCAAAAGAGCGGATTTGATAGGCGTATTTTTACCCGACAAGACCTCAGCCAGATAGGTTTCGTTAAACGCGTTGCTCAGCGGCTCTGGGCCCAGCTTTTCAATCAGCCAGTGTTGATCGATGCCCTCGGTCGGAGCTAGATCCATCGCCCCAAACCTGCGCGCATCGTTGAATGTGATCGTCGCGCCATTATCCATATGCAAAACAACATGATCGTGTTTTTGCGGGACCACTTCTTCGTGATGGAATACGCCCGGCGTGGGCGCACCCGCGATCAACATCCGACCGGACATGCCCAGATGGACAATGAGCGTCTCACCTGTATCCAGTTCCGCAAGGATGTACTTGGATCGCCGCGCCAAACGCGTCACGCGGGCTCCGGTCAATCGCTCGGCCATGCGTTCTGGAAATGGCCAGCGCAAATCTGGTCGCCGAACTTCGGCTTGCGCGATCACAGCCCCCTCCATCACGGGCAGCAATCCGCGACGGACTGTCTCTACTTCGGGCAGTTCTGGCATACGGGCTTCCCCCTGTGGCGTGGCGACCTATAAGAAAGGGCAGACAGAGAGATCTGCAAGCTTGAAAGGCCGAAGGCATGGACGAAACACAGAATAAAACGCATTTCGGCTTTCAGACCGTCGACGAAACAGAAAAAGCGGGCATGGTCCACGGCGTTTTTTCCAACGTGGCGTCGAAATATGACATTATGAATGACGTCATGAGCGTTGGAATCCACCGCGTTTGGAAAGACGCGATGATGGATTGGCTCACTCCACGTGCCAATCAACGACTGCTGGACGTGGCCGGCGGCACGGGCGACGTTGCATTCAAATTCCTACGCCGGGCACCGGGTGCCGAGGCCGTAGTGTGCGACATGACCGAAAGCATGTTGATCGAGGGCCGCAAACGCGCCGAGGCCGCAAGCCTAGACGACAGCCTTGAATGGATTGTCGGCGACGCAATGGCCCTGCCCTTTGAAGACAATAGTTTTGACGTCTACACGATCAGTTTTGGCATTCGGAACGTCACACGCATTCCGGACGCTTTGTCAGAAGCGTACCGTGTCCTGCGGCCCGGTGGACGGTTGATGGTTCTAGAATTCAGCCAATTGCCCAACCCAATGATGCAAAAGGCATACGACCTTTATTCTTTCAACGTGATCCCGCGCATGGGCCAGATGATTGCTGGTGATAGCGAGAGCTATCAGTACTTGGTCGAATCGATCCGACAGTTCCCTGACCAAGACACCTTTGCCGGTATGATCCGCCGTGCGGGCTTTGATAACGTTAAGTATCGCAACCTAACATTTGGTGTTGCGGCGCTGCATTCGGGTTGGAAGCTCTAGCCAATGCGCGGTCCTCACAACATTTGGCGCCTGATCCGTACAGGTGCCACCTTTGAACGCACGGGCGCCATGGGTGTGGTGCTTGAAGCGATTGATGCACCAAGGCCATTGCGCGTTGCTGCGCATGTCTTGGGCTGGCCTTTTAAATGGCTTGGCCTGCGCGGCGATCCGGCACTACCGCCTGTGACACGTGCGATTACCGCACTTGGACCCAGCTACATCAAATTCGGCCAAATACTATCGACACGCCCAGATTTTGTCGGAGTGGATTTGGCAACTCAGCTAAGGGTTCTGCAGGACAAACTGCCTCCGTTTCCGATGGAACAGGCTCGCCAAACAATCGCCCGAGAAATCGGCAAACCCGTTGATGCAGTTTTTTCAGAGTTGTCCGAGCCCGTCGCCGCGGCCTCTATCGCTCAGGTCCACAAGGCCCGATTGGTGGAAACCGGCGAAGAGGTCGCAATCAAAGTTTTGCGGCCAGGGATCGAGCGCGCCTTTCGCAAGGACATCGACGCGTTCTATTTTGCAGCAGGGCTGATCGAATTCCTATCGCCTGCGTCGCGACGGCTGCGCCCCCGCGATGTGATTGCGCACTTTGAAGCGACCGTTCTGCGGGAGCTCGACCTAAGGATCGAAACCGCCGCCGCTGCGGAATTTGCCGCGACAACCGCCCGAGATGAAGGCTTCGCTGTTCCCAAGGTCGAATGGTCCCTGTCCAGCCGGGGCATTATGACCATGGAATGGGTCGAAGGTATTCAATTTGCCGACATTGAAGCCCTAGATGCTGCCGGTCATGATCGCGCGGCACTTGCGGACAAGGTGCTACAACTTTTTCTCAGCCATGCCCTTCGCGACGGTTATTTCCATGCGGATATGCACCAAGGCAACCTACGGGTCGGGGCTGATAGTACGATTATTGCCCTTGATTTTGGCATTATGGGACGGCTCGATGAATACACACGTCGGGTCTATGCCGAGATTCTGATTGGTTTCATCCGCAAAGATTACCGGCGCGTTGCGGAGGTGCATTTCGAGGCCGGATATGTCCCCGCAGATCGTGACGTTGATGAGTTTGCCCAAGCCCTCCGGTCCGTTGGCGAACCTATTTTCGGCATGGACGCGAGCCGAATCTCAATGGGACGTTTGTTAAGCTTTCTATTTGAAGTCACAGAGACTTTTGGGATGGAAACGCGCACTGAGCTGATCCTGCTTCAGCGGACAATGGTTGTTGTTGAGGGCGTAGCGCGTACGTTGAATCCAAACATGAACATCTGGCAGGTCGCTCAGCCTGTTGTAGAAGACTACATCCGCGAAAGCATTGGCCCCCGCGCCTTTGCACGAGATCTGTTCAAAACGGCCCGTGTGCTTGCCCGGTTTGGCCCACAACTACCCACCATCGCCGAGCGTTTGTTCGCGTCGCAAACCCAAGACCAACCGGAGGCTACTACCGGGAAGGGTTCTGGAGCGGTCGTGTGGTTCGCCATTGGGGCAGCGACAGCCAGTATCGGAGGCATTATAGGGGCGGTTCTATTCTGAGGAACGCTCCTTCTACCTGCCGGTAACACATGCCGATTATGGGGTGTTCCTCACACCAAGGACTGACGAACTCGGCATTCCAATATCGCCCGGAAAGCGCAGAATGACCTGTCCGTCGATCAAGGCCGCCTCTCTAACTTGGGCAAATGTCTCTACTTCCGAGGCACCAAGCAGGCTGCCACTGCTGAAGCTCTCAATCTCAAGGGTGTAGATGTCTTCTGGAAGTTGCTCACCAGTCGGTGATCGCCCCGACCACGTGACTTGCGCCACATCGGGATCAATCGCGATGCGTTGCACCTCCTGACCAGCCGTGTTTTTAACAACGATGTCGGCCGCATCCGCCACCACCGGCGTGTTTAGAATAAGTGTCTTGTCCGTTCCATCCACTGGGACGGGCATAACCGCTCGCGCCTCCATGCCAACCCAAGACGACATCTCGCTCATATTCTGCAGCGACATCTGCGCCGACATTTCCTTCAGTAGATCATTGGTTTGCACCGCTTGCTCCACATTCGAGAAAGTTGCCAGCTGCGCAACAAACTCAGTTGAATCAGCTGGGTTGAGTGGATCTTGATTTCGTATTTGAGCCGTAAGCAATTGCAGAAAAGTATCAAAGTCTGAGGCAAGACCATTGCTTTCATCAGCATTTGATATCTGCGTTTGCGGAATGATTTGAGAAGTGTCACCGATAATCATAACGGTCTCCTAAAATGTCAGATTGAGCCCGCTTGGCGCGCTTAAATTTGAGCCACGTGCCTTTGACGAACCTGCCGGAAGCGCATTATTGTCCATGTCAGCAGCTATCTCTTCCAGAGCGGCATGGCTCGATCCTCCGCCTCCCTTAGAAAGGTCCTGTTGAGTATTCGAAGAGGTACCAAACTGTAGGTTGAGACCGCCCTTTCCTTCTTGTGCAAATGCCTCGTGTAAGAAGTTTGCATGCCTTCTCATCAGTTCAGCGGTTTCGGGCCGATCAGCTATGATCAAAAGGGTCGTCGTTGCTTCGCTGGTTTGGAGAACCATCCGCACTTGACCCAATTCTGGCGGGTCGAGAGCAATCTCAAGCGGGTATCTATCCATTCGCGCGCCGGCACGCAGTTGCTCAGCAATCTTCAAAACTTCCTGCGGAAGCGGTGTAACTGCGCCGCGAGAAATAGCGTCAGGGCTTCGTGAAGTATTACTTTGGATGTCACTTGAGATCGGCGTGGAGATTGAAAAATCTCCATCCACTTGGCCTGTATCTTTTAAGCTTCGCTCCGCAATTGGGACATTTTGTGCAACAGCCACCGGCATCATATTTGTTGTCTGGTTGACCCCCACAACAGAATTTGGACCCATTTCTCTCACGTCGTATGTTTGATCTGATATGATCGAGGTCGAAATCGTAGGATTGTGCGGTCGGGCTGAAGATGTTGAACTCCGCTCTGATCTAAGATCCTTGTCTGCGGGAACAGCTGAAGCAGTTTTGAGGCCAACGGTCTGTCCAACGTGTGCGTCAATGTCTGATGCAGCAGATTTGGGTAGTGCATGTCGGTCATCATCAGAAACTTGATCCACGCCGAGTGGCTTAACCGTCACCCCATCTGACTCGGCCTGCCTCAACAATGAGGGCTGGGGATTTGTAGCGGCAAATGCACCGAAACCCTTAAACTTTTCTATCGATACTGTCGCTTGGTCGGACTTGATATCAGTAGATCCGTCCACCTGTATCGAAATATCAGAGGTTAGGACCGCCGTGGGTGATGAAGCTCGCATAGCGAACTCTCCCATAGTCGCCATTACTGCCTGCTTCGGCAACAGCTCTTGTTTACCTGCGGTGGCCTGCCCCAGTATCCGGCTTGGATATAGCTCACGCCGCACAGACCCCTGAATATCTATATCAGTGATGGAAACAGTCTGATTGAATGACGATGGTACCATCAAAGGAGACCGAGCCGGCGGACCACTAGCGTCGCCAATGGCCCCCCCCATAGCAACCGTCTCACCCCTCGTGTTCGGGACTGCTACAAAAGGTTCATAATCAAGATTACCAAGCGTTCTAGGTGGCTCAAGACGCGGAGAGGTTAGTTGTCCTGCCGTGTTTTTTTCGAAAGGTGTCGCGGATGAAACGTCCACCAAGATTTTCGCTTCAACACTTAGATCGGATTTGCCAGCAACCAACACACGTTCAGAATCAACTCGTTGCTCTGCATCATCTGCTGTCTGGCCCGTTGCTACCAAAGCTGTCATCCCTATCTCGGGCTCAAACGATGCCGCATTCAGGCTGACTATTTGACCAGAAGCATCCGTTCTCTCAGCTAATAGTGTCCGCGATTGCCCAGTTTCAACAACATGGGGCTTTTGCTCTACGAGTGTCGCATCAGGCATATACCCGCCAAGGCGACGTTGTTCATCAATGACGGGATACGTCCCAAATTCTTCAACTTTATTTGTAGAATATGTAGCAGCCACATCGGGGAGCATCACCCCTAGGTCGCGCTCAAAACTACTCTCGACATCGACATCCTCGGGGTTTGCCGCACTGGTGGGCACCGGCCCACTTACTTGCATGAATTTCATCGCTGAATCGAGCGTCTTGACTTCTGGCTCGAAGCGACCTTCCGCCGTCATATTATCAATTTCCTGATCGTACTGAGGACCGGACACTCCGCTCACTTGACTCGACAAATTCTTCAGAAGTGCCTCCATCGCATCTTGTTCTGAACTCGATGCACGCGGAAACCCTAGAAGCGGCGCCCCCGGAACTCGCCCGGTTATTTTTTCATGCATGAAATCTCTTACGAGAGGCGCCTCGGAAGGAACAGTAGGTGCCCCTCCACCCGATAACTCGTTCGGCTCTTTAGGCCCATCATTAACCCATAAGCTCAAGCTAGACGCAGAGGCTGGTTCACGTGAATTCGCACCCACGACGAGGTCGTCGTCCGCATTCGCCATAGCAAAAGCGAATTCACCCTTCAGTTCAGGCGATACGCCACGCGCTATCACTACTGTGCTTCGCCCAGCACCCAAGGACGGATTTACGTTGAGATCGGCCATGGTCTCTCCAATGCGGATTTCTTCCGTATGAGATTGCTTTTAACTGCCGGTAGTTACCGATTTATTTACTCACAGCAGTCAATATGACGAAAATCACATCAATTGGAGTAATTGCCATGAACCCTTTGGGTACATCTCTTGTTACGTCTCAAGGTCAACCGAGCAATACTGAAAAGCTCCGAGCGCTTTCCATTGAGCTAGAAACAACGTTTCTTACGGAAATGTTAAAGCATTCTGGCCTCGGATCGACTCAAAATACATTCAGTGGCGGCATTGGAGAAGAACAGTTTTCATCCATGCACCTACAAGAAACTGCAAAACAAATAACGCGAACAGGTGGTATTGGACTTGCAGAGAATATTTTTAAATCTCTGGCTGCGAGAGAAAAGTAATGGCGAATTTTAGTCAGATACTTCTACGCCTCGAGAGCCTACTAGAGGCTGAAGCGAAATTATTAATGGCAGGCGCACTACAAGACTTACCTCAAATAGACGATGCTAAAAATAGAATATGGAGCATACTTCTAGAAATTCGCGATAGCGGAAACGCTAGCGATTTGTCGCGAATTCAAAAAATGGCAGCACACAACGCGAAGTTACTTATAGCGGCAAAAGAGGGTGTCGCGCTGGCAAGGAAGCTACGACGCGCATTGAATAGCGGTTCCAATCCCTTGTCTACTTATGGCGCCAACGGTCAGAAATCTACAGTTGCGAACGCAAGACGAAGCCAACTAAATTCGAGATCATTTTAAAGAAAACTCTTATTATTCTGCATTTTTTTCAGCAGCTTGATTAGCACAGTCTTAGCAATACTCCGCAATAATCACCCAAGCATCGAAGGGTGCGTGGCACGCCGCCACCGCGTCAGAAGGACGTATCATCTCACACGCATGGAGCGGGTGGAATCTTTGACTGTACCGCAAAAGCGGTACGCAAAACGGGAACGTTAATAATGTCTAGCATTCTGACAAACAATGGCGCGATGGTTGCGCTGCAAACGCTAAAATCTGTAAATTCCAACTTGGCCAAAACACAGGCAGAAATTTCGACTGGTAAGACGGTAGAAACAGCAAAAGACAATGCTGCAATTTGGGCTATTTCTAAAATTATGGAATCTGATGTAAAGGGGTTTAAAGCAATCTCTGACAGCTTGTCTTTGGGGCAATCAACTGTAGAGGTTGGTCGCCAAGCTGCTGAAACAACGACCGAACTTCTGCAAGACATTAAAGCCAAGATTGTTGCAGCTCAAGAAAGTAACGTTCCACGAGAAACGATCCAGGACGACATCAGTGCACTACGAGATCAGATTAAATCCGTGACAAACGCTGCACAGTTCAACGGTCTCAATCTGGTTAATGGGACCGACGATGTTTCTATTCTTTCGTCGCTGGATCGAAATAGCGATGGGACCGTTGTATCTAGTAGCATTAGCGTGGCGCGGAGTGATCTTACGACTGAAGCAGGCACCTACGGGAATGGCGGCGGAACAATCAACAGTGCGATCACCAGCTCGAACACTCAGATTGATAAAGACGCCAGCGCGAACCAATTGAATATCACGTTTGGAGGTACAGCCACCGACGGTGATACCATCACCCTTGCAGGGCTCGAGTTCAGCGATAATTCGAACACAGCAGCCGCACGAGCAACTGCCGTTGCCACAGCCATCAACGCAGCAAACCTGACTGGCATCACAGCAAGTGATGCATCCGGTGTTCTGACTCTCACGAACACCAACAGCTTTGCTGAGTTTGAAGTTGGATTTGACGCTGGCGGTGCAAACACCTTTGTCGTCGATAACGAAGAAGATGACAGCTTCGACGTCGCATCAACCAGCGCTGCTGGCACCACCCAATTGAGCCGCCGAGCTGAAGAAGTGACGCTCACCGGAACGACCCAAGTTAACGAAGGTGACAGCTATCGGATCACCTTAGGCGGCACGAACTACGACTACATCGCCGGTAAGGGTGAGACCATGGAGGACATCGCACGTGGCCTGAAGACGGCTGTTGATGGCGGAGCCGTCAATGGTGTGTCTACACAAGTTGCGAAGGAAGGTGACGATTGGAAGGTCCTGATCGACTATGAGGGTTCAGCCGCGAACATCTCGCTTGCTGATGACGCGCAAGAGGGTGGCAAAGCCTCGGGCGGCCTGTTCGGATTAGACAAGCTAGACGTGACAACTGACAAGGGCGCAACCGCAGCTTTGGACAATATTGAAACCTTGATCCAAAATTCCATTGATGCCGCTGCAAGCTTTGGTTCGGCACAAGGCCGTATTGAGACGCAATCCAACTTTGTTTCGAACATGACCGATGCACTAAAATCGGGCATTGGCTCAATGGTGGATGCCGACATGGAAGAGGCCTCTGCGCGCCTACAGGCACTTCAGGTTCAGCAGCAGCTTGCGACCCAGTCGCTTTCTATCGCGAACCAGGCACCACAGTCGATCCTCTCGCTGTTCAGATAAGCACGTAACTCTCGCTGACGCGTCGCAACGGCGCGTCAGCCCCACTTAAGCTACGTACACGAGATTGGAGAACCCGCCGTGACCCCCCACGCACTCGCTAAATCAGCCTATGCCCCGCAGAACGCTTTGACCAACGACCCCAAGAGGATCGAGTTTGCTGCATTTACTCATGTGACCAAAATGCTGACAGAAGTCCAAAGCGGCAAACGCCTGCCGTTGGGCTACAAAGCGGCCGCAATGCACGATAACAGACGCCTCTGGACCGAAATCGCAGCATTGGTCGCAGATGATGACAATCAATTGCCCAAAGACCTTCGCGCGCGCTTATTTTACTTGGCTGAGTTTGTTGCTCAGCATAGCAGCAAAGTATTTTCACAAGACGCCAGCGTCCAACCTTTGATTGATATCAACACAGCAATAATGAGCGGCCTAAACGCTCAGGAGGCCTCGTAATGTCTGGTCTTGTCCTAAAACTCAGCCCTCGTGAACGCGTATTGATCAATGGCGCCGTCATCGAAAACGGAGAGCGGCGATCGCGTATCAACATCGTTTCGCCCAACGCAAATATCCTGCGACTGCGCGATGCCATCCATCCCGAAGAAGCCAACACGCCGGTTAAGCGTATTTGTTACATCACCCAATTGATCTTATCAGGCGACGTCGACACCGAAGTTGCGCGCCGTCAGTTACTCACGGGCGTCGAGCAATTGAGCCAAGTTTTCAAAGATCCTGACAGCCGCGAGATCCTTGCGATTGCGACCAGCCACCTCGTGGAAGCCAACTATTATCCTGCCTTAAAGACCCTCAGATCTCTCTTGGATCGTGAAGAGCGGCTCTTGGCAGTGCAGATGTCATGACATTTCAACCCATCATTCCGGTGGGTGGAATCGCTGGCTGGCAAATCTTGCAGCGTACAGAAAACTCACAAAGAGAGACTTATGCAGCAAGTGGACAAACGAAACGCGATCTTGACTATTTTCGCGAAAAGATTGGCGACATCAAAACGCCTGAGCAACTCGTGGGTGACTTCCGCCTCCTACGGGTTGCCTTGGGCGCTTTTGGCCTCGATGACGATATCGGCAACAAGTACTTCATCAAAAAAGTGCTAGAGGACGGATCCACTAATGATGACGCGCTTGCAAATAAGCTGTCGGACAAACGTTATCTTGCCTTAGCAAAGGCGTTCGGCTTTGGCGATTTTAATACGCCCAACACCGCTCTCTCAACATTTCCAAACGAGATCGCAGCAAAATTTACGGACCGTAGTTTTGAGGCCGCTGTTGGGCAGACAAACGACGATATGCGACTTGCGCTCAACATGCGTCGTGAAATCGGAGAACTTGCGGAAGCCTCAACCTCGCAAACGACTAAGTGGTTCACGATTTTGGGGACACCACCACTTAGGGCCGTATTCGAAGGCGCTCTAAACTTGCCCACAAGCTTCGGGAGCCTACCAATCGATCGTCAGCTAGAAGAAATCCAAATTCGTGCAGAAAGCGTTTTGGGCACATCCGACCCAACAGATTTAGCCACCCCCGAAAGGTCTGAGCTGTTGATCCAACGGTTTTTGGTATCCAGCTCGATTGAAGGAAGCAGTGGGATCAATTCGCCAGCGGCCAACGCCTTGGTTCTATTGGGCGGTCGCTAGAACGCTCCGCGTAAAACCTGATAGGCCACTGCGGTTACAGTATTCGCGAGGTTGAGGGAGCGAATATGTTCAGATCGCATCGGCAAATTCACGACTTGCTGTTCCGAGCCGACTAGCAAATCTTTGGGCAACCCTTTGGTCTCCCTACCAAAAACAAGGTAAGGACTATCAGGAAAGTCGACATCGTAAATCGATCGCGCCCCGAACTCTTCAAAAAAGAAAGTTACATCAGGCGGTGGTTTCCGAACCGCAGCGAACTGCTCCCATGTATCAAACTCAGTCAGGTCGACATGCTTCCAATAGTCCAGTCCCGCACGACGGACAGTTTTGTCGGACAATTCGAAACCGTAAGGTTTGATCAGGATCAATTCCATATCAAGGGCGACGCAGGTTCGGCCAATCGCGCCCGTATTTCCGGGGATTTCGGGCGCAACCAAAACGATCTTGGGACGATTACTCATTGTATGGCACCAAACCGGCGGATTAAGCGCGACTGCAAGACCCGCGCCCGGCGCGACCAAGTCCGCCCACCGGGGGGCCGTTCACGCTCCGCTTTGGAGAGTTGCCTTCGCGTTGGCAAATCCGCAGAGAATATGGCGAATGCGACAGAGCTCTCTGGGTTGCCAGACACATCCGCGTATCCGGCCAAGCCACTGACGAAATTCAGCGTTCCCGTTTTTGCCTGCACATCATATGCTTCCGCGCCATCCTCGCTGTCGCGCAATTTGAAAGGCTTCAAAATCGGGCGCAATCGGCGTTGTGCTTTGTCCGATGCTAAAACTCTCACAACATCTCGCGCCGCAACTCGGCTCGCATCCCCCAGCCCCGAGTGATCCACAAGATCGACGTGACCCGTACCAAATTCTTGCTCAACCCACACGGACATAGCCTTCGCGCTTTGCCGCAGGTTTAATGCACCCGACGCCGTCAATCCCACACACTCTGCTGTCAAATTGGTAGAGTATTTCAACATGTCCGCACAGATCTCTTCCAAGGGTCGGCTTTGAACTGTCGCAAGCACCTTTATTGATGGCAACGATGTGGCTTCGGCATATCCCTTCACGACAATGCCATGTGATCGCAACAGCGTTGTCATAACATCCGCCACATAAGCAATTGGCACTCGAACCGGCAGCCAGCGCCCCCCTTTTTTGCCAAGCGCGCCTCTTGCGACTGACCACTGCTCGCGCTCAGGCATGTCCTGATAGGCAAATACTGGGGCAGAGCGATCCACGACATCCATAGCAATAGTCTGCACACTTGGCCGATAGCGCGCAGCTCGCGCCTGTAGCGAAATCTCATACCCGGACTGGGCCATCCGCCATTCGAAATGCACGCGATTAAAGTTCAGATTCATTCCCGAAACGGCAGGATTATAGCCCACATGATCAGGCTGGCTTGCATCAATCATATCGCTCTGCGGCAAACGCCCGCCCCAAATAAGCAAACGCCCAGTGACTTCGCGCAGACCAGCGGCCTTGGCTTGTGATGCCAAATTGGCCAAATCATCAGTCGTGAGGGTCGGATCACCGCCCCCAAGCAGCACCAGATCGCCGTCCAGCCGGCCATCGATTATCTTGCCTGTGTAGCCAAGCTGCGTTTCGAAACAGAACGCTGAACCCAATCGTTCCAATCCATAAAGCGCCGTCAAAGCCTTTGCCACACTCGCCGGTGGAAGGGCGCGCAGGGGTGAAGATGACGCCAGAATTCGCCCATCTTTTAGGTCAGAAAAAACCAGCGACGTTTGCCCAGACAGCTTGGATGCACGTACCAGCTCCTGCGCACTGGGCAACGCCCCGTCGGGTCGCATCACAGGTCGAACCGACTGCGCCGGGCCGTTAGCCAATGCAGGCCCCGCCACACCTGCGAGCAGCCCGTGCAAAAAGAAACGTCGGTCCATAGACAAGCCCTCGTGTCGAAGTCCCTACACTAAACGAAAAGCACCGCCCCACCACCCGAAATCATGGTCTTGCGTGTGGCCCTACGCCTGATACGGCTGCGTTATGAATGCACGAATTCCACTAAGCGCAGTTGGGCTTATGCTGCTTGGCATGTCCTTCATTCCCATGGGGGACACGGCGGGCAAACTGCTCATGGCGTGGTACGCCGTCGACACTGGCTTCATCGCTTGGAGCCGCTTTTTCCTTGGCGCCACTCTCGCGTTCATCATGCTCCGCCAAGTGCCACCCCTAAAATTGATGCTGGACTGGCGCATCTGGCTCCGTGGTTGGCTCATCGCGGGCGGCATCCTAAGCATTCTTACCGCCCTCAAAACAGAACCCATCGCGAGCGTTTTTGGCGCCTTTTTTATTGGCCCCGCGGTCAGCTACATACTTTCTGTTTGGCTCCTGAACGAGCCGTTTTCACTTCAGCGATTTCTACTCGTGATCCTTGGTTTCATTGGCGTTTTACTGGTGGTTCAACCCGGCCCCAATATGAGTGTTGGCTTACTATTCGCCGTTCAAGCCGGCGTGTTCTATGGCGCATTTTTAACGACCGCAAAGTGGCTCGCACCCGTGGCCCCCGCCCCGCATTTGCTTTTGAGCCAGCTGCTGGTCGGCAGCATCCTCCTAGCGCCTATTGGCCTGCCTGCTTTACCGGAATTCTCGGCACCTGTCGCCGGCCTCACGTTCTTATCCGCTGGATTTTCCGCAGCTGGGAACATGCTATTGATCGTAGCCTATGGGCGCGCAACTGCATCCGCGTTGGCGCCTTTTGTCTACTTTCAAATTGTTGCAGCAACCACGCTAGGTGCGATCGTATTCGCCACTCTGCCCGATGCACTGACATGGATCGGCCTCGCAGTCATTTTGATCGCGGGCACGGCTGCCGCACTCATACGCCGCTAGCTCACGTCGCTATTTGCTACGGCGTTTCACCCCGCCACGCTGTCCGGGCCGACCAGCAGTTGAACGTCCAGACATTTTAGTGGCATCCGCGACAGCCTTATCAATCACCGACTGACGCGCCAATGGATCATCTGACACTGCCAAATCCACAGCCTCAAGCCGCTTCACCTCATCGCGCAGTCGCGCCGCCTCTTCAAACTCTAGGTTCTCAGCCGCCTTGCGCATATCCACGCGCAGCCCATCCAAATGCGCTTGAAGGTTCGCACCGACCATCGGCGTATCAACCGTTGCAGTGACGCGGTTCATATCGACATCGCCCTTATAGAGCCCAGCCAACACGTCCTCGACATTCTTTTTCACGGTCGCAGGTGTGATGCCGTGCTCTTCATTATAGGCCATCTGCCTGTTACGGCGTCGCTCGGTTTCGCGCAGGGCGCGCTCCATTGAGCCGGTGATCCGGTCCGCATACATGATCACGCGTCCATCCGCATTCCGCGCGGCGCGACCAATGGTTTGGACCAACGACGTCTCAGACCGCAAAAAGCCTTCCTTGTCGGCATCCAAAATTGCGACCAGCCCACATTCAGGAATATCCAAGCCCTCTCGGAGTAGGTTAATCCCGATCAGCACGTCGAATGCACCAAGCCGCAAATCGCGCAGAATTTCGATCCGCTCAATCGTATCGATATCAGAGTGCATGTAACGCACTTTAATACCCTGCTCATGCATGTACTCGGTCAAGTCTTCGGCCATGCGCTTGGTCAGCGTCGTCACCAGCGTCCTGTAACCTGCCGCTGTTACGCGACGCACCTCATCCAACAGGTCATCCACCTGCATATCAACGGGTCGGATTTCCACCAACGGGTCCAATAGGCCTGTGGGTCGGATCACTTGTTCAGTAAACACACCGCCTGTTTGTTCAATCTCCCATGCCGCCGGTGTGGCAGAAACAAAGACCGATTGGGGCCGCATCGCGTCCCATTCCTCAAACTTGAGAGGGCGGTTATCCATACACGACGGCAGGCGGAAACCGTGCTCGGCCAAGGTGAATTTGCGCCGATAGTCACCTTTGTACATGCCGCCAATTTGGGGCACGGAAACGTGGGATTCATCGGCAAAGACAATCGCATTATCCGGGATGTATTCGAACAATGTGGGGGGCGGCTCACCGGGGGCGCGGCCCGTCAAATAGCGAGAGTAGTTTTCAATGCCATTGCAAACACCCGTGGCCTCTAGCATCTCAAGATCGAATTTAGTGCGTTGCTCTAGGCGCTGCGCCTCTAACAACTTACCCTCACCCACCAGCTGATCGAGCCGCATTTGCAGTTCAGATTTGATGCCCTTAACGGCCTGTTGCATAGTCGGGCGCGGGGTCACGTAGTGGCTGTTGGCGTAAACACGTATCTTATCGAATGAGCCGGTTTTTGCACCCGTAAGAGGATCAAATTCAGTGATTGCCTCCAATTCGTCCCCAAAGAACGATAACTTCCAAGCACGATCATCAAGGTGCGCAGGCCACACCTCAAGGCTATCCCCACGAACGCGAAAGCTGCCACGTTGGAACGCTGCATCGTTGCGCCGATATTGCTGCGCCACCAGGTCCGCCATGACTTTGCGCTGATCGTATTCATCACCGGCAACCAAATCCATGGTCATGGCGCCATACGTCTCGACCGAGCCGATACCGTAGATACACGACACCGACGCCACAATGATCACATCATCACGCTCCAACAACGCACGCGTCGCAGAGTGACGCATGCGGTCAATCTGTTCGTTAATCTGGCTTTCTTTCTCGATGTAAGTGTCCGAGCGCGCAACGTAGGCTTCAGGCTGGTAATAGTCATAATAGCTGACAAAGTACTCGACGGCGTTGTCCGGAAAGAAGCCTTTGAACTCACCATAAAGCTGGGCGGCAAGCGTCTTGTTGGGGGCCAGAATGATCGCCGGACGCTGAGTTTCTTCGATGACCTTGGCCATCGTAAACGTTTTGCCCGTGCCTGTCGCGCCAAGCAGAACCTGATCTTGCTCGCCCGACAAAACGCCTTGGCTGATCTCTTTGATGGCTGTCGGCTGGTCCCCTGCCGGAGAGAACTCAGTCGCCATCACAAAGCGTTTGCCCCCCTCAAGCTTCGCGCGGGGAGCCTCAATCGTTACATCGGTCATGCCATGATTCCTCTTACGACTCCCAAATTGAGGCGATCGTAGCGCAATTCAAGGTCATAGATTGGTGCCATTTCATCTAAATTCACGAAGGAAATCCTATTTATGCGTGCAATTTCTGCGCCTTGTGAAACTAAGTCAAATTTTAGGAAAGTTGTTACAACTTAAGGGTGAAAAAATACTCGACCTAACTTTTAGATAGGTCTATGGTTAACGGGCAAGCAGCAGATCGATTGTCGGTCGGGGTCGTACCACCCACCCCACCCCTCGCTCCCTCGAGCCCGACTGACAATCACTCTCCCTACATCAACAGTGACATGCCGCCTCGGATTGCCCGTGATCCCTTGCGCGGATGTGCGATGTGGAGGATAAGAAGTGCAACGACGACAGGAGCTTCCCATGCGCGCACGCATTTACTGCCCAGCACGAACCGCAATGCAATCCGGCACCGCGAAAACAAAGTCTTGGGTTTTGGAATACGCGCCCGCATCGGCACGCGAAGTGGACCCTTTGATGGGGTGGACCTCGTCGTCCGATACTCAGTCCCAAGTCAAACTAACGTTCGACAGCCAAAAAGCCGCCGAGGCCTACGCAAAGTCCAAGGGGCTCGACTATGTCGTGCAAAAACCAAAAGCCAGAGCCGCCAATGTGCGCGCAGGCGGATACGGTGAAAACTTTGCAACCAACCGCCGCGGCGTCTGGACTCACTAGCCCCATTCGCCTTTTTTGCGGATTTCAGAACTTGAAATGCGTTGCATGGGGATATTGACGAAGCTCCATGCCGGGGCGGAATGATGCCCCAACCCAAAGGCATTGCGCTTGCGCACGCGATATTTCGAATACAGTTGCGCAACCTTTGATGTCCGTGCTGGTATCCGGTCACCGGGCCGTGCCAGCACCCCTAGCGGGACACGTTCGATAATCTCATGCCACCGCTCCCAGCGATGGAACTGTGCCAAATTATCAGCACCCATCAGCCAAACGAAACGCACCCCCGGATAGCGCAATTGCAAAGCCGCGATGGTTTCGGCCGTGTAGCGAGTGCCCAGTTGCACCTCAATATCCGTAACCTTTACGCGAGGATGCTGCATCAAGCCGCGCGCGTGGGTCAATCGTGTTTCCAGCGACACTGGGCCACGTGATTTTAGCGGATTTCCCGGTGTGACCAGCCACCAAACATGATCGAGACCAAAACGTTTCAACGCCTCACGCGTGATATGCACGTGCCCTGCGTGAGCCGGGTCAAATGACCCGCCCAACAGCCCGATCACCTGACCGGGGCGCGCATATGGAAGGCCTGAACCCATGCTTTTGCGTGCCATGCGCAGCACGGGGGCGCAAGCCTACTCGGCAGCGACAGGTTCGGGCGTTGCCAAAGTGACGATATCTTGCATAATCCGGTTCAGCTCAAAGTCTTTGGGCGTGTAGACTTGCGCCACGCCAAAGGATCGCAGCTTTTCAGCATCCTCATCAGGAATGATCCCGCCGACGACAACAGGCACGTTACCCAAACCTGCTGCACGCATTCGGTCCATCACATCCGCGATCAGCGGCACATGAGAACCCGATAGGATCGACAGGCCAACCACATGTGCCTCATCCTCGAGGGCCGCTTTTACAATCTGCTCTGGCGTAAGCCGAATGCCCTCATACGCGATATCCATCCCGCAATCACGGGCGCGGAAGGCGATCTGCTCCGCCCCATTTGAATGCCCATCCAAGCCCGGCTTGCCCATCAGAAACTTCAACCGACGACCAAGCTTGTCGCTGACGGCATCAACCGCCGCACGCAAGTCATCCAAACCTTCGGTCTTGTTGGACACCGAGCGGGAGACGCCCGTGGGACCACGATATTCACCATGCACTTTGCGCATCACGCCGGACCATTCGCCCGTGGTCACACCTGCTTTTGCAGCAGCAATCGAGGGACCCATAACGTTTTCCCCATTTTGTGCGGCTGTCCGCAGGTCCGCAAGTGCGGCCTCAACGGCGTTTGCATCGCGGATGTCTTTCCATGCGTTCAAGCGGTCAATCTGCTCCTGCTCGACGGCTGGATCAACGACCATGATCCCGCCTTCCTCATCGACCAATGGCGAAGGCTCACCTTGCTCATACTTGTTCACACCGACGACGACGGTCTCGCCACGCTCGATCCGGTTAAGGCGATCTGCATTACTCTCAACCAAGCGGGACTTCATGTATTCGATCGAGGCAACAGCACCGCCCATCGCATCCAGATTGGCCAATTCTGCCCGAGCGCCGTCTTTCAACGCCTCCACTTTGGCGTCTACTGCGGGGTTCCCATCAAACAGGTCAGGATATTCCAATAGGTCCGTTTCCAGCGCCAAAATCTGTTGCATCCGAAGGGACCATTGCTGATCCCATGGGCGTGGCAGGCCCAAGGCCTCATTCCAAGCGGGCAACTGCACTGCCCGCGCACGTGCCTTTTTCGAAAGCGTCACCGCCAGCATTTCGATCAAGATCCGGTACACATTGTTTTCTGGCTGCTGCTCCGTAAGGCCCAGCGAATTCACCTGAACGCCATAGCGAAAACGGCGCATCTTGGGGTCTTCAACACCATAACGCTCCCGGCAAATCTCATCCCACAGATCGACAAAGGCGCGCATCTTACACATCTCGGTCACAAAACGGATACCTGCGTTCACAAAGAATGAAATTCGCCCAACAAGCGTCGGGAAGTCATCAGCCGGGACGCGCGGGCGCAGTTCATCCAACACAGCAGTCGCAGTCGCCAACGCAAAGGCCAACTCCTGCTCTGGTGTCGCACCCGCCTCTTGCAAGTGATAGGAACATACGTTCATCGGGTTCCATTTCGGCACGTTGGTGTAGCAATAATCGGCCACATCCGCGATCATCTTGAGCGATGGGACAGGCGGTAAAATGTAAGTGCCACGGCTAAGGTATTCTTTGATCAGGTCATTTTGCACAGTGCCTTGTAGCTTGGCCACGTCAGCGCCTTGCTCTTCCGCCACGGCGATATACAGCGCCAACAGCCATGGCGCCGTCGCGTTGATCGTCATCGACGTGTTCATTTGCTCCAGCGGAATATCCTGAAACAACGTGCGCATATCGCCCAAGTGACTCACAGGCACACCAACTTTACCAACCTCACCACGGGCTAAAATATGATCGCTGTCGTACCCTGTCTGGGTCGGCAAATCGAAAGCAACGGACAAGCCTGTCTGCCCCTTCGCAAGGTTCGATCGGTAAAGCGCGTTGGACGCTGACGCTGTGGAGTGCCCTGCGTACGTCCGAAACAGCCAAGGACGGTCTTTTTTCACGGCTGGTGCGTCGGACATGGGGAGCTCCTGAATCAGTTTCGGACATTTTATTCCGCTGAAACCTTATTATGCGACAGAATATAACGCTGTCAATCGCTGCGCTGCGGCATTGCACTCTGCACCCACCATTTACCACCGCACAAAAACACGTCAGGGTGAACGCCACCATGTTTGACACCGTCGCAATCCCCGTTTGGGCCATCGTGCTCACTGGCCTTTTGGCCCTTATCGCCGCATTGGACAAAATCCTGCTGCCATCGGTCCGCTGGTTTCTGCGGCGTCGGCTGGAGCGTGCGGTTGAGCGTTTGAACACGCGGCTAGAACGGCCAATCCAACCATTCAAACTGGCGCGCCGGTTCGATACGATCCAGCGCCTGTCTTATGATCCAGAGGTTGCCCGCGCCATCGCGGAACATGCAGCAGAAAACAACATTCCCGAGCAGGTTGCCTTTGAAAAAGCCCAGCGCTACGCGCGCGAAATTGTGCCGGGGTTTTCTGCCTTTACCTATTTCGGCTTCGCGATCCGTGCCGCTAAATGGCTATCCAAATCGCTCTACCGTGTACGGCTTGGCTATTTCGACGAAGAAGCCCTGCGCGCAGTCGACCCCGACGCTACCGTCATTTTCGTGATCAACCATCGATCTAATATGGACTATGTGTTGGTGACCTGGCTTGCGGCAGAACGATCCGCACTGGCCTATGCGGTGGGCGAATGGGCGCGTGTTTGGCCCTTGCAACAGTTGATCCGCGCTTTGGGTGGCTATTTCATACGTCGGCGTCAACTGAACCCGCTCTATCGCAAAGTCCTTTCCCGCTATGTGCAAATGGCCACCGAAGGCGGCGTGACCCAAGCAATGTTCCCCGAGGGTCGCCTGAGCATGGATGGCAATTTGGGGGCACCCAAGCTGGGCCTGCTAAGCTATGTGATTGCGGGCTTCACCCCTGGGCAGAGCCGCGAAGTGGTGTTTGTACCTGTAGGACTTAACTACGACCGCGTGATTGAAGACCGTGTTCTGACTCGTGCAAAGGACGCCTCAAACGGCTCTACCCGGCGCTTTCGGCTACGGCCCATCATGATTTTGCGTTACCTCTATCTGCACCTCCTGCTGCGCCTGCGAGGAGGATTCCACCGGTTTGGCTACGCCGCGGTCAGCTTTGGCGCGCCCCTATCATTAACGGCATTTCTAGAACGCGATAGCGAGAACACCGCCGAGGCCCTTGCAAAGGAGCTAATGGGGCGGATTGACCATATCCTACCGGTTTTGCCCGTGCCCATCATGGCGTCGGTCATTCGCGATCGCGCACCTTTGCCCCTGTCTGAGCTGCATGAAGCGTTTGAAGGGTATCTCGCTAAAATTCAGGAAACAGGCAGCCACGTGCATATTCCGCGCACGGACATGGCATATGCGGCAGAGGTTGGTCTGCGCGCACTCACGCTGCGCGGCATCGTGGAAACGCATGACGGATTGCTGCAGGCCACCGAAAAGGAAGCGCGGCTTTTGCATTATTACGCGAATATGCTGCCCAAAGGGGCTGCTGACGCAGTATCAGATGCCTCAAGAGCAGACCTAAGACATAAAATTACCGAAAAGACATAATTAAGTTTGCATTATTGCGCGGCCGAGTTTACTTCATGTTGCAACGCAGCGTGGATGCGATTCTGCGACGCGGCAACTGAGAATTAAGTGGAGATGGAGTATGGCTTTGGACACGAACGCCGAACTGGCTGTGTATGACGCGCCGCAAAAGGACCTGTACGAAATGGGTGAGATGCCTCCCATGGGATACGTGCCCAAGCAAATGTATTCCTGGGCGATCCGTCGCGAGCGTCATGGCGATCCCGACAAAGCCATGCTCAAAGAAGTCGTCGAAGTCCCTACTCTAGACAGCAACGAGGTTCTCGTTCTCGTGATGGCTGCGGGCGTCAACTACAACGGCGTGTGGGCAGCCCTTGGCCAGCCGATCAGCCCCTTTGACGGCCACCAACAACCCTACCACATCGCCGGGTCGGATGCGTCTGGCATCGTTTGGGCCGTCGGTGACAAGGTAAAGCGCTGGAAAGTTGGCGACGAAGTTGTGGTTCACTGCAACCAAGACGACGGCGACGATGAGGAATGCAACGGTGGCGATCCGATGTATTCTCCCACCCAGCGGATTTGGGGCTATGAGACGCCTGACGGGTCGTTTTCGCAATTCACACGGGTGCAGGCGCAGCAGTTGATGCCACGCCCCAAGCACCTGACGTGGGAAGAAAGCGCGTGCTACACGCTGACGCTGGCCACAGCCTACCGCATGCTTTTCGGCCATGAACCTCATGACCTGAAGCCCGGTCAAAACGTTCTGGTGTGGGGAGCGTCTGGCGGTCTTGGGTCTTATGCGATCCAACTGATCAACACGGCAGGCGCCAACGCCATCGGTGTGATTTCCGACGAAGACAAGCGTGAATTCGTCATGGGGCTTGGCGCCAAAGGCGTGATCAACCGTCGCGATTTCAACTGCTGGGGTCAGATGCCCACAGTTAATACTCCTGAATACGCCGTGTGGTTCAAAGAGGCGCGCAAATTCGGCAAGGCCATCTGGGACATCACCGGCAAGGGCGTGAACGTCGACATGGTCTTCGAACACCCCGGTGAGAGCACATTCCCTGTCTCGAACCTTGTGTGCAAAAAGGGTGGTATGGTTGTCATCTGTGCCGGCACCACGGGCTTCAACTGCACATTCGACGTGCGTTACATGTGGATGCATCAAAAGCGCCTTCAAGGGTCGCACTTTGCGCACCTGAAGCAAGCGGCAGCAGCCAACAACCTGATGGTCGAGCGTCGTCTTGATCCATGCATGTCCGAGGTGTTCCCATGGGACGACCTGCCCGAGGCGCACATGAAAATGCTCCGCAATGAGCATAAGCCTGGCAATATGTCCGTTTTGGTCCAAGCCCCCAAGACCGGGCTGCGCACTCTAGAAGACGTGCTGGAAGCTGGCCCAAAAGCTTAATTAGAATCACTACGAAGCATGGCCCGCGCAAAGAGATTTGCGCGGGCCATTTGCGTTGCGAAACACAGTCTGAGCGATTTCTGAGCCTTAATTTGCCCCCCCTCACTATTTCTGGGGAGGGAATTATCGCGAATTTCACGGAAAAGCGTCGAATGGTAGTGTCGTCTTTACCAACCGTTAACCATTCAAAGGGGACTCTGGTGATGTCGAAAGACTGGATTATTGACGTGCTAACCGACCTGCGGGCATTTGCGCATCTTAACGAGCTACCATCATTGGCTGAACACCTCGATGACACAGTACTCGTGGCTGCGGCAGAGCTCGCGGAGAACGCGCCGCACCGCCAAAATGGAACTGTGGTGTATGACGCGACGACTAGAAACATTTCTGGACAGCCTCACTCAGGCCTCAAGTCTTGATGACCTTCAGTCGTCAGTCGTCCGCTTGCGCGATGTCTATGAGGTGGAACACCTCGTCTATCACTCGGTTAAGTCCACCGGTCAGCAATACGCCGCGCTGACTTATGACCCCAGTTGGGTCGATCATTATGTTGCGGAAGGTTTCGAAAAGATTGATCCCGTGGTGCAAGGTTGTTTCCAACGCTTTACTCCTGTGGATTGGAAACGTCTTGACTGGTCGCACAAAAGTGCGCGCACCTTGCTTGGCGATGGAATTACTGCGGGTTTGGGCAACCAAGGGTTTTCAATTCCCATCCGCGGTCCTTCCGGGCAGTTCGCCCTGTTCACCGTGAACCACAAAGCAAGTGATGAACAATGGGCCTCCTTCACAACTGAATATATGCACGAACTGATCTTGGCTGCCCACTACATGAATGAACGTGCCCTCGCGATGGAGGGAAGCGACGAAATCAAAGCCGGGCAGTCATTGTCCCCGCGAGAAACAGACGCTTTGACGCTTTTGGCGGCTGGCATGAATCGATCTCAAGCTGCTGAGCGGCTGAAGATTTCAGAGCATACGTTACGGGTTTATATCGAATCCGCCCGGTTCAAGTTAGGTGCCGCGAACACAACCCACGCTGTAGCAAACGCACTTTTGCGGGGGCTCATCTGCCTCTGAGCAACTGCGGTTGCGCGATCTTTGTCTTCGCGCGCGCTAGGAAACCGTTAACCTGCGCGACCCTAGCTCCTCGTCCCTATCAAGGACGACAGGAGCTCCAAAATGATCCGCTATCTCTACGCCACCGAACTCGCCACCTTTCCTACATTAACCGATACCATGTTCCGTGACCGCGCCACGCAATTCCGCGATCGCCTCAAGTGGGATGTAAACGTCGATGAAAAAGGCTGGGAAACTGATCAATATGACGCGATGAACCCGCTTTACCTGATTTGGGAAAAATCGGACGGCACGCATGGCGGATCCATGCGGTTTCTGCCCACCACCGGCGACAATATGACCGCCGATGTATTTAACCACCTTACCGACGGCGTCACCATTCGCAGCCCTTTGATCTGGGAATGTACTCGGTTTTGCCTTGCTCCCGACGCCGCCCCAAATACTGCTGCGGCTTTGATGTTAGGCGCTGCCGAGCTTGGAATTGGCATGAACCTATCCCATTCAGTTGGGGTATTTGACGCTAGAATGCCCCGTATTTACAAACGCTTAGGCTGGGCACCCGACGTTTTGGGCACACACGATGGCATCTCCACTGGCCTTTGGGCCTTTCAACCGGACATGCGCGGCAAAATGGCAGCAAAAGCCGAAATCTCAACCGTATTGTCCGGTCAATGGTTCCAGAACGCATTTGGCCCTCTCCCCATGATGACCGGTTGATCCCACTGGCACACCGCCATGGCCTAGCCTAGTGTGCCGCCATGGCGAAAACACCCATCAAATTCTCCGACGATCAGGCTGACGCCTTTGATAGCATTTCAAATATATTGAAAAGCGCGGGCGTTAATCTTGATGATGCTTTGTTAACACCTTTGAGTGACGGGAAATCGAGTGTCACAGCTGTAATCGGCAAGGCCGGTAGCGGGAAAACACTTCTCCTCGCCAAGCTTGTAGAAGCACTACAGGACGCTGGCCTAGAGCTAGTTTCCGGCGACTATGAGGGCAAAAGCCGCAAGGACAAACGCACGCTCGCCGTGCTAGCTCCAACAAACAAAGCTGCCTCAGTTTTGCGCAATCGTGGTGTCCCCGCCACGACGATTCACCGCATTCTTTACACGCCAGTCTATGACCCTGAGTATGAAAAAATCGCTGAATGGCTGGCCGAAGATGGGAACCGCCCCAGGATCGCCGACATCACAGATGAGGCCTTGGATCGCGCCGCTCGCGTCTATTCCGAGACCAAATCAGTGCCAGCAGCATTGGCTGCCGCTGGGTTAAAGGGCTCTGACTTCATTACGGGATGGAAGCGCCGAGAATCTCCGTTAGACATTGGTTTTGTTGATGAATCTTCCATGCTGGACGAAAAACAGTACGATGACCTGCGTGAGATTTTTCCAACATTGGTTCTATTCGGAGATCCCGCACAATTGGCTCCGGTCGGCCAGTCCGGAGAAATGGTTTTTGATCGGCTCAGCGACAAGAAACGGCTGATCCTAAATCGCATCCATCGGCAAGCGGACGACAATCCAATCCTTGATCTTGCCCATGCGCTTGCCGATCCCGATCTAGATTTTTCCCGATTTGAAGATATGATCGAAGAGGCCGCGCAGAAAGACCCACGTGTGGAAGTTGCGGCGCGTGTAAATAGCGATTTGATGGCCCGCAGCCCCGTTTTGGTCTGGCGCAATGCAACACGTGTGCGCCTGATCCGTGCGTTTAGAATGGCCCACGAGGCGCCCGAAGATGCTCTACTCCCCGGTGAGCCTTTAATATGCGATGGGATCGAGCTGCCGCTTAAACATCGTAAACGCCGCATTGACCTAGAGGCACGCGGGTTAATCAAAGGTGCACAGGTCGTATACCTAGGCCCCGGGCGGAAACCAGGGTTCTCGCGTCTTCATGTTGTCGGTGCACCGGACCCTCAAATTTCAGCCGCGTCGATCGTCAAAATCGAACTGCCGGATGAGGATGAGCCATTTCTCCCATTCGCGGCTCACATGGGCGCTGCATTTCTGCATGGTGCTGCTGTCACAATCCACAAGGCTCAAGGATCTCAATGGGATGAAGTACAGGTCTTTGCGCCAGATTTGTACGCAGCATCTCGCGCTGGTCGTATGGAAGCAGGCCAAGCTCTTTGGAAACGCCTCGCCTATGTGGCGATCACACGTGCCGCATCGCGCTTAATTTGGGTGAAACGCTACGCCCTTGCACGCCCAGAGGGACTACTAAGCACCGACGATCTAAAGGCTCCGCCTACAGATTTCACACTCACGCACACACCCGCAGATGAATAACAGGAGAGCGCTGCCAAGAGCGCACAAGCCCCTGAAACTTCCTTAACACTCGTAAACGAGTTTACCCAACGCGTGGCGACATCAACGCTAAAGCGGAAGATGGCGCGCCCGGGCCCCACGCTCAATCGCGGCCGCATGCAGCCGATCAATCGCCAACTCGTAGCGCACTTCTTTTAGCAGCTCGAGCTCTGTCTGCTGCAACCGGCCATCGGCTGCTGCCACATCACAAGCCAATGCGTAAGCTGTCTCATAATGTGACACTGGGATCGCATTCTTGATCAACCCAAACAACGCGTCCAAGCCGTCTTCTTCTTCCAACAGATCAAACACAGTCTGTGCGGCCTGCTGCATGCGGTCGATATCATACTCCGCAAAAATCGGCAGATGGTTTACGATTTGCTGGATCGTCAACAACTCCGAGGTACGAATATTCGCATCCGATGCCGAAACCGCGATCATCAATGCGACCAGCGCATCTTGCGCAGTCATTGCTTGGGGGTTTTCTGTCACGGCGTATCGGCTTTCGTTTAAGGGCTATATGACCAATTTATTGACCCCAGACCCCACCCGCAATAGGGAGTGGTCGCATCTGTCCAAATCCGGACGCATTCAATAGGATAATTCCGATCATGAGCACTCTTCGCGACGCTGCACTCACCTCCAAGGCTTGGCCTTTTGAAGAGGCTCGCCGTCTGCTCAAACGGGTCGAAAAACGTCCTCCGGAAAAGGGCTATGTACTGTTCGAAACAGGCTATGGTCCCAGCGGCCTTCCCCATATCGGCACCTTTGGCGAGGTCGCCAGAACCACGATGGTGCGGCGTGCTTTTGAGGTAATCTCCGACATTCCAACGAAACTGATCTGTTTTTCTGACGACTTGGACGGAATGCGAAAAGTTCCCGGAAATGTCCCCAATCCGAGAGACCTAGACGAGCACCTCCAACGTCCCCTGACCTCGGTTCCCGACCCGTTCGGCGAATACGAAAGCTTTGGACATCACAATAACGCGATGCTCCGTCGTTTTCTTGATACATTTGGGTTTGAGTACGAATTCATCAGTTCCACTGAATTCTATCGCTCTGGGCAGTTTGATCCGGTGCTGCTGCGCGCGGCTGAAAAATACGACGATGTGATGGCAGTCATGCTCAAATCACTTCGCGAAGAACGGCGTCAAACTTATTCGATTTTCCTGCCGATTCACCCCGAAACGGGGCGCGTTCTTTACGTGCCGATGAAACACGTCGACGGTCAAAAGGGTGAAATCACGTTTGATGACGACACTGGCCGTGAATGGACGCTGCCCGTCACTGGGGGCAACGTAAAGCTACAATGGAAGCCTGACTTTGGCGCACGGTGGGCCGCTCTCGATGTCGATTTTGAGATGTATGGCAAAGATCACTCTACCAATACGCCAATTTATGACCGTATTTGCGAAATCCTTGGGGGCAAGAAACCTGAGCATTTCACCTATGAGCTTTTCCTAGATGAAAGCGGGCAAAAAATCTCGAAGACCAGCGGGAATGGCATCAGCATTGATGAATGGCTGACCTACGCGTCCTCCGAAAGCCTGTCTTACTTTATGTACCAAAAGCCCAAAACGGCGAAACGGATGCATTTTGATGTGATCCCGAAAGCCGTGGATGAGTATCATCAACAGCTTCGCGCCTATCACACGCAAGAACCCGAAAAGCAGGCTGCAAACCCGGTGTTTCACATCCACGGAGCAGACGTACCGCAATCTGATTTGGTGGTTCCATTTTCAATGCTGATGAACTTGGCAAGTGTAGCAAACGCAGAAAACAAAGACCAACTGTGGGGGTTTATCCAGCGTTATGCTCCTGAGGCAGCACCCGCAACCCATCCTGGCCTTGATGCAGCCGCGGGCTTTGCCGTCCGCTACTACAACGATTTTGTCCTTCCAAACAAAACCTATCGCGCCCCCAGCGAAATCGAACGCGAAGCGCTGATCGCATTGCGTGAAGGGTTGGCAGCGTGGGAGGGTGAGGCAGACGCAGAAGCGCTTCAAGGCCTCGTTTTTGCATGTGGTCGCGAGCGGTTTGACCCGATGCGTGACTGGTTCAAGGCGCTTTACGAAGTCCTGCTGGGCGCTTCGCAAGGACCACGCTTTGGGGGATTCATTGCTCTCTATGGCGTTACAGAAACAATCGCACTCATCGACTCTGCACTTGAAGGTCAACTCAACTGATTTGCCAAATGGCGTATTGCGGCTAGCATAAAGGGGAGCAAAACCCCGGAGGCTGCCATGCGCACTTTGCTTTTTTCGTTGATCCTGATCCTGAATGGGGTGTCTGCTCGGGCGGATGAAACAGCCATCCAATCTGTGATCCAATCGCAAATCACAGCTTTTAAGCAGGATGATTTTGTGACCGCCTTCACATACGCGAGCCCCACCATCCGTCAGCTTTTTGGAACACCAGAGCAGTTTGGCATGATGGTACGCCAAGGATATCCAATGGTGTGGCGCCCAGGCCAAGTTGACTTTCTACCATTGAAATCAGAGCCGAGCCGCACGTTTCAGGATGTCATGATCACTGACCAAGCAGGTGTAGTACACGTGCTACGCTATACGATGATCGAAGGCGGAGTCGGCTGGAAAATCAATGGCGTTCAAGTTTTGCAGCCACCGCAAGTTGGCGCTTGAATGGTAGCAATAGTGCCAGCGTGGCTCCGGCAACTGCGTTAAGCTTGTATGCCCCTAGTGTTGCCTTTTCTGATCTTTGATCAGCCGCTTTATGACCTGTGACCGAGCTTCATCCTTGGCCGCCATCTCTTTCACCGGCTGGGCACGAGCCATCGCCATAGCCAAATCTGCTTTCAAAGCATCACTCCGTTTTGCAGCCCAAATAGCATAGCGATCAGCAGCCGCTGCCTGCATCAGCGTACCGGCGGCCGTGGTCGCGCGCGCGGCGCTGACTTCACGCATCACTGCGTCAATTCCATCAATCTCGGCCCGATGGATGGATAACTTGGCTCGGCTCATCTCAGATTTTAGCTCTGTGATGTCTTTTAGCGCATTCAATTGCTTAACTTTTTGGTTCATTCCCGGCGGCTTCCTTTTGCTTTTTTGCGCATCTCATCAGCAAAACGAACCGCAATAGCGACGGCGGCAAAATGTTCCCGATTGATTGGCGCGCCAATTTCTACGGTGGCATGCAAAGCGCGGGCCGTTGGCGGGTCACGATGAATGGGCACGCCGTGTTCTGCGGCGACTTTTCGGATTTGCGCCGCAATTTCGTCCACCCCCTTGGCCACACACATGGGCGGCGTTGGATCTGTCGGAGACCACTTCAAGGCGACGGCATAATGCGTTGGATTGACGACAACCACTGCAGCGTCAGGCACATCCGCCAACATCTGATTGAGCGCGATTTCCTGTGCACGCTGACGGCGCTGCCCTTTGACATGCGGGTCCCCCTCGGCTTTTTTAGCTTCTTCTTTCAACTCTTGCTGTGACATCATTTGCTTTTTCAGATGATCAAAGCGCTGCCAAAAATAGTCGATCGCTCCAATCAGACCTGCAATAACGACCGCAATGACCAGAAATTCGCGAAGCAGCGCGCCCATCAGTGCTACCAACTGACCCGGCTCGGCGTTCATCGCGCCGATCATTGGGTCCATGTTGCTCGCTAAAAACCAGATCAAGACGCCAGAAATAATGATAAGTTTTACGGCTGACTTTAGGAACTCAAACAGGCCCGAAGGCCCGAATTTCTGCTTCGCATTGCTCAGAAGCGAAACCTTTGAAAGCTTAGGCTCCAGCTTGGTTGGCGCAAACACAATGGCTTGCTGCGCAACCAATGAGATCAGTGTTCCAAAGGCAGGAAAAATAAAAAATGCCGCTGCCGCCAGGCCTGCTGCCAGTAGCAACTCACCATGGAGGTGCGCGCCACCTGGAGACAACAGCGTTTCGGAATAGGCGTCCGCGTTTTCCAAAAGCCCGCTAGAGAACCGTCCAAAATAGGACAAAGCAGCAGGTGCTGCGATCCCGAGACATAGTAGAAGACCCGCATAGCTGGCAGCCGTATGAAGGTCGGTAGATTTGACAAAATCCCCCTTCCGGCGCGCTTCGAGCAGCTTTTGCTCCGTCGCTTCATGGGATTTTTCAGAACTGTCATCGTCGCTCATGGCAAAGCCTGCAGAGGTGCTGCGAGCACCGCATCAAACCGCTCCAACCAAATCGGCAAGAGGATCGGAAGCGAGATGAACAAAAGGATCATGCCCCCGGCCGTGATCGCTGGCGCACCAACGAAGGCAACCATCAGCTGTGGCATCGCTTTGTTTATGATGCCCATCGCGACATTATAAATAAGAGAAACTAAGACGAAGGGCGCGGCTAATACGAACCCCAATCCAAAGATGCTCGCGACGCTATCGACACCCCATGTCATCACATCCAGAGGCACAAGAAAGACGCCGATGGGCAAAAACCCATATAGTTCGACAAGCGCCCATATGATTTTGATGTGAAGATCTGCCAATACAATCAACACCAAACCCGCCATATATATGATGTTGGAGAGTGCTGGCTGGGGGTCAATGGATGGGCCGCCAAGCAGTTGCGACAAAGACGTGGATTGAGCCGCGATCGCTCCCGCCACCAACAGGGCGTGACTGAGAAAGCGCAAAGTGATGCCGAACATGAAGCCCACCAGCGTTTCTGAAAAGAACAAGAATACCAGTGGTGCGCCGGGTTCGATGCTGGGAAGCGTCACGGTTGGAAAAACACTGACAACCAAAACAAGTGCAACGGCCAGTTTGACACGGGCTGGGATCATCTGATCCCCAAGCGCGGGCAGGACCGAGACAAATGCCCCGATCCGCAGAAATAGAAGGCCAAAGAGGGTTAATGCGTCTTGCCCAAAACCCATTATCTCTTGGATTTGAGTCATCATATGGCAACGAGGCCTACTATTGCCGGTTTTACATCGGGGCCAAGTTCTTCGAATGAGAGAACAGGGTTGCTGAGACCACTGGAGCGCAGGACTGTATGTAGGTATCTACGTCGCCTGCTAGACGTAATAAGAGCGGGGAAATCGCCTCGTTCCGCCGCAGAACCAACGCGTTCCCCAATGCCAGAAGCCAGTTTTGAAAACAGTGCAGGCGGAAGAGCCACATCTACATTTCCATGCTCACCCCGGGTTTGATGAGATTCAAACAGCGATTCCCAATCGGGCGCGAGCTGGATTAACGGTAGCGTCCCATCAGCGCGCCGAAACTCAGCAACGATTTGGAATCCAAGTCGCTGACGCACATGCTCACAAATGGTTTCAAGCGGTGCTTGAGCGGCACGCATTTCTGCGATTGCCTCCAAGATCAGAGGGAGATTGCGAATAGAAACGCGCTCGCTGAGCAACATCTGCAGAACAGCCATCAAGGTCTCCATAGGAACCTTTTCAGGGATCAAATCATCCACAAGGCGGCGGTTACTGGATGCCCGAACAGGATTAGTTGGGCTGGTAAACTCATCCAGAAGCCGTTGCAGCGACTTAAGCCCCAGCAATCGCGGCAGGTTTCCCTTGATCACCTCCAAGAGGTGCGTGGCAAGCACCTCTCCCGGCGAAACCGTAGTGAACCCTGCAAGCGCCATAGCCTGTTCTTCGCTTTTCGGTATCCACTTCGCGGGCGCCCCATAGACCGGTTCTTTAACGCTTCGCCCCGCCGGTGTTTCTGCGCTTTCGTCCGGAAGGAGCACCAGAACGCTATCCTGCTCTAGGGTGTCCTTGGCCTGTTCAACACCCAACAAGCGAATGACATACTGCCCCGCTGGTAACCCAATATCATCCGTCAGTCGCACTTCTGGTAGGATAAGGCCGAAAGATTGAGCAATATGCTCGCGCATGCTCGTTATACGCGCCTCAAGTCCGGACGCTGGGTCAAGCGCTAACGCCACCAAATCAGGCGCGAATTGCACGTGAATTTCATCAAGCTCAAGAAGATCGCCGATGCGGGTCTCTGGCACTTGATCTTCGTGTTGAGGCTCGGATTCTTTTTCTTCTTCCTGTTGGGCAGCACGATGGCCGTAATATGCCGCAGCAAACAGGCCAACCGCACCCAATAAAAAGGGAATAAACGGCAGCCCTGGAACCAGAGCGAACAGGGCGAGTATGAAGCCAACCGTCATAAGAGCCGTGGGATATCGCCCCAATTGCGCAAAAACCGCCGCATCCGTTGCCCCAGTCGTGCCTCCGCGCGCAAGTAAAAGTGCAGATGCGATGGAAATAATCACAGCCGGAATCTGAGAGACGAGCCCATCCCCTACAGTAAGGATCGCATATGTTTCAAAGGCCGCACCAAGGTCCAAGCCGTGCACAACAGTGCCAATTACCAAGCCCATAACAAGGTTTAGAAGTGTAATTAGAAGCCCGGCAATTGCGTCGCCTTTTACAAACTTTGACGCACCATCAAGAGATCCAAAGAAAGTGGTTTCAGCCTGCTCAATCTCACGGCGGCGCTTGGCTTCGGCGTGATCAATCGCGCCCGCGGACATGTCGCTGTCGATAGCGAGTTGTTTGCCGGGCATGCCGTCCAACGCAAAACGCGCACCGACTTCTGCCATGCGCGTCGCGCCCTTTGTGATTACGACAAAATTCACAATCAATAAAACGCAGAACACGACAACGCCCAAAAACACGCTGCCCCCCATGACGAAATTTGCGAAACCTTCGATCACGTTGCCAGCTGCGTGAGTGCCAGAATGCCCCTCCCCAATGATCAACTTGGTGGATGAAACGTTCAGCGACAGGCGCAGCATCAAGGACGCGAGCAAAACAGTAGGAAAAGCTGAAAAATCCAGCGGTCGCTCGATAAAAAGCGTGACTGTGAACATCAAAATAGCAAGCGCAAAGGAAGCAGCCAAACCGATGTCGAGCACCCAAGCCGGCATTGGCAAGATCATCATGACGATGATCGCCATTAAAGCCAAAGCGAGCAGCGTCGTCGGCTTAAACAATGTGGAAATGAAACCCATTCTGGCTCCCAATGATGCGCAACAACTGGGACCGAAAGAGCGGCAACCAGATGTTTGTCATAGAGAATCCTAGAGAAACGAGGTTACCAAATGATTGAAAATAGGAGGGCATTTTGCGCCCAGCTCGCAGAAGAAACAAATCCGTTCGGGGCAACCGACGGCGGCTACTCCCGCAGAAGTCCTTGAATTGTGGTCCTCATTTGGGATGTTTCTTCCAAAAGTGTCGTCAGTGTTGCTGGGCCCTCAGACTGCGACTGCGCATTCACCTGATCCAGCAGGACTTGCCTTGGGTAAGATTGAATTCCCTTTGCTTCTACCCGCTGGGATATCCATCCTGCGGACGCTCGCAAAGGATCTGTTTCCTCAAGATATGGGAACGCAGCCTCATATTGCCCCATATTTAAATATGCATAGGCCCTGATCTGGTACGCGTCATCTGTCGTGAGAGTAGCAACACGCGACAATGCTTCGCGCGGATCGCCCATCGCAAGATAGGCCCGCGCAGAAATAAGTCTCTTTTCTGGCGACTGATCCAAGTCTCTCCGCGTCATCAAGTGGAGCGCTTTGCTTGGTATTCCGACATCTACCATGCGTCGCGCCACATTCAAGATCGTCGCTGTATCGACCGTCTGAGACGTGACTAAATCTCCTAGCCCCACAACGAAGAGCGCGAACTCATCTGCCGGTACAACCTCCGTTGCCAATGATACCAAGGCATCCAAATGGGCCATTGTGTGCTCTGGCTGGACAAGCAAGAGCCGTTCATAGGCTTGCAACGCCTCAAACGGGTACCCCGAAAGCACGAGGCCAGAAAGAACGCCTGCGTGAATACCGATGCGCAGGGCATCATCTTCAACCGTCTCGACGAAGGAGCCTGCAAAGGTCAAAAGTGCGTCATCCAAGGCAATGCGCGACTGCATATGTTCCCGCAGGAGAGCATTAAGCGCTTGCGCCGACACCGGAGTATTCGCAAAGACAAGCGACCTGAGTGTAGCGAGGCGTTCCTCTAGCTGAAGCTCAGCTAAGGCAACAGTATCAAATACTGCAACCTCGGCAGCGTTTGAGCCGTTCGTTCGCGCCATTAATCCCTCAATTTGGCGCGCTGCCTGTTCGTACCCACCGGCTCGGAGCCTTGCGGCGACTGTACCCGCATAAACACCGCGGTATTCGACACGCATTTTCGCCAAAGTAACCTCGACCGCCCTTTCGTTAAGATTTGCCCCATCCGGCAAGGCACCAGCCGAAAGCACCGCCCAGAACGCAAGTGCGTTGGGGCACGCGAATGCCTCGCGGAGTTCAGAATCCGAAGGACTGGGCGAACCATCTACAACATAGGCTAACGCTTTCATCAGAGGATCATTTTGCCCACTCATTTCGAGGATTGCGCGCGCTTCGACACCAAAGCCCAAGGCAATATATGCCGCTGCGAGGGCCCGCGCGCGTATCGGATCTACTTGGCCGTTATCATCGAAGACCTCACGTCGCATTGCGCCAATGGACTGAAGAACCTCCTGATGAGAAGGCCATTGGCCGATATCGGCATAGGTAGGTAGATTGCAGTTTTGTTCTTGTGCGGTCGCCTTTTGGGGCAGCTGATTTCTAAACGGCGTGTTGATCTCAATTTGCATGGGACCATTGCCCGCACGCGTGTCATCATTTGGCTCAAGGGTACCAGACGGAGCAAGCAATTGTGCCGCAACGGCGTCAGCCATCCGAGATGCCAAAACATCATCCGAAAAGATTTGAGCGCTTTCATCCACCACCGGTTCATTGGAAGGCAACATTCTTGCAGCGAGAGCCGCAATAGGGTTTGGCTGATCGTCGGCAAACGGAATGCTGGGTTTTACTGTAGATCCGGTCTCCGTAGGCGCGGACAGCTTTACCGCATCTAGAACATCAATCACAACAAAGCGGCCATCGAACCTAAACACATCAACTTCGCAATCACACCCCAACGCTAGCTCCACTACTCCGCGCTCGGCGGCAATACTTTCGAGCCGCCCGGTAGGAAGTCGAGAGAGCAAGCCCTCTGTACTCAGCGTTGCATCAAGATCCCGAAAAGAAATACGCACGGCGCGATCAGACTGCTCAATGTTCCAAGTGATTTCTTCCGCGAGAGGGAAAACAATCCGCGAGAACGTTTCATGTTCACCAGATTGCGCGATTAGGTCCTCTTGAGCGGAGGCAGTCCAGGCCAAAAAAGAGAGCAAAACAGAGCCGGTAAGAAGCAATCTCATGCGGCACTCTTCACGTCTTTGAGAGCTTCTTCCACTGCGGCAAAGGATGGCCGTATGTGCGTCGGCGTATTTTGTCGTCCAACTTCGATACAAATATTTGTTGCGTGGTTATGCAAATTAGTCACGAGGACTTCTCTGATAAGGCGATAAAAATGGACATCTTCTTCAACCACGGTCTTCACCCGCGACGCGAATGGTCCGACAAGGCCGTAGGCCAAAAAAACGCCCAGAAAAGTCCCGACCAAAGCACCACCGATCAACTTGCCTAGCACTTCTGGCGGCTGATCAATCGACCCCATGGTTTTGATCACACCCAACACAGCCGCCACGATCCCTAAGGCAGGTAGGCCATCGGCGACTGTTTGAAGCGCATGACTAGAATGAAGCGCATGATGAGCGTTCGCTTCCATTCTCTTTTCAAGAACTTCTTCGACCTGATGTGGATCATCGTAGTTCATCGACGCGGCGCGCATGGTGTCACAGATCAGACCGACAGCTTCATGATCTGCAAGTATCTTGGGGTATTTAGTGAAAATACTTGAAGTCTCCGGACCCTCGATATGCTCCTCGACCGCAACTGCATTCTGTTTCGCCAGGCGAATGAGTTCGAACAAAAGGCACAGCAAATCGCGATAATCGTCAGTATTCCACTTGGGACCTTTGAAGACTTTACCAACATCTTTGAGGGTATGTTTGACCTCTGACATGCTATTCGCAATGAGGAATGCACCGACTGCGGCACCACCAATCATCGTCATCTCAAAGGGCAGAGCTTTCATAATGATGCCCATCTTACCGCCAGCTGCCAGATAGCCGCCGAACACCATGACAAAAACGCAAACGATCCCAATAATTCCGGTCATGAGTTACTCCTTTAGCGCGTTTGCATTTCGCCCGGCGACAATCACGCTTACGGCATAGGCCGTTGCAGGCTGCAAACCTGAGACAATTGCGGCGGCTGATTCTGGTGCCATTCGAACAAGGAAACCTGCGGCAAACTCTGGATCCATTGCCTCAAAAAGCTCTGCCGCGACTTTGGGCTTCATTGCCTGATAGACTGCCGTTAACTGGCTAAGATCGTCTTCTGATGCGGTGGACGACGCCGCAAGTCCGGCTTCGAGACGCATTTCCGCCTCTTCCAGGATGGCGAGTTGTTCCATGATCGCCTGACGCGACAGTTCGACATCCACTCGTTTTTGTTCAATGGCGACTTCTGCAGCAAGCAACCGAGCCTCACGCGCAGTGAGGTCTTCCATCATTGTTGAAAACGCTGGGTCGGGAATACACATGTCGCTGCCGAATGTGTCTGTGACCTCTACATCCGTTTCAGCCGTCGCCCACGCCGCGCTCAAACCAGCAAAGCGAACACCTGCAGAGGCGAGAAATAACAACAAGATGAGCAGTGTAATCTGCCTCTGGATCGGCTTCGGCGCCTTTGTACTCGGTTTGTTCATAAGCATTCCCCTTAGGAATTCCGCGCGCGCGCTGTCACAAAGGAAAACACATCAGGCTCGACAGCAGCCGGAGGCGCTGCGACAGATACGCCTGGGTGCGCTGCGGCACGCGGTTGCGCAATAGGCGCCTCGGGCATGTCGGTCAGACTCGCCAATAAAACTTCTAAATTGCCAGCGGCATCTTCGGCCTCCTGCACAAGGTCCTTAAGCTGAGAGGATGCTTCTCCCGCAGTAGCCTCCGTTTCCTTGAGCACCCTTTGCATGTCATCCACCTGAGTAGACAGCACCGCGATTGCCCCCCCGAGGCCAGATTCGAAGCTCGAAAGTTTTTTCAAACGCCGGGACAAAACGAAGCAATACGCGCACGCGCACAAGGCGCCGCTCAAAAGCAAAGCATCAGCAACAAGATCAATCAGCATTCGACAACCTCACGTTAAAACAAATTCTGTGATGAGGAGATCCCGAACATGATCTCCTCCCGTCACGATCTGGATACGGCGCAGCATCTGCGCGCGCAGGCGAATAAGAGCACGACGGCTTTCGAGGTCTTCGACAGAAACCGCGCGAAGATACGTGTTCAATACATCCATGATCCGCGGCTCCAAGTAAGAGACCGTTTCCTCATCACCTGATGAAACCTCAAGCTGTGCCTGAAATCGCAACAATCGATTCGCGGAACTATCTCCCAAGGCAATCACCATTGGGGGCAGAGGGACAAAGGTCAAATCAGCAAGTGGGCTAAGCGCATCATCCTCGGGGATAGCCTCTGTGACGTCGATAGGTGCGCTGTTTCCGCTCGTATACATAAAGAAGAACGCCCCGCCCCCGCCCGCAAGTGCGACAACAACCGCAAGAATAAGCGGCAGCTTGCTAGCCTTCTTTGGAAGGGCATCTTTGGTTTCGTCGCTCTCGGCCATTTGGGCGTCCATCTTTTTTTGTCACGACCGACTATAACCACCGTTTGGCTAACCGATTATTAAGGCGAATGCGCAATCTTACCCTCAAGACCCGGGCAGAACGTCCGCGTACATAAGGAGAAGATCGTGGAGAACCTGCTATCCTTCTGGAACACGCTTCCGCTGCAACGTCGCATTATTGTCGGTGCCGCAACTGTGGGGGTTTTCGTGATGGTCCTCATGATGGCGCGCATCGCAAATACGCCCAGCATGTCGCTTCTTTATGCTGGACTGGATGCTAACTCAGCAGGTGAGGTGGTTGCATCGCTCGAAGCACAAGGCGCCAAACATGAAGTACGCGGCACGAGCATCTTTGTTGAAAGCAACCGGCGCGACAGTTTGCGGATGACATTGGCCGCCGAAGGGCTGCCCCAAACTGGGGCAAACGGCTACGAAATTCTTGAACAAATGACTGGGTTTGGAACGACATCCCAGATGTTTGACGCGGCCTACTGGCGCGCAAAAGAGGGCGAACTTGCACGTACATTAGCTGGCAGTGCAGGCATCAAGAGTGCGCGTGTGCACATTGCCAATGCCAACAACACTCCATTCCAACGCAAATCCACGACAACAGCGTCAGTCACCTTGATGACGAGCGGGGGCGCAATTGCGCAACCACAAGCGCGAGCGATCCAATTCTTAGTCGCCTCGGCGGTCACGAGCCTAATGCCCGAAGATGTGACTGTGATTGATGGGCAAACCGGCCGTATCGTGTCTGCTGATGCAGATCAGGCGTCTGGACTTGATCAAGAAAGCCGTGCGGTCGCTCTGCAAAAGCGTGTTGAACGCCTTATGTCAGCACGCGTCGGCCCAAACAGCTATGTCGTTGAAGTCAGTGTCGAAACCGACCGCGCCGCAGAGACTTTGGTGCAGCGCACACTCGACCCCAATAGCCGCATCGTGATCAGCACTGATAGCGAAGAAACCACCCGCGAAAGCTCCAATTCTGGAGCGGGCGGCGCCGTTACCGTTGCGAGCAATCTGCCAGAGGGTGATGCGGGCGGTGCGGGCAGTTCCTCAAACGCTCAGAATGCATCAACAAGAGAGCGTATTAACTACGACGTTTCCGCCACCGAACGCGAAATCAAACGAGGTCCTGGTGCGATCAAACGCATCTCGGTCGCGGTACTTGTCGATGGAACGACCACAACGAATGCAGATGGCGGAACCGGCTGGCAACCACGCTCTGCAGAAGAGCTCGATGCTCTAAAACAGCTCGTTGAGTCAGCAGTCGGGTTTGATTCTGCACGCGGTGATACAATTTCGTTGCAAACGCTTCAGTTTAATCAAGCCTACCAACAGGTACCGGAGGCGGAATTCATCAATGCCTCAGGGATTATGGATCGATTGGACATTCAAAACCTCATTCAAGTCACACTTCTTGGGCTTGTTGCGCTGCTGCTTGGTCTTTTTGTGGTGCGTCCGGCCTTCAAATCCGGAGCAACAACCGCCCCTGCAGCATTGCCGATCGCAGAAGGTGCCGCAACGCCCCCCACAGGATCCGCCCGCGCGCTACCCTCGATGGCACAGCCGGCTGCGCCAGCGCCATCATTGCCTGATTTACCGGATTTGCCAGCACTTAGCGGCACCATTGAGGAGGACAATGCACCGTTTGCGATGCCTCAAATGGGTACAGTCTCAGATTTCGATATGACGAAATTGTCAGGTCAAGGCAGCGATCTCCCCGATCTACCAGCCTTCAACATGGCAACTGGCGATAACAACGAAGACGAAGATCCCGTCGATCGGCTGCGTAAACTGATTGAAGACCGACGCGAGGAAACTGTCGAAATCTTGCGTGGATGGATGGAAGAAAAGGCCTAAAGCATGACTTCTTTTTCCCGCCTTTCACTCGAAGAGTTCGGTGATACACCGCCAAGAGATGTCGAAACATTAACCGAAGCCGTGCCCGCGGTTGATACAACAGAAATATATGAAAAAGGGTATCAAGCGGGCTGGGACGATTGCCTAGAGGGCGCGAAGCGCGATCAAACACATATCGCGGAAGCCCTAGGCAAACGGCTTTCGGATGCTCACCTATCTGTGGATCACGCGCGCGCTGAGATCTTGGCCGAGCTCAAACCCCTTATGGCGGATATTGTGCAAAAACTCCTCCCCGCCCTCGCGCAGAACGGATTTAGACAACGCTTGCTAGATGAAGTTATGGCTCTCGCTCAAGACGTTGCGCAGGCAGAAGTGGAAATTCGTGTTTCACACGAAGAGCTAAATGCAATGACCTCACTGCTCGAAAATCACCCCGATATCCCACAATTCAAACTCACGGCAGACGACGCGTTGGGATTGACCCAGGCGCACCTGAAACTGGGCTCTACCGGTCGATCCATCGACATTTTGCATGTTGTAGACGGGATCGAAACCGCTTTTGACGCGGTTTTGTCGGACGACAGCGCCATCAATTTACCCGATGAAAAGGAAGTTTTTAATGGATAACGCTCATTCGACCAGTCCGTTTTCGCGCATACCTGTCGAAGTCTCGGTTTCTGTTGGCCGCGCCCGGCCCACGGTTTCGCAGTTATTAGCGTTTGAGCAAGACAGCATTATCGAGCTGGATCGCTCGATCAGCGATCCAGTGGAGTTGTACGTTGGGGATCGGTTAATCGCTCGGGGTGAGTTGCAAGAATTGGATGGGGATCAGACGGGTCAATTAGCCGTTCGATTAACCGAAGTTGCAAAGGCCGACGAAAGCCTATGAGGGCGTTTTTAGCCCTGACGCTTTTTTTAGTGATTGCCGTGCCTGCCAACGCGCAGGAAATCGCGATTTCGCTGGGAGAAGAGAACGCACTGACGGCGCGAACTCTTCAATTGATCGCGCTCATCACAGTATTAAGCCTAGCGCCCGGACTGGCGATCATGGTGACGTGTTTTCCGTTTATCGTGACAGTTCTGTCGATCCTACGGCAGGCCATCGGTTTGCAACAATCACCGCCCAACATGTTAATCGTCAGCTTGGCATTATTCCTCACCTATTTCGTTATGGAGCCGGTGTTTACCAGCGCTTGGCAAAATGGCTTGTCGCCGTTGGTCGAGGGCACGATGGATATAGGCACCGCGTTCGGCGAAACGATGGCACCGTTTCAAATCTTCATGGGCGCGCGCGTCGACCCCGAAACACTCGACGCAATGCTCGATATGCGCGCTCAGTCAGCAGAAATTTCCACCGAAGAAACTCCCTTGTCCGTTCTGGTGCCCGCCTTTCTGCTCAGTGAAATCTCACGCGCATTCCAAATCGGGTTTCTCGTTTTTCTACCTTTTCTCATCATCGATATGGTCGTGGCCGCCATCCTAATGTCCATGGGTATGATGATGGTCCCCCCCGCAGTTGTTGCCCTGCCATTCAAGCTCGCATTCTTTGTGGTCGCGGATGGCTGGACGTTGGTCACAAGCGCCCTGGTGCGCAGTTATTTTTAAGGAGGCTCCTATGCTACCCGACCCTCAGCCCGCCGATGAGGCGAACCAAAGCCCCGAAGCACGATTGCCCTCAGACGCATCAAACGCGGAACGTGCGCGCATTTTGCTAGCGCTTATCGACAAGCAAGGGGCGCATGACGATTTGGGCGATTTAACCCAGCAAGCGAAAGCGCTTCAGCAGCAGGATCGCGCGGCTCAGGACAGTTTGAATGCGATGCCCAGTCGTGAAACGCTCATGCAGAGTGCGCGGGATCTATTGGCACGACTAGAACCGAATAAGAAAAAAACACCCCCTACGCCCCCTGCAAAACCAATTAACGGTATGCTTGCGAAACCAGTGGTTCGCAGCACGATCGCAGCCTTAATCGAAGAAAGTGACCTGCCAAAAGAACATCCAGCTGTGATAGCGATCGTGCTTCAGAACCAAGATGCCAAGACAAAGGCGGCTGTGTTGCGGCAATTGCCTGGGTCATTGGCGCGGCGTGTTCAGCAATCGATTGAGAGAGTGAAAGAAACCGCCTAGGGCTTGGGGTAGTCATCATAGTCGGAACGCAAGATGCGCTGTGCGTCGCCTTCGGGATCGTCGTACTGCCGGGTCTTTAGTGTCCAGATGAAAGCCACTAAGCCGACTGCGCCCAGAAACAGAGAGATTGGGATCAACACTGCAAGAACGTCCATGTTGGGCCTCTTTTTCCTATGATTTCAACCGGATCGCGTTCAGCGTGACGGTGAGTGAGGATACAGACATTGCGAGTGCCGCGATCAGGGGCGTCGCCATCCCCGCAATGGCCAGAGGCACTGCGATGACGTTGTAGAGCGAGGCGAGGCTCAGATTTTCAACAATGCGGCTACGGGCTTGGTGTGCCAAGTCGAATACCCCATCAAGCCCGCGCAATCCTGTGTCGAGTAATACGAAATCAGAAGCCACGCGCGCCGCATTCAAGGCACTCGCGGGTGACATCGACACATGGGCATTCGCGAGCGCGAGCGTATCGTTCAATCCATCGCCAACCATCAAAACCCGTCTCCCCTCTGCCGCGAGAGACGAAACTGTATCGGCTTTTTGTGTTGGTGTCTGTTCAGCCTCAAACGGGATGCCGCCTAAGCATTGCGCAACTTTCTCGACCGAATGCGGACCATCACCCGAGAGTATCCTCACATCTAATCCACGCGCCCTAAGAGCAGCGACACTTTTAGCGGCATCGCGACGAAGCTGCTCATCAAATGATAGGCGAATGGGGTCTAATTCCCCTATTTGGAAACAAGCGCTTAAACCTGTGCCTTGCTCTAGCCCCATCCATGTTGCGCGGCCAAGTCGAACAGGCATATCCGCCCATATCCCTTCGGTCCCACAACCAGGATGCTCCGTCAGATCCGAAATCTCGGCTGGTACGATATTTTGCACCGATAGCGTTCTGCTCAACGCGACGCTAAGGGGGTGATCTGACCCCTTGGCCAATCCGTAAAGCACTGATTTCTGCACCTCACTCAAGTTGGCCAGATCGTCGCTTTGGGGCGTGCCCAGCGTCAGCGTCCCGGTTTTGTCGAATATGACAATGTCGACCTCAGCCAATCTCTCAAGTGCAGTTTCATGCTTAACCAACACGCCTTTGCGGAACAATCGCCCGCTTACGGCCGTGGTCACGGCAGGTACCGCAAGCCCCAGAGCACATGGGCATGTAATAATCAAAACCGCAGCTGCGATGTTCAAAGCAAGCCGTAAATCCTGAGTGTAGATGTACCAGCCCACTGCCGCGAGCGCGGACAAAATATGCACCCCCGGCGCGTATAACTGAACCGCGCGATCCGCGAGGGTAGAATATTTGCTTTTGCCGCCCTCAGCTATTGCAACCAGATCAGATATCCGCCGCAATTCCGTATCTGTGCCGACTGCTGTAGCCCGCATCTGAAGGGCGCCAGATAGGTTAATCTCGCCTGCAAAAAGAAATGTGCCCGACTGCGCGAGCATCGGAACAGTCTCACCCGTCATGAAGGAACGATCCACCTCACTTTGGCCTGTTATCACAACACCATCGACGGGAATATTCGCACCGGGCTTCGCGATGACCACATCCCCCACAGCGATTTGCGCCACTGGAACGGTGACCTCTGTACCGTTGACCCATTTAATCGCACGCTGGACCTCAAGCGCGGCAAGTTCTTGTGCAGCAGATCGCGCGGATGACCGTGTCCGATGCTCTAGATAGCGACCTGTCAGGAGAAAAAACGCAAGTGCGACAGCCGCATCAAAATAGGCATGTTGCCCCCCATGCGCCGTCTCATATAGCGACGTACCCGCCGCGAGCAAAATCGCCAGTGTGATCGGAACATCCATGTTGAGGCGTCCGCCACGCAGTGCTGCAAGCGCGGATGTGTAGAAGGGCATTCCGGCAAACGCCACCGCAGGCAATGCAATCGCCGCTGAAATCCAGTGCATCATATCGCGTGTCGCGGCGTCCGCACCGGACCAAACAGCCACGGACAAAAGCATGACGTTCATCATCGCGAAACCGGCAACCCCGAGCCTCATCAATAGCATCCGCCCATAATCATCACGGTCGGATTGCGCCAAGAGGCTGCTATCCAGTTCCTGCGCCTCATACCCCGCGCGGTCCAGCGCATCGATTACGGTCTGGATGTCGACTGTTGGGGCGGCTTCAATCGCAACACGCCGCATCGTCAAATTCACGCTTGATTTGGCGACACCCGGAACCTGTGCAAGCGCCCGTTCGACACCCGATATGCACGCTGCACAATGAATGCCGGGCAAGGCCACCGTCAAACGTGCGTTTTCAAGCGGCTCAGACTGAACCGCAATGCCATCAGGCACGCCCACACAAGCGGGACAAGCCATGGGCCGAGAATGCTCAAAGGTTGCTGTCATCGTGTGATGCTAACGGCGAACCGCCAGACCCAAGTCTTGACGGAAAGGGGTGCCATCCTGAGCCTCACCGCGCAGACGCAAAACCCACGCGCCGGGCTCCAGCACGGCAGGTGCAGAAAAGACACCGTCCGATTTGTGCAGATCCAGCGTCAGATCAGAACGCGCATGAGTGGCTCGGCCGACTGTCGCGCTCAGACTTTTGATGCCAACCGGAATAGCCGCGAGGCTATCAACGACAATCTTGATCTGACCTGCGTCGTAGCCGGCAGCGATTTGCAAAGCCAACGCTTCTTGAGCGGTGCGTTCACGGTCAAAGTTTTGGCTCGCGACATAGCTGTTTTTCACGACCAAACCGGGAAACGTCGAGATCGCGGAATAGGCCATTGTGATGTTGACACCAATGATTACGGAAAACCCGGTTGCCATGATCGCAAAGACTTTGCGGCCTGTTAGCTCTTTTTTTGTCACTTGGTCGTTGTCAGTCATTCTGTCGTCCTCCCAAAATAAACAGTGTCAGTGTGGGCTCGTGCGGAATTGACGAAATCATCAATCCAAAACCGGAATTCGGTACGATCACCCGTGGCCGGACCACTACCACGCGGCGCGGTCACGTAGACGCGCTGCAAAAAGGTCTCGTTTGCGGGCACCATCGCAACCTGACCCTCCGTCCCTTCTAGCTGCAGGGTCAGAGCGTCATCTCCCTTGAGGGAGATGTAGAAAGGCTTGTCCGTCCCACTCATGTTCCGCAGGCGGATGTCGTAGGTGTTGCGGATTGAGCCGTCGGACAACACCACATTGACCGGGTTGCGCACAGGCGCGACCGTCATGTCGATGGGCGATCGGATGAACAACAAAAAGACCAGCGCAAAACCAATTCCGGCCCAAAGAGCCGTGTAAATCATCGTCCGAGGGCGCAGAATATGCTTCATGATCGGCTTTGGCGCATGACCTTCCCGCTCAAGCGTTTCATCGGTCAAAGCCATGTAATCGATCAAGCCACGGGGCTTGCCGACCTTGGCCATGATGTCATCACACGCATCGATACACAGCGCACAGGTAATACAGGCCATCTGCTGGCCGTCACGAATGTCGATCCCAGTGGGGCACACATTCACGCAGGCCATGCAATCAATACAGTCACCCGTTGCATTCTCGTGTTTTTTGCCACGCGGTTCGCCCCGCCAATCCCGGTAGGCCACCGTAAGCGTATCTTCATCCATCATTGCGGCCTGAATACGGGGCCACGGACACATATAGATGCACACCTGTTCCCGCATGAAGCCGCCAAAGACGAACGTGGTTAGCGTCAGGATCGCGATGGTCGTGTAGGCAACGGCATGTGCCTCGAACGCAAACAGATCGAACAGCAGCGTGGGCGCATCTGTAAAATAGAACACCCAAGCCCCGCCGGTCGCGACCGAAATCAGCAACCACACGACCCACTTTGTGATCCGCAGCCGGATTTTCTTGGCATCCCACTTCGCCTTCCACAGGCGTAGACGTGCATTTCGATCCCCTTCGATCCAGCGCTCCACGAGGATAAAGAGGTCGGTCCAAACCGTTTGCGGGCAGGAGTACCCACACCAAACGCGGCCCAGCGCGGATGTGAAAAGAAACAGCCCCAAGCCGGCCATAATCAAAAGGCCCGCGACGAAATAAAACTCGTGCGGCCAGATTTCGATCCAAAAGAAAAAGAAACGGCGATGCGCTAGGTCAAGCAAGACGGCTTGGTCGGGCAGGTTTGGCCCACGGTCCCAGCGGAGCCACGGCATCACGTAGTAAATCCCCAGTGTCACCGCCAGAATCCACCATTTCAGGTTCCGATAGTAGCCTGAAACACGTTTCGGGAATATCGGCTCACGTGCCGCATAAAGGGATTTTGGGGTCTCGGGGGACGCAGTCATACAACCGACTCGTTTCATTGGGGTTCTGTTCGCTTCACTATTCCTAGGGTTGTGACGCCGAGCGAACATTGACCTGTGTCAAGTTTTGCCCCTTTCGCTCAATGAGAGACCACAAATGAAAACCGCCCCCCGAAATGCGGAGGGCGGCTAGAATGGGTCCACCTTTGGAAACGCGCGAACAGGATCAAGGTGCGACCCCTTTCAGATCCGCCCGCGAGGGACGGATCCGAACCTAAATCACTCCCCCCCACCAAGCTGGTGCACATAGGCCGCGACGGCGCGAATTTCGCCCTCAGACAACCTTGTGTTCCAGTTCGGCATCACACCGTAGCGAGAGTTCATGACCGTCTCGGTGATCGCCTCCTCAGAGCCGCCGAAAAGCCAGATCGCATCCGTCAGGTTGGGTGCACCTTGGAACCGGTCACCGGTGCCGTCTTCGGCGTGACAACTTGAGCAATTGTCCAAAAAGACCGCCTCACCAGCCGAGGCCAATGCTGTGTCGTGCGGCGCATCAGACAGCGAACGAACGTAGGACACGACTTGCGTGATTTCCTCTTCTGCGAGGATTTCGCCAAACGCAGGCATTTCGGAAAACCGGCTGTCTACGACGTCTTCCAGACGAATTCCGTAGGCCACGGTTTGGGCAATGTCGTCGACAGTCCCGCCCCAAAGCCAGTCATCATCCAGCAAGTTGGGATACCCAACAGCACCCGCAGCGCCCGATCCGTGGCACTGTGCACACCAGGTTTTAAAGATCGCCGCGCCCCCGTTCACCGCAAAGCCGTGCAGATCGGTGTTTTCCTTCAGCGAGGCCAATTCCACCTGTTCGATTTGATCCCAGAGGGGGGCGTTCTGCGTTTCCACAGCATCGATGTCTTGCTGCACCTCAGCCCGAGTGGAATAGCCCAACAAGCCGGGTGTCGCCTCCTTGAGCATTGGCCAAGCGGGATACGCAATCGTGTAGCCGATCGCCCAGACGATACAGGCGTAAAACGTCCAGAGCCACCAACGCGGCATCGGGTTGTCGAACTCCTTGATCCCGTCCCAGCTGTGACCGGTTGTATTTGGGTCACCCGCTTGAAGTTCTTGTTCTTTATCTTCGGTTTGATGGCTCATTTCGGTGCCTCCTCCCCGCTATCAGGTGCGGGTCTATCCTCATGACGGAAGGGAATATTGGCGATGTCAGCATGCACCTTGTTGCTTCCGGGACGGAACGCAAAAAGGATGATCCCAATGAACATCGCGAACATGACCAGCAGGGCCCAACTGTCCGCAAAGGCGCGGGTGATGGTGTAAATGTCTTCCATAATCTGCCCCCTTACCGGCTTGCATCGGGCGTGAAGGTCGAGAAATCGACCAACGTGCCGAGCATTTGAAGATAGGCCACAAGAGCGTCCATTTCGGACACGCCATCTGCACCATCAAAATTACGCACCTGCGCCTTGGGGTATCGGGCAAGGAAGTCATCCGTGTCCCCCCAAGGGTCGATTTGGGTGCCTACATCGGCGGCCGCGAACTCGATCATCTCTTCGGTATAGGGCACGCCAACCATGCGGTGCGTCGCCATCAGGTCGCGCACCATTTCCGGTTGTACCTTACGGTCTAGCAGATAGCCGTATTTGGGCATGACCGACTCTGGCACCACCGACTGCGGGCTGATCAGGTGATCAATGTGCCAGTCGTCAGAATAGCGCCCACCGACCCGAGCCAAGTCAGGCCCGGTCCGCTTGGACCCCCACTGAAACGGATGATCATACTGCGATTCAGCCGCCAGCGAATAGTGGCCATAACGCTCTACCTCATCTCGCATCGGGCGGATCATCTGAGAGTGACAAACATAGCAGCCCTCCCGGATATAAATCTCGCGCCCAGCGAGTTCGAGTGGGGAGTAGGGGCGCATGCCCTCTACATCCTCAATCGTGTTTTCGAGATAGAACAGCGGAGCGATCTGCACGATGCCACCGATAGTCACGACCAAGAAGGACAGAACCATCAAAAGCGTGACATTCGTTTCGATCTTTTTGTGTTTGCTGAGGATAGACATGAGATCTCCTCCTTATTCAGCAGGGACTGCGACGCGGGCCGGGGCTTTCGCCTCGCCTTTTGCGACAGTCATCCACAGATTGTAGACCATGATCAGCGACCCCGCGAGGAACAGAACCCCGCCCAAACCGCGCACCACGTACATCGGGAACTTGGCGGCAACGGTGTCGGCAAAGCTATTCACGAGGAAGCCATTTGCATCCACTTCGCGCCACATCAGGCCCTCCATGATCCCCGTTACCCACATGGACGACGCGTACAGAACGATGCCAATCGTCGCGAGCCAGTAGTGCCATGACACAAGGCTGAGCGAGTAAAGGCGTTGCTTATTCCACAGCTTTGGGAACAGGAAGTAGAGCATCCCGAAGGTGATCATACCGTTCCAGCCCAACGCACCAGAATGCACGTGGCCGATGGTCCAGTCGGTGTAGTGCGACAGTGAATTCACCGCACGGATCGACATCATCGGTCCTTCAAACGTCGACATCCCGTAGAACGCGACCGAGGTGACCATCATCCGCAACACCGGGTCGGTGCGCAGCTTGTCCCATGCGCCAGACAGCGTCATCAAACCGTTGATCATCCCGCCCCACGACGGCATCCACAGCACGATCGAGAACACCATACCCAGCGTCGAGGCCCAGTCAGGTAACGCGGTGTAGTGAAGATGGTGGGGGCCTGCCCAAATGTACAAAAAGATCAGGGCCCAGAAGTGAATGATCGACAGTTTATACGAGAAAACGGGGCGATCCGCCTGCTTTGGTATGAAATAATACATCATCCCCAAAAAGCCTGCCGTCAGGAAAAAGCCCACAGCGTTGTGCCCGTACCACCACTGTGTCATCGCATCTTGGACGCCGGACATAACCTGCACAGAGCGCGAGCCCCAGATCGACACTGGCAACGACAAGTTGTTAACCAAGTGTAGCATCGCCACGGTAATAATGAATGCCAAGTAGAACCAGTTAGCCACGTATATATGCGGCTCTTTGCGGCGCACGAGCGTGCCAACAAAAACAGCCAAAAAGCAGACCCAAACGATGGTCAGCCAGATATCAACGTACCACTCGGGCTCTGCGTATTCCTTGCTTTGGGTCGACCCAAGTAAATACCCGGTCGCCGCCAGAACGATAAAAAACTGGTACCCCCAAAAGACAAACCAGCTCAGGTTTCCGCCCCAAAGCCGCGCTGCCGATGTCCGTTGCACCACATAAAAAGCGGATGCGATCAACGCGTTCCCCCCAAACGCAAAGATTACCGCGCTGGTATGCAGCGGGCGCAGACGTCCAAAGTTCAGGTATCCTTGTGCCCATTCAAAATTGAGCACCGGAAAAGCCAATTGAAAGGCAATGAAAGTGCCCACCAAAAAGCCCACAACACCCCAAAATGCAGTGGCGATGACAGATGCCCGAACGGGCCCGTCCATGTATTCATTTGCTGGTTGCGCCTTTGGTTCATCCACACGGCGCAGCTGCCACAAAAACAGCCCCCCCGCAGTTACCATCGTTAAGATAGCGTGAACCATATAGGCAGCATCGCGTGCGTAGTTAGCCGCAATCGCCGCAAAAAGCGTGATCACAGCCAGCACTGCAAGCTTGAGATAATCGGTCATCTCGTGCGTCCCCTTGTTCCGCCCATTTTGGCTCAACTGCGAGCCGGTGGGCCTGTTCATGTCGACCCACATCGCAAGCGCTCCTCTAAGTTGCATTGATCCATGTCAAGAAACGGCATCGACGAATTGACACAGGTCATGGCTGCCAGACTCTCGATCCAATAGCTGTGGAGCAGAGAAACAAGCAGGAGAAGACCATGCGTTTCGCCACTGTTTTGACAGTCGTCAAAAACCATCAAGACATTGAAACAATGCTGAAAACTGCGCTGCCCTTTGCTCGTCGGCACGGCAGTCACCTAGAGGTGATCTGTGTCGGAATTGATGCCACCCAACCTGGGTTTTATTTCGCGGGTGCGACATCTTTGATCTATGAAGATAGCCGTCTTGAGGCAGTCGAGCATGCGCAGACCCTGCAATCCGAGGCGAGCAAAGCGTTGCAAACACAAGGGGTGCTGTTTGATGTCCAAGCGGCAGTTGTCCAACCCGGAGCATTGAGTGACATGGTGGCTGAGCGCAGCCAATTCGCCGATATAGTCATCCTGCCACCGCCCTACGCACCCGGGCGCCCCACACATGCACCCACAGTTGTAGAGGCCGCATTATTTGGCGGGCGCGCACCGGTTCTGATTGCTTCCGATGATATTGGGCAGCCCGAGCGAATTGTACTTGGATGGAACCAATCCCGCGAAGCGGTCTCAGCCGCACGCCATGCCCTGCCCTTCTTTGCTGGCGCCAAACGCACCGATGTTCTGATCGTCGATCCAGCGCGCCACAGCGCTACACAAGATGATCCAGGCAGCAACATCGCCAGAATGTTGGCCCGGCACGGCGCCAATCCTTCGGTGGTGCTTGATGTGCAGACGCTGCCCCGCGTGTCAGACACGTTAACGCGCCACGTTGTGGACACCAAAGCCAACCTGTTGGTGATGGGCGCATACGGACATTCTCGCCTACGCGAAGCCGTGTTGGGCGGCGCTACACGCCGAATGTTAGAACAGTCTGAAGTACCGCTTTTATTAGCGCATTAGCCGAAAATACCGCCATCGCTGTCATCGCCTGTTTCGGACATCAATAGGTCAAAATCGGGCACCGTGACATGGCGCTTACCTTCTAAAACAATGACCTTGTCCCGGCGCAGTGCGGAAATCTGCCGGCTCACAGTTTCCAGCGTAAGCCCCAGATAATCGGCCATCGCTTCTCGGGTCAGGGGCAGGTCAAATACCACAGTCTGCCCCCCCGGATTGTCACGCAGCGAGGCATCCCGACGGGCGATAATCGACAAAAGGCTCGCGATTTTTTCGCGCGCAGTCTTGCGGCCCAACAGGATCATCCATTCACGTGCCGCATCAAGTTCGTCCAATGTCATTTCAAGCAAACGCTGAGAAATGTGGGGCGTATCAACCAGTAGCTCCTGAAAGGGTTTCTGTCGAAAACAACACAAAACAAGGTCCGTCGTAGCCACAACATCATACGTGGCCTTTGCGCGATTGGGCCGTCCCAAAAAGTCCGATGGAAGCAGCAATCCAACCATCTGACGACGGCCATCCTCCATGGTTTGCGTCAGCGTCGCCACACCCTCGACCACCGATCCGACAAAATCCAGCGGTTCACCCGCCCACGCGATTTGTTGGCCAGCCTGATAGGAGCGGTAATATTTCACGCTCTCCAAACGCTCCAATTCATCGGCCTCACAGCGCGCACACACAGCGCTATGTCGTATGGGGCAATTGCTACACTCTTGCTGAGTGAGCCGTGGGGCGGACAATGTACGTGGCATCTTTTGCCTTCTTTGCTTGATCTCGATCAAGGCGGAGATCATCTTTCGGTATAATGGTAAACAAATGAGTGAACAAATACAACTTAAGCGATACGGACTGTTCGACACGAAGGTCCCGCGCTACACGAGCTATCCGCCCGCCACACAATTTGCAGGAGGCGTTAACGCCGCAGTGCAGCGCGAGTGGATAGAATTCATTGCACCTGGCACCAAGCTTTCACTCTACATGCATGTCCCATTTTGCCGGCGTTTGTGCTGGTTTTGCGCATGTCGCACTCAGGGTGTTCGGTCGGATGAACCTGTTCGCGCCTATGTTGACAGTCTGCTCCAAGAAATAGCGACGCTGAAATCAATACTCCCGCCTGACGTCAGTTTGGCACGACTGCACTGGGGCGGTGGCACGCCGACGCTGCTTGCGCCCGACATGATCACGCGCGTTGCAGAAGCTTTCCAAGATATCGTGCGATGGGAACCCGACGCTGAATTCTCGGTCGAGATTGATCCAAATGAGATTGATCAGGCCCGGCTCCAAGCCTTGACGGCCGGTGGGATGAACCGCGCATCTATCGGTGTGCAGGATTTTAATCCTGACATTCAGAAAATAATCGGGCGCATCCAAAGCTATGAAACCACACGGGATGTTGTGGATAGGCTGCGCGATCTTGGGATCAAAAGCCTTAATGCTGATATTCTTTTCGGACTGCCGGAACAATCACCGGAACGGCTGGCCGAAAGCGTGCAACTATTGCTATCGCTCACGCCGGACCGCGTGGCCCTATATGGCTACGCCCATGTGCCATGGATGGCCCGACGTCAGGGCATGATTCCCACGGACACGCTGCCCACGCCCGAGGAACGCCTTCAACTATACGAAAACGCCAAAAAACTTTTCTTGTGGGATGGCTACAAGGAAATCGGGATTGACCATTTCGCACGGACGGACGACGGGCTTGCGATTGCCCGGGATACGGGTCGGCTACGACGTAATTTTCAGGGATATACCGATGACACATGCGATGTGCTGATTGGTCTTGGGGCCTCATCGATCTCAAAATTCCCGCAAGGTTTCAGCCAAAATATCAGCGCGACAGCCGGGTATCAATCTGCCGCGCGGGCGGGTGAGCTGGCGACTGCCCGGGGCCACGTGTTCACCGCAGATGACAAATATCGCGGCCGGATCATTGAGGCGCTCATGTGCGACTATGAGGTTGAGACAGCAGACATTGTATCAAGCTTTGGCGTCTCAGAGGTCGTTTTGAACCGAATGTACACCGACGCCGCCAACCAGTTCGCAGGGATGATTGAGATCACATCGACACACTTTCGTATCCGTCCACAGGCGCGGCCCCTCGTACGCATGATCGCGCGCGTTTTTGATGCCTACGACATCAGCCAAGGCAGTCATAGCGCCGCGATCTAGGCCTCAATCACGGCCTCATCTGACTTAAGATCGAACGCAGCAGCCATCAGCGCACGCGTGTATTCGGTTTGCGGCGCGTCAAACACTTGTTGTGCTGGCCCGGCCTCGATGATGTCGCCTTGCTTCATAACCATCACCTTGTGGCTCAGTGCGCGAACGACCTTTAGGTCATGGCTAATGAACAAATATGCCAACCCGTATTTCTTTTGCAGATCACGCAACAAATCGACGATTTGAACCTGCACAGTCATGTCTAGGGCGCTTGTCGGCTCATCCAAAACCACCAATTTGGGTCGCAAAATCATGGCGCGCGCGATGGCTATGCGCTGGCGTTGGCCACCGGAAAACTCATGCGGGTATCGATCCATCATCGCCGGATCAAGGCCGACCTCGGTCAGGATCTCTGCGACCATATCACGGTGCGGCCGCCCGCCTCCTAGATCATGCACGCCCAGCCCTTCGGCTATAATTTGGGCCACGGTCATGCGCGGACTAAGGCTGCCGAAGGGGTCTTGGAAAACGATCTGCATATGCCGCCGCAGATCGCGCAGCTGCCGGGACGTCCAGCCTTGGACATCCTGGCCCTGAAACACGATCGGCCCTTCGGAAGACAACAGCCGCATAAGCGCGAGCGCGAGCGTCGTTTTACCCGAACCGCTTTCGCCCACAATCCCGAGGGTTTCCCCCGCTCGGACGTCTAGCGTCGCTGCATTTACGGCCTTCACGTGGCCAACAGTCTTGCGCAAGAACCCGCGCGTGACCGGAAACCATACCCGAAGCGCATCAGTACTGACGACAACCTCGCTGTTAGCGGGCGCTGGATCGGGCAAGCCCGATGGCTCTGCCGCAAGCAGCTTTTGCGTATAGGGGTGTTGGGGTGCGTTGAAAATTTGCTCGGTTGGGCCGGTTTCGACAATCTCCCCCCCCTGCATCACACACACCCGATCCGCGATGCGCCGCACAACACCCAGATCGTGCGTAATAAACAAAAGGCTCATGCCTTCTGCCGCTTTTAGCTCTGCCAATAGATCAAGGATCTGCGCTTGGATCGTGACATCCAACGCGGTTGTGGGCTCATCCGCGATCAACAACTCCGGCCCATTCGCAAGCGCCATCGCGATCATCACGCGTTGCCGTTGCCCACCGGACAACTGATGCGGATAGGCGCTAAGGCGGCTCTCGGCGTCTTGGATACCGACCCGCTCTAGCAGTTCCAAAATACGGGTACGTGCTGCGTTACCGCTTAGACCCTGATGCAAGGCAAGGCTCTCAGCGAGTTGCTTTTCGATCGTATGAAGCGGGTTAAGCGACGTCATCGGCTCTTGGAAAATGAAGCTGATGTCATTGCCGCGTACACGGCGCAAATCCGGCTCGGGCGCGTGCACCATCTGTGTGCCGTTATACGTGACCGAACCCGAAACCTCTGCGGCGTCCGGCAAAAGCGATACGGTCGACAACGCGGTCACGGATTTACCCGAGCCGCTTTCGCCCACCAACGCCACAGTCTCACCCCGGGCGACCTCAAAGGAGACGCCCTTG